>OGPA01000289.1_pt1 | contig 56365 bp, 43 predicted proteins | sample 1552841 | NCBI WGS metagenome assembly OGPA01 (sample SAMEA2579916, study PRJEB22360) | human gut metagenome
CACAAACAGCGGGTGGTTGCCAGTCCCCCAATTCTAATATTTTTCTCAACTTTTTATAAATCACCCGCAAACTCTGCTGCTCATTATAGATATTTTGATTGCAGACAATTTCTTCTTGTACACATAGTAGAGTAAAAAAACGATATCTGTACCGGATGGTACAGATATCGTCTGCTTTTTATGATTATTCTAAAATGTTCTTATAATAATCCGCCGATTGACAGGAACAGTGGTGCAAATACCAGTGATACAACTGTCATCAGTTTGATCAGGATATTCAGGCTGGGGCCGGAGGTATCTTTGAACGGATCGCCTACCGTGTCGCCTACAACTGTTGCTTTATGGGCTTCGCTGCCTTTGCCGCCGTGGTTGCCTTCTTCTACATGCTTCTTGGCGTTGTCCCAGGCTCCACCGGCGTTTGCCATGAAGATGGCCAGTACAAATCCTGTACTCAGACCGCCTATCAACAGGCCGATCACTCCGGTCACACCGAATATCAGTCCGGTTAATATCGGGGCAATGATAGCCAGCAGTGAAGGTACGACCATTTCATGCTGTGCCCCTTTGGTGGAAATCTCTACGCAACGGGCATAATCGGGTTCCGCTTTTCCGGTCAGGATACCCGGTATTTCACGGAACTGACGGCGTACTTCTTCCACCATATGTCCGGCTGCACGGCCGACGGCATTCATTGTCAATCCGCAGAACATAAAAGCCATCATCGATCCGAGGAACATGCCAGACAGCACTTTCGGGTTCATCAATGTGACATCATAATAAACCATGAAGTCGGAGAAAGAGGCTTTTGAAATCTCTATCGTGCGTCCGTCGGCAAACGAAAGAACGGTCTCGCCCAGTCGCAGGAGGCCGATTTTTATCTCTTCAATATAGGAAGCCAGTAATGCCAGTCCCGTCAGGGCAGCCGAACCGATGGCGAAACCTTTACCTGTGGCAGCCGTGGTATTCCCCAGCGAGTCGAGGGCGTCGGTGCGTTTGCGTACTTCTTTTCCCAGGCCGGACATTTCGGCATTTCCCCCGGCATTGTCGGCTATCGGCCCGTAAGCATCCGTAGCCAATGTTATACCCAGGGTGGATAGCATTCCGACAGCAGCTATACCGATACCGTAAAGTCCCATTCCGGTATTATTGAAATCAAAACCGGAAGCAAAGAGGAAGGAGCAGATGATACCTACGACAACTGCCAATACCGGAATGGCGGTAGACATCATTCCCAGCCCGAGCCCCGAGATAATAACGGTGGCCGGTCCTGTCAATCCGGATTCGGATACCCGTTGTGTCGGTTTATACGATTGTGAAGTGTAATATTCCGTAGCCTGCCCGATCACGATGCCGACCAGCAAACCAATAATAACCGAGCAGCTGATCCAGAACCAGTTGTCGAGTCCCAGCAGATACAGGATGCCGAAGGTGGAAATGGCGATCAAAGCCGAACTCAGGTTGGTGCCGACGGCCAGCGCTTTCAGCAATTGCCGGATCGTGGCATTCTCGTTCGTACGTACGGCAAATATTCCGATGATGGAAAGAATGATACCTACAGCGGCGATCAGCATCGGGGCGATAACTGCCTTGTATTGCATTTCCACATTACCGGAAGAAACGAAAGCGGCAGCACCCAGGGCAGCCGTGGCCAGGATAGAACCGCAGTACGACTCATAGAGGTCGGCGCCCATACCGGCAACGTCGCCTACATTATCGCCTACATTGTCGGCAATGGTTGCCGGGTTTCTCGGATCGTCTTACCGGAATGCGGGTTCAATCCGCACCGGCTTCAACCTTACCTACCAGGTCGGCACCCACGTCGGCAGCTTTTGTATAGATACCACCTCCCACACGGGCAAAGAGGGCCTGGGTGGAGGCTCCCATACCGAAGGTCAGCATGGTGGTAGTGATTATGGTCAGTTTATGTGTAGGATTCAATGCTTCGTCGGGGATAAGAGCATTCAACAGGAAATACCAGAAAGAGATATCGAGCAGTCCGAGTCCGACTACTACCAGTCCCATCACGGCCCCGCTGCGGAAGGCTACCTGCAAACCCTTGTTTAGGGAGCTACGGGCAGCGTTGGCGGTACGGGCGGAAGCGTACGTGGCTGTTTTCATTCCCAGAAATCCGGCCAGCCCCGAAAAGAAACCGCCGGTCAGGAAGGCGATGGGAACCCATTCGTTCTGCACGCCGAAACCATAGGCCATAATGGAAAACAGGATGACCAATACAAGGAAAACCGAAGCTACTACCTTGTATTGTTGTTTCAGGTACGACATCGCACCTTCACGTACGTACGAGGCGATTTTTGCCATCGTTTCCGTTCCTTCACTCTCTTTCATCATTTGCCGGAAGAAGAACCAGGCAAATACCAGCGCCAGGATCGACGCAACGGGAATAATCCAAAAAATACTTGTTATCATAGCAGTTCGATTTAAAAGTTTCTTTCGGAAGAAGGCTTTCAAAGCCTTGTTTCAGTCACCGTAAATGTAACAAAAATAAAGACGTAGAGAAACTTTTTTGGAAATAATACTGTTTCATTCTAAAAAAAACAGCATATTTGTTACCGTTAAAAAGATGAGACATACAATGACGCAAGATTCAAACCATACGACAACCTATAAGTTGGGCCTGGCCCTGAGTGGAGGAGGCGCAAAGGGATTTGCACATATAGGTGTATTTAAATTATTGGAAGAGTGTGGATTGATGCCTGATGTAATCGTGGGAACGAGTGTCGGTGCGTTGATGGGTGCTTTGTTTGCCGACGGTTATTCGGCAGACGAGATAAAAGAACTTTTTAGCGGCCGTGAATTCTCCGAGTTTGCACAGCTTCAACTTCCCAAGTCGGGATTGTTTGACAGCAAACGTTTCCGTCATTTCTTACGACGCCATTTGAGAGCAAAAACGTTTGAAGAACTGAAGACCCCTCTGATTGTAATGGCTACCGACCTCGATAATGGTGAAAGCCATGAGTTCCGTAGCGGGCCGATTGTGGAAGCTGTTACTGCTTCGTGCAGTATACCTATTATTTTTAGCCCGGTGGTTATCAATGGGGTGCATTATGTAGACGGCGGTCTGTTCCATAACTTCCCGGTTTCCATTATCCGCGATTCGTGCGAAAGGGTGATCGGGGTGAACGTGAGTCCGCTTGTTTCACAGAAATACAAACAGACGATCTTCCATATTGCCGAGCGTTCGTATCATTATATGTTCCGCGCCAATACGATAGAAGATCGCGAAATGTGCGACGTATTGATCGAGGCGGAAGAATTCGGCATGTATAAAACCTTCGATCTGGAGAATGTGGATCAGATTTCCAAAATCGGTTATTCTGCCGCTGTCCGGGCATTCGAACTGGTGATACAAGAAAATAAATATGAAACTCTGGTAAAAGCAATTACATCCCATAAGACGAATATCCTTATGCCGTGATTGGACCCGGCTTGCGTCGGAGTAACTTTTACCGATAACTTAAAAGTTGATAAAAGCGATGAAACAAAAGGACAAAATGATTATATATCAGGTCTTTCCCCGCTGGTTTGGAAATTCAACCTTTCCATTGGTGAAAAACGGTAGTATTGCGGAAAACGGAGTAGGTAAATTTTCAGCCTTTACTCCTACGGCGTTGGCAAAGATCAAGGAGCTGGGTATTACGCATGTTTGGTATACCGGTGTGATCGAACATGCTACCCAAACGGATTATACTGCTTACCAGATACGCAAGGATCATTCCGCTGTTGTAAAAGGGAAGGCCGGTTCTCCTTATGCCATAAAAGATTATTACGATATCGATCCCGACCTGGCCGACCGGGTGCCCGACCGTATGAAGGAGTTTGAGGCATTGGTGAAACGGACGCACGATGCAGGAATGAAAGTGATTATCGACTTTGTTCCGAACCATGTGGCACGCGAATATCATTCGGATGCGCGTCTTTCGTTTGTGGAAGACCTGGGACAGCATGACAATACAACGAAAGCTTTCGACATAAACAACAACTTCTATTATATTCCCGGACAGCCTTTGCAGCTGCATTTCGGTGCCAACCAGGAAGATTTTGAATACAGCGAGTTTCCGGCTAAAGTAACGGGTAACAACCATTTCGATGCAGCCCCCGGCCGGAACGACTGGTATGAAACCGTGAAGTTGAATTATGGAGTGGATTATGTGAATGGCGGCATCTGCCATTTCGACCCGATACCGAATACCTGGACGAAGATGCTTGACATCCTTCTGTTCTGGGCTGGAAAGGGTATCGACGGTTTCCGTTGCGATATGGCGGAAATGGTCCCGGTAGAGTTTTGGAATTGGGTGATTCCGAAGGTGAAAGAGAAATATAATGTTTGTTTTATCGCCGAAGTGTATAACCCGAACGAATACCGCAATTATATCTTCAACGGCCATTTCGATTATCTGTATGATAAGGTAGGCCTGTATGATACCATACGTGCCGTGATGTGCAACCAGGCTCCGGCAACTAATATTTCCGGCTGTTGGCAAGCCCTGGAAGGTATACAGCCACACATGCTGAATTTCCTTGAAAACCATGACGAGCAGCGGGTGGCGTCTTACTTCTTTGCCGGTGATCCGCGTCCGGGTATTCCGGGTATGATCCTGTCGGCCACCATGAATACCAATCCGGTGATGATTTATAGCGGTCAGGAACTGGGTGAGCCGGGTATGGATGAAGAAGGTTTCAGCGGGTGCGACGGCCGTACCACGATATTCGATTATTGGAGTGTGGAAAGCCTGCGTAACTGGATCAACGATGGCACTTTCGATGGCGGCAAACTGACGTCCGAGCAGCGTCTTCTTCGTACGAAGTATGCAAAAATACTGAACATCGCTAAAACAGAACAGGTTATTACCTCGGGGGCGTTCTACGACCTGATGTATGCCAACTCGCGTAATCCGTATTTTAACGCGAATCGCCAGTATGTGTTTATGCGTAAATACCAGAACGAAGTGTTGCTGGTTGTTGTCAATTTCGATAAGAGCGAGCAGACCGTACGGGTGAAAATTCCATCGGAAGCATTTCATTCGCTTGGATTTGACGATAATAAGGCAGCTGTCCTGACCGATTTGCTGACGGGAGAAACGAGTATCAGTACACTGACGGCGGCTTGTCCGTTTCAGTTGACTCTTCCTGCCTATTCCGGTAAGCTACTGAAGTTTACGTATAAGAAATAATGGGTTTACATACGAAATACTGATAAGAGGGGCGGGGGTGACTCGCCCTTCTTGTTGAAAGTTTTCTGAAGATAAGGAGATTATTGCAAATAAGTTTTGTACTTTTGCACCACAATTCAAATCTATTTACTTAAGATAAATATTCGGAATAATGAGTGCACAAACTCCTTTCTTGGTGTTTTCGGGAACCAACTCCCGGTATCTTGCAGAGAAAATTTGCAATAGTCTTGGTTGTCCTCTGGGACAGATGAACATTCAACACTTTGCTGACGGTGAATTTTCAGTTTCTTACGAAGAGTCTATCCGCGGCCGCGATGTGTTCCTGGTTCAATCAACATTTCCTAATTCGGACAATCTGATGGAACTTCTCCTGATGATTGATGCTGCTAAACGTGCTTCCGCACACTCTGTAATTGCTGTCGTTCCTTATTTTGGTTGGGCCCGTCAGGACAGAAAGGATAAACCCCGTGTGTCTATCGGTGCGAAACTGATCGCTGATATGTTGAGTACAGCCGGTATCGACCGTTTGATTACGATGGACTTACATGCTGACCAGATTCAGGGATTCTTTAATGTTCCGGTGGATCACTTGTATGCTTCTTCCATCTTCCTTGATTATATTAAAAGCGAACTGCCTCTCGATAACTTGTGTATCGCTACTCCGGATGTGGGTGGTACGAAACGTGCCAGCAGCTATTCCAAGTATCTGGGATTACCGATGGTTATCTGTCATAAGTCACGTTTACGTGCCAATGAGGTGGCAGAAATGCGTATCATTGGTGATGTGGAAGGCTTGGATGTCCTTTTAATAGACGATATGGTGGATACAGCCGGTACAATCACGAAGGCTGCCAACCTGATGTTGGAGAACGGTGCGAAGTCGGTTCGTGCTATTGCCAGCCACGCTGTTATGTCTGATCCGGCTTCAACACGTGTTGACCAGTCGGCGCTGACTGAAATGATCTTTACAGACTCTATTCCTTACGCTAAGAAATGCGAAAAGGTGAAGGTATTGTCTGTTGCTGATATGTTTGCCGAAGCAATCCGTCGTGTTTGCAGTGGCGAGTCTATCAGTTCTTTGTATGCTATTTGATTTTATACAAAATAATAAACAGGCACGGATTACACATTTACTGGTGGTTCCGTGCCTGTTTTTTTATGCTTATTCCCCGATATATCCTTTCAGGGCATTGACGTAGTTTTCGAATGCCTGCCTGCCGGGAGGTGCTATGCGGCAAGTGGTGCGAGGCTTCTTTCCGACAAAACTCTTTTCAACTTCTATATAGCCGGCTTCGCTCAGTTTATCTATCTGCACACTCAGATTGCCGGCCGTTGCCTGTGTCTTTTCTTTCAGGTAGACAAAATCCGCCTCCTCGACCGAAAGAAGTATAGACATCACGGCGAGCCGTAATTGTGAGTGAAGTAGCGGATCTAGTTCTTTAAACATTGCTTTTGGGCTTTATTGTTGACGATATGTCCGGGTATGATCATCATAAACACGAACGATAAACCGAAGTAAAGATACCATAAAGTTGTCGCTTTTTCGCCAATCGTCAGCATGGTGAGCATATAAATTGCGATAATAAAAGCAATCAGAGGTGTATAAGTCATCCAGCGCTCCTGTATGATAATGCCGGTAATGGAAACGCCGATTCCGCAATAAATCAAAGAGAGCGGCAGCATCAGGATAAAGTCGATATACCGGGCGAAACTAAATTCGATGATACCGATCGTCAGAAAAGTAACGATGAACATCCATCCCATTACCTGCCATACCTTTGAGATGACTTTGTCGGTGTAAGTCACTACTTTCGGCGGTTTTTGTCTTTGTCTGTAAGACATTATCGGCCATATAACGAACATCAGCATCCATCCCCAACTCCATATAAAGTTGTGTGTCAGACTAATCAGTGCAAATAAAACGATTGATAGGACCGTTGTGAAATAGCCATATATTAGCATGATATTCCCTTGCCCAATCTCCATGTTCTTTTTACTGGAGTTTATCATTTGAGTGATGAGCGCCAGGCTCTCTTTCTCGTTTAGTGTTCTTTCTTCCATGATTTTATATGTTTTTTATTTTGTTCTTAATATGTTTGTTCAAAGATAATGTCATTGTTTTTAACAGTCAATCATTCCGGTTTATTTTTCGTTTAACCGGTTTCTTTCCGAGTCGGGACTTCGCTCTACCGTTTTCTTTTTAATCTTCCGACCGCTGTTGAAGTTCCAGGTCAGGGAGACTTTGAATGTACGTCCCAGGCTATCGCTTTCGTAATGGCTCCGTGTCGTATATGCATCGATATGGCTCACGAAATTATTGTAGCGGTTGAAGATGTTGTTGACCGATGCTGTTAACAGGAAGCGGTTGCCTGCGAATTTTTTTCGCGCGGACAGACTGAATATATGGCGGGAGGCGATTTCGCTGTTTCCGGAATACAGGCGGCTTGTTCCGTTGTACTGAGCTTCCAATGTGATGTCTTCCGGCAATCGGAAAGACGTATTCATGTTGGCAAAGGCCAGATAATGATCTGCGAAAGCGGCTTCTTCCGTCATGCGGATATCTTGCTTTACGCCTACGAAATTAACCGTCAGGTCGAGCCACGGGGTAGGTTGCAACGGTATGTTGGCTGCGACGAACCAATGGTTTTCGATGTTATGGTTCTCATAGGTGATATAAGATACATCCGGATCGGTTGCATCCTGTTTACAGAATTCGCGGATCAGGTCGTGGTGCAGGTTACCGCCGATAGTCAGTGTATAACGGTAGTTGTAGACTACGGTGGCACTGAAACGGTGGATATACGTCGGCCTCAGATAAGGATTACCGATGTTATAGCTGTAATCGGATGTCTGAAGGCGGTTCGGATTCAGGGTGTAGAACGCCGGACGTTCGATATTGCGGGCATATTGTCCGACAAGCATCCATGTTTTCAGGTTGTTGAAAGCATATGTGATATTCAGGTTCGGGAAAAGGTCGAAATAATCCCGGTCGATGTGGTCGCTTTTATTGGATGTCCGGGTATATTCTCCCCTTACGCCTGCGATGAACGACCAGCGGTTGACATCGGCAGAAAAGGAAGCGTATGCTCCGAAGATGTTCTCTTTATATTTGAGCGCGTATCCATATCCCGGGTTTACGTTCCATTGTTGGTTTTCCGACAAACCTTCGTAGCATGCGTTATCGTCCATGAATGTAAAGGTGTACTTCAGGCCGGTGTTCAGTGACATTCCCTTTTCGACATATTTCCTGAGCGAGATGTCCGAAGTGACGATCTGGTAGGTTGCATTCGAATTGCTCCTGTATGTACTGTCTCTATGCCATTCTTTCTGCATGGTGTAATAGTTGTTCTTTCCGGTCGACTTTTTATTGGCGTAATCCGTGATCAGTTTAAGGACGGAACCTTTATTATCGAGTTTATGCAGGTAGTTTACCGTGGCGGATAACGTATTATAGTCGTCTTTCTGATAATAATCTCCTGTACTGTTCAATAGAAAACCTTGTTTCGTTAATTCTGTTTCGCTGTAAGAACTACTTTTGGAAACTTGTCCGATATATTCTATTTCTGCACCGATACTGTTGAGTGTGTCGATTTCAAAAATGGAACTGATACGTCCGGTTCCGTAGTTCGAACGGGTATCGAATTCGGAAAAACTCGAAAAACGGTCGCTATCGTTTGTGTATTCTCTGGAGGAAGTCATTGCACTATTGTTTTTAGGAGTGAAAGAGCCTGATGCCGCTGCATTTACCGTCCATTTTCCCATACGGGCGTTCAATGTCGCGGAAGGCAGAAAACGGTTCAGGGAAGATGATAAAGCCGTCCCCATCGTTATATTTCCTTGCACGCCGTTGTTCTGTCGCTGCCGGAGTGTGATCGAAATGATCCCGCCACGGGTACTCGCCTCATATTCTGCCCCGGCAATGGGGATGACTTCTATCCGTTTGATCTCTTCCGATTTCATGGAACGCAAGTAGGAGAGAAGTTCTTCGCCGGTGAGTTTGATCTCCCGGTTGTCGACAAAAACTTTTGTGCCTTGCGCACCATTGATGGATATGTTTTCGTCCGTCAGCCATACGCCGGGAGCCTGCGAGAGTAACTCGGTTCCGTCTTTCCCGCTGGAAGGGGAAACGGATAATATGAAGCGGTCGGCTTTCCGTTCAATGTTTTTAGCTTGTATCACAACCTCTTTCAAGGCATAGGAGGATTGTTTCAGTGAAATGGTATCGGGATGGGAGAGCGGTAACCGGACAGTTTTCCGCACCGGATCGTATCCGAGACATTGGGTGACGACAGTATAAGTTCCGTTTTTTACTTCCAGTTTGAAGTCACCTTCATCATTGGTCGTAGCCCCGGCTTTCTGCATATCATCTTTCAACAGAACAATGGTGGCATATTCAATCCTTTTTCCCGGTCCATCCGTTATATGTCCGGAGTAAACCGTCGTTCCTGCCGGCTTTTGGGCTATCCCCGAAAAGCTGGCAGCGAAAAAGAACAGGATGAATAAAATACTTTTCATGATATTATTCGCTTGAAGGATAATATAATTTAAGCTTGACTGTCTCTTCTTCTTTTGGGGTTTTGCAATTTTTCATGACATATCCTTCGGCCGGTTTATGGTCGTCTGTGAAATCCATTTTATGATTGCCGTTCTCATCGTGGAAGACTGAGAGGTCGAACTGTTCCCATTCTACGTTTTCGAGTGTGACGGTGGCTTCTCCTTTTTCGGGTTTAGCCATACCGTATACGGGTTTGCTTTCTTTTCCTGACTGGGCCATGACGAGGATCATGCCGTTATCTCCTCGGATATTACTGATTTTTACTGTAATGGTCCGCGACCAGGCCATGCTGCCGGTAAAAAACACTGCCATGATAATTAGTAATATTGTTCGTTTCATTTTTCTTCCTCCTCTTCTTTAATCATATAATGACTCGCGATCTCTAATCCCAGATTGATGCCCCAACCGGCAATTACCCACAAAACCCACCAGTAATATGGACTTGTGACATAATTTACTACTGCCAAAAAGCAGCATATAACGATATAGCGGAGGATGTTCATCTTCAGCTGCGCTGGAAATGAATTGTTTTTCTTGTTTGAGTTTACTGTTGCTTCCATTGTCGTTTTCTCTTTAATTGTTGTTTGTAAAATAGTTTATATCATAAACTATGTATGGATTAAAAAAGTGCAAGGAGCTGCGCATTTCTCACTTACACACTGCAAATATAAAATGGTTTATATTATAAACCAAATGAAAGTAAGGAAAAATGAACCGATTAGGTATAAATTTATTTTTCTATCCTATCTGATTAGATTTATATAGCATACTAAATGGATTTACTATGGCGGGAAATTAGTGGTTGATAATTGTCAGCCATTAAAAACTACCAGGGATAATGAGGAAAGTTTAGGATAAACTTATTTTGTAAGTGCTTTAAATAAAAAAAGAGTACATAATATGTGAATGTACTCTTTTTTTATCTAAAATAGATCGGCATGAGAACCGGTATCTGTAAATAAAAGTATTAATTCCGTATCGTTTTGGTCCCAGACTAACAGCCAGTCCGATTGGATATGGCATTCCCACAGGCCTTCGTATTTGCCGCTTAATTTGTGTGGGCGAAACGAAGGAGGGAGTGTACCTGTTTCACAAAGGATATCAATCACGTTACGTAAAAGGTTCATGTTATAGCCTCTTTTCTTACAACGTTTGAAGTCTTTGTTGAATTTGTGAGTCGTATCAGGTCTGTATCTCATTTTATAAGATCCTTCCACATTTCGTCTACATTAGAATAAGAATATACTCTTCCGGCTTTTACATCTTCCAAAGCCTCGTCCAATCCACATTTCTTTTCTTTGCGAACCGTGATGCTTCCTCCCATACTTTTTACCAGTTTACGTATAGCAGATACGTATTTTTCGGGAATGGAGATTTCGAATGTTTTTAAAGTTGTTGTTTCCATAGTTGTTTATATTATAGTCTGATACAAAGATAAGTATAATTATTGACAAAGGTTTATTTTTCTTCGTCGATTATCATACCGCTACCCAGGCAGAGATGATGGTCTTTGTCGTAGACAACGCCGTACTGGCCGGGGGCGATGCCCTGTATTTTGTTCTCGGACTCGATACGATACAAATCTCCGATACGGCGGATACGTCCCGGGGTAAAGTCCGGGGTATGGCGGATTTTGAAGGTGATCTCCTTCTCGTCGGTGAACTCTCCCCACGGGTCTTCAGTGATGAAGTCGAAACCGTGCAGGTTGATCGTTTTGCCGTATTGTGTTTCCGGGTCGTAGCCGTTGGAGACGTAGATGATATTGCGTTTGATATCTTTCTTGATAACAAACCAGGGACCGCCGCTCAATCCGAGACCTTTGCGCTGCCCGATCGTATGGAACCAGTAACCGTTGTGTTTACCTAAAACTTTACCTGTTTCCAGTTCGACGATCTTGCCGACACGTTTTCCCAGGTAACGTTCGATAAAGTCATTATAGTTGATCTTGCCGAGGAAGCAGATACCCTGGCTGTCCTTACGCATGGCACTGGGTAGCTTCTGTTCGGCGGCGATGGCGCGTACTTCGGATTTCATCAGGTGGCCGATCGGAAACATCAGCTTCCGGATTTGAAGACGGGTGATCTGTCCGAGGAAGTCGGTCTGATCCTTTACCGGGTCTTTGGCGGTAGAAAGCCATACTTTGCCGTCTATCTCGGTCGTTGTGGCATAATGGCCGGTTGCGATCTTGTCGAAGTCTTTTCCCCATTTCTCTTCGAAGCAACCGAACTTGATAAATTTGTTGCACATCATGTCCGGGTTGGGAGTGAGGCCGCGTTTCACCGAGTCGATCGTGTAGCTGACCACTTTGTCCCAATATTCGTCATGCAGAGATACCACTTCGAAGCGGCAACCGTATTTGCGTGCTATATAAGATGTTATTTCTATGTCTTCTTCGGCAGGACAGTCGATATATCCGTCTTTATCTTCCATACCGATGCGGATATAGAAGATGGTAGGATCGTATCCTGCCTCCTTCAACTGATGGACAACTACAGAGCTGTCCACACCTCCTGATACTAATGCTGCTATTTCCATATTCTTAGAACATATTGATGACAAAGGTACTACAATTTTGATTTGATGCAAAGATACGTCTCCTTGCGTCAGTTGCACAACGAGGAGGGTACCTAAAGTGTGAAAAACAGTGAACAGGTTTTTTCGCCTCGTAAAACAGGTTTTTTCACTGAAGAAAACTATGTTTTTGTGCATCCCTTGCTTACGCCATTACAATTACAATTATTACAATTAATTTTTCCGTAATGCTCTTTGGAAAATGTGGTATGTTAATTTTAATAATATATATTATTAACTTCTATAAAGAGCGGCAATAGTGCAAAAAAATAATTGTAATAATTGTAATTGTAATGGTAACGGTTGTTGCTGTTTTTTGCGCGAAAGGAGATGTGGAAAATAGGATATCGGAGATTTGTTTATTACCTTTGCAAAAGGACCATCGCACTGGTGGAGTCGACGAATAAAAAGAAATTGTAATAGTATGAAAAATATATTTGTATCGCTTATGACAGCAATGGCAATGACTGCTTGTGCCGGTCCGAAAGAAAATAAAGGACAGGCACCGCAGGGAAAATTTAATTATGTGGTAGACCAGTTCGCCGACCTGCAGATCCTTCGTTACCAGGTTCCCGGATTCGAGTCTCTTTCGTTAAAACAAAAACAGTTATTATATCATCTGGCAGAAGCGGCACAGATGGGACGCGACATATTCTTCGATCAGAACTGTCGTTACAACTTGCCGATCCGCCGTACATTGGAAACTATCTATAAGGAATATAAGGGTAACCGTGAGGATGCGCAGTTCAAGGCGTTGGAAACTTATCTGAAACGGGTATGGTTCTCGAGCGGTATCCATCATCATTATGCAGAGGATAAGTTTACTCCCGGCTTCACTCCTGAGTTTTTCAAGAGTTGCCTGGAGCAGGTGAATGCAGCAGAATTACCTTTACGTGAGGGACAAACGCTCGAACAATTCATCGCAGAAATCTCCCCGGTAATCTTTGATCCGACAGTTTTGCCCAAACGTACCGTTCAGAGCGGAGATCGGGATTGGATACAAGCATCAGCCAACAATTATTATGGCGGAGGTATCACTCAGAAAGAGGTGGAAGATTTTTATGCAGCGATGAAGGTCGGTCAGGATACCATCACTCCGATCTCTTACGGGCTGAATAGCCGTTTGGTAAAAGAAAACGGTAAGGTGGTAGAGAAAGTTTGGAAAGTAGGCGGTCTTTACTCTGCTGCGATCGAGCAGATTGTTAAAGAACTTCAGAAGGCTGTCCCTTTTGCCGAAAATGAAGCGCAGAAAGCAATTATCGAAAAGTTGATCGCCTATTATCAAACGGGAGATTTGAAGACATTCGATGCTTATTCTATCCTTTGGGTAGAAGATACAGTTTCGGATGTGGACTTCGTTAACGGTTTTATCGAAACGTATGGCGATCCGCTGGGTATGAAAGCCAGTTGGGAGTCGACTGTCAATTTTATCAATAAAGAAGCGACTAAACGGACAAAGGTGATCAGCGATAACGCCCAATGGTTTGAGGATCACTCTCCGGTAGACAGCCGCTTTAAAAAAGAAAAGGTAAAAGGGGTAAGTGCTAAAGTAATTACCATATTGATGCTGGGTGGTGATTGTTACCCGGCTACTCCAATCGGTATCAACCTGCCGAATGCAGACTGGATACGTCGTGATCACGGTTCTAAATCCGTTACTATTGAGAATATAACCGAGGCTTACGATAAGGCATCGCAAGGTAACGGTTTCAATGAAGAATTTATCTGGAGTGATACGGAGCGCGAAGCTCTCAATAAATACGGTTTCCTGACCGATAATCTGCATACCGACCTGCACGAATGTCTGGGACACGGCTCCGGCAAGCTTTTGCCTGACACTGAATCGGGTGCGCTGAAAGCCTATGATTCTACTCTGGAGGAAGCGCGTGCCGACTTGTTCGGGCTTTATTACCTGGGGGACCCGAAGCTGGTAGAACTGGGATTGGTTCCGGATGGCGAAGCCTATAAAGCCGAGTATTACAAATACATCATGAACGGTCTGATGACCCAGCTTGTCCGTATCGAAGCAGGCAAAGATGTAGAAGAAGCCCATATGCGTAACCGTCAGCTGATAGCCAAGTGGGCTTATGAGAACGGTAAAGCCGACAACGTGATTGAATACAAGAAGCGTGACGGTAAGACGTATGTTGTGGTCAACGATTATGAAAAGTTACGTAAACTGTTCGGAACTCTTTTGGCCGAAGTACAGCGTATCAAGAGCGAAGGAGACTTTGCCGCCGGTAAGCAGCTGGTGGAAGATTATGCCGTAAAGGTAGATCAGACATTACATGACGAGGTGCTTGCCCGTTATGCTAAACTGAACCTGGCCCCGTACAAAGGTTTCGTGAACCCGGTAATGAAAGAAGTGAAGAACGATAAAGGCGAAGTAACCGATATCGTACTCGACTATACGGAAGGCTATACCGAACAGATGCTCCGTTACAGTAAAGATTATTCATTCCTCCCATCTTACAACGACTAAGCTATGCTGCAAGACCAATTAAGAGAAATACGTACTCAACTCCGCATGGCTATGAATGGGGTGATCTCCACCAGTATGCGCGAGAAGGGCGTAGTTTATAAACTGAACTTCGGTGTTCCTCTGCCCGAAGTCAAGCAGATTGCGGCCAGGCACGAACCCAATTCCGAACTGGCAGCCGCTTTGTGGAAAGAGGATATCCGTGAGTTTAAATTGCTGGCTCCTTTACTGCAACCGGTCGGAGAGTTTTCGTTCAAACAGGCGGAGCAGTGGGTGAAGGAAATTCCTTATCTGGAAATTGCCGAGCAATGCAGCCGTACCCTTTTTAGCAAACTTCCGTATGTCGAAAACCTGACGCTCGGACTTGTCTTCAATACGAAAGACGAATATGCCCGGACAGTGGCTTACCTGATATGGGGCGAACTGTTCCGACAGGGAAAAGATATAACCCCGCCTGTAAAGGCCGCTTTTTTGGCTGAATCTTTGCGTACGGTGTTGTGGACAGACTTCGGTGCATCGTGGAAAGAGATACAGGCCGCTGTAAAAGCAATGAAATTTTACGGCCGTCAGTCCGACCGCCATGCCAGGCAGATATTAAGTAGTTTCGAAGATTTTCCGGAGCTGGCGACCTCTCCGGAAAAGCAAGAAATCTATAATGATTTAAAATTTGAATTTGAATATTATAGCTAAGGCTTTGCGTTTAAAATAAATGCGCTAACTTTGTCGGTCGCGTGGTGTCGCAACAGAATGGATGAAAAGAAGTACATAGAACTGAAACAGTCATTTACGGAGTATCTGACTGAGAAAAAACTACGAAAGACCGAGGAAAGATATGCCATCTTTGAATGCATATGCCGTTTCTCTGGTCATTTCGACATGTACTCACTTCAGGAAAAGCTGGAAGAAACACATTTTCATGTGAGTAAGGCAACGCTTTACAATACAATGGATGTGTTGGAAGACGGCGGAATAATTGTGAGGCATCAACTAAATGCCCAGTCGGTTCAATATGAACTGCGGGCCCTGGCAGAAACGCATTTGCATTTGATCTGTATGAAGTGCGGGATAATCAGGGAAATGAAGGACAGCGTGTTGAAAAAGGATGTCGGCAATTTGAAGATATCCCGTTTCACACCCGAGTTTCATTCGTTATACATTTACGGGATATGCAGTAAATGCAAGTTTAAGCTTCAACAGAGAATTGGCAAATAAGAATATTAACAGCCTATTATAAAGACAAAATGAAAGTAGATGTTTTATTAGGATTGCAATGGGGTGACGAAGGCAAAGGTAAAGTTGTCGACGTATTGACTCCTAACTACGATGTAATCACTCGTTTTCAGGGAGGTCCCAATGCAGGACACACATTGGAATTTAACGGAGAAAAGTATATCCTTCGTTCTATTCCGTCAGGTATTTTCCAGGGGGGGAAGGTGAATGTAATCGGTAATGGTGTCGTTCTCGACCCGTTATTGTTCAAGCAGGAAGCCGAAGCGCTTGCAGCTAGTGGTCACGACCTGACCAAACAACTTTGTATTTCCAAGAAGGCACACCTGATCCTTCCTACTCACCGTATGCTGGATGCTGCTTACGAAGCTGCTAAGGGTTCCGGCAAAATCGGTACGACTGGTAAAGGTATCGGTCCGACATATACAGACAAGATCAGCCGTAACGGCCTTCGTGTCGGTGATTTGTTGCATAATTTCGATGAAAAGTATGCTGCCGCTAAAGCACGCCACGAAGCAATCCTGAAATCACTGAATTATTCTTACGATATCAAAGAACTGGAAGCTCAATGGTTTGAAGCATTGGAATACCTGAAGAAGTTCAACCTGATCGATAGCGAACATGTTGTAAACAACTACCTGAAAGAAGGTAAGTCTGTTTTGGCAGAAGGCGCACAAGGTACTATGCTGGATATCGACTTCGGTTCTTATCCGTTCGTAACTTCTTCGAATACGATCTGTGCAGGATGCTGTACCGGCCTAGGAGTATCTCCGCGTAATATCGGTGAAGTATACGGTATTTTCAAAGCTTACTGTACACGTGTTGGTAGCGGTCCGTTCCCGACAGAATTGTTCGACGAAACAGGCGATCAGCTTTGTACACTGGGACATGAGTTCGGTTCTGTAACAGGACGTAAACGTCGTTGCGGCTGGATCGACCTGGTTGCTTTGAAATATGCAGTCATGATCAATGGTGTAAGCCAGCTTATCATGATGAAGAGCGATGTACTCGACAGTTTCGATACGATCAAGGCTTGCGTCGCTTACAAGATCAACGGTGAAGAAGTAACTGAATTCCCGTTTGAGATCGACGATACGATCGAACCTGTATACGTTGAACTGCCGGGTTGGAAGACAGACATGACAAAGATGCAGAGCGAAGACGAATTCCCTGAAGAATTCAACGCATACCTTGCTTTCCTTGAAGAAGAGCTGGGTGTTCCTGTTAAGATCGTGTCAGTGGGACCTGACCGTGAACAGACAATTATCCGCTATACCGAAGAATAATCATAAAATACTATTACAAAATGGCAGAAGACCACCTCTAAGCAGGCCTATCTTCTGCCATTTTTGTTTCTGGCAGACTTTTTGTAAGACATTTCTTATATAACACTTAATTAATTAGAGCATTATGAGCATGTATTGGATTATATTTATTGGTTTTGCCTTGTTAAGCTGGCTGGTGTCTTCCCGACTGAAGAACAAGTTTGAGAAGTATTCTAAAATTCCTATGCCTAACGGGATGACCGGAAAGGATATAGCTGAAAAGATGTTGCACGATAACGGCATCTATGATGTGAAGGTGATTTCTACTCCCGGACATTTGACAGACCATTACAATCCAGCCAATCAAACGGTAAACCTGAGCGAGTCGGTATATTATAGTAACAGTATTGCTGCTGCTGCTGTGGCAGCCCATGAATGCGGACATGCGGTACAGCATGCAACGGCTTATGGTCCGCTGAAGATGCGTTCGGCTCTGGTTCCGATCGTAAGTTTCTCTTCCAACATTATGACCTGGGTATTACTGGGTGGTATGTTGATGTTGCATACATTTCCGCAGTTGATGTTGATCGGTATCATCCTGTTTGCAATGACTACGCTGTTCAGTTTCATAACACTGCCGGTCGAGATCAATGCCAGCCAGCGTGCTTTGGCGTGGTTGAGTAATGCCGGAATAACGAATGCCTATACACATGATAAGGCGGAAGATGCTTTGCGTTCTGCTGCTTATACCTATGTGGTTGCTGCTTTGGGATCGCTGGCTACCTTGTTATATTATGTAATGATTTTCCTGGGCGGAAGAAGCCGCGACTAAACGAAAATGACTGCGGCTGCGGATAAAACCGGCTGCTGCACCCTCTAAAAATAGCTGCCCGAGCCATTCAAAATGACTCGGGCAGCTATTTTTATTTCTTCTTTCATAGTCTCGTTATATTTTGATTATGTTACAAACATCGCAAAAAGAAACAGATAAAACAATGAACTTAACTTGGAAACTACGAAATTGAAACAAAATACCTACCTTTGCATTCCGAATAATAATTTAATAGATAAAAGTCGGTTAGCTCCGACGATAAAGAAGAGCAAACGATATATGCAGAAGCCATCTATACCTAAAGGTACAAGAGATTTTTCGCCCGAAGAAATGGCGAAACGTAATTATATATTCAACACTATTCGCGATGTATATCATCTGTACGGATTTCAGCAAATCGAAACGCCGGCCATGGAGAACCTGTCTACTTTGATGGGCAAATATGGTGATGAAGGTGATAAGCTGCTTTTCAAGATATTAAACTCAGGCGATTGCTTCTCCGGTATTACCGATGAGGAGCTGCAGGAACGTAATCCTGTACGTTTCGGTGTGAAAGCCTGCGAGAAAGGTCTGCGTTACGACCTGACCGTACCTTTTGCCCGTTACGTGGTGCAGCACCGCAATGATATAACATTCCCTTTCAAACGCTATCAGATACAGCCCGTATGGCGTGCCGACCGTCCGCAGAAAGGACGTTACCGCGAATTCTACCAGTGCGATGGTGACGTGGTCGGTTCCGACTCGCTGATCAATGAAGTGGAACTGATCCAGATCATGGATGAGGTATTCCATCGTTTCGGTATCCGCGTTTGCATCAAGATGAACAACCGTAAAATCTTATCAGGTATCGCCGAGATCATTGGTGAAGCAGATAAGATTGTCGACATAACCGTCGCTATCGACAAGTTGGATAAGATCGGCCTGGATAATGTAAACGAGGAACTTCGCTCGAAAGGCCTTACCGAAGAAGCCATTTCCCGCCTGCAACCGATCATCATGCTGGCAGGAACCAACCGCGAAAAGCTGGCCGTTTTGAAAGAACAACTGGCTGCCTCCGAGATCGCCATGAAAGGGGTGGAAGAAATGACCTTCATCCTCGACCGTATCGATCAGCTGCCTATGAACTCCGAACTGGAGCTCGACCTGACTCTGGCACGCGGACTGAATTATTACACCGGCGCTATCTTCGAAGTAAAAGCACTCGACGTCCAGATCGGAAGTATCACCGGAGGCGGGCGGTATGACAACTTGACCGGCGTATTTGGCATGGACGGTGTATCAGGTGTCGGTATCTCTTTCGGAGCAGACCGTATCTTCGACGTACTGAACCAGCTGGAGCTGTATCCGGCCGATTCATTGAAGACAACACAGCTCTTGTTTGTCAACTTCGGCGAGAAAGAAGAAAGTTATCTGCTGCCTATTATCGCCAAGGTACGTGCTGCCGGTATCCGTACCGAGCTCTTCCCGGAAGCAGCCAAAATGAAGAAACAGATGGGATATGCCGATACGAAGAAGATCCCGTTTGTAGCCATCGTCGGCGAAACGGAAATGAACGAAGGAAAGATCAACTTGAAGAATATGATCACAGGCGAACAAAAGCCTGTAACAGTGGAAGAGCTGATCGCACAGTTTTGATTTGCTTAAGGAAACTAACGAATACAACGACTTCTCTTTGAACGGGAGAAGTCGTTGTCCTTTATATTTGCCGCTTATGAAAATATACAGTTTAATTCTCACAATCGCTTTATGCCTTTCTTCCTGCTCTTTCCAACCCAGAGCCTCGTGGGTGACGACTACCGAAAACGAACCGTGGCAGGAACAGGATGACCTGATCTCGGCATCCCCGGATACCATTCCGGAGATCGATGCGATTATCCATACCCATAAAAAGCAACAGAAGATAGACGGTTTCGGAGCCTGCTTCAACGAGTTGGGATGGATCTCTTTGAGTAAACTCGATCCGATCGTAAGGGAGGAAATTATGGAAGAACTCTTTTTCCCCGAGATAGGAGCAAACTTCACTATCTGCCGTATGCCGATCGGTGCCAACGATTTCTCCCGCGACTGGTATTCTTATAATGAGATAGACGGCGACTTCGATATGGCGTATTTCACCATCGCCAACGATCAGCAAACACTGATTCCTTTTATCAGGAATGCACAGAAATACAATTCGGACCTGAGTATCTGGGCTTCCCCTTGGTGTCCGCCTTCCTGGATGAAATACAATAAACATTATGCATCAGCCTATACGGGAGAGAATTTCAATGAGAAATACCGTAACGGACTGGCGGCCGATAAAGTCGGCTACGAAGGTACGGATATGTTTATTCAGGACTCACTCTATCTTCAGGCTTATGCCTTGTATTTCTCAAAATTCATCGAGGCCTACCGGGAACAAGGCATCGATATCTTTGCCGTCATGCCTCAAAACGAATTCAACTCGGCCCAGATATTCCCCAGCTGTTGCTGGACGGCTACTTCTTTAGCTAACTTTATCGGTAACTATCTCGGCCCGGCTATGAAGGAACAAGGTGTAAATGTCATGTTCGGAACGATGGAACGTGCCAATGAAGCCCTGGTCGACACTATCCTGACAGATCCGGCAAGTGCTGAATATGTCAAAGGTGTCGGTTTTCAATGGGCGGGAAAAGGAGCGATCAAAGGTATACACGAACGTTACCCCGATATGAAACTTTATCAGACCGAGCAGGAATGCGGCGACGGGAAGAATGATTGGAGCGGTGCCGTTTACTCTTGGAACCTGATGCGTCATTACCTGGATAGCGGTGCTTCGGCCTATATGTATTGGAATATTTCCCTCGAAAAAGGCGGTATCAGCCGGTGGGGATGGGCGCAGAATTCGTTGGTGGTGGTGGATGCCGATACGAAGACTTTCCGCTTCACTCCCGAATATTATATAATGAAACATCTGAGCCATTATGTGCAACCCGGTGCCCGTAAACTGGAAACATCAGGTCTGTATACCAATCTGATGGCTTTTATCAATCCCGATAAAAGCATCGTTGTAGCCCTGGCGAACGAAGGGAACGAGCCCCGCACCGTCTCCGTTCAGATAGACGGTCGCGTATATCAACCCCTGCTTCCGGCACGATCCGTATCGACTCTCCTGATAGATTAATCGATAAGATAGTAATATACTTTACTTTTGAGTTAAAATGTAGCCACTTGTGAACTACTTCTCCGGTAGTTTTGTTCTAGTCTCGAAACAAAAAAGGTGATAAAGATAGTCATCCTGTCAGTCAGGTCAGTCTATCTAACTGTCGTGTTATGCAAATTTGTCAGTCTTTTCCCTGCCAATTATTTTGGCACAGATTTCGTATAGAAGTAAACGTGAATTAGAAATACACATATAAACATAACATTATTAACAATTAAAAAATATATCAAAGATGAACATTAGACCATTAGCAGACAGAGTGCTTATCAAGCCGGCTGCAGCAGAAGAAAAGACACTTGGCGGAATCATTATTCCTGATTCAGCAAAAGAAAAACCTTTAAAAGGTGAAGTTGTTGCCGTAGGTAACGGAACAAAGGATGAAGAAATGGTTGTGAAGAGTGGCGATACTGTACTGTACGGAAAGTATGCAGGAACAGAAATCGAACTGGACGGTGAAAAGTTTTTGATCATGCGTCAGTCTGATATCTTAGCTATTATCTAATTTATTAACGGACAATAAAAAATAATATAATCATGGCAAAAGAAATTAAGTACGATATGGATGCCCGCGACCTTTTGAAGAAAGGTGTGGACGAACTGGCAAATGCAGTAAAAGTAACATTAGGCCCGAAAGGCCGTAACGTGATCATCGAAAAGAAATTCGGTGCCCCTCACATTACAAAAGACGGTGTAACGGTTGCTAAAGAAGTTGAATTGGCTTGCCCGTTCGAAAACATGGGTGCACAGTTGGTTAAAGAAGTGGCTTCAAAGACAAACGACAATGCAGGTGACGGTACTACTACTGCTACTGTATTGGCACAATCCATCATCGGTGTTGGTTTGAAGAACGTTACAGCAGGTGCTAACCCAATGGACCTGAAACGCGGTATCGACAAAGCCGTTGCCAAAGTGGTTGAAAAGATCGCTGAACAGGCTGAAGAAGTAGGCGACCAGTTCGAAAAGATCGAACACGTAGCTAAGATCTCTGCCAACGGTGACGAAACAATCGGTAAACTGATTGCTGAAGCTATGCAGAGAGTGAAGAAAGAAGGCGTTATCACTGTGGAAGAAGCTAAAGGTACTGAAACTACGGTAGACGTAGTTGAAGGTATGCAGTTCGACCGTGGTTACATCTCTCCGTACTTCGTAACAAATACAGAAAAGATGGAATGCGAGATGGAAAATCCGTATATCCTGATCTACGACAAGAAGATCTCTGTATTGAAAGACCTGCTTCCTATCCTCGAACCGGCTGTTCAGAGCGGACGTCCTCTGTTGATCATCGCTGAAGATATCGACAGTGAAGCATTGGCTACATTGGTAGTGAACCGTCTGCGTGGTTCTCTGAAGATCTGTGCAGTGAAGGCTCCGGGCTTCGGCGACCGTCGTAAAGCTATGTTGGAAGATATCGCTGTCCTGACAGGTGGTGTTGTTATCTCCGAAGAAAAAGGTTTGAAGCTGGAAGGTGCTACAATGGATATGTTGGGTACTGCCGAAAAGATCACTGTAGACAAAGATACTACTATCATTGTTAACGGTGCAGGCGACAAAGCTGCTATCCAGGCTCGTATCGGTCAGATCAAGACTCAGATCGAAAACACTACTTCCGATTACGATAAAGAAAAACTGCAGGAACGTCTGGCTAAGATGGCAGGTGGTGTAGCTGTTCTTTACGTAGGTGCTCCTTCTGAAGTGGAAATGAAAGAAAAGAAAGACCGTGTGGACGATGCTTTGCATGCAACCCGCGCTGCTATCGAAGAAGGTACAGTTCCTGGTGGTGGTGTAGCTTATATCCGTGCTATCGAAGCATTGGAAGGAATGAAGGGCGAAAACGAAGACGAAACAACCGGTATCGAAATCGTTAAACGTGCTATCGAAGAACCGCTTCGCCAGATCGTTGCCAACGCTGGTAAAGAAGGTGCCGTTATCGTTCAGAAAGTAAAAGAAGGTAAAGGTGACTTCGGTTACAATGCACGTACAGACAAATATGAAAACCTGTGTGCAGTAGGTGTAATCGACCCTGCTAAGGTTACTCGTGTCGCTTTGGAAAATGCAGCTTCTATCGCTGGTATGTTCCTGACAACAGAATGCGTAATCGCTGAAAAGAAAGAAGAAGGTCCTGCTATGCCTCCGATGAACCCGGGTATGGGTGGCGGAATGGGCGGCATGATGTAATCTCTTCCCATAAGATAAATTATAAACGGCTGCTTCCGAAAAAGGAAGTGGCCGTTTTTTTATTATATTTGTCGCGGTTTACATATATAATAATGTATAGTGATAAAGATTAAAGAAGGATTTAAAGGAGAACGTTTTGTCTCTTTGCCGGACGAATTGCTGGAGGCTTATAGCCGGGAACCGCTTATCGGTAACTTATATGTCCGTAAGATCGGTTTCTTTCCCCGGGTGAAGTACCATTATGTACAGAAAGACCAGGGATGTAGTTATGCTATGCTTATCTATTGTATAGAAGGGGAGGGCTGGTATACCATTCATGGGAAGACTTATCCGGTGAAGCAGAACCAGTACATCATTATACCTCCGAATGTACCCTATTCCTTTGGCTCTTCCGAACATGATCCCTGGACGATATACTGGGTTCATTTCATGGGGAGACTTGGCCGGGAGTTTTTGCCGTCTACACCGGTGCCGGGTACAATCCTGCCCGGCGAATATTCCCGACTGCAAGACCGGGTGCAATTATTCGAAGAGATATACAGTTGCTTCTCGATGGGATATATTAAAGAATATATGGTTTATTCGTCGATGTGTCTGTATATGTTCCTTACCTCTTTTTTGTATTTGGAGCAATATCGTTATATTAATTTACCTAATCACAAGGAATACTCTTTTGCTTCCCGTGTGATCCATTACATGAACGAACATCTGGAACGTAACCTGACTTTGGACCAATTGGCGGCTTATTTTAAATATTCTCCATCCCATTTCTCCATGCTTTTCCAAAAAGAAACAGGGGTCTCGCCGATAAACTATTTTATCCGGCTGAAGATACAGAAGGCCTGCCAGTATATTGTATTGACAAACCTGAAACTGAATGAGATATCCACAAAGCTTGGTTTTGAAGAGCCGGCTTACTTTTCGCGCACTTTTACGAAGATAATGGGTATTTCCCCATCCGACTATCGTAAGAAAGAGTCGGAGCATAATAGGAGTCAGGATGAATGATCTGATATGTCCTTAAAACCGCATTATTTGTACGTTTTAAACCATTAACCGGATAAGAAAGCAGGGTTAAAGGGAAAAAAATATAACAAAAAAATAGTGCAACTAAAAAAGATATGTATCTTTGTCCTACGATTTAGGTGCAAAGCATGCACAAATAAAACGATCATAGAAGGATCGTGAGCTTTATATTTTATTACAGTATAGATTTTATTTGAACTTTATATTTTATTACTAATTAAATTATTTGATTATGAACAAAAAGTTTTCTACTCTTCTTGTCGGCGCCCTGCTGACAACAAGTCTTGGAGCTTTCGCGCAAGGTACTACACATGTACATACCGATGAAAATAAGATCGGTCATGGTATTACTCTTCGTCCAACTGCAACAGCCAGCGCTACAATTGGTGATGGCATTAATCATTTCGATGCAGATAAATTGTATCAATTGACAGACGCAGATGGGAAAGTATTGATCCAGACTCGTAATTACCGGACAGGTGAATTGAATTTGAAGTTGGTTGATGTGGCCGACGCTCCTATCAATGCTTCTTTATGGTCTATTAAAGTAACTAACGATAACGTAAGTGGTGTTAGCTATACAATGACAAACAAAGAAACAAACCTGGAGTTGGTTTATGCTCATGTTAATGCAACTCTGTTTGATGAACCTACAGTTACTTCTACAACTAACCTGGATGCTTCTATCTTGGAAGGATGTCTGACTAACTGGACCTGGTATTCCACAATTTCTCAGAATACAAATTTTGATTACAAACCTATCTATTCTTATTTTGCAAACCGTGACTCGGTAGTTGTTCTTCAGAAGAACTCAAGTAGCGAAATCATTGCAGCGAAATATTCTCATGTAGAAGCTGAAACTAACGTTCAGGCTATCACTGATGCTGTGAAATTGAAACCGGTTCTGGCTGGTGGTATCATCCTTACTGCTGATGATTTGAACAGAATGGTTGACTTCCAGTATGATGGTACATTCACTATCAGTTCTGCTGTGACTCCGAACACTGAAAGTCCGTTACTGACTAATAAGTTCACTGCTGTGGAACTTAATGATACAGACTTCCCGGTTGTTTCAACTGCTACTGCTACAGAATCAGTTAGAGAGAAGTTAGGTCTTAGCGCCACTTCTGGTGCTGATGCTTTAGTAGCAGAAGAGTTCGTATATCTTAAGAATGCTAAAGGTGAAGTTCTGTCTGTAGGTACAGAATTTTATTCAAGTCTGAGTAAGGAGTTGCCGTTGGTTTTGTTGGAAGATGCTCCTACAAGAGTGGCTATTCCTGAGGGAACAAACCTGACTCCGGGTACTTGGGAAGCTCGTAGCTTGTTTAGATTTACTTACTATCCTTCAAATGATAGTTTATTCATCGAGCCTATGAATGCTCTGCCGAAGAATCCGGCTAGCAGTTTGTGGCAGAATCCTGATTTTGCATTCAACTCTGTTTACAATGACTTGACGAAGCTTCATACAAATACAGCTGCTACTCCTGGTGCTGCTCTTCACTCTGATGAAAATGGTCAGGTAGCTGTTCGAATCGCTTATCTAACAGAAGGTAAGGCTGTTATTACTGCAAAGAATACTGAAACAGATGGCGGTATCGCACTTCCGGGCTCTCTGCAGACTAAATTTACATTCAAAGATAGAGACTTTAAGTATCTGTCTCGCGTAAATGTAGACCAGGGCTTGTATTTCATCACAGATGTAGCAACTGGTAAGAATGTGGTTGACAACTTCATCGGTCGTTTGATGCTGGATGCTGCTACAACTGCTCAGGATTACAATGATATGCCTGCTACTATGTGGGTTGTTAAAACTACGGGTTGCGGTGCTGTTCCTACAGTTGCTATCTACAACCGTGAATATGCAGACGAAGTATTCGAAGGTCAGCTTTATAAAGATGAAAAGGGTGTTTATTTCATCAATAGAAACTATCGTAGTTTCAGAGATAAAGAACTTCAGCATGCAGATACATATACATTTGCAGCTGTAGAAGATAACGAAGCTAAAACAAGTCCTCGTCATGGTTACAAGCACTTCAAGACTGAAGATTTGCTTTATACTAAGTATTACATGAACTACAACTTGTTTGCAAATCAGGAACTGTATCTGAACGTATCTGAAGAAAAGAGCTTTGCTCCGACTCCAGGTCAGGCAACAACTTATGAATTGACAGAAGCTCAGAATATTCTGGTTGATGGTGACAAGGCTATCGACGTACCGTTCGGTTACGGTGCTGAAATCGGTTTGCCGCAGCTTGCAAGAACAGCTTATGTTCTGAAAGTAAGCGACAAGAACCTGATCGACAACGATAAGATCTATGTATATCTGGTAAGCCCGCAGGGTAAGACTCCTTATTATAAGGCTATGACTAAAGAAGAAGCTGCTGCTTCTGCTGCAGATCAACCTAAGTTAGGTGTATTCTATCTGAAAGCTGATCAGGTGAAGGGTGACGAAATCTGCTATGTATTAGTAGATATCAACAGTGGTAATGTTTTGAGAATCAGCAATGGTTGGATGCAGGCACATTGCGAAGACGGTGTTGGCGAAATGAGCTACCTGCCTTTGGATAACGTTGCAACCGAAAGAGCTACAGCATTTGCTATTATCACAGACAACCGTCCATTGTATATGGATCTGGGTGAAGTTGGTAAACATATCAATATGTTCCGTGCAAGAGGTACAGGCTCTGAATTCCTGTTCGAAGATTCTAACAACCAGAGCAACGCTCCGCAGGTTGTAAAAGACTTCGGTTACCTGGGTATGACAGCTGAAAAGATTCAGCCGATCGGTAAAGAAAGCAAAACTGCTATCTATGCTGACTATGTAGTAAGCTCAACTGACCGTATGCCTCAGTATCTGTTTGTTGTACGTCCGGATTCAGTGAAAGACGGCAAATGGTGTAACACTCACGGTTACAACCCGAACTGCGAACACGAAGTTGATTACAACGGTTACCTGGCCGGTAGCTTCCTGATCAACCTGACTGACTCGGTGAAAGGTAATACTAACATGTTGAACAATCCTGACGTTTACAAATGGCAGTCTTACACTCGCCTTGGTTTCGTAGAAGGTGTTCACCAGGTAGATGCAACAGGCGAATATCTGTATATCTTGAAGAATGGTAAGAAATTGGCAGACCTGAGAACTAAGGACGGCGTTCTTGATCCTCGTGACCTGTACAATACTGAAATCTTCGAAAAGAAACCGGTAGACGGTTTACATAAGAACTATGCATTCTCTCTGCGTTTCACAGACGACGATCATAAGGACTTCTTACTGGAATCTAACCTGGATGGCGTATCTCACATTGCTTCATTCAAGGGCGCATGGGTGAAAATCCACAATGGTGTACCTGTATTGGCTGAATACACTGTAGATAACGGTAACCACGAAGATGACGACAAGAAGATGCAGGAACTGATCAACCAGGCTCAGATCTTCAACTTAGAAGATACTAGCGACTTTGCAACCTCTAACGAAGGTGTTTCTACATCAGGTGTTAGCGTAATTGCTGGTGAAGGTTCGATCACTATCCTGAATGCAACAGGTAAGACAGTTACTGTAAGCAACATCCTTGGCCAGACTGTAACAGTTCAGAATATCACTTCTGACAATGCAACTATCACTGCTCCTGCAGGTATCGTAGTTGTAGCTGTTGACGGTGAAAGCGCTGTTAAAGCTATCGTTAAATAAATAGGAAACTCCTGGTAAACCGTTAGGTTGACAGGTTACATACAACAAAGCCCCGCTGGTTATCCGGCGGGGCTTTTTGCGTATCAGGGAGCAGAATCGGAATATTGTACAACTCAATCGGAATAATATGACTTGCCGGAATTGCTGAAGATTGCTTCTTTTGTCAAGAAAATAATCTTTGCAATTATGAGAAAAAGAATACTATCCTTTAGTTGTCTTTGCATTTTGGCAATTACATCATGTTCAACGCCTGAACGACAATTGGTGTGGAATATAGGTGTGGCTGACAGTTCGGCCGTCGATCTGGCTTTGGGGCCTGACCGCTATAAAGAATTTCTTGCCAATGACTTTGGCTTTGAAGACCGGTATTATCTGGTTGGAAAAAGTGATGCCAAAGAGTCTTTCCCTTATGTTTTGCCCGGACCTGCCGACCAATGGGGAGGAACTTGGTCTACTGCCGGTCTGCGAACGCATGACACTAATATTCTCTTTGAGTTGGATAAACTTCCGGTGGAAGGAGAATGGAATCTGATAGTAGATCTGGCCGACAACTCACCTCATATTCCTCCTCTATTAAAAGTGATGATCAATAATTGTCAGGAAGAGAAGATACAACTGGCTCCGGGTGGGAGCGATGCCTCTATTACCGGTGACATGAGCCAGGCTAACCCCGTCCACTTAATTATTCCAGTAAAAAGAGAATCTTTGCGGAAAGGAGGAAACTGTATTACACTATCCGTCTTGGAGGGATCATGGCTTGTATTCGACCATGTAGGGTTGGAAGGTCCGGGAAGTGTCCGGGCGATCGCTCCGGAAAAAGCCTTTGTCCGTTCCGTTGAAGCAGCTAATTATGAAATAGAAGTAGAAGGAAAGAAAGTGCAACCGCTGCTTGTCGATGTCGAACATCTTGAAGGGCAGCCGCTTCTTTCTGTCAGACTTGATGGAAAAGAGATCCTGTCTACCCGTCTGGATACAGCCCGTTATTGCCTTGAAGCTCCGATGCCTTCCGTTACGGAGGGAGTGACAAGTGTCTTTGAGGTTCGTGCAGATGGTAAAGTGATTCAAAAAGGCGAGGTGCAGCGCCAGCATCAACCGCTTCAGTCTCTGGCGGAATATGTCGATACAAGGATTGGAACAGCTCATTCCCGCTGGATGATAGCCCCTGGACCTTGGATGCCTTTCGGGATGGTCAAACTGAGTCCCGATAATCAGAATGCAGGATGGCAGGCCGGTTATCAGCCGACCTTTGAAAGCGTAGGCTGTTTCAGTCATATCCATGAGTGGACAATGGGTGGTTTAGGGATGATGCCGGCAAACGGTCCTTTGAGGACTGTTATCGGTGACGAGTCTGATCCGGATTCCGGCTATCGTTCGCGGATCAATAAATTAAGTGAAGAAGCACCGTTGGGATATTATAAAGTCGATCTTACCGATTATGGTATCCGGGCGGAGCTAACCGCAACCACTCATTGCGGTTTCCAACGCTATACTTTCCCGTCGGATAAAGACAGTGCCCGTGTTCTGGTTGATTTACATATACCGGCAGAGTATGATTATCAATTGAAAGATATTGAGATTAAGAAAGTGAGCGATACCCGTATCGAAGGGTTTAGCCATCAGTTATCTAAAAATGTATGGAGTTCTGATGCAGACCAGGAATATACGATTCATTTCGTAATTGAATTTGACCAACCGATCTTGTCTATGGGAGGTTGGATAAATGAAAAGCAACAGCTGACAGATCGTCTGGCGGCCCGTGATATAAAAGATGCCGGAGTCTGGTTGCAGTTTGATGCCGGGAAGTCGCCGGTTGTACAGGCACGTTCCGGCCTGTCTCTGGTAAGCATAGCTAATGCGGCTGACAATTTGGAAAAGGAGATCAGTACTCCTTTCGGGTGGAAGTTTGATGAGGTGCGTACTAATCAGCAGAATGTGTGGAACGATTTGTTTGACCGGGTACAGATCACGACAAATAACCGGTTGGAGAAAGTTCGTTTTTATACAAATATGTACAGGGCGTTGTGTAGCCGTAATATATGGAGTGATGTAAACGGAGAATGGGTCTCCGCCGATGAAAAAGTACGTCGTTTTACGGATCCGGATGATGTGGCTTTGGGGTGTGATGCTTTCTGGAATACGTTTTGGAATCTGAATCAGTTCTGGAATCTGGTAACCCCGGAGTGGAGTAACCGCTGGGTAAAGTCTCAGTTAGGAATGTATGATGCAAACGGATGGCTGGCAAAAGGTCCTGCCGGTATGGAGTATATTCCCGTTATGGTGGCGGAACATGAAATACCGCTGATTGTCAGCGCCTGGCAAATGGGTATCCGCGGTTTTGACGGAGAGAAAGCTTTTGAGGCTGTGAAGAAGATGCAGACAGCACCCAGTCAGAAGGTTTGTGGTGGTTATGCCGGAAACCGTGATCTGGCTCCTTATCTGAAACATCGATATGTGCCGACCGATCAGGGACGTTTCTCTAATACACTCGAATATGCATATGATGACTGGACCGTCTCTCAGTTTGCAAAAGCATTGAATAAGGAAGATGACTATACCTATTTTACAGAACGGGGTTCATGGTGGCGGAATGCCATTAATCCGGAAACGGGATATGCTCAGATGCGTAGTAGCGATGGTCGTTGGGCCAAAGATTTCGATCCGTTCCATTCGGGAGCCAATCATCATTATGTAGAAGGGAATGCGTGGCAGCTGACTTATTTTGTTCCTCAGGATGTCCCCGCACTAGCGGAAGTCATAGGGAAAGATCGTTTTGTGGAACGTCTGCAATGGGGATTTGAGGCCAGTGAGCCCTGGCGGTATAATGCGCCGAACGACCAGTATTGGGATTATCCTGTGGTTCAGGGTAATCAGCAATCCATGCATTTTGCATTCCTGTTCAATTGGGTCGGTAAACCGTGGCTTACCCAGCGTTGGAGTCGTTCTATCGTAGAACGTTATTATGGAACGGGTATGGCTAATGCCTATTTGGGGGATGAAGATCAGGGACAGATGAGTGCCTGGCTGGTCATGGCTTCTTTGGGGCTTTTCCAAACAGACGGAGGTTGTAGTATAGAGCCTGTGTACGAAATAGCAAGCCCTTTGTACGAAAAGGTTGTGATTGATTTGGGAGAACGTTTCGGCAGAGGTAAGACCTTTACGATCGAGGCTCGTAATGCATCCCGAGCCAATAAATATGTACAAAGTGCCGTATTGAATGGCAAGCCTTTACAGTCTTTCCGTTTCCCGGCATCTGAACTATTAAAAGGAGGCTCTCTGATTCTTGAAATGTCCTCAGAACCTAATTATTCGTGGGGAGTGAAAGCTGATGAATAAGACACTCTTTGTTTTGTCTGGATTATAATCTGTATTTCACAGGATATTTATGTTTAAATTTTCTATCACAAGGATGTGTTATATTCTTTGTGATAGAATATATATGTTGTTTTATTGTTGATTACAAGTGTGTTATGTCGTGTTTGGGAATAGTAAGATAGTGTAAGTATATCGGATAATTTTATTATAATTCTGTAAAATATAACCCATTACTTTGTTGTAGAGTTAAGTAAGAATTACAAAGTAGAATTAATGGGATAATTATGGTATAGTATCATAAATACTAATTACTAACTAATAATAATAGTATGAAACAAGTTAATCAAATGTCTAAACTTTTCGTTCGGGACTTGAGTCGAAGGATGAAAATTCCAATGATCCTGATTTTGTCGTTTTTAGTCTTTCCAGGCTATCTGGAGTCTAAAGAAGTGTTAACACCCCCCCCCCCAGTTAAAAACAGATAATAATATAACGGGGAAAGTAAAAGATGTTAACGGAGAGCCTCTGTTAGGGGTCAATGTTATGGTAAAAGGAACCTCTGTTGGTACGGTGACGGATATGGATGGTTCTTATTCTCTTACAAATGTTACCTCTAAAGATGTACTAATTTTTTCATTCTTGGGAATGTTATCTCAGGAAGTGACAGTCGGAAATCGTTCTCAGATAGATGTTGTAATGACAGAGGACGTTATCGGGCTTGAAGATGTGGTCGTAACGGGCTATACTTCGATGAAGCGTAAAGATATAACAGGTTCTGTCGCTTCAATAAGCGCTGAAAAGATCAGCAGAATCCCTGCCAACGATATTACTACCAGCCTGGTTGGAGTTCCGGGTATAAGAATGGATGGTAGTTCTATACGTATTCGTGGAACACGCTCTAGAAATGCCAGCAACGATCCTCTTATCGTATTAGATGGAATTCCTTATAATGAAACATTATCTTCCATCAATCCGGGTGATATTGAATCGATAGATGTCTTGAAAGACGCGTCGTCCACCGCCATATATGGGGCCAAAGGAGCGAACGGAGTTATATTGGTCACTACCAAACAGGCAAAAAAGGGAAAAACGTTGGTTTCTTATGATGGTTTTGCCGGTATCGGAGTCAATAACCGGGGCTCTTTTGACGTAATGGATGCCGATGAATACACCGCTTTTAAACGTGAAGCTTACCGGGCGGCAGGAACATGGAACAGTGAGGCGGATGATGCCAAAGCCTTTGCCGGAGCAGAGATCTCAAATCTGGGTACTATGAATACTGATTGGGCCGGTGAATATTTTAGACGTAAGCGTTTTTGGACAAATCATGTAGTTACGATTGCTTCCGGGAATGATAAAACCCAGTATAAAGTCTCTTTTAACTACCGGAATGATGATAGCCGTTATGAAAACAATCACTATGATAATTTTTATTTGACTACCGATCTTTCGCACCAGGTACTTCCTTTTCTGAAAGTCGGAGTTTCAAACCGTGCTTATTATACAATAAAAAATGATAAACCGGATGTTTTTCAGACAGTGATACACATGTCTCCTCTGACTCCGGTAAGGAATGGGGACGGCTCTTATAATACGTATCCGTTTGGTGATCCTTTTGTGAAAAACCCTTATCTGAATGAGAGTGATGAGGTTTATAAAGACAAGACGGAAGAATGGAAGATATTTCTTCGCCTATTTGCAGAAGTTAACCTGGCTAAGAACCTGACTTATAATACAAACTTTGCTTATAGCCCTTCTTTTTCTTCCAGAGGGTATTACTATGACAACAGAAGTGTATCTTATCAGGACGATCGTAATGTAGCAGGTATGCATAATAACCGTCAGGCGGACTGGGTGTGGAATAATGTATTGAATTATAAGCTGAGTTTTAAGAAACATACCTTTAACCTGTCGGGGGTATTTGAAATGCAGAACCGTCAGTTGGTAAATACCGGTATGTCGGGAAAAGAACAGGAATCACCGGCTTATCTGTGGTATAATATGGGAAGACTGGTAGATTCTAAAACTCTTTCTTCCAGTTTTACCCGTTCACAAATGGTTTCTTACATCGGACGTGTACAATACGATTATAATGACCGGTATATCTTTACAGCTTCTTTCAGAGAGGATGGGGCTTCCCAGCTTTCTCAGGGACATAAATGGGCAACATTCCCCTCAGGAGCGATTGCCTGGCGTGCTTCAGAAGAAGAATTCATAAAATCGTTAGGTTGGATTACCAACCTGAAGCTAAGAGCAAGTTATGGTTTAACAGGTAATTATGCTATTGCCGCATATGCAACTACCGGTAATTTGTATGGTACCTATGCGAACTTTAAAACAGAGTCTGGAGAAATTCATTATCCGGGTTTGGAGCCGGATACCCGACCGACACCGAATCTGGAATGGGAAAAGAATAAAATGCTTGATATCGGATTGGACTTCGGATTCCTTGACGGTCTTATTTACGGTTCTGTCGACTGGTACGATTCCAAAAGTTACGATCTGCTTTATTTGAAAACACTTCCGTATACTACCGGGTTTAATCGCGCCTGGGATAATGTGGGAGATACGCGTAACAGAGGTATAGAAGCTTCTTTATCCGGAACAATAATAAAGAAAAAAGACTTGGATCTGGGTGTGACTCTTTCTTACTATAGGAATAAAGAAGAGTTGGTGCGTTTGCAGGACCCAAAAATGAAAGAGGATATTAATAACGGACTTTTCGTTGGCTATCCTGTTAGTGGTGTGATCTATGATTATAAACAAGTCGGTATCTGGCAAACAGACGAGGCAGACCTGGCCTCTCTCTACGGACAGAAGCCTGGCGAAGTGAAAGTGGCTGACTTGGATGGTAATGGAAAGATAGATGGCAACGATCGTACGATCATTGGAACCAACAGACCTGACTGGGTAGGTGGCTTGCAGATCAGCGGACGCTGGAAAGATCTGGATTTCTCCGTTGATTGTTATGGTGAGTTCGGTGCTATGGGTAGTGATGATTACAGTACGAATTTCTGGGCTTCTGAAATGGGACGCTGGAATACTGTAAAGATTGACTACTGGACACCGGAGAACCCATCAAACCGTCATCCTCGTCCTGTGGCCGGTCAGAGTATCAAGTATTTGAGCTCTACAGGATATCATAAGAATAATTACGTGAATCTCAGGAATGTAACTGTAGGTTATACGTTGCCTCAGACACTGACGAATAAAGTCGTTAAAAAAGTTCGTCTTTATGTAACCGCAAACGATCCTGTCCGGTTTAGTAAGTTTCAGAATTCGGGCGGTATTTCATGGTGGGAAACATTTTACATTTTCGGTGTGAATCTTCAGTTCTAATTATAATCGGAAAAATATGAAAAAGATAATTATAACGGGCATGATCGCTCTTGGTATATCTGTATCGGGCTGCTCGGATTTTTTGAAAGAGGAATCATATGGTTCGACGACTGCCATTTTTGGAGAAGAAAATGGTATTAAAGCGCTCGTATACCAGTCGTATACAAAAGTAAATAATCTTTATGGAGGTGGGGGACAATGGCCTGCTTTTACAGAACATGGAGCCGATTTATTCCTGAGAGGTGGTAATTTTACAGACATGGGAGTATGCGATTATTATGGATTGGATGCCTCTAACGGAAATGTCAGTTGGCTGTGGAACCACTGCTACAAGGCTTTGGCGAATATCAATACATTTTTTGAAACCATCGATGATACGCCTTTTGCCAAAGAAGAAGAAAAAGATCAATATAAGGCGGAGATGAAAGTGATGCGTTCTCTCTTTCTTTGGATCATTACCGAAATGTGGGGAGAGACCTATTTGCCTCGTACAACCGATGAGGTTGAAGGTATGGAAGCTCGCCGCTCTACTCGTGCTGACTTTTACAAAGAGATTATCGGAGGATTGGAAGAAGCTATAACTATGTTGCCGGATAAGAGAACTTCGGAGTTTGGTCGTATAGATATGCCTTCGGCAAAAGCTTTTCTAGCCAGAATGTACTTATATAATGAACAGTTTGACGAAGCGATGGATATGGCTTCTCAGGTTATTGACGGTTCTTATGGCTTGGAACTTTCCACATCACTGAAAGATTTGTGGAACGACAGTAAGCGGAATAAAGAATTTATCTGGACTACGGAATTTGTTGAAGATGAATCTTTCAGGCAGAGTAGTTACTATTGGCAACATTTTGCAATGTTTATAGACCGCTTTGCCGGTGTAAAAACAGAATGTGGATGGACCGGCTATGGTGGTTGCGGTGCAGTACCTTCCTTATATTATATATCATTGTTTGATCACGATGCTGATTTGCGTTGGTCTGATTTGCATCAGTGGGTATGGTATTATAATGATCCGTCTGATGATACATCGGGTTTCCCGAATATGCAGGAGTTGTATGCGGATACGGCTTTATATCTGAGCATCGATCCTATCTCTACTGAAGAAAAAGCCAGGATGGCTTCTTGTTATACCGCGTTTGACGTAAATGATTTGTATGATTCAAAAGGTGTGCCGACTGATCGAAAGACATTTATAGGAATGACAAAATTTGATGACAATACCCGCCCGGGTGATATGTCTACCAATTCCGATCGGAACTATCCGGTATTACGTCTTGCTGAAATGTATCTGATCCGGGCAGAAGCAAAAATCAGAAGTACCAATAAGCAGGACCTGAAGGGAGCCGTTCAGGATATAATGACTATTCGGCAGCGTGCTATAAAAAGCGGATATGAGAAAGAGATGACAGTTACGGAAAAAGATATGACTCCTGAATTTATTTTGGATGAACGCGGACGTGAATTAGCAGGAGAATTTCAGCGCAGACTTGATCTTAAACGTCTGGGCAAACTGGTCGAGCATGTTAAGCTTTATAATCCGGATGCTGCGGCTAACATAAAAGAATACCATAAAGTATGTCCGATACCGCAAACGCAATTTGATGGTATGCCGGATTGGACTACCCTTGGTCAGAATGAAGGTTATTAAAATGAAATTATATGAGAACAAACTTTATAACAATAATAATGTTGGCAAGCCTTATGTGGATTTGCCAGTCATGCACAGACGATGACAACTCTTCCGCCAGGAATAATTTAGTAGAATGCATCCAGAAAGCGGAAACTTCGATTGCCGAATCTGTGGAAGCAAATGAAGAGGGTTGTATCGCTCCTGGTTCGAAAGCTATTTTGCAGACACGGATAGACTGGGCGTATTTTATTCTTCAGAACTCTCCGTCGGATGAGGCATATACGAATGCGTTATCCATATTGAATGATGCAATTGATGCTTTTTATGCTAATGTCGTTAAATCCGGAACTCCACTATTTGGCATAGGATCCAAAATGAAACTGGGAACTGTGGGTGAGTGGGGATTTGAAGAATGTTTTACCATAGAATGCCGGGTGAAATATACTGAGTTTGCAGGAGGCGATCAGAATGTGATTTCCTGCGAAAACGGAAATTCCGGATGGATGCTTAGAAGTAGTGGAAATGTCGTACAGTTCTATATCAATGACGGAGGGTGGGCAGGTTGCCAGACACCGGCATTGGAATTGAATCGTTGGTATCATATTGCCGCAAGCTATGAAAAAGGTAAAGGGCTTGTATTATATCTGGACGGACAGAAAGTCGGAAGTTCTTCTTGTGGAGCATTGGTCGTTAATTCAGTAACCGATTTACAGGCCGGCACGGCACCTTCTTATTCCAATCGTTATATGAGAGGATATATCCAGGATCTGAGTCTGTGGAAAGATGTAAGAATTGCGGAAGAAGTGGTAACAGATGTGAACTGTAATTTCTCCGGAACGGAAGAAGGGCTGAATGCCTACTGGCCATTGTCTCTTAATCTGGGTACGGAGATTACTGATGAAACGGGCACACGTGTAGCCAGTCTCGTCGATGTTGTCTGGGAGAGTAATGAATAAAAGAAAATGAAAATAGTATCCTTTCAATGTCTTAACCGGCGTTGGAAGGATATTTTTCAGGGAGGTCTTTCACTTGAAAGAATACCTGATTAAATATTCTCGAAAAATAATTACAGGATATTTTGTTTTATAAAAAAAAACGCTACCTTTGCACCGCAATCACGAGAGATTGCTTACCTGAAAATAATGAAATGCCCAGGTGGCGGAATTGGTAGACGCGCACGTTTCAGGTGCGTGTGTCGCGAGGCGTGCAGGTTCGAGTCCTGTTCTGGGCACTTCTAAAGCGGACAACTGTAAAGTTGCCCGCTTTTTTTATATCCGTATTTTTTTATATATTTACGCCAAAATGGAGAGGATGCAGCAGTATACAGAAGATGAACTAGTGGAACAGCTACGAGATTCGGCCAGGCAAAGGGATGCTTTTGCCCGGGTGGTAAATCTTTATGGGGAAAAGTTGTACTGGCAAATACGGAAGATGGTTTTAAGCCATGATGACGCAAACGATCTTTTGCAGAACACATTCCTGAAAGCCTGGACAAATATCGATTACTTCCGGGGGGAAGCAAAATTATCTACCTGGCTGTATAAGATTGCTATCAATGAATGTATAACCTTTTTGAACCGGCAGCGGAATATGAATAACGTGTCGATCGACGACACTGATGTTTTCCTGCTGGAACGTCTGAAAGGGGATGAGTATTTTGACGGTGATGAAGCACAGTTGAAATTACAGAATGCTATCCTGACTTTGCCCGAGAAGCAACGTTTAGTGTTTACCATGAAATATTTTGACGAGATGAAGTATGAGGATATGTCGGAGATCTTGGGGACTTCCGTGGGAGCCTTAAAAGCCTCTTATCATCATGCCGTAAAAAAAGTAGAGGAGTTTTTAACAAAAGACATTTAAACCTTTTGGACGAACGCTCGTCAAAAGAATATTAAAACGCAGGAGTATGGAAAAAGAACAAAATAATCTGGATCGTTTTAAAGGAAAGAATCCTTTTACCGTGCCTGAGGGGTATATGGAGGATTTGACGGCTGATATAATGAGCCGGTTACCTGAGAAACCGCAAGTAGAGGTGAAGAAGATCTCTATGATGGATCGTATGCGTCCGTGGTTGTATATGGCAGCTGTATTTGCCGGACTGGGACTGTTCTTTAAAGCTATTGTCGGTATCGATGGTGATCAGAGTAAGACGGATACATTATTAGTTCAGTCTAATGATGCTTCTGCTGCGATATCTGCTATACAGGATGCTGAGAATGAGGAATATCTGGAGTTTCTGGAGGCACAGTACACGGATTATCTTTTAGCAGAAGAATTGGGCAATTATGAATAATTTGATGAAAAAAAGAAGTTATTAGCATATTTTTGTAATAATACTTGTATGAATAAAATATTTTTTATTACATTTGTGGCGATTTCAGTTTTATTCTCTTCGAAAGTGTTGGCGCAGGGAGATAAACAACATCGGCATTTTGACAGAGAGGCCTTTCAGGCAAAGAGAAATGCATTCATTACAGCAGAAGTGGGGTTAACCCCGGAAGAGGCAGCTGCTTTTATTCCATTGTGTGATGAGTTGCAACAGAAGATGTTTGAGGTTGGTCGCGAATGCCGGAAGCTTTCAAAAGAAATAAAGCATAAGAAGTCTCCAACAGAATCCGATTATTCAAAAATAAATGATGAATGTCTCGGAGTAAAAATGAAGGAGGCTGCTTTAGAAAAAGAATATTACGAGAAATTCAAAAAGATATTATCGCCCGAAAAGCTCTATAAGTACAGGCGTGCCGAATATAAGTTTGCACGTAGTTTTATGAGAGGGCCGGATGATAAGAAAGATGAAAACAAGAAAAAATAAAATATTATCATTATTTGTGTTTTTTGTTTAGATTTAGTTTTGGCGTTTAAGTTAAGGGAGGGGTGGCGACGTGATGTCGGTTCCCCTTTTGTTTTTTATAACCCTTTCGATTTGGCTTCGTCCCAGATCTTATCCATTTCTTCCAACGACATATCTTTTAGTGAGCGTCCTTCTTTGATGGTATGATCTTCCAGGTAATTAAAACGGCGGATGAACTTTTGGTTCGTGCGTTCCAATGCATTGTCCGGATTGATTTTATACAGGCGGGCAGCATTGATAAGGCTGAAGAACAGATCTCCGAATTCTCCTTCCATTTTATCTGCATCCATCTTGTCGATTTCCTCTTTTAGCTCGGTGAACTCTTCATGTACTTTATCCCATACCTGGTCGCGCTGTTCCCAGTCGAAACCTACGTTACGTGCTTTATCCTGGATACGGTGTGCTTTAACGACAGATGGGAGAGAAGCGGGTACACCTTCTAAAACCGTTTTATTACCTCCTTTTTCTTTTAGTTTTAGTTGTTCCCAACTCTGTTCTACCTTTTTAGCCGTATCGGCAGTTGCATCGCCGAATACATGCGGATGACGGTAAATCAGTTTCTGGCAGAGGCTGTCGCATACATCTTTAATATCGAAGGCCTCTTTTTCTTCACCGATTTTAGCGTAAAATACGACATGCAGAAGCAAATCCCCTAATTCTTTCTTGATGTTGTTGTTGTCATTTTGCATGATTGCTTCACACAATTCGTAAGTCTCTTCGATGGTGTTCGTACGAAGGCTTTCGTTTGTTTGCTTTTTATCCCAGGGGCATTTTACCCGGAGCTCGTCCAGGATGTCTAGCAGTTGCCCGAAGGCTTCCATTTTTTCTTGTCTTGTTGCCATTATAATAATGTACTGGTTTTATAATATGACAATATGCCAATGAAACTCCTCCTATTTATCCGGAGGGTATTTCAATTGGCATATTGGCGTGTTGAATTTATTATTCAATTACTTTTCTTCTTTCTTGAATTGTGTCAGTCCGTTTTGCAGGAACTGGATGTATTTTGATACATCTTCGTTGAATGCATACGACGGGCCGAGCGGCTTTCCTTCGTCATTCAAAAGAATATAGAATGGCTGGGCATTTGCTCCGAACTTGCTTCTCTGGAGGTAACTCCATTTGTCTCCGATCGTTTTCAACTTACGCACTTTACCATGTTCTTCTATTTCAATCGGATGAGGCAGTTTAGTCTTATCATCTACCATCAATGTGATCAGTACATAATCTTTCTCCAATAGTTGCTTTACTTTCGGGTCTGTCCATACGGATGCTTCCATCTTACGGCAGTTTACGCAACCGAAACCGGAGAAGTCGATCATGACAGGTTTGTTCACTCGTTTGGCATAGGCCATACCGGCTTCATAGTCATCGAAAGCGGCATGTACTTCGTCATCATATAAGCTGAAATCCTGTGTATACAAAGGAGGAGCGAAGGCGCTGATCGATTTCAGAGGTGCACCCCAAAGTCCCGGAACCATATACATGGCGAATGCAAACGAGATAATTGCCATAAACAGGCGGGGGACAGATACATATTTGACATCGCTGTCGTGGCTGAATTTGATCTTGCCAAGCAGGTAAAGGCCGAGCAATACGAAAATCACAATCCACAATACGATAAATACTTCACGGTCAAGTAAGCGCCATCCGTATGCCAGGTCGGCAACAGAAAGGAACTTCAATGCCAATGCCAGTTCGAGGAAGCCTAAAACTACCTTTACGGAGTTCAGCCATCCACCTGATTTCGGCATACTTTGCAGCATATTCGGGAAGATTGCGAACAAGCTGAACGGAATCGATAAAGCCAGTGCAAACCCGAACATTCCGATAGCCGGGCCAACTGCTGTACCCATCGAAGCTGCCTGTACCAATAATGTGCCGATAATCGGACCGGTACATGAGAAGGATACCAATACCAACGTAAACGACATAAAGAATATACTTAATATTCCGGTAGTAGAATCCGCTTTACTATCCAGCTTGGTTGTCCATGAAGCCGGCAATACCATTTCAAATGCTCCGAAGAATGAGATGGCAAATACTACCAGCAGCAGGAAGAATATGATATTGAAGATTGCGTTGGTAGATAAGTCATTCAAGGCACTGGCTCCGAAAATACCGGTAATCAGTAATCCCATAACCAGGTATATCACGATAATGGAAAGCCCATAAGTTAACGCGTCGCGTATTGCTTTTTTACGATCCTTGGTTCGTTTCAGGAAGAAGCTGACTGTCATCGGGATCATTGGCCATACACAAGGAGTAAGCAGGGCGATCAATCCTCCGAGGAAACCGGCGAAGAAAATGAATAGCCAGGAGGTATCGGTTGCTGTAACTGTAGTGTCGCCAAAAGCTTTCAAGTCATCGACAACGGGAGTCCAGAGGGCTGCGTCGTCAGTCAGTGCGTTAGCTATTTTAGCCGGACTGGTGATTACTTTTTCAGTTTCTGCTGCCGGGTCAGGAGTTGTAAGTGTTGCTGCTTCTTCAAGAACCAGGTTGGTATCCGGTTGTTCGGCGGTTACATCGTCTTTGTCTACGACAGGTGCATCGGCCGGTAATGTCAGTTTTGTGTTTTTTGCATCGAAAGCGAAGCTTACCCGGTCGGGAGGCAGGCATGTCTCGTCGTTACAGGCCATAAATTCAACTTCACCTTCTATTTTGAATTTCTTCGGATCGGTTATCTTTACCTTTTGAGTGAACGATACGGTTCCCGGATACCAGCGAAGGTCCATGGCGAACAATTCGTCGTATACTACCGTCGGTTTGACGGAGGAGACCGGTTGCCCGATCAATTCAGCTCCTTTCAGAGTCTCAAATGTAAAAGAGGTTGATACAGGTCCGCCTTCAGGCAGGTTCATGTCGTACAGGTGCCATCCTTTCTCGGAGGTTGCGGTAAACACAACTTCTTTTTCGGCAGTTTTGGAGTCTTCCAGTTTTATTTTCCACTTTACAGGTTGGTGTATCTGTGCCTGCACGGCCAGTGTTACGAACACCAGCAAAAAAACACTAAAGAGTTTCTTCATACGATATTTATTTCTGTCTTAGTTATTATTTAGCTAATGATGTGAATGTAGTAGGGATACGTGTTTCAAAACGCATCTCTTCACCCGTTGTCGGATGGATAAAGAAGAGTCGTCGGGCATGAAGCATCAGCCGTCCGGCAGGATCAGTTTCGGCGCCGTACTTATTATCGCCGGCAATTGGGTGTCCGATAGACTCCATCTGGACACGTATCTGGTTTTTGCGGCCTGTCTCCAGGTCTAGTTCCAGTAAAGAATAATGACCGTTGCTGTGTAGCAGGTGATAGCGGGTAATAGCTTCTTTTCCACCGCCTATAGCTGTTACGTATACTTGCATTTTTGCATTTTCAGTCAGGTTTGAGACAATCAGGTCGGTATCTTTCTCCGGACGTCCTTCTACGACAGCGACATAACTACGAGCGGTGATAGCCGAGTTCCAGTTTGATTGAAGCGCTTTTTGTACGCGTTGATTCTTGGCAAACATCATCAGCCCGGAAGTATCGCGGTCCAACCGGTGCAAAACAAATATTTTGTTTTTCGGGTCTGTCTTTTTTACATAGTCGCTCAACAGGTGATAGGCGGTCCGCTCTTTTACCCGGTCGCTCGAGACGGACATAAGTCCTTCTTTCTTGTTGACAACGATGAGGTCGTCATCTTCCCACACGATGTGTAATAGAGGATTGCTGAACTCCACCTTTCCTCGTTCGTAACTGATCTCGACTTCGTCTCCCGGCACTAAAGGAGCGTTGAACTGGGAAGTGACTTTCCCGTTTATCAAGATTTGTCCGTGGGCAAGTAAGGCCTTGACGGAACTTTTGCTCTGTTCGTTGAGTAACTGCAAAAGGAAGGGAAGAAGTGTATTCTCTTCCTTTACCGCAACTTTGCGTCCGCGAGGGGCCTTTTTGAGATTTGTGTCTTTGTAACCTGAGCGTCTTCTCATTTTATTATTATAAATAATTTACAAAGATACTGGCATTTGCGGAATGTTGCAAGCCATGTTTCGTAATCTTAGTTATTAATCAGCGAAGCTTTCGTTATTTTTTCTTTTAAGTGAATGGTTTTTGTTTGAATTCGTATGTCGAAATTGAGTCCTTGATTTTAAGTTCAGAGTGGTAGAAAAATATAAGAACGGATTTGTTGATTATGCTTCGTAGATGATAAATGTTGTTCGATTGTTTAAAAGTTAGAATAAAATGCTACTTTTGCTAAAATAGAATTGGCACAATAGAGATGGTTTATACCCAAAGTAGTTTTGAAAAAATATATAAGCTGTACTATCCGAAGATGTTTGCGTTCGCTAAGAACTATATACAGGCAAATGAAGATGCGGAGAATGTAGTGCAGGATGTCTTTGTGGTGCTTTGGGAGAAAAAGGATGAACTGGAATTATCCTGTACACTTACTACCTATCTGTTTACCCTCGTTAAGAACAGATGTCTGAATTATCTGCGGCATAAACTAATCGAAGAGGAATTTAATACTCAAATGAAAGAAGAACTAGGTTTTAAGCTATATGCTTTGGAATCATTGGAGTATTCGTATCCGTCTGAAAAAGAATTGCAAGCCGTTATTCAACGGGCTCTCGATGCTTTGCCTGAACGTTGCCGGGAGGTATTTATCAAAAGTCGTATCGAAGGATTAAAATACAAGGAAATTTCAGAAGAACTTGGCATATCGGTTAATACGGTTGAGAACCATATTGTTACTGCGTTGAAAAAGTTGCGTGTAGCGTTGAAAGACTATTTGCCTTTGCTTTTATTTCTGGTTAATTAATGTTTATTTGTTGGAGAGGTATAGTGGTCTGTTTCGGGATAAGGGTTTAACTTTATAAATAGAAGAAAGATATGTATGATCTGTTATCAAAATATTTAGCAGGAGATATTTCACCGGAAGAAAAGCAGACTCTTTTCCGCGAATTGAAAGAAGATGCTGGTTTGAAGAAGGAAGCAGCCGATATGCAAAATTTATCGGCTCTTGTTTCTATGGCCGGAGAGAGGCGCTCTGCTTCTGATATGCAATACCGGTCGTTTGTTCATTTGCAGAAAAAACATACCTTATTGTTCAATCTGAGAAAAATAGCCGGTTATGCAGCGATTATGCTCTTTTCAGTGTTGTCAACTTTTCTATTGATGACTTATGCCGGAGGGGGCGGAGGCGAGCTTGTCCGTTATCAGGAGTTCTCGACACCACCCGGGCAACGGGCCAGGGTAGTACTCGTGGACGGTACTGAGGTTTGGCTGAATGCCAATTCGACATTACGTTATCCGGAACGTTTTGATTTGAAGCAACGGGAGGTAGAATTGCATGGTGAAGCTTTTTTTGAAGTAGAAAAAAACAAGGAGAAACCTTTTGTTGTCAAGACAAGTAAAATGGATATAAAGGTGACCGGTACAAAATTTAATGTAAGCGCTTATGAAGCGGAAAAGTATTTTGTAACTTCTTTGGTCGAAGGGGCGGTTTCTGTTTCTTGCTCAAACGACCGGAGCCGTACTTTTGCACTACGTCCGCAACAGCAAATTATAGTATCGGATTCTTTATCAGAAGTCACTTTGTTTGAGAATACCGATTTTCTGTCGTGGAGAGATGGCGTATTTGTATTTGATGATATGTCGTTAACCGATATCATTAAAAAACTGGAGTTGTTCTATGATATATCGATTGTAGTGAAAAACACGAAACTGAGTAATTACCGTTATACCGGAAAATTCAGACAAAGGGATGGAGTGGAAAGCGTTTTGCGGAAATTGCAAATTGTATATCCGTTCACTTATACAAAGGACGATGAGCTTAATTTGATTGTTTTACAGTAGATAAACCCAGGTTCGAATATACCCTTGTAGAGTCGTAGCATTGTCTATGACAGCCATTCGTATGGCTTCTATAATCCTATATGTAAAGCGGGAAGATGGCGGAAACAAGGTTGCCGAATATTGGTATGGGAAACCTTACAATATCACAGATGTGTTAAATTATATTTAATTTCATTTTCTGTGTGGTGGTCTTTCCGGCATGAAGGGTTTAACTTATAGAAAACAGGATAATAATATGTATAACCTTAAAAATAAAATGCCTATGATCTGAAAAATGAGAAAAACCTTTTTATGTAAAAAGCAGACAGGTGCTCGAACACCTGTCTGCCATACATCTAACACTCTTAGTCGAAAAAAGTATTAAACATTTAATTTTACAAAGGTATGGAAAAATATGCTTTGTCAATCTTTTTATTTCAAAGAAAACACTTTAAGAAGTTTTTTAATGTTATGAGAATTTCAATCCTATTTCTGTTTGTCAGCATTTTAGCATCTTATGCTTCAAATGTAAATTCACAGACTGCAAAAGTGAATATTACGAGTGCCCGCATGACGATCGGAACTTTTATCAGGCAAGTTGAAAAGGAAACCGGTTATATGTTCGTTTATAATAAAGAGGAGATTGATGCAAATAAGACAATTTCTTTAAAGAAAGGGAAAAACACGGTTGTCGATTGCCTGAATACCATTTTTGATGGTTCCGGCGTTTCATTTGTTTTTGATGACGGCTATGTAGTCCTGACGAAACATGCACAGGAGACTGCCATATCGCAGCAGGCCGGTAAAGTGGTAAAAGGCATTGTTACCGATGAGACAGGTTTGTCGGTAATTGGTGCTAATATCTTTGTTAAAGGAACTAATTTGGGAACGATTACTGATATGGAGGGTAATTTTAGTCTGGAAGTACCCTCGGATAATGATATTTTGGTGGTTTCCTATATCGGTTATGTCGAACAGCAGATTCCGGTGAAAAACAGAAAAAACTGGGCAATCATATTAAAGGAGGATGCGCAGAACCTGGATGAGGTTGTGGTTGTAGGTTATGGAACACAGCGCAAAGGCAATATTGCTACAGCCGTGACGACAATTAAGGCGGAAGCTCTGCAAAATCGTCCGGTCCAGACGATAGGTGAAGCCTTGCAAGGGCAAATTCCGGGTTTGAGCGTTACGTCAAAAGGTGCGCCGGGCGAGTCGCCTTCACTTCAATTGCGTGGTTCTTCCATGCTGAAATCCAGTACGGCAGAAACGGACAAAGAAACGTTACCCAGGCTGAGATCCGAAACCAGCGGGCCGTTGGTATTGGTGGATGGTGTGCCCGCGGACTTCAACTTCCTGAATCCGGAAGATATTGAAAGTATCAATGTCCTGAAAGATGCGGCTTCTGCAGCGATCTATGGTTCGCGTGCCGCAAACGGAGTCCTTCTGATCACGACTAAACGTGGAAAGATGGGCAAGCCTACTTTCCGTTATAATGGATCTGTCGGAGTCAATACGCCGATGTATATGCCTAAATCGATCAGTTCAGCCGAATATGCAAGAATAAAGAATGAAGCGGAAAGGAATATGGGACGTGCTCCGGTTTATTCGGATGAAGATATTGCCATGTTTGCCAATGGAACGGATCTGAACCGTTATCCGAATACAAACTGGCTGGACCTGGCGATACAGAACAGCGTCACCACACGTCATGGCCTGGAGGCTTCCGGGGGAACGGAAAAGGTAAGATATCTGGTAAGTGCCGGTGTCGACCACCAGACCGGTGTTTTCCCGAATACACAGCAGAATGTGTTCAACGTACGTTCCAGCACGGATATTACCATTACTAAAAAGTTCGGTATCTCTTTTGATATGCGTTACCAGTTGAGGGATATGGAGGCTTTGAATAGTCAGGAAGACCTGTATAAACAATTGATTGTTGCCGATCCGACTATGGTGGCTTATTATACGGATGGTTCCTATGGCTATAATCCGGGATTTTTCACCAATCCGCTGGTGCCTTTGTATGAAGGGGGCCGGAAGCTGACTAACAGACATGAAGCATCGGGTATTTTCAAGCTTGATTATGAATTTATCGAAGGATTGAAATTTACCGGTATTGCCAATGTGAGATATACATTCCAGAATGAAGAATCCAGAGCTCGTAAGACGTTCTATAAAAACTATTTCACAGGGGAAGAGTTTGAAAACGGACAGAATACTTTCACCGACCGCCGCGATTACAACGCTTACTACAATTTACAGGCTTTGCTGAACTATAAGAAAAGTTTTGGTGTTCATACCCTGGATATTCTGGGCGGTTACCAGCAGGAAAGTGAAAATACAGACTGGCTGAAAGGGGCCCGTTCCGGCTATCCGACCGATATTCTCTGGGAGTTGAACCCGGGACCGAAGGATAACTGGAGTAATGACGGTAACGGTGAACATTGGGCGCTGGCCTCTTTTATCGGCCGTATCAATTATGATTACGACAATAAATATATTTTATCGGTGAGCATGCGTTCGGATGCTTCTTCCCGTTTTGCGAAAGGAAGCCGTTGGTCGACTTTCCCATCTGTAGCCGGTGCATGGAGACTTTCCCAAGAGTCGTTTATGGAATGTACGCGTAGTTTCCTGGATGACCTGAAGGTCAGAGTTTCCTGGGGACAGACCGGTAGTGCGACGGGATTAGGCCTTTATCCGAGTTATACATTGATATCTACAGGCGGTTTGATCCTGAATAACGTTTATCAGCAGACTGCTTCTTTGAAAACGATCGGAAATACGGATTTAACCTGGGAACATACGGATATGTTGAACTTCGGTCTGGATGTGAAAATGCTGAACAGTCGTTTGAACTTTACGGGAGACTATTATATTAAAAATACGAAAGATATTTTATTGGAAATGCCCGTGCCGCTGGAATATGGTTTTGGCAAACCGAATATGAATATCGGCGAGGTGCGTAACAAAGGTTGGGAGTTGACTTTAAGCTGGAATGACCGTATAAATGATTTTGGTTACAGTATCTCGGGTAACTTGTCGGATAACCGGAATGAAGTGATCGACCTGGGAGATACAGGTCCGTGGAAAGGTTCCAACACCTATACGGAAGTAGGGTTGCCTTATAACTCTATTTACGGATATGAATCGATGGGATTATTCCAGTCTGATGAAGAGGTAGCCAATGCTCCTTTCCAGAATTCAAATACGGCTGCCGGTGATATACGTTATAAAAACCAGAATGGCGATGATAAGATCGATGCTAACGACCGTGTTGTGATAGGTGATCCGAACCCTCACTTCCTGTATGGCGTGAATCTGGGCTTTGATTACAAGAACTTCGATTTGAATATGTTCTTCCAGGGGATCGGGCAGAAAGACCGGGTTATAATGGATAATTTTGTCAGACCGTTTTATGATTCTTCTATTTTTGAACATCATTTGGATTACTGGACTCCGGAAAATACAGGTGCCAGATATCCGCGTATCCTGAATAAGGACGACGGAACACATAATTATCAGCAGTCTGATTACTGGATGATCAATGCCGGATATTTCCGCATGAAGAATTTGCAGATCGGATATACTATTCCGCGTGAAATATTAAGATCGGCAGGTTTTGACAGAGTACGGGTCTATTTCTCTGCTAATAACTTGTTTACTGTATCCGATTTTGTGCCGGGTATGGATCCGGAATCTGATAAGTCCGTATCTTATCCGTTTGCCCGGACATATTCATTTGGTTTAAATGTTCAATTTTAAAAAGCTGAAAAAATGAAATCAATAAAAATATATATATGTGCAGCCTTGATGGCGCTAGGCGTTTCTTCGTGCGATAGTTTTCTGACCACACCTCCTTTGGATCAGATTTCCGAAGATCAATGGTGGAACGATAAAGCCCAGACAGAAATGATGGTGAAAGGAGCTTACGAGTATGTACCTGGCCCGAATGAAGTGGTGCTTCGCGATTGTATCAGTGATAATGCGACACACCGTGATGCCAAATACAAGGAAGTGGGAAATGGTACTTATACGACACAGAGTGATGCCGTTAAGGATGAATGGCGCTATGCATCCATTGCCAAACTGAATTACATACTGGAAGGGATCGAGAAGGCAAAAGGCCAGATATCGGAAGAAGAATATCTCCGTTTTAACGCGGAAGTACGTTTTATTCGTGCCTTTGTTTACTACAATATGGTTTTCTTTTTCGGAGATGTGCCTCTGATCACTAAGACGTTGAGTGTGGCGGAAGCCCGAGAAACGTCTCGCCAGCCTCGCCAGGAGGTATTGGATTTTGTATTGAATGAACTGGAAGAAGGTGTGCTGCCGAATATCGATAAAGTTTCTGTGACAGAAAGAGGTCGTGTTAACAAACAGGTAGTGAATGCATTCCTTTCACGTATTTATCTGTACGAAAAAAATTATGAAAAAGTACTTTATTATACGAACGAGGTTATCGGGTCCGGAGAATATGAGCTTCATCCCAATTATGAAGAATTATTCCGCCCACAGGCTGACGCAAGTAATAAAGAGGTGATTTTTGAACGTCAATACAGTTCTCCGCTGGTTGTGCATGAGCTGAATCGTAACTTGTCTCCGGCTTCTTCCGTTTATGCCGGTTGGTCGCACGTGTTGGGGTTGCAGGAATTGGTAGACGATTATGAATGTGTGAACGGTCATCCGGTTTCCGAATGCGAATCTCTGGGCTGTGAATATTTCCAGAAAAGGAAAGATGCGGAAGCTGATACGCATCGCGGAGAATATGATTTCCGTGATCCCCGTCTGGCTGCTACCATCATGTGGCCGTACTGGGAATGGAAAGTAGGGGAAAAAGTTGTTTCCCGTTATGGTGTGGATGATCCGGATAGCAAGGATTATGTAAAGAAAGAAACACATATGACCGGTTTTCTTGTTACCAAATGGGTGGATTTGCAGGGGGAATATGCAGACCGTACCCGCGGTCAAAAGAATATGACAGTCTTGCGTTATGGGGATGTCCTTTTGATGCGGGCAGAAGCCTTGATTGAACTGGGGCAGGATTTGGGTGGAGCTGTCGCTCTGATTAATCAGATCCGTCAACGGGCGGGGATGCCTGATATCGCAGTCGCTTCTCAATCCGTTTTGCGTGAAAAGCTACGCCATGAAAGACGTATAGAGACTGCCTTTGAAGGTTTGCGTTATTTCGATATCATTCGTTGGCATATTGCTGATAAGGTGAAATCGGGTAAAGTGTATGGTGCCCGTTTGAAGGCGATCAGTGATGCGATGGACAATAAATTTGTGGAAGAACGTTTCTGGAATGATAAAATGTATTTGTTCCCGGTTCCTCAGGAAGCAATAGATAACAATCCGAATTTGGTACAGAATAAAGATTGGTAATAATGGTTAATAATTAGATTGAAAACCCCGGATCTGCATTTACGGAAGAAGATTCGGGGTTTCCTTTCTGAATATAAAAGTGATTGATTTTAATAACAGACTATTTTATGAAAAAGAATATTTTAGTGTTACTATTTTGGGTATTGACATTTAATCTGTCCGCCTCAGGTTCGCCGGAATTCTCGACTGCCGGTTTTTATGAATTACCCAATACCGGCCGTGAGGTCTATTCCATGAATCTGGCATGGAGGTTTATAAAAGGAGATGTGTCGGGAACTCCCTATGCTGCCGACTTTGATGATTCCGGTTGGGAAGTTGTTTCGCTCCCGCACGGATTGGAGTATCTGCCGGTGGAAGCCAGTGGTTGTGCAAACTATCAGGGTGTAGCTTGGTATCGTAAACGTTTCACACCGGATGATCGTTTGAAGGGAAAACAATTGTTCGTACATTTTGAGGCGATCATGGGGAAAAGTGAGGTCTATGTAAACGGACAGTTGTTAAAAACGCATTATGGTGGATATCTGCCTGTTATCCTGGATGTAACGAATCTCCTGAAATGGGATGAAGAGAATGTGATAGCTGTAAAAGCAGATAATAGTGATGATCCTTCTTATCCTGTCGGCAAACCGCAAAATCTTTTGGACTTTACCTATTTCGGTGGCATTTACCGTGATTGCTGGCTGGTTGCACATAATGACGTGTTTATAACCAATTCGAATTATGAAGATGAAGTTGCAGGAGGAGGCTTGTTTGTCTCCTATGCCGATGTATCTGAAAAAAGTGCCCTTGTAAACCTGAAAGCCCATATCCGCAATCATTCGGCAAGTGATAAAAAGGTTACGGTTACTTTTGAGTTGAAAAAGAAATCGGGTGAAATTGTCAGGCGCGTTTCAACGGGGTTGGCAGTGAAGAGGGGAGATGCCTCGTATGCTGTTGGTTCGATGAAAATTAATACACCTTCTTTATGGAGTCCCGATCATCCTTATTTATATGATCTGGAAGTGATGGTCAGAGGTGCCAATGGCCAGGTGCTGGACGGCTATCGTCAGCGAGTGGGTATAAGAAGTATTGAATTTAAGCAGACGGAAGGATTGTGGATCAACGGTAAACCTTATGAAGGCAAGCTAATGGGAACAAACCGGCATCAGGATTTTGCAGTTTTGGGGAATGCTTTACCTAATTCTATGCAATGGAGGGATGCTAAGAAACTTCGTGATGCTGGCATGAAAGTAATTCGTACCCACTACGTGATTGATCCTGCTTTCATGGATGCCTGTGACGAATTGGGTTTGTTTGCATTGGTTGAAGTTCCGGGTTGGCAATTTTGGAATAAAGAACCGGTTTTTAGTGAACGTGTTTATTCGGATATACGGAATATGATCCGCATACACCGTAATCATGCTTCTTTATTCTTTTGGGAACCGATTCTGAACGAAACGCATTATCCGGAAGAATTCGCCAAGAAGGCATTGGATATTTGTCAGGAAGAATATCCATATCCTTATAGTATCGCTGCTTGTGACAACGGTGCGGCGGGAGATCATTATTATTCCTTGTTGTTACGTCCTATCGAATCGAAGTTACGAACGGATAAAACCTATTTTATCCGTGAATGGGGAGATAATGTAGACGACTGGAATGCTCAAAATTCGGATAGCCGCGTGGCACGCGGATGGGGAGAAGTACCGATGCTACTTCAGGCGGAACATTATGCGAATCCGTCCTACGTAAAGGAATATCCGGTTTTATGCTATGAAACGATCTGCAACAAACCCAGCCAGATAGTCGGCGCCTGTTTCTGGCATTCGTTCGACCATCAACGCGGATATCATGCCGATCCTTTCTACGGGGGAATTATGGATGCTTTTCGTCAACCGAAGTCCTCTTATTATATGTTTATGGCACAACGTTCTCCTGAAAAAAGTGATTTGATCGCAGATAATGGTCCGATGATTTATATTGCTCATGAAATTACTCCTTTTTCTCCTGAAGATGTGACTGTGTATTCTAATTGTGACGAAGTTCGTCTGACAGTATTTAAAGATGGAAAAGAGTATAAGTATAAAAAAGACCCTAACCATAAAGGAATGCCTTCACCTATTATTACATTTAAAGATGTATTTCATTTTATGGAGTGGAAAACGATGGCTCGTTCCGGCAAACAGAATGATGCCTATTTACTGGCGGAAGGGCTGATCGATGGCAAGGTGGTTGTAAGTCATAAGCGTTATCCGTCCGGCCAAGCCGATCATATAGCACTTCGTTTGGATCATGAACAAGTTTCGTTGAAAGCCGACGGTTCGGATGTGGTGACAGTGATTGCTGAGGTTGTTGATAAGCGGGGAACGGTAAAGCGTTTAAATAACTCTTGTATCCGTTTCCAGATAGAAGGAGAAGGACATATACTTGGAGATGCTTCTGTGGGCACTAACCCGTGTCCGTTGATCTGGGGGACGGCTCCGGTTTTAGTACAATCGACAGCAAACCCCGGTAAAATTAAAATCATAGCCTCTATGCAAAACCCGGGTGAATCCCGTCCGTTGGAAGGAGTTCTGGAGTTTGAAAGTGTAGTTAATGACCAAAAGGAAATCTATTCGGAAAAAGAGCTGGCTTCCTCCGGACAGCCGTTTGTCGTAACGGATCGTTCTGTAAACAAAAGCGATCTGGAAAGAGAGAACGAACGTTTACGTAAGGAATTAAATCAGTTGAAAGTGAAAGAAGTGGAAAAACAACAGACGCAGTTCGGTGTTGGCATCAATGACTGACGTATCCTGATTTTATGAGCGGAACATGCTATATGATAATATTTTTTGTACCTTTGCAGATCAAAAATAACAGGCAAGCTGGCCTATGTTTAATAAGGATATAATAAGAACAAAACAATATGGAAATTGCAAGTAAGTACAATCCCGCAGAAGTAGAGGGGAAGTGGTATCAGTATTGGTTGGATAACGGCTTTTTCAAGTCGAAACCGGACGGTCGTGAACCGTATACAATCGTCATTCCGCCCCCTAACGTCACCGGCGTACTTCATATGGGACACATGCTTAACAATACCATTCAGGATATCCTGATCCGCCGTGCCCGTATGTTGGGTAAGAATGCTTGCTGGGTACCGGGTACCGACCATGCATCTATCGCTACCGAGGCGAAGGTGGTGAACAGACTGGCACAGCAGGGAATCAAAAAGACTGACCTGACCCGCGATGAGTTCCTGAAACATGCCTGGGAATGGAAAGAAGAACACGGAGGTATCATCCTGAAACAGTTACGTAAACTGGGTGCATCCTGCGATTGGGACCGTACGGCTTTTACGATGGACGAAAAACGTTCGGAAAGCGTGTTGAAAGTTTTTGTCGACCTGTTCGACAAAGGTCTGATCTATCGTGGCGTGCGTATGGTGAACTGGGACCCGAAAGCTCTGACCGCTCTTTCCGATGAAGAAGTAATTTATAAAGAAGAACATAGCAAACTGTTTTACCTCCGTTATAAAATCGAAGGGGAAGACGGTTACGCCGTTGTTGCGACTACCCGTCCGGAAACGATCATGGGGGATACTGCCATGTGTATCAATCCGAACGACCCGAAGAACCAGCACCTGAAAGGTAAGAAGGTGATCGTTCCGCTTGTAAACCGTGTGATCCCGGTTATCGAGGACGATTATGTTGATATAGAATTCGGTACAGGTTGCCTGAAAGTAACTCCGGCTCATGACGTAAACGACTATATGCTGGGCGAGAAATATAACTTGCCTTCCATCGATATCTTCAACGATAACGGGACACTGAGCGAAGCTGCCGGTTTGTATATCGGCATGGATCGTTTCGATGTTCGTGCACAGATCGAAAAAGACCTGGAAGCTGCCGGCCTGTTGGAAAAGGTGGAAGCATACGAAAATAAGGTCGGTTATTCGGAACGTACCAATGTGCCTATCGAACCGAAGCTGTCTATGCAATGGTTCCTGAAGATGGAACACCTGGCACAGATCGCTTTGACACCGGTTATGAATGACGACCTGAAATTCTATCCGCCTAAGTTCAAGAACACATACCGTCACTGGATGGAAAATATCAAAGACTGGTGTATCAGCCGTCAGTTGTGGTGGGGACATCGTATCCCGGCTTATTATCTGCCGGAAGGTGGTTATGTGGTAGCCGAAACACCTGAAAAGGCATTGGAACTGGCGAAACAAAAGAATCCGGCACTGACAATGGCCGATCTTCGTCAGGACGACGACTGTCTGGATACCTGGTTCTCTTCCTGGTTGTGGCCGATCTCTCTGTTCGACGGCATCAATAACCCGGATAACGAAGAAATCAACTATTACTATCCGACCAGCGACCTGGTAACAGGACCGGATATCATCTTCTTCTGGGTAGCCCGTATGATTATGGCAGGTTACGAATACAGAGGCGACATGCCGTTCAAGAATGTTTACTTTACAGGTATCGTTCGTGATAAACTGGGACGTAAGATGTCGAAGTCATTAGGAAACTCTCCCGACCCGTTATTGCTGATCGAACAGTACGGAGCCGACGGTGTCCGTATGGGATTGATGATGGCAGCTCCTGCCGGAAATGATATTCCTTTCGACGAAGCTTTGTGCGAACAGGGACGTAATTTCAATAACAAGATATGGAATGCCTTCCGTCTGATCAAAGGTTGGACGGTCGACGATACGATTACACAACCGGAAGCATCGGCTACAGCTGTCAAATGGTTCAAGATGCAGCTGGATAAGACGATCGCTGAGGTAGACGACCTGTTTAGCAAATACCGTCTGAGCGAAGCGATGATGGTTATCTATAAACTGTTCTGGGATGAATTCTCTTCCTGGTATCTGGAAATGATCAAGCCGGGCTATCAACTGCCGATCGATAAGGTGACTTATCAGGCAACACTCGGTTTCTTCGACGCGTTGCTTCGTCTGCTCCATCCGTTCATGCCGTTCATTACGGAAGAATTATGGCAGGCTCTCGAACCGCGTAAGGAAGGTGAAAGTCTGATGGTTGCATTGATGCCTGAAGTTACACCGGTAGATGCCGCTTATCTGGAATCATTCGAGATCGTGAAAGAGATCGTGAGCGGTGTTCGTACGATCCGTTTGCAGAAAAATATTCCGAATAAGGAAGAATTGACTTTGCAGGTATTGGGAGATCATAACGATGCTTTTAACCCGGTAATCGCTAAGATGTGTAACCTGTCTGAGATTGCAAAGACCGGCGATAAGGCTGCCGGTGCCGTATCCTTCCTGGTTCGTACCACGGAATATGCTGTTCCTCTGGGCAGTATGATCAATGTGGAGGAAGAGTTGGCTAAATTGCGTGAAGAACTGAAATATCAGCAAGGCTTCCTTGCTTCCGTTACAAAGAAACTGAGCAACGAAAGCTTTGTAAGCAAAGCTCCGGCCAAGGTAATCGATATGGAACGTAAGAAACAAGCCGATGCCGAAAGCAAGATCAAATCGATAGAGGAGAGCATTGCTGCATTGACGAAATAATAGTTAACAAAGGACGGCGGGAAGATAATCGTTCCCGCCGTTTTTTTCTTTTGTATTCATCATTCAAGTGTTTTCAAAATCAACTATCATACTATCATGATTTTAGTATGTCATTTGAATATCAATGATTGTGTTTATGATAGTTGCGCGTTTTAACTATCATTCAACTATCATAAACTATCATAACGACCTGTTTGAGGTGTAAGCATCGCAAAAAAGAGGATTAAAAACGATCAGATGCCTGCTGTTTTCCGATAGTACCCTACATCTTTTGCTCAAATATGGCTGTTATTTTCACGAAAACTACTTATTCTTCTCCTTGAGATCCCCTTTTCAGGCCCT
>OGPA01000295.1_pt1 | contig 55857 bp, 48 predicted proteins | sample 1552841 | NCBI WGS metagenome assembly OGPA01 (sample SAMEA2579916, study PRJEB22360) | human gut metagenome
GACTTCGGTTGCTTTAAAAAATGCACCCGGGATATCCCGGGTAGAGGTAACTGAGAATCAGTTACCTGATATAAGCTATAACACCTATTCCGGCGAGGCGAGCACATCGGGTGCAACGATGTGTTGGTACCTGGCGGAAAACATGGCGGGCCGTAGTTCGGCAACAGTCGACTTAGAGAAGAAGAAGATTGGAACGGGTGTAACGAATGGCACCTGTATCGAGTTGACCGGTAATGCCGAGCAGTTCGGAGTGGCGTATAAAGATGTTACTTTCCGTTTCTATCCCGGTCGGGATATGAACAATTACGATATCGAGCGTAACTCTCATTACGAAATGAATGTCACCCTTGTGGGTATAGATCTTCTGGATGAACGTATCACGGTAGGTGAAATACCTCCGATCGAGGTCGATCCGGATAATATCCCTGCCGAAGGTGGAGAAAAAACAGTCGCCATCACCACACGCCCCGGTCAGCCGTGGAGTTTCACAATGCCCGACTGGCTGACTGCCCTGATAGGCGACAAGACAGCCGGCGGCGGTTCGACCGTCTCCGACAATAAACCTTATACCATCCCTTTCACTGCGGCAGTCAACCCGACAGCGGAGGCGAGGGAGGCTGACATTGTAATCGATCTCCAAGGTACGACAAAGACAATACATATTGGCCAAAACGCTTCAACCTTGTCTGTTAGTGGTGCCAAGACGGTAGTAGCAACAGCTTCTACGGGTAATACTTCTACTTTTACAGCAACGGCAGGTTTGTCGTGGAATGTATCGAGTCCGGATTGGCTGACTTTGACAAGCACTCCCAGTGGTACTGATAATACCACCGGTGCAGCCCAAGATATAAAATTTAGTGTTGATGTCAATCAGAATGAATCGACCCGCAGTGGCAACATTACGGTAAAAGTGGGTAATGCCGTCAGCAGTACAGATGCAGGGTTGACAAAAACGATTGCAGTAACTCAAAGTGCATCGTCCTTAACAGCTTCTGTTAATCCGACAACAGCACTGGCCGTAACAGCTGGTGCCAGTGGAACATATACAATGAATGGAACACAAGGTTTGTCGTATTCCTTCACTGCCGGTTTCCCTATGTGGCTAAATGTAACTAATGGTAGTGCATCTACCAGTGGAGGAACTACTAGTGGTACTAATCAGACGTTAACCTATAAAACAGCTTCTGTTAATCCCAGCAGTTCTGAAAGAAGTGCAACCGTAACGGTTAAGGCTGGAAACATCTCAAAAGATGTAATAATCAAACAGTCTGCTTCAACCTTGTCTGTAAGTGGAGCCAAGACGGTAACAGCAACAGCTTCAACGGGTAATACGTCTACTTTTACAGCTACGCCGGGTTTGTCGTGGAATGTGGGCATAGTTTCTCCAGACGACTGGTTGGTTCTGACAAGTAGTGCCGGTGGAACAGACAATACGACCGTTGCCGCTCAGACTATCACTTATGATGCTGTTGTCAATCCGAACGAATCCGACCGTCAGGGAATGATCACCGTCAAGGTCGGGAATGCCGTAAGCGGCACGGATACCGGGTTAACAAAAACGATCGCCGTCACTCAGAGTGCATCGTCGCTGACCGCATCTATAGATCCTGCAGGCGTATTAGCAGCCACAAAAGATGCCAGCGGCACTTTTACGATGAACGGAACAAGCGGTTTATCGTATACTATCACACCAACATTTCCTTCTTGGTTAACTGTCACGAACGGAACCGCCTCTACCGACGGTGGAACAACTAGTGGTTCCGCTCAGACGTTGACGTATGTAACGGCATCAGTGAATCCGAATGTATCCGAACGAAAAGCTACCGTAACTGTAAAAGCGGGTAATATGACAAAGGTAGTAGAACTCAGGCAATCAGCATCTTCTTTTAGTATAACGAACCCGGATACTCCAATAAGTGCATGTGCTAATAGTAGTACAACGGGTAGTATAACCGCAACTGCAGGTTTGGCATGGACAATTAGTCCATCGTCGCAAAATGAAATTAGCGTAAGCCCAACCAGCGGATCGGGCGACGAAACGTTAACGTTTACCGGTGCCGTTAACTACGGTGCCGAACGTACTGGCACATTTATCGTATCGGTAACCGACGCTAGCCCGGCACGAACAAAAACGTTCACAGTAACGCAAGAAGCGTATACTCCGGCTTATGTAGGAGAAATACAGGTATGTAAAACCCATAATGGCAGTGGCACCCCAGGCACGGGCATTAATACATGTAAAAATTTAGTAGCGGAGGGGCACGACGATTGGTATTTGCCATCACAAGAAGAGTTACTTGCAGTACAAAAAGACAGAGCAAAGTTAGAGACGGTGCCATGTTTTACCGGGTTCTCCAATTCATTGTACATTTCCAGCACTCCGGCGTCATATGGTTATGTAGCAGTACATATGGAAACGGGTGCAACAGCTCATACTAAAACGTCAAAAAATATCCGCTGTGTCCGGGCCAAATAGGTGTGTCATGGTTAGAAATAGAACAAAACAAAATAGCATGGAACGAATAAGTAAAACAGGATTATGTATGTGTCTGCTGTTGGTGCTAGCCGGCGGTTGCACGCAGACGGATGTGGAGGAGGAGTCTCTTCCTCTGCCCGCCGGGACAAAGGTGGATGTCGGTTTCCGGCTGAATGTCTTGTCCAGCCATTCGCCGCAGACGCGCAGTATCACGTTCACGCCCGAAGGCACGTTCGAGTCGGATACGCTGGCAATGCCGGATACGCCGACAACGTTGCCAACACCGGCGACAGGTGTCGGCGACTCGGTGCGTACCAAAGCTGCCGCGGGGCTGACGGAAGAGCAGGAAAACAAGATTGTCGACCTGTGGGTCGGGCAGTATAATGCCGTGACAGGTGCGCGTTTGTCCAATGAATATTTCGGTACTGTCAGCGACACGAAAGATATCCTCCTGCCGCTGATCGTAAACACGTCCGGCGTAAAAAGTCATGTCTATTTTATCGCGAATGCAGGCGATCTGGGTGCGGTAGCCGACGAAAGTACCTTGAAAGAAAAGACGTTAACCTGTACCACCGATGCGGGCATGCCCGTCGATAACCGTTGCCGGATGACGGGCCTGTGGGAAGGCGAGGTCGTGTCCGGCGGAGTGGAAGATATCCCTGTGGAAATGATCCGCCTGATGGCAAAGATAACGTTCACGTATGCGATAGGTGGTGATGGTTTTACTTTCACTCCGACTTCGGTTGCTTTAAAAAATGCACCCGGGATATCCCGGGTAGAGGTAACTGAGCGTCAGTTACCTGATATAAGCTATAACAACTATTCCGGCGAGGCGAACGCATCGGGTGCAACGATGTGTTGGTACCTGGCGGAGAACATGGCGGGCACGGGTACGCCGACCGTCGACTCGAATAAAAAGAAGATCGGAGCGGGTGTGACGAATGCCACCTGCATCGAGTTGACCGGCGATGCCAAACAGCTCGGCGTAGAGTATAAGGATGTAACCTTCCGTTTCTATCCGGGTGCAGATATGAACAATTATGATATCGTGCGCAACGGTCATTATGCGACGAACGTGACGCTGGTAGGTATCGACCTGTTGGACGAACGCATCACAGTGGGTACGATACCGCCGATCACAGTCGATCCTGACAATATCCTTGCCGAAGGCGGAGAAAAAACGGTTGCCATCACCACGCGCCCCGGTCAGCTGTGGAGTTTCACAATGCCCGACTGGCTGACTGCCCTGATAGGTGGCAAGACAGCCGGCGGCGGTTCGACCGTCTCCGACAACAAACCTTATAGCATCCCTTTCACAGCCGCAGTCAACCCGACAGCGGACGTGAGGGAGGCTGACATTGTAATCGATCTCCAAGGTACGACAAAGACAATACATATCGGGCAAAACGCTTCAACGCTGACGAAAGGCAGTGATATATCGCTGGCGGCAGCCGCCGACTCCGAAGGCTCTTCTTCTTTTACGGCTACTAAGGGATTAAAGTGGCAGGCTTCATTAAGCGACTGGTTGGATTGGACGACTGCTAATCCGGCTGCATCGGGCGATGCAGCTACCGGAAGTGCACAGGATTTGAAAATAAAGGCGGCTAGCAATCCAACGGCAAGCGCGCGTACCGGAACCATAACAGTGAAAGCCGGTGCATCGATAGATGACGCGTCTTATACCGGATTGAAACAGGAGATAGCCGTCAACCAGGCAGCTTCAACCGCAAGCGGTTCGACAATAAATAATATAGTAGCTGCAGGTGCAACCGGCGACGCCACATTCACAGCCACCAAAGGTTTGCCCTGGGCGTCGACACCGGCCGACTGGATTACTGTAAATACCGGTGGAACGGGAACGTCTACAACCGGATCGTCTCAGACAATAAACTATACGGTAGCTGTTAACCCTTCTTCTTCTGTCCGTAGTGGAAAGATCACTGTCCGTGCAGGGGATACCTCTGCCGGGCCGACAGGTGATATCGTTCTGAATCAGTTGGGTGCAACCTTGTCTGTAAGTGGAGCCACGACGTTAGCAGCGACAGCTTCTACTGATAACACTTCTACTTTTACCGCAACGCCGGGTTTGTCGTGGAATGTAGGTGTAACCTCTACGGGCAATTGGTTGTCTTTGACAGGCAGTACGAGCGGCACAGAAAATACAACAGGGTCTACTCAAACTATAACTTATAGTGCACCTCTTAATACAGGAGATTCTGTTCGTAACGGGACGATCACTGTAAAGGTGGGTGATGGTCAGGGAGCACTTTCACAGACTATAAGTGTGAGTCAGGATGCTTCTGTTTACGTAGGTATTGACGAGTCTATTGCTTTGACATCGAGAGGGGTTGAGAACTATTATTTAACAGGGACGGAAGGTTTGACCTGGAATGTTACAGTTCATTCTACAAACGGTATAACGATTACTCCGACAAGTGGTACATTTCCTACTCAACTATCGATAAGCGTGGAAAAGAACCCTTCAACCCCCAAACGTTTAGCTTCGATAACGGTGAATATACCGGATAAAAATTATTCGCAAGCTGTTTCTATTTTTCAATATGGGTCACCACCTCCCGGAAGCGAAAGTGGAATTCAAAGGTCTAATAAAAGTACACAACAATCTTTGAACTGGAATGCTTGCAATAGTTATTGTGCTAATTTGGTTTCAGAAGATTTTGATGACTGGAGGTTACCTAGTGATACTGAAATGTATGGAATGTGGAACGGAACTTCTCCTTATAACGGAGTGCCTATTAGCGGTTTTTGGGGTAGCAGAACAAATGGTAGTACAGCTCATATCTTATATAAATCTAGTGCAAGTAGTTCACACACTTTTAAATGGGATGCTAAAACGAATAAGGCTGCTTGTCGGTGTGTTCGGACCATATTGTAGTAGAGATAGAGGTATTGAACGGAAGAGCGAAAAGGCAGCGGTGAGAGAACCGTGTCAGGTAAGCATATAGGAGCTGATTGAAACAAGAACCATTGACGAGGTATCGAAAGCGGACAATAGACAACACTCAAAAGCCGGGGTCTTATTTTACCCGGTGAAGAGCGCAGATGCTTAGCTTGAAAGTGCAAGCTGCGTGGGTGTTCGGTATACAGGTGGCAGGAACTATATGTAGGCATTTGTTGGGGACTGGGGAAGCTACGGTGTAATGTGAATCGAAAATACGCAAGTGGAAGCTCCCACGAGGTAGAAAGTAGAGATGTGCATCGTAGTTGTGTCCGTAATGTTAAGTAAGAATACTTGTCGATAGGAAAACAGAGATTATGTTACAATATAAACAACAACAAACATGAACAAAACAGACTTAATCAACGAAGTCGCCTTTAAGATGGGCGTACCGCGATATCAATCGCTTAAATTTATCAATACGTTCGAAGCAGTGCTGGCAGATGCGATCAGAGGTGATAATCCCCTTATGCTGCAAGGATTCGGTACTTTTTCTCCGTGGAAACAGACCGAGCGGGTGGGGCGTAACCCCCGGGCAGGTACTACCTGTGTGATCCGGCCGCGTACCAGCGTGAAGTTTAAACCGGGAAAGCAATTGCTGCAGACCCTTAATTCGGCCCCGGATAAATGATACGCTACGAAAAAGTGAAAGAGACAGCCGGGCTGTTGGCGCTGGCTGCTACTCTCTTTTCCTGCGGGACTTTCCGGCCGGAAACGGGCGGTAATAGAGGGGGCATTACGCCGGTGCGCCACGCCGAAATCCCGCAGATACAGATAGATGCGGCTGCTGTGTACGGGCGGATGGTGAGTTATGTTACTCCCGAAGTCTGTGTTACCGCTCCCCATACCGTCACCCGAAAGCTGACGGCTTATATCGCTTATCCTGCCGGCGGTACCACCGTCGACCCCCGTTATGGCAATAACCGGGCGGAACTGGAGAAGCTCTGCGGAGAGCTGGACGTCCTGTTACGGGACGGAAACCCTGTAAGGAACATTCGTCTGACAGGCTATGCTTCGCCCGACGGTAATACGTCGGCCAACGAACGTCTGTCTGCCGGACGGGTATTGGCATTAAAGAAGTACCTGCAGGATAAACGCTACCTGCCTGACAACAGCCAGGTCACCATCGATTGGGTAGGTGAGGATTGGCAGGGGCTGGCCCGCCTGCTGGAAACTACTCCGGTAAAGAGCTATGCCTCCCGTGTACTGGCGTTGCTCGACAGTATCCCGGATGCCGATACCAGGCGCAGGCAATTACGCCGCCTGGATAAGGGTGCCGTATATAAAGAGTTGGAGAGAACCTTTTTTGCCCGTCTGCGACGCATTGAACTGGAAATAAGCGGGGAGGTGGAGAGTGAAGAAAAGAAGACGGCCGATATGGATGTATTAGTCGACCGGGTGTATTCGTCACCGGAAAAGATGTCGCTCGCAGAGTTCTTGCAGGTGGCTTCGCTGTACCGTCCGGGAACGGAGCAGTATCGCGAGATATATGAGCTCGCAGCTTATCGCTTTCCCGCTTGCGGAGTAGCACAATTGAATGCTTCGGCGGCCTCGCTGGCGCTCGGGGATAAGGAGGCGGCCCGCTATTTCCTGCAACGGTGCGACGACGATCCCCGTTCGTATATCAACCGGGGTGTCTTACTATTGATGGAGGGTGACGGGGAGGCTGCTTGCGGATACTTCCGCAAAGCAATGCCCCAGAATCCCCGTCTGGCAAGGGAGAACTTATCGGTGGCATTGAAAATGATGGCATTGTCCGGCATGTAAGCGTAAAATCGTCTCGGTTTCGTTGTACATGCTTGTTGGCCGGAAAGAGAATTCACTCTTTCCGGCTAATTTTTTATATTATGTACGATACATTGAAATCGTTGTTCGGCAGAAAGAAGCCGTCGGTAAGTAAGTTTGAAATCATCCTGAGTGAATTACCCCCTGTCAGGCGTTTGTACTACCGGCAGCTGGCTTATAAAGTAGCTCTTTGCGAATGGGATTACCTGACGGTAGATTACAAAACGTTCCTTACGAATTTTATCACACGCGACTGGCAGCGGTCGGTCGATTACCTGCTGGAGCATACCGCGCTGGGGGAGCTGCGGTTCGACCTGCAGGAGCCTGACATCATCCAGCGTTTTATCGGCCTGACGGAAGGGAGGGCATTCGGGCATGAGGCTTCCTTTGTCCATCTGGCTTTCTCGCTTCGTCTATCCTTCACCTATGATTACGACATCGAGTATTTCGGAGACAAATTGCGTTCGATAATTCTCACAGCCACCGATCTCAATATGCTGAAAGACAAGACCCCCGTCACCAATGAACCTGGGTATATCGGACCGCGTGTGAAATAAGTATAAAACCCGGGGGGAGAACAGGTTCGGTGATAGAGAGGATGAATGTCTCGTTGTCGTGCTTGAGACCCTCTTCTCTCCCCTTATTATCGCAGAGAGCTCCTACTTCGCTTATCCTATATTTGTTTTGTGTTTCGATAACGGGTATTAACTAATACATTATTAATTATGGCAATGAAGTTTAAGTTGGTAACAAGAAAGAACATGGGGCCGGACAAGGAAGAAGTACCGGAGAAAATCTATGCACAGATGGTGTGTGGCGATTATGTTCCTTTTGAAGAGTTTATTGAGGAAATAGCCGATAGTTCGGGTGTAGGCAGTGCCGGGGTAAAAGCGGTGATTGACCGTTCGGTGGTTATCCTGGTTCGCCATTTGCAGCATGGACGAAGGGTACATTTCGGGGATCTCGGTCATTTCCGGTATAACTTCGGTTCGGAGGGCGTGACAGATGAAAAGAGTTTTACTACGAGTATGATCCGCGAACCGAAAGTTCGTTTCTTCCCGGGCAAAGAGTTGCGTGTCGCTAAAAGCCGTACGAGTTTCGAAAAGATGTCGTTGGAGAAAAAAGACGAAGGCGAAGGTGGTGGTGAAGACGACAGACCGGTGATCGAGTGAGTTGACAGTTGACAGTTAAAAGACGGAGATTATGAAACGGTTAACGGTTCAGTTGATTATTGCAATCCTGCTCACATTGAGCGGGATTGTTCTTCTCTTCAGCGGATTCTGGATCGATCCGCAGGGATTGATCGATAACAGCGTATTGGTGGCTTTCGGTGAGATCAGTACGTTTGCGGGTGCCCTTTTCGGGGTGGATTATACCTATAAATTTAAAATCAATGACAATGGAAAGTAGAAGTAAAAAGACCGGGTTAAGTGAACATTTCACATTGGAAGAGCTTACGTATAGCCGTACCGCAGTAGAGAATGCGATAGCCAATGAACCGCCTGCTCAGGTAAGAGCATCGTTGCAGCATCTGGTCGGTTGTTTGCTGGAACCGTTGCGGCAATTGTATAAGAAGCCGATCGCCATTCTGAGCGGTTACCGGAATAAAGAGGTGAACCGTCTGGTGGGCGGTGTGGCTACGAGCCAGCATGTGAAGGGGGAGGCAGCCGATTGTTATACTCCCGAAGGCCCGGAGAAGTTGCTGGAACTGTTGATGCGATCGGGCTTACCTTTCGACCAGGCTATCTTATACAAACGCCGCCGTTTCCTGCATCTTTCGTTGAAGCAATTCGGAAAGAACCGGATGCAAGTACTTGTTTATATGCTCTGTATTGCCTGTTTATTCTTTAGCTGTGGTATGAAAAAAACTGTGCGCCGGCAGGAAAATGCAAATCGGAACGAGTCGGTCAGAATAGACCGCAACGACAGCTTGTTATTACAAAGTCGCTCTATCCTGAACGACTCCTTATCGTGGGAACTAAAGCAGGTCATTTTCCTTCCACCAGACAGTTCGGGCAGGCAACCCCTGCAAAGCCTTACCGTAGCCCGCCTGCAACAGGTTAGCAGCAGTATCGACAGCCTGACCTCTGTCTCTGCTACGCAACAATCCTATACCGCGAGAACAGTGGAAGAAATACAAAAACAGGAAGTACGTCACACCAGTAACTACCGTATTCTGATCTTAACCGTAGCTGGGCTTTGCTTCTTTATAGGAGGGATGATCTATATTAGAAAGAAAAGAGTAGAACTTACTTGATGGAATATTTTAGATATTCAGGATCCCTTCGTATATCCCAAACCGCTGTGATACATACATTGTTTCCTTCTATATAATATATAAGTTTGAAGTGTTTCTCAACGACCAGCGAATGATATTCTTTTTCTCTATTGGCTAAAAAAGGTTCTACCGGTCCTGCATATGCAAATATCTTAAGAGGATTGGAGGACTCTAATAGACGATTCCATATATCATTGGCCACTTGCTCGCTTTTGGATAGATAGAATTGGTAGATATCCTCCAGATCGAGTTGTGCAATGGGCATCCATTTTACGATATATTCCATCGATTATATTTTTTACGGAGTTCCTCTGTAGTCAATCCTAAACCTTGACGAGCTTCTTCTTCAGCCTGATCCAGTCGTTTATTCAGTTCTTCAATAGTATATTGACAGGGTGGACGTTGGATCTCTGTATTGAATCCGTATGCAGCCTGAGGCTCATTTACGCTTTGTGAAGTTTCTTCCGGTAATGGATATTCTTTTTTTGTCATGGTTGGTTATTCTTTTTAAGTTATACTGCAAATGTAATGAATTCCTTGTAACTAAAAGGAGATAACTAAATATTTCTTTGAAATAAATTATGTAACAGGCCTTCTTTAACGTCAGTGCAGTTTTATATACCCTAATTTTGTATACCGTATATTCCAGGAGGTATAATGTTTGATCACCTTAGCCGAGCGGATATGCATTTTCTCTCCGGCCTGATAAGCATGGTCGGTATTACTTAACTTACCGCTTTCCAAGCTGCGGTCGGTTGCACGAATGGTGAAGAAAAACAGGTTGCCTGCTTCGTCCGAAGCAACGATTTTCTGGTCGACGTAAAAATGGGGGGTTCCCCGGATAGTACGGGTCTTATATGGATTATCTTCCACTTTGACCCGCAGGATGGAAAGATGCAGCTCACTAAGTTTTTCGTCTATTACTCCGACAAATCGACTAACGGGTACTTTGTGCATACGGGAAGTATATAGATCCTGATGAACCCATGCATAGGTTGCCGCCAGTTCCTTAAAACGTCTTTCGCTTTGTACACGCGCGTCATATTTATTGGCAATCCATGCCACATACTTAGGGTCGATCGTTACGATCTGATATAAACGGTATCCGCGATATTTGCCGAAAGTGATAACGTCGTCGGCATTGTGGGATATGGAGTCGATACGGGGAGTAATGTTCAGCCTGGCGAAGGAGTTGGCTACGGCCTTCATCGCTTTTTCTACTGAGTTGATCGCATTGACCTCCAATGTAGAAAGGAAAACATTCGGATGATATTCAGCACCCGGATTATAGAACCAAAGCGTATAATAAGCGGTCTTTTCATTAGGCAAAAGAATATAGTACACGCCTTTGTCAGCATTTCTTCCTTCGTTAAACTCTTTCAGTTTATCCAGGACAAATTGTTCGATATAGTCTGAAATGTTACTCATAACTCATCCTCCTCATATTCTTCCCTAACAAATATATGAAAAGAGGATGAATTATCCTAATAAAATCGTGATTATAACAGGGAAGTAGCCCCTTTTCGATTATATCAAACGGTTCTCCGCAAAGTATTTCCAAAGCGGGGCAGCGTGTATGGCCTGTTTGATCTGATCTGTTTCCAGTAGCTCCTTTACTTCGTCGAGCGTAAGGATATGGACGGTCAGGTCTTCCGTATCCTCCAGGTGCTGGGTGGTGACTTGTTCGACATCGGTAGCCAGAAAGCAGTGAGTCAGATTGGTATGTGTTCCCGGATTGGCGGAAACTGTCATATATTCAGTCCATTCTCCGTTGCCAAAACCTGTTTCTTCCAATAGCTCACGTTGGGCGGAAACGAGTGGGGAAGGGTCTTCTTTTTCACAGACTCCCGCGCATAATTCGAAAGAGGTTTCGCCTAATCCATGACGATACTGCCGCACGAAGACAAATTTATGCTCTTTGGTAATTGCTATGACATTGATCCAGTCCGGGTATTCAAAAACATAATATTCCGGTATCTGGTTGCCGTTGGGAAGTTCTACATGCTCGCTACGAACTGTCAACCAAGGCTTACGGTGAAGATAGGTGCTTTCAAGCACTTTCCATTTTCTATCATTCAAGTTTTTCATATATTTGTATCAAGTTTTTTTGTTACTTAAACTAACGGACAGCCGGATTGTTTATTATAAAAGTAGGAACCACTAAATTTATTATTCGATGAAGATACACGAATATCAGGCGAAAAAACTCTTTTCTGATTATGGAATACCGGTCGAACGGCATATTTTATGTAGTACACCGGATGAAGCCGTGGCTGCTTTTAGCCAGTTGGGAGAAGAAAAGGTTGCCATCAAGGCACAAGTACTGACCGGAGGCAGGGGCAAAGCCGGCGGTGTGAAACTGGCAGGTAATGCAGAAGAAGCCCTTCAGTATGCAGAAAACATTCTAGGTATGACGATCAAAGATTATCCCGTTACCCGGGTGATTGTCAGTGAAGCCGTGAATATCCATCTGGAATATTATATCAGTTTTGTGATCGACCGTAATTCCCGCTCGGTCGTCCTGATGATGAGTGCCGAAGGTGGCATGGATATAGAAGATGTCGCTCATCGCGCCCCTGAAAAGATCTTTCATTTCCGGATCGATCCGATGATCGGAATTCCGGATTATCTGGCCCGGCGTTATGCTTTTACTTTGTTCGATAAGTTGTCGCAGGTGAATCAATTAGCAGGTATCATACAAAATATGTATCGTTTGTTTATTGAGAAAGATGCTTCCCTGCTGGAGATAAACCCGCTGGTAATGACCCGTGAAGGAGTCTTGATCGCCATCGATGCCAAGATGACTTTCGATGATAATGCGTTGTATCGCCAACCTGGCGTATTGTCTCTTTTCGAACCAACGGAGGAAGAAAAGATAGAAGTCAGGGCAAAAGAAAGTGGTTTCAGTTATGTGTATATGGGCGGTGAGATCGGCTGTATGGTGAACGGTGCCGGTTTGGCAATGGCGACAATGGATATGATTAAGCTTTATGGTGGCGATCCGGCCAATTTCCTTGATATCGGAGGAAGTTCTAATCCGGAAAAAGTGATTGAGGCCATGAAGTTGTTGTTGAAAGATCCCAATGTAAAAGTGGTATTAATCAATATATTCGGGGGAATAACGCGTTGCGATGATGTTGCTTACGGTTTACTGAAAGCTTTCGAACAGATAGAGAATGATATTCCCGTTATTGTCCGCCTGACCGGAACTAACGAAAAGGAAGGGCGCGACCTGTTGCGCAATACGCGTTTTAAAGTGGCTGAAACAATGGGTGAAGCAACCCGGATGGCCGTAGAATTATCAAAAAACCAGTAAGAAAGGATAATCATCATGAGCATACTTATTAATAAATCAACCCGCTTGATCGTGCAGGGTATTACCGGACGCGACGGCCTTTTCCATGCGCTGAAAATGAAAGAATACGGAACGAATGTGGTAGGAGGTACTTCACCGGGTAAAGGTGGAACCGAGATAGAACATATTCCGGTATTCAATACGATGTATGATGCCGTTCAGCAAACACAGGCGAACACATCTATCATATTTGTTCCCGCCCGTTTTGCTGCCGATGCGATCATGGAGGCCGCCGATGCGGGTATAGGATTAATTATTTGTATCACAGAAGGAATACCTACGATAGATGTGATCAGAGCCTATTGTTTTGTACAGATGAAAGGAGCGAAACTGATCGGACCGAATTGTCCCGGTCTGATCTCGCCGGGAGAGAGCCTTGTCGGCATTCTTCCCGGAAAAGTGTTTATGAAAGGACATACAGGTGTGTTAAGCAGAAGCGGAACACTCACTTATGAAGTCGTTTATCATCTTACAGCCAATGGAATGGGACAATCTACAGCCGTAGGAATGGGGGGTGATCCTGTTGTGGGACTTTACTTCCGTGAATTACTGGAAATGTTTGAAAATGATCCTGATACGCATTCAATCGTGATGATCGGCGAGATCGGTGGTAATGCGGAAGAGCTGGCGGCAGAATATATACGCAAGCATGTGACCAAGCCTGTCGTTGGATTCATTGCCGGACAATCTGCCCCGCCGGGTAAACAAATGGGACATGCCGGGGCAATTATCTCCGGAGGAACCGGTACAGCCGTTGAAAAAATACGGGCGATGGAAGAGGCAGGCATACGAGTTGCCAGCGAACCATCTGAAATACCGGAGCTTTTAAGTAATAAATAGCAACTTTATCCCTATCTTTGCACCTTCGTAAGAATGAGTAAATGAATAGAGATGATAATTTCGGCAGATTGCTGGCGTTGCTATTAATCACGCTATGTATCTGTCTGGGGCTATATTATCTGCCGGACCAGTTGTTCGGACAGAAAATAAAAAAGGTTGACTTACTTTCGGATTTACGGGTAAAGACGCAATCACTATCAATGGATTCACTGCGTAAGCAGCTTGAACAGCCGGATACGTTGCAAATAGACTCGGTTGCTTTGCGTGATTCGATTATCCGTTCTACGGGGATCGATTCGGCGGCATTGGCTTTGCGCGATTCATTGTACAATGTGATGTATTCCGTTCAGGGAGCCGATTCGCTCGGTACGCATATTGAAGATTATTCGGTCGGCCATATCGGGTTGAAGCGTTTCTTTGCCGCACTCAAAAAGGGTAAAGAACTAAAACGTCCGGTTCGCGTTGCCTTTCTTGGCGACTCGTTTATCGAAGGGGATATTGTTGTTGCAGACCTGCGTTCGGCTTTGCAGAAAGAGTTTGGTGGCCGTGGAGTCGGCTTTGTACCGATTGCATCAGTCGCTTCGCAATTTCGTCCGACTGTCGAACAGCGCTCGGAAGGATGGCATACCTGGTCGATGCTGACTGATCGTGATCATGGTTATACGCTTTCGGGTATGATGTTTGAACCGAAGGGAGAAAAAGCTTCGGTTTCTGTTAAGACAACAAACCGTTATCCGGAGTTGCAGACTGTTTCTTCCCTGAAATTCCTGTATGAACAAAATACGGTAACCCGTATGAAACTGCTTTGTAACGGTGAACCGGATACAATCAGCGAACTGTTGCCGGCAACGACTGAAATAACCCAATACGAAAAGAAAGGAACATTTACCGAAGCTTCGTTCTCGTTTACAGAGACGGATGGTTTCCGGGCATTAGGTGTTGCGATGGAAGATAATTCGGGTATTGTGGTAGACAATTATTCTTTACGGGGAAATTCCGGAATAATTCTTGCCCGTCTGGACAGTGCCCGCTGCCGGAGCTTGAGTAAGGTGCGGCCGTATGATCTGATCATTCTCCAATATGGTTTGAATGTAGTGAGCGACAGTGTCCTGCATTACGGATGGTACAACAGCCGTATGACGGAGGCTGTTCGGCGTGTTCAGGTTTGTTTCCCGGAAGCAGATATATTGCTGCTCGGTGTTTCCGACCGCAGTCATCAGGAGGACGGCGCATTTGAAACCATGCCTGCCGTATTGGCTTTACTTCATACACAGCGACAGATTGCCCGTAAGACCGGTATCCCGTTCTGGAACACGTTTGGGGGAATGGGTGGAGAAAACAGTATGGTACGCTTCGTCGAAAATAACTGGGCGAGCAAGGATTATACGCACCTCAGTTTTCGTGGAGGACGCGAAATAGCTACGGCGTTAATGAAAGCATTATTGTTAGAAAAGGAATTTTATGATGAAGCAGACAAAGTGGTTAATTAACCTGTCGGTTTTAATGGTGCTGATTGCGATCACCATAGGGGCGACGAATCTTTCGCCAGCCCGTTCGTCTGTTCGGGATACAGGAATGGTTTTGCAGGATACACTGGCCTTACCGGACACTGTTGCATTGCCTTCCGCCTCTTATAAGATAGGTGTTGCTGTCGATTCTATCCTGTTGCCTGCATCGGATAGCGTAAATGAATATGCTCCTTTAATGGGCTTCTTTGCCGCGCTCGATTCATTACGTGCCGGAAAAGATACAGTCGTCACAATCGTTCAGCTGGGCGATTCACATATTCAGGCCGGTCATTACAGCGGACGTATGATGCGTCTTTTACAGCAACAGTTCGGTAATGCAGGACGTGGCTGGGTGGCTCCTTTTAAATTGAGCAAGACCAATGAACCGGACGATTATTTCATTTCATCTGTTGCCAAAGAATGGGTTGCCGGACGTTGTATACAGAATAACAGGAAGGCTCCGATCGGGCCCGGTGGAATCGGTATCCAGTCCGTATCGCCTTCTATTAACTTCGATATCAGTATGGCTCCGAACAATGGGGCCGGATACTCTTTTAACCAGGCTGTTATTTACCGGGGAGAAAAGTCTATGCCGATGCTTCCTGCCGGTAAATTGAAAGATTCGATCAGGACTTCTCTAAGCACGGCCTCGTGTGCACCGGGTGTTGTGGCCGATACATTCCGTATCTCGTGCCTGGCTGATACATTGCAGTTGCACAGTACCCGCCGGAAGCAAGGGACGGATAATCTGTTGCCTGCCTCTTCTTTTAAGAATGTTTATTATGGCTTCAATCTGACCAATGGCCAACCGGGTATATTATATCATTCGGTAGGAGTGAACGGAGCCATGTTTGTTAATTATACAGACGAAAATTATGTCCGTCAGCTGGCTTTATTGAACCCATCGTTATTGATTATATCGCTGGGGACGAACGAGACTTTCGGCAGACGTTTTACCCGTAATGAGTTCGCCGGACAGATCGAAGACTTTATCTCTTTGGTAAAAAAACAGATGCCACATACGGCTATCCTGCTTACTACGCCGCCCGAATGCTATAAACGGGTGACTGTAAACAAGAAACGTACCTATGTGCGCAATGAAAATACAGAACGCGCGGCAAAAGCTATTATAGAAGTAGCCCGTCGTGAAGGCCTTGCCTGTTGGGACTTATTTGCTGCCACAGGTGGAAAAACTTCGAGTTCCAAATGGCATAAGGCCGGACTGATGGGGCGCGACCGTGTTCATTTTACTAAAGAAGGCTATCAGGAGCAGGGACTTTTATTGTATCGCGCCCTGATGCAAACATATAACCGATATATTACAGGCAACGATGTTCGATAATCTGGATTTCTCAAAACTGGGCGAGATACTTACCTATCACCGTCTTTCACCGATACTGTTCAGCAGCGGGCTGTTCTTCTTTTTATTTATAGGCTTCCTGATCATTTACATGTCACTCAGGAAGCATTTGTTGGCCCGTATTATATATGTAACGCTGTTCTCCCTTTATTTCTATTATAAGAGTAGCGGGCTTTGGTTCTTCCTGTTGTTGTTTACCGCCACGTCCGACTTTTGTATTGCACAGGGGATATTCCATACTTCAGCCCAGTGGAAACGTAAGTTGTTGGTAGTAGTTAGTTTATGTATAAATCTCGGTTTGTTGGGATATTTTAAATACTTCAACTTCCTGTTGGAGATTATTGCGACTGTTACACGGGAGTTCGGTTATCAGTTTGGGAATACTTCCATGCAAAGCGTCACTTATCAGCCGATGGATATTTTCCTGCCTGTCGGTATTTCTTTTTTCACTTTCCAAACGATCAGTTATGTCATTGATGTATACCGTGGAAAGATAACACCATTAACCCGTTGGATCGATTATGTGTTTTATGTATCGTTCTTTCCGCAGTTGGTGGCCGGTCCGATCGTTCGTGCCCGCGATTTTATCCCACAGATTTATAAGAATCCGATTGTTACACGCTCAGAGTTTGGAGAAGGTTTGTTTTTGGTATTGTGCGGTCTGTTTAAGAAAACGGTGATTTCCGATTATATCAGCATGAATTTCGTAGATCGTGTATTTGATGCCCCGTTGCTCTATACGGGAGTAGAGAATCTCTTGGGTGTTTATGGCTACGCATTGCAGATCTATTGCGATTTCTCCGGATATTCGGATATGGCGATCGGTATTGCTTTATTGCTGGGATTCCGTTTCAATATGAACTTTGACTCGCCCTATCAATCGGCCACTATTACAGAGTTTTGGCGGCGCTGGCATATTTCTCTTTCTTCCTGGTTGAAGGATTATTTGTATATCTCGTTGGGAGGAAACCGGAAAGGGAAGGTTCGCACGTATATAAATCTGTTGATTACGATGTTGCTGGGTGGTTTATGGCATGGAGCTTCTATGAGTTTTATCATTTGGGGCGCTATACATGGAGTGGCACTGGCTATCCATAAGTTTATCATGGGGCGATTCGGTAGTTTCAAACAATTAGGTTCGGAGATGAAACCCTGGCGCAGGGTGTTGGGTATATTTATCACTTTCCATCTGGTTTGTTTCGGTTGGATATTCTTCCGCGCCGACTCACTGCAAACGGTAAAAGAGATGCTTACGCAAATCTGTACGAACTTCCATCCGGAAGTGTTTACCCAGTTTGTAACCGGTTATAAGGGAGTTTTTATATTGATGATAATAGGTTATGTGTTGCACTTTATGCCTAAGTCGGCAGAGAATGCTCTGCAGGGTGTGGTAACCCGGTCTCCACTGTTGGTGCAGGCGGTTATTCTGGCTGTCATGGTTTTCGTTGTCGTACAATTCAAGAGTGCCGGTGTGCAGCCGTTTATCTATTTCCAGTTCTGATGTAAACTAAATATTTCTATAATTATAAAGCGACCACGCTACTGTTTCTGCTCCTGAGTGTTTTTGCCTGCGGAATATCAGGAGTAAAGACAGTCTATTTATTTTTTATTAGTTTGAAGCTTGGATTCTTAAATGATGCAGATCGGAGCCTGACACCTCCTGGAAAACCTGCAACCCGAACTCCGGTAACACAGCCAGGATATGATCGAATACGTCGGATTGAATGCCTTCGTAAGGTATCCAAACGGTTGTTGCGGCAAAGAAATATAACTCCATCGGTATCCCTTTTTCTGTCGGTTGCAGTTGGCGTACCATGCACGTAAGATCCTTGTTTACGTCAGGATTACTTTTTAGGTAATTCACCAGGTAAGCACGAAAAACACCGAGGTTGGTTTGGCGGCGTCCGTTCACTTTGATAGAATCATCTATATTATGCTCTTCATTATATCTTTCCAGTTCCTTTTGCTTTGTGTCGATATATTCGGTTAATAAGGATATCTTGCGGAATTTGGCAAGCATTTCCGGTGTACAAAAACGTACACTGTTCATGTCGATATTGATCGAGCGTTTAACGCGTCGACCGCCTGATTCCTGCATGCCTCGCCAGTTTTGGAAAGAGTCGCTGACAAGAGCGTAAGGCGGTATCATGGTGATTGTGTTATCGAAATTCCGTACTTTGATCGAGTTCAGTGTCACTTCGATCACAGTTCCGTCTGCGCCGTATTTAGTCATTGTGATCCAGTCGCCCGGACGGAGCATGTCGTTGGCCGACAGTTGGATACCGGCCACAAATCCGAGTATCGTGTCTTTGAATACCAACATAAGGATAGCTGCGGATGCACCCAATCCGGCAAACAATGTAGCGGGTGATTTCCCGATCAGGATACTGATGATAATGATAAACCCGACAAAGAACACAAGTACCTGAATGATCTGCACAAACCCTTTCAACGGTTTATTCTTGAAGGCTTCTTTCCGGTTGTATATTTCGAGGAGCAGATTTAATGCTGCATTGATGAAACGTAATATGACAGCTACAATATAGATACTGCAGATCATTTGAAGAATTCCCAGCAATGTGGGCATTTCTTCTCTCGGAAGCGCAAGCGGTAGCATGATATACACCAAAATGGCCGGTATCAGGTGCATCAGCTTATTGATGATCTTGCGTTCCACAATCAGATCGTCCCATTGGTTCCGGGTCCTTTTGGCAAAGCGTTTAAATAATCCGAGAAAGAGGTAGCGGCAAGTATAATCGATCGCGACGGTTACTATTATAACAAGAAGCAGCACGATCAGGTTATCCCATATGTTTGCCGAATCGTGTACTAAACCCCATTTAACCAGATAACTGTTAATCCATTGTTGTAATTCACTCATAAATATGTCTTTAAAGTTATGAATACAAATATATGGAAAAAATCAGAGCCTCCCAAAAGGTGATATCAAAAGTCTCCCGGTACTAATGTTAATCCGAATACTGATAGACCTTCAATTCGAACTTGGGAACCATCGCAAAGAAATGATCGAATATATCCGATTGAATGCGTTCGTATTCTTTCCATACTTTATTGCGGGAGAAGAAGTAGATTTGAATGGGTACACCATATTCTGTCGATTGTAACTGGCTGATGATTAAGTCCAGATCCGTATTGACTACCGGCAGGCTGGTCAGATACTTTTCGACATACACACGGAACATTTGCGAATTGGTCGGTGTTACGCCTTCGTCCGGTTGATAGTCAGCCAGCAAGGGTATTTCTTTACGGAAAGTATCCAGCATTTCAGGTGTGCAGAACTTAATCGTATTCAGATCGAGGAAAATCGATTTCATAACCCGCCGTCCGCCTGATTCGACCATTCCCCGCCAGTTCTGGAAGGAGTTATTGACCAGCGTATAAGGCGGAATAGTGGAAATTGTATTATCGAAGTTCTGTATCTTGACTGTGTTCAGCGTAATTTCCTGTACCACACCGTTGGCATTCGATCCCGGTACCGTGATCCAGTCGCCCGGTCGCAGCATATCGTTGGCTGAAAGTTGTATACCTGCTACGAACCCTAATATCGTATCCTTGAATACCAGCATCAGGATAGCGGCCGAAGCACCCAGCCCGGCAAATAAGGTGGCCGGTGATTTCCCCATCAGGATTGCAATAATAACAATAGCACCAATAAAGAAAGCCAACACCTGGAAGACCTGTATGAAACCTTTTATCGACCGGTTCTTGTTTACTTCCCGGTGATTATAGATATCCATGATAACCAGGAGAAAACCGTTAATGGCCAATAGTAATACAAATACGATATAAACAGCACAGATTTTCTGTGAAATCAGTAGCAATTCTTTTCCCCGGATAAAGGCCATCGGAAGCAACGCATACACAATAATACCGGGAATGGCATGTACCAGGTTATGTACAACTTTACGCTTGATCAGCAATGTATCCCAGAAATAATGGCTTTTCTCCGACAATTTTCTAACACTACCTACAAAAATGTATTGACATAAATAATCGACCCCGATTGCTACCGCAATCAATAACACGGCAATAATAAATTCATCGAATGTATCAGCAATCTTCGGATCTACGCCCCAACCAATAAGGAGCTTGTTCATCCAACTACCTAAGTTCACCATAATTTGTATCGTTTTTTATATTGAAAACATTTAACTAGGCATTTGGTTGAGTAATTTAGTAAATAGATTCGTTCGGACAGGGTTTGTCAGCGGATAATTAAAATAAAAAAGCCTAATAATCCCTGATAACAGAAAGGAATCCGGTATCTTTGTAAACCATATATAATTAGTGGTGGTAAAATATCCATGAAAGCATTATTGATGATGATGTTATTTGCAAATACAACGAATCTGTTGGCTGCTCAGAATTCAAAAGCACTTGAAGTAAAAGAATATAAACTGGAAAATGGACTGACCGTCTGGCTGAACGAAGATCACAGCCAGCCGAAAGTGTTTGGAGCTGTGGTTGTAAAAGCGGGAGCAAAAGATTGTCCGGATACAGGGATCGCTCATTATTTCGAGCATATGATGTTTAAGGGAACTGATAAAATCGGAACCATCGACTATGAAGCTGAAAAAATTCTGCTCGACTCTATCTCTGCGAAATACGACGAACTGGCTGTTACTGAAGATGAAGAAGTCCGCACCCGCATACAGCAGGAAATAAACGAATTAAGTATTCAATCCTCCGATTATGTAATACCGAACGAATTCAACCGTTTAATCTCTAAATACGGAGGTTCGGGGTTGAATGCGGCTACATCCTACGATGCTACGATTTATTTCAATACCTTTTCTCCTCAATATATGACCCAATGGGCGGAGATAAACAGCGAACGTTTATTGAATCCAGTTTTCCGTTTGTTTCAAAGTGAGTTGGAAACGGTTTATGAAGAAAAGAATATGTATGGCGATTTTATCGGTGGTCCGGTAATGGATCGTCTGCTTGCCCGATATTTTGCTCCACATCCTTATGCGTATCCGATCATCGGTAGCACGAAGAATCTGAAGAATCCGCGCCTGACGGAGATGCGGAAATTCTTTGAAGAATATTATGTCGCATCCAATATGGCATTGGTTCTGAGCGGTGATTTTGATACGGAAGCTGTGTTGCCCATTCTGGAACGTACTTTTTCGCGTATCCGTCCGGGAGAAGCTCCAAGGAAAGATATTGTGACTTTACCTCCCTTCAAAGGGAAAGAAAAGATGAAGGTCAAATTCCCTGTTCCATTAGTAAAAGTTATGGGATTGGGGTTCCGTGGTGTTCCGGCGAACCATGAAGATCAGGCGGCGCTCGCCATTGCCGTTAATATGCTGAATAATGCTAACGGTACCGGATTTCTTGACAAACTGATGGTCGACCGGAAAATAATGGCCTGCATGGCTATGAACGAAAGTATGAATGAAGCCGGAATATTGGCTGTCGCCGTTGTACCCAAACTGATGCTTCAAACTTATAGTGGGGCAGAAAAGCTTGTCTGGCGTGAGATCAACCGGATCAAAGAAGGCGATTTCACCGACGAAGTATTTAATAGCCTGAAGCAGGAACAGCGACGTCAATATGCATCCAGCCTTGAAAATATCGATTCGCGTGCCCGGATCATGATGTCCCTTTATTCGCAGGGTAAAAGTTGGGAGGATTATTTGCAGGAAGTGACAAAGATCGATGCTCTGACAAAGGAGGATATCATGCAGGTTGCTCGCAAGTATTTCAGCGAGAATTATCTTTGTGTGACGAAAAAGACCGGCAAATATCCGAAGGATAATTTGATGAAACCCGATTTTACTCCTGTTGTGCCGAAGAACTCGGAGGCCAGTTCCGAATATGCAAAACAATTGGAACAAATGCCGACCCAGACAGTGGAACCTCGTTTTATCGACTTTGAGAAAGACGTACAAATAACAAAGCTTAATCCGCTGGCAACTTTATATACGACTACTAATCCGGTCACCGATATATTTTCGCTTAACCTGATCTATCAGGTCGGGACATTGGAGCAGCCACAGTTAAGCTATCTGGCTAATTATCTCCAGTTTCTAGGGACAGACTCTTTGTCGTTCCAGGATTTCAGAACCCGGTTGCAGGTGTTAGGCAGTACCATGTCTTTCGAGGCAAACGACAAGCAGTTTGTTATTCGTATAACAGGCTTTGATAATCATTTCAAAGAAACCGTTCTTTTGGCCGGCGATTTCATTACGCATGTTAAAGCCGACGATAAGCAGATCCGCCAGGTTGTTAATGATGCGAAAGTAACCGAAAAAGCTTTTTTCGAATCCAGTGATAATATTGCAAATGCTTTACTCGAGAAAGTGAAGTATGGTGAACGGTCGCGTTATCTCCGTAAACTATCTCTTTCTGAGATAAAGAAGCTGAAAGGAAAAGACTTGTTGGCTATTTTTGCAAACGTCCGCCAGACGGAGTGCGACCTGCATTATTGCGGAACGTTATCTTCCGATCAGGTGGAAGAGCAGTTAAAAGCCTCTATACCGTTAAAAGAGATAACGATTGCTGCCGATTCCGATTATTACCGAGATCCGGAAGTGTATGACAAGTCCGTCGTTTATTTTATGGATATGCCGACAGCGTCGCAAAGTATTGTGTACGGTTTTGCGAAAGGAGAGGTGACGGACGATTTATGGTCGCGTCATGCCTCCCGTTTGTTCTCTGTTTATTTCGGTGGAGATATGTCGTCGTTGATGTTTCAGGAGATAAGGGAATTCCGTTCGTTAGCCTACCGTGTTAGCGGGCGTTATTTATTGCCGCCTCATAAGCTGGAGGGAAAAGCCGGTGAGTTTGTTACCATGTTGTCTACCCAAAGCGATAAGACACTGGATGCGATGGAAGTGATGAGCTCTCTGATCAGTGACATGCCGGAGAAGCCGGATAGAATATCGACGGTCAAGCAATTGATCACTAATCAGGTGAACAACGATTACCCATCCTTCAGAGAGTTGTCGGAAAAGGTGGCAGGATATAAAAGGAATGGCTTTGAAAGTGATCCGAATGAAGCTCTATTGACCGGCATCTCGGATATGGATATGAAAGATATTGTCCGCTTCTACCGTCATAATATCCGACTGAAACCCATTGTTTATGTTATTGTAGGCAATTCCAGGCGTATAGATATGAAGAAGCTGGCTGAGTATGGAGAGATTATCAGATTGAGAAAGAAAGATATTTATAAATAATAATGTATAGTAAAGACGAATTAAAGAACCTGAAACTGGAATTCTGGGAAAGTTTTGCCGCCTTTTGCGAAGTTCAGCCAAACCTGAGAGGACGTAAGAAGATATGGACACTATATGATACCAAGGTGAAAGGAGTGGAACTGAAGTTTGACGCAAACCGTACAGGCGCTTATGTAATCCTTGAAGTGAATCATAAAAGGGAAGATCTCCGGTTGGAAATGTTCGAGCGCCTTTCATGGTATAAGGATACGCTTGAGCAGGATTTTCCGGAAGGTTTGATCTGGGATATTTGTTTTGTAAGGGAAACTGGCAAAGAAGTTGCCCGTATTTATATAGCTAAAGAAGGAATCGATTTCCATCGTAAACAAGATTGGGGAGAATTCTTTACTTTTATGGCGTCGCAGATGTACATTCTGGAACGTAATTTTATGTCGATCGCTGAATATTTGAGAGAGTAAAAATATATGGAACACATTCACACGATATGCCGTATTGCCGGAATAGCAGCCATTGGCTTGTTAACAGCCTGTGGAACACAACAAAGAGATGCTGCGTTGCAGGAAGCCGGAGTAAGTCGTGAACTGGCACAGTTCAGAAAAGAGCATTTCGGGCAGGTCAAGTATAATCTATTTTTCTCCATTCCGGAGACGAAACAGGAACCTGTCAAAGGAAATGCCGAAATTCAATTGTCCTTACAGAAAAAACAGCCGATTATCATAGATTTTCGTGGAGAATCTTCGCAAGTCGCGTTGGTATTGTTGAATGGACAACCTGTTCCTTATGAAGTCAAGAATGAGCATATTCTTATACCGGCAGAAAGAAGTGTTGTCGGAATAAATAAAGTGACCGTTGATTTTATTCCCGCCGACCAGTCTTTGAACAGGAGGGACGAGTTCCTTTATACATTATTGGTTCCTGACCGGGCACGGACTGCTTTTCCCTGTTTCGATCAGCCGGATATGAAGTCTCTGTTTACCCTGACACTGGAAATGCCGGAAGAGTGGCAGGCGGTGGCAAACGGGGCAATCGAGCGTACGGATACAGTGTCTGCTCCTGGTCGTAAGATCATTTCTTTTAAGGAAACGGAGCCGTTAAGCACTTATTTGTTTGCTTTCACTGCCGGAAAGTTTATTCGCGAAACATATACGCGGGACGGAAGAGATATCTCTCTATATCACCGGGAAACTGATCCGAAAAAGATAGCCCAGTGTCCGGCAATCGCATCAGAAGTATTCGATGCATTAGCTTGGATGGAAGAATATACGGATGTCCCGTATCCTTTTGCCAAATATGATCTGATCATCCTTCCCGGATTTCAGTTTGGCGGCATGGAGCATACAGGAGCTACCTTTTATACGGATCGGAGAATGTTTCTTAACGAAAGTCCGACGTTGAACGAGCAATTAAGCCGTAGCGCACTGATTGCCCACGAAACGGCTCACATGTGGTTTGGCGATTATGTCACCATGCAATGGTTTGATGATGTGTGGACGAAAGAGGTTTTTGCCAACTATTTTGCTTCACAGATCGTGACACCTTTGTATCCGAATGTGAATCATGCACTGAGCTTTATGCAGGATTACATTCCACCGGCATATTCAGAAGACCGTACTGCCGGAGCTAATCCTATCAAACAAAACCTGGATAATCTTCGTAATGCAGGTTTGGTTTATGGCAACATTATCTATGATAAGTCGCCGGTAGTCCTTGAAATGCTGATCAAGAAAATGGGGAAGGATGCTTTTCGTCAAGGTATTCAGGAGTATCTGAAAACTTACGCTTATGGGAATGCTACCTGGGACGGGCTTATCAGTATTCTGGATAAATATACTGATGATGATCTGGCCTCCTGGAGTCATATCTGGGTGAATGAAAAAGGAATGCCGGAAATCACAGCTTCGCTCGTTGGCGATAGTCTGATCGTGACTCAGAAAGATCCTTTTAACCGTGGCCTTAACTGGCCGCAGGATCTGTCCTTTCTGATTGTTCCCAAAAACGGGGATCCGGATGAAATTTCAGTTTCTCTCGAGAGAAATTCAAATTTCATCCGAGAGAAACTAAAAATGCTCCCGGAAGAAGGTGGTTTCATTATTCCTAATATAGATGGAAAAGGGTATGGTTTTTTCCATCTGAATGAAACAGATGCCCAAGCATGTGCAGCTTATCTGCCTGGCTGTAAAAATGAGCTGTTGAGAGGTTCCATACTGATCACTCTGTATGAGAATCTGTTAAACCAGGCTATTACTCCGGTATTATTTATGGAAACGATGTTGAACTATTTACCGAAAGAAGATAACTCATTACTCTTTTCCGCAGCTTTGAGTTATATCGGGAATTGTCAACGTCTGTATCCGGCGGAGACGGAAGCTTTAGAAAAGACTTTGTGGCAGATCGTAACAACATCCTCTGTCCTACAGCATCGCCTGCAGGCTTTCCGTTCATATCGTTCTTTGGCTAAATCTCCGGAAGCGATTACTACATTATATAATATATGGAAAAAAGAGCAAGCTCCGGCTGGTTGTGCTTTAAGTGAGAATGATTATATCAGTCTATCTTATGTGTTGGCACTTCATTTACCGGAACAGGCTGATAATATCGTCAATACTCAGCAATCGCGTATAACAAACCCTGATCGGAAGCGCGAATATGCATTTATTTCACCATCAGTTTCTCCCCACAAAGAGGTGCGCGACAGTGTCTTTGCCTCTTTGTTGATAGCGGAGAACCGTCGTGTCGAACCCTGGGCTTCTATCGTGTTGGCAAACCTGAATAATCAATTACGACAAAAAGAAGCTATTGCATATATTCGTCCGGCTTTGGAGGAAATGCAGGAAATACAACGTACCGGTGATATATTTTTCCCGACAGCTTGGGCGCGTGCATTGCTATCCGGGCATATTTCGCCCGAAGCTAGAGCTGAAGTCGATGCATTCTTCGCTACTCATCCGGATTATCCGCCGATGCTGGCAAATAAAATACGGCAACAAGCCGATCATTTATATAGAATTAAATAAGAATAAATTATGGGATGGATTTATTTGTTGCTGGGAGGCCTTTTTGAAATGGGCTGGCCTGTAGGTATGAAACTGGCACAAACAACGGGATCGCGTTTTCTTTATCTTTCAGTTGCTGTTATTTCGATGGCATTAAGTGGATACTTTTTATATCTGGCACAACGGACAATTCCGATCGGCACTGCTTATGTAGTGTGGACGGGAATAGGTGCAGTGGGAACCTTATTGATAGGAATTTTCTTTTTTGGAGACTCGGCAGGTATATGGCGTATCCTTTCAGCTATGTTGGTTATATGTGGAATTATCGGAATAAAACTGGCCTCGTAGAAAAAAAGTAAGCTTATTTGCTAATCTTTTGATAGATTTATTTGCAATTTCAATTATTATTGTAACTTTGCGGCATCAATAAAATAAAAAATGAAAACAAGAGTATCTCATCATCACCATCATCACAACGGGCAATAGTTCGGTGGGCTGTGAGGTGTGTAGATACGCATAAGAAATAAAATAAGGCTTGCCGTCATTCGGTAAGCCTTATTTGTTTTTGGAGAATATAATTTTAAAATAAAGATAAACATGTTACGAATTGCAGTACAATCGAAAGGTCGTTTATACGACGAAACAATGCTATTATTGGAAGAAGCGGGTATCAAACTGAACAGAGGCAAACGTATTTTGCTTTTATCGGCAAAAGGGTTTCCTGTAGAAGTTTTATTTCTCCGCGATGATGATATTCCTCAGTCTGTGGCCAACGGTGTGGCGGATGTAGGTATTGTCGGTGAAAACGAATATGTAGAAAAAGGGGGAGAAGCCCGTTTGGTTAAACGGTTAGGATTCAGTAGATGCCGTGTATCTTTGGCTATTCCGAAAGATGAAGATTATAAGGGGGTGGAATGGTTTGAAGGAAAAACGATTGCTACTTCATATCCTGAAATATTGAAAACCTACCTGAAAGAAAAAGGCGTAAAGGCCGACCTGCATGTGATCAGCGGTTCTGTAGAAATAGCTCCGGGTATCGGTCTGGCAGATGCAATCTTTGATATTGTAAGTTCCGGTAGTACGCTGGTTAGCAATCGTCTGAAGGAAGTGGAAGTTGTTATGCAGAGTGAGGCACTTTTGATTGCAAACAATGAACTTTCTGAAGAAAAGCTGGCAATCCTCGACGAATTATTGTTCCGTTTCGAAGCTATACAAGTCGCCGAAGGTAAAAAATATGTCTTACTGAATGCCCCCAAAGATAAATTGGATGATATTATCCAGGTTTTACCCGGTATGAAAAGCCCGACAGTTACACCGTTGGCTAACGGCGACTGGGTTTCTGTTCAGTCTGTTATCGACGAGAAACATTTTTGGGAAATCATTGGCAAACTGAAATCGTTGGGTGCCGAAGGTATTTTGGTTATTCCGATTGAAAAAATGATACTTTAAACTATGGAAGTAATTAAATATCCGTCAAAAGAAGACTGGGCGTCTCTGGTCAAACGGCCGGCATTGGATGTTACGACATTGTTTGATACGGTCCGTACCGTTTTGAATGAAGTGCGTAATGAAGGCGATGTGGCCGTTAAGCGCTATGAAGAGAAGTTCGATAAGGTAAAACTATCGGCCCTTCAGGTGTCGGAAGCCGAAATGCAAGAGGCTTACGGGCTCGTTTCCGACGATTTGAAACAGGCTATCCGTACGGCTAAAGATAACATCGAAAAATTTCACGCTTCGCAACGTTTCTCCGGGCAAAAGATAGAAACGACACCAGGTGTAACTTGTTGGCAGAAAGCTGTTGCTATCGAAAAAGTCGGATTGTATATTCCGGGAGGGACAGCTCCTTTGTTTTCAACGGTGTTAATGCTGGCAGTCCCGGCACATATCGCAGGATGTAAGGAGATCGTATTGTGCACTCCTCCGGATAAAGAAGGTAAGGTACATCCGGCTATCCTGTTTGCTGCAAAGACTGCAGGTGTCAGCAAGATATTCAAAGCGGGTGGAATACAGGCTATTGCTGCTATGGCGTATGGAACAGAGTCGGTACCAAAAGTCTATAAAATATTCGGTCCCGGAAATCAGTATGTGACGGCAGCCAAACAACTTGTAAGCCTGAAAGATGTCGCTATCGATATGCCTGCCGGCCCTTCCGAAGTAGAAGTAATCGCCGATAAGACTGCCAATCCTGATTTTATCGCAGCCGATTTCCTTTCACAGGCGGAACATGGAGCTGACAGTCAGGCTATATTGGTGACCTCGTCTGAAGAGATTGTTGTTCCTGTGATCGAGGCCATTCAAGAGCAATTGTCGAAATTATCCCGCAAAGAGATTACAGAAAAGGCATTGGATCATAGTCGCATAATCGTGTTGAAGGATGAACAGGAAGTGATCGACTTCACAAACATGTATGCTCCGGAACATTTGATTATACAAACAGCAAACTATACTCATATCGCCGGACAGGTAGAGAACGCCGGTAGTGTCTTTATGGGTCCTTATACTCCGGAAAGTGCAGGCGATTATGCATCCGGAACAAATCATACTTTACCGACCAACGGATATGCCAAGGCATATAGCGGTGTAAACCTGGACAGCTTTATCAAGAAGATTACTTTCCAGGAGATCACAGCCGAAGGTATTAAAAACTTAGGTGAAACCATTCAGATCATGGCCGGAAACGAACAACTGGATGCTCACCGTAATGCAGTAACTATTAGATTGAATACAATATGATGGATTTAAAAAGCCTGGTAAGACCCAATATCTGGGAATTGAAACCGTATTCTTCAGCAAGAGACGAGTTTCACGGAAGTGCATCTGTTTTTCTGGATGCCAATGAAAATCCCTATAACGAACCTTATAATCGTTATCCCGACCCATTGCAATGGGAACTGAAAGACCGTATTGCCGAATTGAAAGATGTAGACCGTAATTCGATCTTTCTGGGAAATGGAAGCGATGAACCGATCGATCTTCTGATACGCGCATTTTGCGAACCGGCGGTAGACTGCATAGTCAGCATAACTCCTTCGTACGGAATGTATGAAGTGGCCGCTAATGTAAACGATGTGGAATTCAGAAGAGTCGAATTGACGGCAGATTTTGAATTGGATGCCGACAAATTACTGGGAGAGGTGGACGAATGGGTGAAAATTATTTTCCTTTGCTCTCCAAATAATCCGACAGGAAATAGCCTTGACCGGGATGAGATTTATAAAATCCTGAATAATTTTGAAGGGATTGTCGTATTGGATGAGGCTTATATCGATTTTTCAACGGAACCATCCTTTGTTCCTGAACTGAAGAAGTTCCCGAACCTGGTCGTTCTGCAAACGCTTTCCAAAGCATGGGGAGCCGCAGGTATCCGTTTGGGGATGGCGTTTGCTTCTCCTGAGATCGTTGCGATTCTGAATAAGATCAAGTATCCGTACAATGTTAATATTCTGACGCAGGAACGTGCTTTGGCTATCTTGAATAACGAAAGCGAAATGTTAGGACAGCTACGTCGTATCATGTCGGAACGTATTCGTTTGCAAGCGGCGTTACCGGAACTTCCCATTGTACATAAAATGTATCCGACCGATGCCAACTTTATTCTTGTTTATGTTGGTAAAGCTGACTCTGTCTATAATAAATTAGTTAAGAAAGGCGTTATTGTACGTAACAGAAATAATGTAACTTTGTGTCATGGTTGCCTGCGTATTACTGTTGGTACACCTGAAGAAAACGATGCATTACTTAAAGCATTAAAAAGTATATAAGGATGAAAAGAGCCCTCTTTATAGATAGGGACGGGACGTTGGTAATAGAGCCGCCGGTAGATTATCAGCTGGATAGTCTGGAAAAGCTGGAGTTCTACCCCAAAATGTTCCGTAACTTATATTTCATACGTAAACAGTTGGATTTTGAATTTGTCATGGTGACAAATCAGGATGGATTGGGTACGGATTCTTTCCCTGAAGACACTTTCTGGCCAGCTCATAATAAAATGCTCAAAGCGCTGGAAGGTGAGGGGATTGTCTTTGATGACATCCTGATTGATCGTTCTTTCCCGGAAGATAATTCGCCCAATCGTAAACCGCGCACCGGTATGATGGGGAAATATCTGAGTGGAGAATACGACCTGGAAAACAGTTACGTGATCGGCGATCGTCTGACTGATATGGAACTGGCCGTGAACCTTGGTTCTAAAGCAATCTGGTTACGTCCTGCCGACGAAGAGGCTGACAGGTTACTGGCCGAACATCCCGCTATTTCACCGGTTTTGATCACTGATGATTGGGATAAAGTAACGGAATATCTTTTTGCCGGTGAGCGTCGTGCAGTCGTACAACGTACAACAAAAGAAACAGATATCTATGTAGAAATCAATTTAGACGGAAACGGAAAAACCGAAATCTCGACCGGATTAGGTTTTTTTGACCATATGTTGGATCAGATAGGAAAACATTCCGGAGTAGATTTGGTTATACGTGTAAAAGGAGATTTGGATGTAGACGAACATCATACGATAGAGGATACCGCAATAGCCCTCGGAGAAGCCTTGTTGAAGGCTCTTGGCGACAAACGAGGTATTGAGCGATATGGTTATTCTCTTCCGATGGACGATTGCCTGTGTAGTGTGGCTCTCGACTTCGGAGGACGTCCCTGGTTGGTTTGGGACGCCGAATTTCGTCGTGAAAAGGTAGGTGATATGCCTACTGAAATGTTCCTCCATTTCTTTAAAAGTCTGAGTGATGCAGCGCGCATGAATCTGAACGTTAAAGCGGAGGGAGCAAACGAACATCATAAGATAGAAGGAATCTTCAAAGCTTTGGCACGATCTGTAAAAATGGCGATACGCCGTGATATTTATAAATATGAATTGCCCAGCACAAAGGGCGTCTTATAAAAAAGTGATATGAAATACTGGTTAATAGCCGCTGTCGCAATCATAATGGCAGCATGTAATGATGATATCGAACATAAGCTGGAAGGCAAATGGCAGTTACAGCAGGTGGAAGCTGACGGAGAAGTGATACAGGCTGATACAGTGTTTTATAATTTCCAGAATGTGCTGTTTATGTATCAGGTGTTTATACCGGATTCAAATATGTATGTGTTACAACATGGTTTTAATACTTTGGGAGAAGATAATCAACTGACACTCGAATTATCGGATGTTCCTCGTCAGGCTGAGAGGTTTTTACCTTATACGGATTGGAAATCGAAAATACGCACATTCACCATCGAAGAATCCAACAGAAAACATTTGATCCTTAATAGCGAAGGGAAAAGATATACTTTCAGAAAGTTCTGAAAATACTTTTTGATCGAAAAAACGATATTGTCAGGTGATTCTATCGTTTTTTCGGTCAAAATGAGTTTGTGCAGCTAGTCGCCGCTTACCAGATCGGCCAGCGAAGCATTCGTTTCGCGAATAAGGTCGGCCGGAGCCAGTAAAACCTGCAAACCGCGTTGTCCGGCACTGACATAGATATTTTCGAAATTCTCCGCACTGAGATGGATATAAGTGGGAAAATGTTTCTTCATCCCGATAGGAGAACATCCTCCCCGGATGTAACCGGTCAAAGGCAACAACTCTTTAACGGGGATCATTTCGCATTTTTTGTTTCCCGACACTTTGGCAGCTTTCTTTAAATCCACTTCATCCGCTCCGGGAATGACGCAAACGAAATATCCGCTTTTGTCGCCATGCAAGATCAACGTTTTGAATACCTGTTCTACATTTTCTCCTAGTTGCTCTGCAACATGGGTGGCGCTTAAATCGTTTTCATCCACTTCGTAAGGCACCAGCTGATAAACTATTTTAGCTTTATCCAACAGCCTGGCTACATTTGTCTTATTAATTTTCATATCATAACCCTTTCATAGATAGTTGAACCCGCTTACGGGCCAGGTCTACACTCATAACTTTCACCTTGACGTGCTGGTGTATGGACACAACCTGTGTCGGATCGCTGATGAAACGATCGGCCAGTTCTGAAATATGAACCAGTCCGTTCTCCTTGATACCGACGTCGACAAAACATCCGAAGTTCGTAATATTCGTTACGATTCCCGGCAATACCATGCCTTCTTTTAAGTTTTCTATCGTTTTGACGGTAGGATCGAAAGAAAAGACCTGTATCGCCTGACGAGGATCTCTTCCCGGTTTATCCAGTTCTTCCATAATATCGAGTAGGGTCGGCATACCGACTTTTTCTGTGATATATTTGGTAAGATCCAGCTTTTTCTTCAACTCCTTATTGGTGATCAGCTCTTCTACCGTGCATTTCAAGTCCTTCGCCATCTGTTCTACGATCGGATAACTTTCCGGATGGACGGCTGAATTATCCAAAGGCGTCTTCCCGTTCTGGATACGCAAGAATCCGGCACTTTGTTCAAAAGCTTTTTCTCCCATGCGGGGCACTTTCATTAACTCGCGTCTCGACTGGAAAGGACCGTGTTCGGCACGGTAATCCACAATATTTTGTGCCAGGGTAGGGCCCAGACCAGAAATATAAGTGAGCAGATGTTTGCTGGCCGTATTGACATTCACTCCAACCATATTTACGCAACTTTCGACTGTCTGGTCCAGGCTTTTCTTTAAAGCCCCTTGCTCGACATCATGTTGGTACTGGCCGACTCCAATGCTTTTCGGATCGATTTTAACCAGTTCGGCTAGCGGGTCCATCAACCGGCGTCCGATACTTACGGCACCACGTACTGTTACATCATATTCAGGAAATTCATCCCGTGCAATTTTAGACGCAGAATAGATAGACGCTCCGTTCTCGCTGACAACGAATACCTGTACCTTCCTGTCATAGCGGATATTGGTAATGAACTGTTCCGTTTCACGACTGGCCGTTCCGTTACCTATCGCAATGGCATCGATTGCATAAGTCGATACCAACTGGGAAACCTTGGCAGCCGCTTTGCTTTTCTCGTTCTGCGGCGGATGGGGATAGATTGCTTCATTATGAAGCAGGTTTCCTTGTGCATCTAGACAAACAAGCTTGCAACCGGTCCGATATCCCGGATCGACTCCCAGTACACGTTTTTGCCCCAATGGCGGAGCCAGTAGAAGTTGTCGCAGGTTCTCCGCAAATACGCGGATTGCTTCTTCATCCGCTTTGGCTTTACTGAGGTTTGCATATTCCGTTTCGATGGAAGGCTTGAGCAATCGCTTGAAAGAATCGTCGACAGCGTTGGCAACCTGGTCGGAAACTTCACTATTCCCTTTTACAAAACGTCTTTTCAGACGATCGAGGGTCGTATCTGTATCAGGGGATATACTGACTCTGAGGATACCTTCTGCTTCTCCGCGACGGAGAGCCAGCAGGCGGTGGGAACTGCATCGGTTCAACGGTTCGCTGAAATCAAAATAGTCACGGTATTTAGCACCTTCTTCCTCTTTCCCTTTAATTACTTTTGCGGAGATAACGCCTGTGTGGGCAAAAGAATTGCGTACAGCATTACGAGCTCCTTCATTTTCATTCACCCACTCGGCAATGATGTCACGTGCACCTTGCAGGGCTTCTGCTGCATTTTTTACTTCTCCTTTGATAAAGCTTTTCACCCGGCCTAACAGATCATGTTCGTTTTGTATCATGATGATCTTTGCAAGTGGCTCTAACCCTTTTTTACGGGCTATTTCTGCTTTTGTTACCCGCTTTGGTTTATATGGAAGATAGATGTCTTCTATTTCTGTACTATCCCACGACTCTTCGATACGTTTCTTTAATTCGGGAGTCAGTTTCCCTTGTTCTTCGATAGAGGATAAAATACTTTCTTTTCTCTTTTTCAGCTCGGTTAATTTATCCAGCAAGTCTTTGATATTGCCGATCTGAACTTCATCCAGTCCTCCGGTCACTTCTTTCCGGTAGCGGCTGATAAAAGGAATTGTTGCCCCTTCTCCCAGCAATCCGATCGTCCGTTCCACTTGTCCGGCCGGAATATTTAAAGAATGGGAGATGATTGTATGAAATGATGTTGTCATATTTATATTCTCTCTGTTTAATGCCTACAAAGATAATCTTTTACCTATTATTTTACTTTCCTCTTTGAATTCTTTCTTTTATTATTTGTTACTCTCGCTTATTTTCAAGACTTTTGTGGGTATATAAACATTAAGTCCTAAAGCTGTATGATACCTGTTGATTCAGATGCCGATGCATTGGAACAAAAATATAAAGATCTATCCGGATTGTTGTCGAATATAGTAAATGCGGTACCCATGTATTTTTTTGTAAAAGATACGGGGGATGACTTTCGCTATGTATATTCCAGCCCAATGATGAATCAGATTTACGGCCGTTTTCATAACGATGTTGTGGGAAAGACAGACTTTGATTTGTTTATTGATCCGGTTGCGGCACAAAGTTTTCGTGACATGGATGAGAAAGTGCTTCGTTCCGGTAAAATGCAACGTTATGTTGAACAAATGCTCGATCCGAGGGGAGAACTTCGTTCGATGGATACGATGAAACTGCTTGTTCCCCGGGAAGGGAAAGCTCCTTATCTGCTGGGGATGTCGTGGGATATAACCAAACAACGCAGAATAGAAGATGAATTACATGAAAACAATAAGAGACTGGCTCTTTCCTGTATGGCCGGACGCATATACCCGTGGATATGGGATGTGGTGAATGAAACGGCTGAATTATCCCTGGTAAAAGACGGAGAGATGGTTCATTCCTATATTTCTCATGAAAGTTTTACGGAAAAGATACATCCGGCCGATCAACAGATGTACCGGGATATAGTCAATGCTTTTGCCCGTGGAGAAATAGACTCGCTGAAACTAAGTTTTCGTTGTAAATATTTCTCTGATGAATATGTTTGGCTCGAAAAGATTGGTGAAGTTTATGAATATGGGGATGACGGCAAACCATTGAAGGCTATCGGCATTTTAAGAGACATAACGGTAGATAAGCGGCATGAGGCAGATGTACAGGCTAAACGTCTGGCAGAAGAAAGTGACCGAATGAAATCGGCTTTTATTGCCAATATGAGTCATGAAATCCGTACTCCGTTGAATGCTATTGTTGGCTTTTCTACATTAATGGCACAGGTGGACAGCCAGGAAGAAAAACAGGAATATCTTAAGATTATTGAATCCAGTAATGATTTTCTGTTACAACTGATTAATGATATTCTCGATATTTCCAAAATAGAATCGGGCAAACTGGAGTTTATATATACTAACTTTAGCTTGAATGACCTGTTCAAACCGCAAGAACATGCATTTACACTAAGAGCTGAATCCGGAGTGAAAGTGATTTTTGAAAATGATGGCAACGACTATTGCATCATTTCTGAGAAAACAAGGCTTACCCAGGTATTGACTAATTTTTTATCCAACGCCATCAAGTTTACTTCATCCGGTTCTATCCGGTTTGGGTATAAACTAACGAAAAATGGTATTTATGTTTATGTAACCGATACCGGTACAGGAATCAGTAAAAAGGATCAAACCTCTATTTTCGACCGGTTCGTGAAACTGGATAAATTTAAACAGGGAACCGGCCTTGGGCTGTCGATCTGCAAAACGATTATAACTATGTTAAATGGTGAAATCGGGGTGGAATCAGAAGAAGGTTCCGGCTCTACTTTCTGGTTTACGATCCCTTGTAATCCTGTGAAGATTAATTGATCATGGGCAACTGAATTATTACTGAGGCCAAAAGAGTCAACTCCTCCGGATTATGAGACGTGAAAATAATTATTTGTCTGGTTGTTGCTTGTCGTGAGAGTATCCGCCCGATAATGCGGAAGGTCAATGTTTTATCCAATCCTTTGAAAGGCTCGTCCAGAAGCATAATCGTAGAAGGGAAAGCCAGTGCGCGTGCTAAAGCGACACGCTGTTGTTGTCCGTAACTAAGTTCATTCGGATATCGTTCGGCTAGCATATCCATTTCAACTAATTGCAACATTTCCATTGCTTTTGCTTCAGATGCGTTTTTGTTATAAACAGAGGACAAAGGAAGAGATACATTTTGTAATATAGTCAGATGAGATAGTAATTCCGGTTCCTGAAACACATTGGAGAGATTTTGATCCTTAAGATCAATTATTCCGTTTGTGGGTTTCAATGAACCGTTAATTAAATTCAGCAATGTTGTTTTTCCTGTTCCCGAAGGAGCCTTTATACCATAAATAATATCAGGTTCGAAAGTATAAGAGAAACTGGATAAGACCTTTGTTCCGGCATATTGAAAGGTCATATCTGTTATCTCTATAGGAGAGGGAAGTTTGCTTTTTACATCATGACTTGTATTGTTGTATAGTATATTCCATTTTACTGAAGCCATTTTACTGATTCCTTTATCAAACAGAAAACTAATCAGAATCGCAATGATGGTCCATGCAATCAATTCCGGGACAGCAATGAAATTTTGAGCCCGTTTCATCTCACCTCCGATCCCCAAAGTACATTGTGAAAGCACTTCTCCCATTATAATTGCCCGCCAACCGAACCCTACCGCAGATGCCAGTCCACTAAAAAGAAAAGGCTTTAATTGAGGATAAATAACCTGCATCAACTTATTTCTTTTGTTGACTTTAAATTGATCAGCCATCAGGGAAAGACCCGGACGAAGATTCAAGATACCTTTTGTCAGATTTTCTGTCAACAGAGGAAACATAGTCAAAAAAGCAATCATTAATGGAATACTTTCCGGATTCAGAAATATCAAAGCCAGCAAAATAAAGGAGATAACCGGAATAGATCTCATAATTGTTAATAACGGCCTGAATAGTTCATAGAGCAATTCGTAGCGTGCAAACAAAAAAGCTGATAATAAAGCGATAACCAATGACAGGAGTATTCCTGATATACCACGGAATACCGTTGCACATATGTGTTGATAAAATGTCTCGCTACCGAATAACTGGAGTAATGTTTTTAAAAGATCAGGGACGGAAGGTATCAGTTCCGGCTGATTGATATAAGATGCAGTCAGTTGCCAGAAAAAGAGTAAAATGCAAACTGATATAAATGATATTATCCCTTTTTTCATTGCTTACCTGATAAAAAAGCGTCATCCGGAAGTTTTCCTCCTATGGCTTTGGGTTCATATTCTTTTATCAAACGCAGGAAATCAAGAATACTTTCTTTTGCTTCTCCTATTGATAAATATTTAATGCGGCATCGTTCAATACTTTCCGGAGTCAATGCACCGGGAGTAAATATTTTCCGGCTTTCAAGGATACGTATGGCTTCCTCCGGCTGATATATAGCGAATTGACAGGATTTATTCAATAAACTGTCCAATACTGTTCTTTTATCACTTAACGAAGGAGCATAAACGATAGCGGTCTGGGCAAATCCAGGTGAGGTACTGTCCGGGTTATTCAGGTTTGATTCAATATATATGGTACTGTCTTTTTTCAATGCAATACTTAAGAATGGTTCAGCCAATACAGCCCTCCGGATTTGATTACTAAGCAATCCCTGGGTTATTTCAAGGGGGGTAGTAAAAGCGTAATTCAAAGGGCAGGATAGACCTTTCTGTTTCAAATAGTAGCGGGTTAAGATGTCAGGAGTAGTGCCGGCTCCGAAAATATGTAATGTTTTTCTTTCAGATGTTTGAACATGATCTCCTTTTTTACCGACGATATAAAGATTTCCCCAAACCGGACAACCTAGTAAGGAGTATTTCAGGCCTTTATTATATAAGTTCGCGGCATTGATCATAGGAAGTGCGGCTATTTCTGCTTCCCCTTTTATCAAGAGGGCCTGCATTTGTTCCGGTGAGTCAACAATATCGACAGATAATCGCTTTCCTTCTATTTTCGGACTATCCTCGATTATTTTAGCAAATGCAATAACAGAAGGACCTCTAAGAACAGATACATGAATAGTATCACTCTCTTTGGGTTTATTATTGCAACTGCATAAAATCAGAAGGAGTAAACAAAAGTATTTGATCATCTTTTTTCTTGCAAAGGTAGGAATTTTACCGGAAAAGGAGAGGGCTATAAACAATTAAAGCCTGTCTCACGACAAGCCCTAACCAACTTTGTTAACCTTAAATCTAATACTATTATGAAAAAACCACGATGCAAATATCGTGGTTTTTCTATAAATAGCAATAGCTAAAATGCTAATTTATGTTTTCTAGCATATAAGAAAAACTAACATAGTTCAAATTATATGTTATCTGATTTCTTTTGTGTCAACAGACTCACTACAATAATCGCGATAATGGATAATGGGAGTGCAAATAATATAGGATCTATGGCAAACCAAGGATATACATCGATTAATACATCCTTCCCTGTCAATGTCTTACACAGACCGACAGCACTTGCTTCCGCTTTATGAAAAAACAACATGGCAACCAAACTGGCTAATGCTCCGGTCCATAAACTGGCTAAAGCACCTTCCTTTGTTGCTTTTTTCCAATATAAAGAACAAAAGTAAGTAGGTAGGAATGTAGCTGCACATATCCCCATAAACAAAGCTGTTCCACGTGCAATAATTCCGGCACTCAATGTGTAACAGATAATATAACTAACAAGAATGGAGCATAAAACACCAATACGGACCCCCATAGTTGAGTTATTATTTTTATTACGTCCTAAATTAGGAAAAGCATCAGCACCGAATGCGGCTCCCATTGTATGGAATTGTGCACTCAACGTAGACATACTGGCTGATAAGATGCACAACATGAAGACAGCACCAAACCATTCTGGCATGGCACGATTGATAAACAGTGGTATAATCTTATCCATGTCTTTTACGGCTTCTGAAGCTACAACACCTTCTGTCTTAAGAAAAAACAGATTTGACAAAGCGCCTACGTGATAAATAGCTCCTACCGTAACAATCAGGAATACACAACCGATTAATACACCACGATTCAATTGCTTGGTACTTTCCACCATCATAAATCGTACGACCAACTGAGGTTGGGCCAGGCATCCTATGCCGACACCCATAATCAATGAAGTAACCAACGTATACCATTGTGGAGAACCTGTCACCGGCATGTCAGTCCATCCCTGATGTCCCAGTTCCTTAAAGCGATCGGGAACCAATGGGGAGATTTCGGATAGCTTCTGGTTCGCTTCCACAAATCCCATATCCATTATATGATAGAACCAAACGAGCAGGAACAGCATGCATACGAACATAATCACAGCTTGTAAAGCATCTGTATACAAAACGCCTTTAATCCCTCCGGTAATTACATAAGCTGCAACAATCAAGGTAAAGATCAATAATGCCAGATGCAAATCGATATGAAACATCTGTTCGATAAATACAGCACCGCCTTTCATTACCACGGCTGCATATAAAGGCATACCGATGAAGATGATCGCAGCTATAAATATTTGTATACTGCGTGAATTATAATGTAATCCCAATAACTGGGGAAAGGTGCGTGCATTATGTTCTTCTCCTAATTTACGGGTTCGTCTTCCGAAAAAGATAAATGCAACAACAACTCCCATAAACATGTTCAGCAGACATAGCCATTGGATACCCATACCAAATGTTGCAGCCACTCCGCCAAAGCCAACAATGGCTGAAGCTGAAATAAATGTTGCTCCGTAAGACAGAGCCATGATAATGGGGTTTACCTTTCGTCCCCCTAATAAATAATCACTGGCATTTTTTGTCTGTTTATATCCGATATACCCTAACCAGGCGATAACAAACATGTAAACTATAACGACAATTCCAAGGGTAAGCGTATTCATTTATCGGGTTGTTTAGGGTTATCACTCTCTTTATCTCCTTTATTCCAATTGGCAATACCGAACCATAAAGAAAAAATTAAACATGCAAAGGCTAACAAGTAGGCTAACCAGATACCGGGATCATCTATTCCGAACATTTGTTATTTGTTTTTTATAATTTCATTAAGTCGCTTTCGCATATGTATTCCAGATTCTGACGGCGAATCACTTCCCGGGCAACTTCCCGGTTGTTAGTACGGAGGATCAGAATCGATTTTTCATTCATAGAGAAGCAATACATATATTCGATTGTTAAGCCTGCTTTTGTAAAATGCTTTAGTGTTTCGGCAAAACTTCCGGCACAGGAGTTCGTAACAATAGCCAAAACCTCTGTAAGGTTGGCACTCACATTGTTGCTTTTCAATATCTTATATGCTTTTTGAGGATCACTTACAATGATACGCAAAATACCATATTCAGAGGTGTCTGCGATTGTTGCGGCAATGATCCGTATTTTTTCTTCAGCAAGCAGAGCCAGGATTTCACTTAGCTTTCCGTACTTATTTTCCAGGAAAATAGAAATTTGATTTACTGTCATAGCTGTATGTTTTTATTTATTGAACAATCATTTAAGAAAATCTGCGTAAGTCTTTTACTCTTACAGCTTTACCTTCCTGCACAGGCAGTGAACCTTTGGCTACCAGTTTTAAGCGGGGAGTAAGCAATAACTCGTCTTTCAATTGTCTTGTGATATCTTTAGCCAGACGTTGCAGTACGCTGTAATCGTCTGTAAACAGATCACTTAATTCTACCTCGATCAACATTTCATCACTATTGTTTACCGTCTCGATAGTGATCAGATAATTGCTGCCTAATTCTTTGAACTGCATCAAAATCTTTTCGATCTGGATGGGGAACAGGTTCACACCTTTCAGGATAATCATATCGTCGCTACGACCTTTGAAGCGAGCAAGACGTTTATGAGTTCTCCCACAAGGGCATTCGCCAGGAATAATGCAGGTCAAGTCGCGGGTACGATAACGTAGAAGCGGCATAGCTTCCCGGTTAATAGTAGTCAGGACCAATTCACCGATCTCTCCATCCGGAACAGGTTGTAATGTTTGCGGATCAACTATCTCTACAATCGTATAATCTTCCCAGATATGCAGACCGTTTTGTTCCGTACATTCAAAGGCTACGCCGGGCCCATTCATTTCCGACATACCGAAACAGTTGTAAGCTTTTACTCCCAGTAACTGCTCGATACGTTTACGTTGTTCTTCCGAATGAGGTTCGGCCCCGATACAAACCGTATGCAATTTAGTATCTTTTCGCGGATCTATTCCTATTTCATACATCACTTCTGCCAAACGGGTTGCATAACTCGGGATGATATGCAGGCAGGTTGTTCCAAAGTCTGTAATAAACTTGATCTGGCGTTTGGTATTCCCGGCAGCTGCCGGAACTGTTAAGGCTCCTAGCTTTTCTGCCCCGTACTGGAAACCCAAACCACCGGTAAACATGCCATAACCTGATGTATTCTGGAATACATCGGTGTCACGTAAACCGACCATATACATACAACGGGCTACTTGATTGGCCCATTGTTCCAGGTCTTTTGCTGAATGTAATACAACTGTCGGATTACCGGTTGTCCCACTGGAAGAGTGAACCCGCACGCAATCCTTAATAGGAATAGAGGCCATGCCAAATGGATAATTACTGCGTAAATCGTCTTTTGTCGTAAATGGGATTTTCTGCAAATCATCCAATGATTGTATACTGTCGGCTGTTATACCGTTATCTTTTAGTACTTTGCTGTAGAATGGGGAGTGTCCGGCTAATTCTATTGTCTTTTTTAATCGCTCCAACTGGAATTTATTCAGTTCTTCACGACTCATAGTCTCAATATCTTTCTGCCAATACATCATAGCTTTTTCGTATTATATTGTGTTTAATTCATGAAATTAGACTGCAAATGTATCTTTTATTTTGGATTATAGCTGCATTTTATATCAAAATTATAAAAACCGATTATTTAAATGCTTATTTATCAACGTTCATTAGAAATTATAATTACATTTGCCATCAGGATACACACTGGTGTGAATCTTATACAAACCTTGAATTATATTATATGGATACATACGAAAACCTTTCCAGGGAAGAGTTGATAAATCGAATAAGAGTCTTGGAGACAGATATTGCCCAATATGCTTTGAAAGATGCTGAAATAGAGAAAATGAACGAAAATCTTCTGAATCAGCGGAAAATAAACTTTCTGAACATATTAATGAATACCATTCTCTCTAATATTTTTGTGGCAATTTCAGTAAAAGACGTTTTTGATAGCTTCAAATATATCTATTTTAACCAGGCAGCAGAAGACTTTATGGGGGTGAATGCCTCTGAGGTGATCGGGAAAACAGATTTTGATATTTTCTCCGATCCGCGAAGAGCCCATGAAATTCGTACGGAAGATTATTCTACCATAAATCATGGAAGATCGGATAAGTCGATGATCGAATATGAGAAACCTAATGGTGAGATCCGTGTTGTAAATATGGTTCGCCTTTTAATTACGAATCCGGACCCGGGAGCTTCCCCTTTATTGTTGGCTATGCTTTGGGATATTACTGAACAACGTCAAAACGAACTGGACCTGATTAAAGCGCAAGAGGCTGATAAGATGAAGAATGCCTTTATTGCTAATATGAGTCACGAAATACGGACGCCTCTGAATGCAATTGTCGGTTTCTCCAGATTAATTACAGAAACGGATAATGCAAGTGAGCAGCAAGAATTTCTTACAATAATCAATAATAATAGTGATTTGTTGCTCCAGCTGATTAATGATATCCTTGATTTTGCAAAAATAGAATCAGGAACATTGAACTATAATATTTCATGGGTAGATTTGAAAGATATCTGTCATGAAGTATATGTTTCACAATCCCTGAAAATGACATCGGATGTCGCTTTATTGTTTCATGGAGATTTGTTGCCTTCTGTTAGAATACAGACAGATACACAGCGTGTTGAACAGGTATTGCTCAATCTTCTCTCCAATGCAATAAAATGTACTTATCAGGGTTTTGTCTCTTTGTCATACGAAGTTGAAGGAGAGTTTGTTCGTGTTTCTGTTACCGATACCGGGATCGGAATTGCCAAAGAGAAGCAAGCTTCTGTCTTTGACCGGTTTGTAAAACTGGATGATTTCAGACAGGGGACAGGCTTAGGTTTATCCATTTGTAAAATGATCATTGAAAAACTGGGTGGAGAAATAGGGCTCAGGTCGGAATTAGGAAAAGGCTCTACTTTCTGGTTCACTTTGCCTATAGCCGATTCAGCGGCTCCTGCACTAAACGAAAAAGACGATAAGGTACCGACAGAGATCATTCCGGACGCTTTGCCGGGGCAGTTTACTATTCTTGTTGCAGAAGATGTACTGGAAAATTACCTTTTGCTACAGGCTGTACTGAAGCAGCAGTATCGTCTGATCTATGCGGAGAATGGGGAAGTAGCAGTACAGATATTTAAGATTTATAAACCCGATTTAATCCTGATGGATTTAAAGATGCCTGTAATGGATGGGTTTGCTGCAACCTGCGATATCCGGAGACTTTCTCCGGATGTCCCAATTCTGGCTCTTTCTGCATTTGCATTCGATAAGGAAAAAGAGAAGGCTAAAGACTGTCAATTCGATGATTACCTGGTCAAACCGGTTGACATACCTTTATTGAAATATAAAATCAAATATTACCTAAATAAAAACAAAGAGAAGATATGAAACAAGCATTTGTATTCCTGGCAACAGGATTTGAAGAAATAGAAGCACTAGGTACTGTCGATATATTACGCAGAGGAGGTATCAGGGTATCAACTGTCTCTATTATGGGAGAATTGAAGGTAATGGGGGCACATAACATTCCTGTCGTAGCTGATTTTGTTTTTGAAGAAGCAGATTTCAGTGCAGTGGATGCTTTGATCTTACCCGGAGGTATTCCCGGTAGTAATCACCTGAATACCTGTACACGCCTGAAGGAACTTATCCTGAAAAAATATCAGGAAGACGTAATATTGGCTGCTATTTGTGCCGGACCTATGGTTTTAGGAGGCTTGGGCCTGTTAAAAGGCCGTAGAGCTACTTGTTTTCCTAATTTCGAACCTACCATGATAGGAGCAACAGCAACCTATACCGGTGTAGAACAGGATGGTAACATCATAACCTGTAAAGGTCCGGGATTTGTTTTTGAGTTTGGGTTAGCCATTCTGAAATCTCTCCGCGACGAAGAAATCGCAGATGAAGTTGCAGCAGCTTTACAAGTTAACATGTAATATATAGTCAGGAGTTTTGTTTTCAAACGAAACTCCTGGACTATCACCACCTTTTTACAAATGAACGATTCAATACAGATATTTAAAGGAGAAGTCTTTTATTTTAAAGACTCGCCTCTGAAAACAGAAGATTTTTATTGTTATTATCCGGACGGAGCCTTGGTTGTATCGGAAGGAAAAGTGATGGAAGCGGGGCCATATGATAGGCTCAAAGATAAATATAATAACGCATATCTGACAGATTATTCAGGGAAATTACTGATGCCCGGATTGATCGATTCGCATATCCATTATCCTCAGTCGGAAATGATCGGTATGTATGGAAAACAGTTACTTGACTGGCTGAACCAATATACATATCCTACAGAAGAAGCATTTGCATCACAAGAGCATGCAGAAAGAGTTGCCAGGCTTTTCGTTAACGAACTATTTAGGAATGGAACGACCTGCTGTATGGCTTATGCAACAGTTCATAAAACCTCGGTAGATGCGCTCTTTTCTGTTGCTTCAGAATATAATATGAGGATGCTTACCGGAAAAGTTATGATGGACCGTAATGCCCCTCAGGCATTAACAGATACGAAGGAGAGTGGTTATACAGATAGCCGTGCACTTATCGAATCCTGGCATAAGAAAGGGCGTAATCTTTATGTCATTACTCCCAGGTTTTCAATAACATCTACACATGGTCAATTGATCACTGCCGCCCGTTTACACGAAGAATATCCTGATACTTATATTCAAACACATCTTTCGGAAAACAAGGGAGAAATAGACTCTACTCTTTCTTTATCACCTGAATGTCAGGATTATCTGGAAGTTTATGAACGTGCAGGATTGGTGACGGATCGTTCTGTATTCGGACATTGCATTCATCTTTCCGACTCCGAATGCCGACGAATGGCTGAAGCCGGAGCTATCATAGCTCATTGTCCGACATCTAATCTGTTTCTTGGAAGTGGTTTATTTAATATGCAGCAGGCTAATCGTATAAACATACAAACAACGCTTGCCACAGACGTGGGTGGGGGAACATCTTTTTCTCTTTGGAAAACAATGGCAGAATCTTATAAGATACAACAGTTGAACGGTTATTCGATGTCTGTATTCGAATCTTTATATAAATGTACACGTGGCACGGCTAAAGCTTTGATGCTGGATGATAAAATAGGTAGCTTTGAACCTGGCCGTGAAGCCGATTTTATTGTAGTGGATTGTACGGCAACATCTTCTCAGCAAATACGGAAAGAATATCTTCAACGTAATGGGAAATGGACTCTTGAAAATAAACTGTTTGGGCTTCAAACACTGGGCGACGACCGTAATATAGCGGCAACTTATTTGATGGGACGCCCTGTATATCTTTCAGATGCGTGCAATCATCAGGAAACAGGTATGTAAAACGACTGTAATAATGATCCAAAGGCGTTCGGCTGTGGTCGGACGCAGTCTTAAAAAGCGATACTCCAATCCGCCGTGTTTACAGGTAGAAAGGCAGTCGCCGCAATACGTACAGGTATAACCGATTTTCCCCTTTTCTATATTTTCTTTATGCAAAGCATCATATTTACAGGCTTTTAAGCAGGCCATACAATGTGTGCAATCTTTATTCAGTTTTACCCGGAAAGGAGAGAGGTATTTCATAAATGAGACTAACGTCCCGATAGGGCAATAGCTGCTGCAATGGATCATTTTCCTGTATCGTCGCGATAACAACAGCATAATTAGTAGTCCGATCAATCCTACGGCAATTCCTGCAAGTGTCGCTATCCAACCTTCAGCCCCGGTCAATCTTAAAATAATTGCTCCTGCAATTACCAGAAACAAAACACTATAACGTAGCTGGCGATGATAACGAAAAGGTTTTTTATCCGTCTTTCCTTTTGCACTCCAGGCATCAAATGCCCCGAAATAACAAAGTTGACTACACCATGCCGGTCCGGAAAGCAATAATGTACTCAAAAAAAGTATAGGCATAAATAATCCTTCCATCCTGTATAATGGTCCTGCAAGAATAACTGCCGGAACGGGCAAATGTAACTTTCCGGTCATGAGGAATACTGGATTAACCAGTATACCTAACAACAACTGTCCGAAAAAGACTATCGAGAAAAGCAGCCAGGCTCTTGTTCTCCATTTCGGGCGTTCTTTCCTGTCCTGCATTTTATAGCAAAGCAGTGCTCCATAAATGATGGCTATATTAATTTGTATCCAACCGCCTAAAGGGAATAATCGTTCTAATAAAAGCAAAGGCTTAGCTGGAACAACTTGTACAATAATCAGTAAAACTGCTATTGAGAAAGCCGCTATAATAGAAGAATAAAGGGATTGTCTGTTCATTCAGGATTATAAAATTGTACATTTATTCTCCCACTAGTTGTGGAAGAGCTTCTTTCAGAATTTCTTTTGCCCTCTCATAATCCTTTTCAAAAACATATATCTCTAGCTGAAAACCGGAGATATTCCCCAATACATTAGATATGTTTTCGTTCTTAAAGAAAGACTCTATACCTTCATTGATCAGTAAATCCTTCAAAAGACCAGCCTGGAAACTATTTTCTAATGTCGATAAAAAAACTGTTTTCATGATAATTGCGTTTTAGGATTCTTATTCTTACAAAGATACTTTTTTATTTCATCTTTTTATAACCGACTAAAGAAATGATGGATGATATTATATATCTCCCCAAGTATGCTAAAAGCTGGTTGCTCTGCTAAGTCGATGGTGGTGTTTTAGCAAAATGATGCTAATATCTTCGTTTTGGTGTTAATATGCTGGGTGTTTGCGGTGGAAAATATCCATGAGTAGCTTCAGAAATACGTTTTTAGAAGATATATTGTTACAATAATTAACAAATATCGCTACAGATCCTTTTTTCAAACTTGTTTTAAATGAATTATCAGTTCGTTTAAAACGAGTGTTTTCCCGTTTTAAACAAAATGATGCTTTGTTTAAAGCGAGAAATGTGTTAAAAGGTGTTGCTTAGCTAGTGTTTGGATGCATTGTTTGGCTTAAATAGTATGTTTTTGAGCAGTTTTATTCTCCAGATGATCTCTTAAAGAGGTTTAAAATAGAATGACAAAAATATAATTATTATCTATTTTCGCAATAAAAGGACATAATAGACAGAATACCAATATCGGTTTGTCGTAATGTTATTGCATAATGCAGCTATCTGACATATAGTAACCTGGCGAGGATTTGATAAAATATGGTTGTTGCGTATTTGTCGGGTACAGCCGATCTATATATAGGCAGAAATAGCAATTTGACACATTGGATATTCTGGTAAATATTCGGTTGCTCTATATAATATTTTGTATCGACTCTTCGTTTACTAAAGAATGATTGTAACAAAAAAATTAAAATGACGATATTATGAAAATAGCAAGAAAGCTATATTATGCTTTCTCACCCTCTTTACGTTTTGTGGTGAGAAGATTGTTCTATCTCCCTATTGATTTTTATGAAGGCCTTACGGGAAAAAGGGATAAAATGACCCCTATGCGTGGAATGATTTTTATCGGATCGGGTGATTTTAAGAAGCAAGGGGATCATTTGCTCGATCTGGTTATTAAGTATGCCGATTTAAAACCGTCTGGCAAAATTCTGGATGTGGGTTGCGGTATCGGACGTTTAGCTGTTCCTTTAACCCGTTATCTGAATGCAGATGGGCAGTATGATGGTTTTGACATTGTAAAAAAAGGAATAGATTGGTGCAAAAAGAAAATAACGGTTAGTTTCCCCAACTTCCATTTTTTATACATAGACTTAAAAAATGACCTTTATAATTTAAGTACGGATGATAAGGCTAAGGACTTTAAATTTCCTTATCCTCAGAAAACATTTGATTGTGTCGTGCTTACTTCCGTTTTTACGCATATGATGCCGGATGACGTCGATAATTATCTGGGGCAGATTTCCAAGGTAATGAAACAAGATGGAAAATGTTTAGCTACATTCTTCTTGTTAACTCCGGAGATAAAACAACAAATGAAGGAAGATGTGATTGAATTTAAGTTTCTTCATTCCTTTGACGGATATAGCTTGATGGATAAAAAGGTAAAAGAGGCTAATATCGCTTTTGATGAATCATATCTGAATTCGTTGTTGGAAAAGAATGGTTTATATGCCGAGTCAATACATCAGGGAAGTTGGTCTCATGGCGCTTCTCCGCTGGATTTTCAGGATGTAGTTATTATAAGGAAGAAATAATCACATTGGCTTTCATAAAAGGAATATCCCGATATTTATTCATTGAAATATCGGGATGTTTGTTTCATATATCTTTAAAATACCTGCATTGCATTTTTTACCGTCGTTACGCCGATTAAACGGTCATATTGAGTCCCCATCGGACGGTAATAAACATAAATATTATATTCGTTTTCCGTTTGGTAATAGTTTCCTTCAATAGGACCGGTTTCGCCCACGGTACTGCCATTCGGTACATAAAGATACTGATAATTGTAGCTTCCCTGTTTAAGCAGTACTGCCTTTTCATATTGATGGGTTTCAAAATTATATCCCATTTTGCTCTTTTCATCCAGTACGTTATGGAATAATTCTCCGTTCAGGTAAACATTTCCATCGAGGAAAGGATCGCAGGCCAGGGCGAAATGTACTATGCAATAATCCGCTTCCGTATCCGGATCGTCGCAATTACTGCAACGGATGAAGAAACGACCGTCCTGATCCTGGTCGTACTGATAAGTTTGGCCGGATCGTTTATGGTCGGTCATCAACTCTACATTATAATAGGGATTGTGGTACGATATGCTTTCTATGTGCATCCCGTTATATTTTGTACTCAGGAATTCCATACGGCGGTATTCATTTCCGGCAGAGAAAATCAGACTGCGGTTGTTTGTATAGCCAATTTGATTTTCAAGAATAGTCGTCGGTTGAAGCCCTGATACGGCATTATCGCGTCGGTTGTTTTGATAGACATGTATTTTCAGGTCTGTTTGCGGATAAGGTATCGGAAAGTTTTTATTATTGATCGTGAAACTAACCTGCTGGTGAGTCTGGTTCGTATCGATGTCCGTATTTCCACTCACGGAAGCCGAAATGCCGACCATCGGTTCCACAACTGAAAAACAAGCGGTGAGGACTATTTGGTCAGGGATGTCTTCGTTGTAGATCTGAACGGCATAATTCCCCGAAACTTTGAATTGCACATCGTCATTCGGCAACAGCAGATTGTAGTTTGTGTACTGCGTTGTCGTGTTCATGGAATTGGCGAAGTCATCTATTGTTAGTCCCTGAAAACCATTTAGATATTGAATGGGAGAGAGGAATGACTTCTGCCAGTTGGCATCACAATGGATGATAGAATAGGAGTAGCGGACACCACCCTGTTCCAACGCATCGAAGTTGATCTGGATCTGCTGGTCGCCATTCAACTCGATATAAGGCTCGGAAATAAACTCTCCTGCCACCTTCACCTGAAGGGTTTTTATCAGCTTGCTATTAACGTCGGTAAAGTACGTTTGCTGAGCATTGGCCTGCATTACAGCGGCACAAAACAACAAAAATAATAAACAATGTACTCTCATTTTCATGTCTCTTTCTTTGACGGTACAAAATTATGGAATTATTTCTCTAATTATTTCTTTAATCCTGCTTTAAAGCATAAAAATTTATGTACTTTTGCGGGAAAATTACATATAAACAATTTTAGTTGTATCATGGCAAATGTGATTAAGATTAAAAAGGGTTTAGACATTAATCTGAAGGGTAAAGCTTCGGACGTACTGTTAAACACCGGGAAAAGCGACAGTTATGCTATCGTCCCCGATTATTATAACGGTATTACCCCCAAAGTTGTTGCCAAAGTAGGAGAAAAAGTCAAAGCCGGTTCTGTATTGATGATAGACAAGAACCGCCCGGAGATCAAGTTCGTTTCACCCGTTAGCGGTGAAGTAACTGCCGTAAACCGAGGAGAGAAGCGTAAAGTGCTTAGCATCGTTGTTAAGCCGGACACGCAGATCGAGTACGAGGATTTCGGTAAGAAAAATGTGTCTTCACTGAAAAGTGAAGAGGTAAAAGAAGCCCTGCTCAATGGTGGTATGTGGCCTTTTATCAAACAGCGTCCGTACGATATCGTAGCAACGCCGACAGATGAACCGCGTGACATTTTCGTGTCAGCATTCTATTCTGCACCGTTGGCTCCGAATTTCGATTTCATTTTGAAAGGACAGGAAGCTGATTTCCAGACCGGGTTGGATGCACTGGCAAAACTTACCAAAGGTAAAGTGTATGTCGGTGTCAGAAAAGGTTCTTCCGTAAATGTGAAAGGAGTTGAAACTGTAGAGTTTGAAGGACCGCATCCTGCAGGTAATGTAGGGGTACAGATCAACCATATCAAACCGGTGAACAAACTCGAAGTAGTTTGGGTGGTAAACCCTGCAGATGTGATCGTTATCGGTCGTCTGTTCAACAAAGGTGTAGCTGATTTCAGCCGTTTGGTTGCTATCACAGGTTCTGAAACAACAGAAAGAGGATACGTTAAAACTATTTCCGGTTGTACGATCGACAGTCTGGTTGCAGGAAAGATCCTGGAGGGCAAGGAAGATCTTCGTATCATCAGCGGAAATGTGCTGACCGGAACGAAAGTTCGTAAAGACGAATATCTGGGTGCTTACGATAATCAGATCACGGTAATCCCTGAAGGAGACAAAACTTATGACTTCTTCGGTTGGGCAACTCCGGGATTCGGAAAATACAGTGTAAGCCATTCTTTCTTTACCTGGTTGGCTCCTAAGAGCAAAGAATATGTAATCGATGCACGTATCAAAGGAGGTAAACGCGCAATGATCATGTCGAACGAATACGAAAAAGTATTCCCGATGAGCATCTATCCCGAATACCTGCTGAAAGCTATTATCGCTTTCGATATCGATAAAATGGAAAATCTGGGTATCTATGAAGTTGCCCCGGAAGATTTTGCACTTTGTGAATTTGTTGACACTTCCAAGATCGAGATCCAGAAGATCGTACGTCAGGGATTGGATCTGTTATACAAGGAAATGAATTAATAACATAAAAAATTAGAATACATTGAAAGCGTTAAGGAATTACCTCGACAAGATTAAGCCTAACTTTGAGGAAGGCGGAAAGCTGGCGATGTTCCGTTCTGTATTCGAAGGTGTTGAAACATTTTTATTTGTTCCGAGCACCACTTCGAAATCAGGCGTGCATATTCACGACTATATCGATTCTAAGCGTACAATGACTGTGGTTATTATCGCTTTGTTGCCTGCTTTGCTTTTTGGTATGTACAATGTCGGCTATCAACACAATCTGGCTGTTGGTGCTGATCCCGGATTTTTGATGACATTCATCTTCGGTTTCCTGGCTGTACTGCCTAAAATTATTGTTTCGTACGTAGTAGGTCTGGGTATCGAATTTGCTGTAGCCCAGGTGAAAAAAGAAGAAATTCAGGAAGGTTTCCTGGTTTCCGGTATATTGATCCCGATGATCGTTCCTATCGATACTCCACTGTGGATGATCGCTGTAGCTACTGCTTTTGCAGTTGTTTTTGCCAAGGAAGTGTTCGGTGGTACAGGTTATAACGTATTTAACGTTGCATTGGTAACACGTGCATTCCTGTTCTTTGCTTATCCGGCTGCCATGTCTGGCGACCAGGTATTCGTTCGCACAGCCGATACATTCGGACTGGGTGCAGGAACAGTAGTAGACGGTTTCTCCGGAGCTACTCCGCTGGGGCAGGTTTCTATTGCCGGTAAAGACATGATCGGTTCATTCCAGACTGTTGACGTGTTGGGTAACCCACTGTCTACATGGGATATGTTCCTGGGATTGATTCCGGGTTCAATCGGTGAAACATCCGTATTGGCTATCCTGATCGGTGCTGTTATCCTTCTGTATACTCAGATCGCAAGCTGGAAGACAATGCTGTCTGTATTTGTAGGTGGTGCATTGATGGCGGCTATCTTCAATATGATCGGTACTACAGTTGCAATGTGTGTATCTCCGATCGATCATTTGTTCCTGGGTGGTTTTGCTTTTGGCGCCGTGTTTATGGCAACCGACCCTGTAACATCAGCGCGTACTGAAACAGGTAAATATATTTATGGATTCTTAGTGGGAGCGATGGCTATCATTATCCGTGCACTGAACCCGGGTTATCCTGAAGGTATGATGCTTGCTATCCTGTTAATGAATGTATTTGCTCCGCTGATCGACTACTATGTGGTAGAAAGCAACATCACACGTCGTTTGAAAAGAGCAGTGAAGTAACATTATAATAAGAAGTAGAATTATGAATAGAGATAGTAATGTATATACCGTAGTATACGCTTCTGTAATGGTTCTTCTGGTTGCTGTTGTGTTAGCTTTCACTTCGCAGTCGCTGAGAAGTTTCCAGAAAAAGAATGAAGATAACGACAAGAGACAACAGATCCTGCGTTCAATCAACGTATCTGTTCCTGCCAATGAAGCTGAAGCAAAATACAATGAATTGATCAAAGAATCTTTCCTTGTGAATGAAAATGGAGAAAAGGTAGAAGGTGACGCATTTACTGCAACACCTGAACAACATCCGGTATTCGTAGCCAGTGTAGATGGTCAAAACAAATACATCATGGCTTTGTCTGGTGCTGGTTTGTGGGGACCTCTGTGGGGATATCTTTCCGTTGATAATGACAAAAATACAATTTTTGGTACAGACTTCAGCCATCAGGGGGAAACTCCGGGGTTGGGTGCTGAAATTGCCAAACCTGCTTTCAGCAATGAATTTAAGGGTAAGAAATTGTTTGTAAACGGTGAATTCAAATCCGTAGCGATTGTTAAGCCGGGTAAGAGTGTTGCCGGTCAGGATTATGTAGACGGTATTTCCGGTGGTACAATTACCAGCCAGGGGGTAGATCACATGTTATTCAATAGCCTGAACGGTTATGTTAAGTTTTTAACCTCACAAAATCAGTAAGAGATGGGATTAATGTCAAGTAAAAATAAAGAAGTATTGTTAGGCCCGTTGAGCACAAACAACCCTGTCATCGTACAGATGTTGGGTATCTGCTCTGCACTGGCTGTAACATCCAAGCTTGAGCCGTCTATCGTAATGGGTATTTCCGTAACGGCTGTTGTGGCTTTTGCTAACGTGATTATTTCGTTACTGCGTAATACAATTCCTAACCGTATCCGTATTATCGTACAGTTGGTGGTTGTTGCCGCATTGGTAACTATTGTAAGTGAAGTATTGAAAGCATTTGCCTATGATGTAAATAAGCAGCTTTCTGTGTTCGTTGGTCTGATCATTACCAACTGTATCCTGATGGGACGTCTGGAGGCGTTCGCCCTGGGTAACGGCCCATGGGAATCTTTCCTGGACGGTATCGGTAATGGTCTGGGATATGGTTTGATTCTGGTGATCGTAGGTTTCTTCCGTGAATTATTGGGTTCTGGTACATTACTTGGATTCCAGGTGATCCCGCAGGCATTCTACGACTTCGGCTATGTAAACAACGGTTTGATGATTCTGCCTCCGATGGCTTTGATCGTGATTGCCGTGATTATATGGGTTCACCGTTCTAAGAACAAAGAGCTTCAAGAAAATTAATACAAACTATTAAACGAATAATAGAATGGAAGAATATTTAAGCACGTTTGTCCGCTCGATCTTCGTAGACAACATGATTTTCGCATACTATCTGGGTATGTGTTCTTTCCTGGCTGTTTCCAAGAACGTAAAGACTGCTTTAGGATTGGGTATGGCTGTAACGTTCATCCTGGTATGTACGTTACCGATCAACTATATGCTCGAAAATTATATATTGAAAGAAGGCGCCATGAGTTGGTTAGGCGCTGAATATGCAGGAGTAAACCTGAGTTTCCTTTCTCTGATCATCTTCATCGCCATCATTGCTTCATTTACGCAGTTGGTTGAAATGATCGTAGAAAAATTTGCTCCGGCACTGTATGCATCTCTGGGTATCTTTTTGCCGCTTATCGCTGTGAACTGTGCGATCCTGGGTGGTTCTCTGTTTATGCAACAAAAGGCATTTCCTAATGTAGGAGTTGCTACTGTATACGGCTTAGGTTCTGGTATCGGTTGGATGCTGGCTATCGTTGGTATGGCTGCTATCCGTGAAAAACTGGCTTATTCGGATATACCGAAGCCTTTGAAAGGTCTGGGTATTACCTTTATCATTACCGGTCTGATGGGTATGGCATTTATGTGCTTCTCAGGACTTAAGATCTAAGTATTAACGCATTAAACAAGAATAAAGATGATTATATTAATGTCGGGCGGACTTACCATTGCAGTCGGAGCTGTTGTTTTCCTTGTGATTACACTGATCCTTGTTGGTTCGCTTTTATTTGCGAAAGCAAAATTAATACCATCGGGCAATGTGAGGATGGTTGTTAACGGAGAAAAGGAATACGAAGTTCCCATCGGGGGAACTGTATTGAATACGCTTCAGAGTGAAGGTATTTTCCTGTCGTCTGCTTGTGGTGGTAGCGGTAGCTGTGGACAGTGCCGTTGTCAGGTGCCGGAAGGTGGCGGAAACATTCTTCCTACGGAAGTTGGTTTCTTCTCTCGTAAACAAATAAAAGATCATTGGAGACTGGGTTGCCAGACCAAGATAAAAGAAGATATCAAGATCAAAGTTCCTGATGAAGTATTCGGTGTAAAAGAATGGGAATGCGAAGTAATCAGCAACAAGAACGTGGCTACCTTTATCAAAGAGTTTATTGTTGCTCTGCCTAAGGGTGAACACATGGACTTCGTTCCGGGTTCTTATGCACAGATCAAGATCCCTGCATATTCTATGGATTATGACAAGGATATCGATAAAGACCTGATCGGTGAAGGTTATCTGCCGGCATGGAAGAACTTCGGTTTGTTCGGTCTGAAATGTCAGAACACTGAACCGACTATCCGTGCTTACTCAATGGCCAACTATCCTGCAGAAGGTGACCGTATCATGTTGACAGTGCGTATCGCAACTCCTCCTTTCAAACCGAAAGATCAGGGTCCTGGCTTCCAGGATATCATGCCGGGTATCGCTTCTTCTTATATCTTTACCCTGAAACCGGGTGACAAGGTAA
>OGPA01000296.1_pt1 | contig 55781 bp, 45 predicted proteins | sample 1552841 | NCBI WGS metagenome assembly OGPA01 (sample SAMEA2579916, study PRJEB22360) | human gut metagenome
GTATTTAAGATGCGGATGAGCATCTTAAATACAGCGACTACAGAGCAGATGGGATGTATTATTTGTTTCTTTTTTCGTCTATTACCAAATCTACAAATCAGTATTTGTAAAATTCAACACAATAAGAGGTAATATTCGGCTATTTATTTACCAAAATAAAAGGTGTGATTTTTTAGAAAAATGAAAGATTTTATTCATAAAAAAATAAGAATGTGCAGAAAAATACATTTACAAGAAGAAAAATTGTGATATAATAAACGAAGTTTGAGCGTATTGATAATTAAAATTAATAATGCTTATAAAGTATTCGTATATCTATTTTAGGAGATCAACACAGTTTTTAACAGAGTTTTCTTGTTTACAGAGTAACAATTATGATTATATTCTGGTGAATACAGAGTTTTCTGTCCAACTGGTGTTAAAGTTTTATCCATCCTGTTATCTAGGTTTATGTAACAGGTTCTTTTAACTTTTATTTTCTATTATCTATTATACATTTTACCAATTGGAAATTGAATATTTTAGTACATGAAAAGAAACATAAAGAATAAAGAAAGAGTGTAAAAAGCAGGGGCTTGTAATAGAGTAAGTCCTGTTTTGTTATGGAGATTTTTATGAAAGAGAAGAAAAGAAAGTTCAGGCATGAGCATGGAGGAAGCTTTTCGGTAGATTATTATGCATATGCTTCTCGAATGAGAAGTTGGAATGCAGGTTTTAAAGTCCTGTTTTCGATTATTAGTTTACTTTTATGTATTGCGTGTAATAATCTGTTTGTTTCACTAGCAGTTATTTTTTTTATGGGATTTTTGACAGTGGCTGTTGGCGGTTTGAAGCTGCATCATTATATTTCGATGCTCCTTGTTCCAATCATATTTTTGATTTTTGGAACAATTGCCATAGCGATTGGGTTTTCAATGCATCCAGTGGGACAGTATCATGTTCATTTTTTGAATTTGTTTTACATTTATTGCTCAAAGGCAAGTTTGCTTAAAGCAGGGAATCTTGTGTTTAAGGCATTAGGCGCTGTCAGTGCACTTTATATGATGACATTGACGACACCGTTAAGCGAAATTATTGCTGTTTTGAGGAAGGCTCATGTTCCAAAGCTGATTATAGAGCTTATGAATATGATTTACCGATATATTTTCATTATGATTGATACGCACAGCCGTATGAAGAATTCAGCGGAATCCCGGCTTGGTTATTGTGATTTTAAAACATCTTGTTATTCCTTTGGACAGGTTGCCAGCAATCTGCTGGTTGTTTCACTGAAAAGAGGAAATAATTATTACAATGCCTTGGAAGCACGTTGTTATAACGGGGATTTACAGTTCCTTGAGGAGGAAAAGCAGGTAAAAGCAGGCCAGGTTGTAATGGCAGTTATTTTTATTATTATTTTATTGCTTATATGGTTTTTTACAAAGTAATTTAGAAGATAGTGTGCAGATATCCTGTATGTGTTATTTGCGATTTGAAAAATTTTAAATAGTTACAAGATAGATGTATGACCTGTGGAGGTAATTATGCAGGAAAAAGAACCAATATTAAAGGTAGAAGATTTACATTATGCATATAATGGCGAAAAAGCAGCGTTGAATGGAATTGACCTTAATATTTATGAAGGTGAAAAAATTGCGGTGCTTGGCTCTAACGGAGCCGGAAAGTCTACATTTTTTCTGAACATTAACGGAGTTTTGAAGTCTCATCATGGAGAAATATATTATCGTGGGGAGAAAATTACGAAAAAGAATCTGAATAATCTTAGAAAGAATGTAGGAATTGTTTTTCAGGATGCAGATAATCAGATTATTGCATCCACAGTAATGGCAGAAGTTTCTTTTGGACCGATGAATTTAAAACTGCCAAGAGAAGAAGTGATTTCCAGAGTGGATAAAGCTCTTGAATATATGAATATCTCAGGATTTAAAGATCGTCCGCCACATTATTTAAGCGGTGGTGAGAAAAAGAGAGTCAGTATTGCAGATATTATTGCAATGGAGTCAGAAGTTATTATTTTTGATGAGCCTACAGCAGCACTTGATCCGCTGAATGCAGCAATGCTTGAAGAGGTTCTTCAAAAAATGGGTGATGAGGGCCGGACAATGCTCATATCTACACATGATGTAGATTTCGCTTATCGATGGGCAGAGAGAGTTATCGTATTCTGCCATGGAAAGATCATTGCGGATGATACACCACTTGCTGTATTTAAGCAGGAGGATATCTTAAAGCAGGCGAACCTGAAGCATCCGATGATGTTTGATGTCTATGACATTTTAAAAGAGAAAGGTATCGTTCCTAAAGGGGACGTTTATCCTAAAAATATTGCCGAATTTCAGGCAATGGTAAAAGGTTTATAAATGAAAAATTAAAAGGAGGAGAGACAAATGTCTAAAAAACAAAAGAGTCTTGCAGTTCTTGCGAGCGTATTTTTAATGCTTTTCACAATCGCACCAGTTTCTAATGCGATGCACATCATGGAGGGATTCCTTCCAGTGAAATACTGTATCTTATGGGGAGTAATCTGTGTACCATTTTTAGTAATCGGTTTTATGAATATTAAAAAGGTGCTTGGGAATGACAGAAGAACTCTTACAGTACTTGCTTTAACAGGTGCTTTCGTGTTCGTACTTTCATCTTTAAAGATTCCATCAGTAACAGGAAGCTGTTCCCATATGACAGGTACAGGTCTTGGAGCAATCTTATTTGGACCATGTGTAACAAGTATTTTAGGTATCATCGTATTAATCTTCCAGGCAATCTTACTTGCACATGGTGGATTAACAACATTAGGAGCTAACTGCTTCTCTATGGCAATTGCTGGACCAATCATTTCCTGGGTATTATATAAATTACTTCAGAAAGCAAATGTAAATAAGAGAGTAGCTATATTCGTTGCAGCATTCTTAGGTGATTTATTTACATATTGTGTAACAAGCTTCCAGCTTGCACTTGCTTATCCTTCAGAAGTTGGCGGTGTAGGAGCATCCATCGTAAAATTCCTTGGAATCTTCGCTACAACACAGCTTCCATTAGCAGTTATTGAAGGTATTCTTACTGTAGTTATCGTTATTGCACTTGAGACATATGCAAAAGACGAATTAAGCAGTCTGGAATTTTAATAGGAGGAAAGAAAATGACAAAAAATACAAAAACAGTAGTTATTTTATTAGTAATTGCAGCATTGATCGCAATTGTTCCACTGTTTGCGCTTAAAGGTGCAGAATTTGGTGGATCTGATGATGCCGGTAGCGAAATGATTTCTGAAATTCAGGGAAAAGAATATGAACCATGGTTCACACCAGTACTTGAAACAGCACTTGGTGGAGAACTTCCTGGAGAAATCGAAAGCTTAATCTTCTGTCTTCAGACAGGAATCGGAGTAGGAATCGTAGCATTCGTACTTGGACGATTTGTAGAAAGAAAGAAGTGGCAGGATAAAGAAAAGGATTCGACCTCGAAATAGTTTGTGGTAATAACAGACGAAAATGAAACAAGCCTATAATAGCCAGATGGGAAAGTAGTCGCGGCGAGGAAAATGCGTTTTGGCGCATTTTCTCTTGCTCCGATATCCCATCTGACTATTATAGGCTTGTTTCATTTTCTGTTTTTATTAAGACAGACTGTTTGGAGAACAAAGTCCTTTTCTTATGCCGGTGGGGGTGAGTGGGGAATAGGGGATAAGAGTTTCTGCTTGCTAGACATTCTGTCTGGTTATTACGTATCTCTCCCCTTTCCAGAGTTCGTCTGTTCAGCCATTTAAAACCTATTGACTTGTTAACCATTCAACGGCATTAAGTACTTCTTCCGGTGTTTCGCATACAGAGAAGAGCGACTTTACGGATTCGCGGATGAATCCCATGCCAATAAGTTTATCAATATTTGCAATGGTGTCATCATAGAAACCGGCCACATTATATACAATGATCGGCTTTGCGCTTCGGCCAAGTTCGGTCAAAGTAAGTATCTGGAAGAATTCATCAAAAGTTCCGATTCCACCAGGGGCGATAACGAATGCATCTGCATTCTCTTCCATGACTTCTTTTCGAAGACTCATAGTTTCTGTGCGTACAATTTCAGTGCATTCACTTTTAATCGGTTCAAACTTGTTCATGAAGGTCGGAACAACGCCTGTTACCTCTCCACCGTTTTCTAATACACCGCTTGCACAGGCTCCCATCAGTCCGCTGGCACCCCCGCCATAGATGAGTTTATGGTGTCGTTTTGCAATTTCTTTTCCCAATTCGTTCGCTGCATTTATATAGATGGAATTGATGCGGTCGCTTGCTGCGCCATACATACATATTGTAAGTCTGGTCATAATAGCACCCCCTCGTTTTTATTTGTAGAGTTTAATTTTAACATTTTATTCGACGAAAAACAACAAAATATTAAGGGAAAATAGATAATAGATACGAATTGTCTATATATTTCGACAAAAAGAAAAAATTATCTAAAGATTATGTTATGAAAAAAGTATAAGCTGTGAATAAAGAAAAAGTACATTTTTTTTATTGTATGAATAAGGAAGACAGAAGGTGTATAAAGACAGAAAAATTGTGAAATATGCTTGTTTTTTTGCATAAATATTGCTACAATATAAACAAAGATATGCATAATTATCTATGTCGATAGTGTGTCTTAGGGATGTACTCACAAAGGTAAGTGCAATAAAGACTCCGAGAGTACATAGTATTAAAAGGGGTGATTTTTATGAAGAAGGTTATAACAATCAGCAGAGAATTTGGAAGTGGCGGTCATGATATAGGAATGGAAGTAGCAAAGCGTTTGAATATTCCGTTTTATGATCAGGAAATCGTGGATAAAGCCGTTGCAGAGAGTGGATTTACGAAAGAGTTTATAGAAGAACATGGCGAATACAGTACACTTTCTTCTGTATTACTTGGAACTTCCGCACCTTTTGACAGCTATTATTATGCAGAGGATCCTCAGGATAAGATTTTTAAGATTCAGCGCAGGATCATTAAGAAGTTTGCACAGGAAGGTCCATGTGTTATTGTAGGAAGATGTTCAAACTATATTTTAGAGCAGGCAGATATTGATAGTTTTGATGTATTTATCAAGGCAGATATTGAAAAGAGAGCGGAGAATGTAGCGGACAGAGTTGAACTGAAGGGAGACGAATTGATTAAGTTCCTTCAGAGAAGAGATCATAAGAGAAGGGTATATTATCGTTTCTATACTAGGAGAAAATGGGGCGATTATCACGACTATAATATGATGCTGGACAGTGGAATGATTGGCAAGGATAAATGTGTTGACATGATTATTAGTGCGATTGGTGAATGATAGCATATAATAATATGAAAGGAACTTGATAAGGTAAGATGAGTTTAAAAGCAGGACATTTCAGAAGAAGAGATGCCCTGCTTTTTCCGATTAGCCTTCGGTGGGATTGAAAGGAATTAGAAAATGAAGATTACACAATGTAAATATGGGCATTATTATGATAAAGCGTATTTTGCCAAATGCCCACATTGTTACAGAAAAAATGGCGGCAGGGATGAGGACATCATAATCAAAGACGTAAAATTAACTGCCAATTTATCAGATACAAATCAGGTAACAAAAACGCAAGATAAAAGAGAAAGTAACCGAAAGAATGTGAAACGTTGGATTGGAGAAGCGTGGGATGAATTAGAGGAAATCTTAGCGGATGAAGAAAGTGAGCCTGAAGAAAAAGAAAGCTATATGCTTTTTGCTGCGATGCCTCTTAAAGTAATCAAAAATCAGGAATTCTGCATGGATTTTTGCTTTTTTCCAGAAAAGGAATGGGAGACAGGTGCGAAGATGCTCGCTTTTAAAAGCCAGGAAAGTATACGGGATTTAAAGCCGGTGCAGATGATATTACCGGCTACTGTAGTATTGCATATTTTGTACAAAGAAGAAGAGATTTTCTGTAAAGAGATTGAAATCAGCACAGAAAAGAAAAATGAATTTTTTACATTTCCTGTTACGGTAACGGATACAAGGGACCGTCGTTTTCATATGGTGAAGGTTGTTTTTGAGGTAAAGGAACAAAATATTGAAATTCCACTGTATTTAATGCCTAATCCGTAGAAAAAACCGGGAAGTTATGGAAAACATTCGTGGAACTTTATTATTGCGATTTTAGAGAAATACTTATATAATAAGATTAATGTAACAGTTTTGTAATAAATTCAGTCTGTATAAGTTGCAAATGAACCAAATAAGAGTAAAGTTCTGATGTAGATAAAGATTGAATTGTTTATAATATATCTGAAGAGATAAAATATAATTATAAAGGAGAAGTATAATGAGTGATATGACCCATCTTGATGAGTTGGAAGCAGAAGCGATATACATTATGCGAGAAGTTGTAGCAGAATGTGAGAAGCCGGTAATGCTTTATTCTATTGGTAAAGATTCTTCTGTAATGCTTCATTTAGCATTAAAGGCTTTTTATCCAGAAAAGCCACCGTTTCCATTTTTACATGTAAACACTACATGGAAGTTTAAGGAAATGATTGAATTCAGGGATAAAATAGCTGAGAAATATGGACTTGATATGATCGAGTATATTAATGAAGAAGGGGTTAAGAAGGGGATTAATCCATTTGACCATGGTTCTTCTTACACAGATATTATGAAGACGCAGGCTTTGAAGCAGGCGCTTGATAAATATGGTTTTACAGCAGCCTTCGGTGGCGGAAGAAGAGACGAGGAGAAATCCAGAGCGAAGGAGCGAATTTTCTCCTTCCGTAATTCCAGTCATGCATGGGATCCGAAGAATCAGCGCCCGGAGATGTGGAAGCTTTATAATACAACAATCCATCAGGGCGAGGAGATGCGTGTATTCCCTATTTCTAACTGGACAGAAAAGGATATCTGGCAGTATATCAAGCGTGAGAAGATTGATATCGTGCCATTATATTTTGCGGCAGAAAGACCTTTTGTCAGAAGAAACGGCAATATTATCATGGTTGATGATGATCGTATGAGATTAGAACCGGGAGAAAAGATTGAACATGGAAAGATTCGTTTCCGTACACTTGGATGTTACCCATTAACTGGTGGAATTGAAAGTGATGCAGATACTTTAGATGCTATTATTGATGAGACATTAAGTGCAGTATCTTCGGAGAGAACCAGTCGTGTTATTGACAGTGACGGTGGAGCAGCCAGTATGGAGAAGAGAAAAAGGGAGGGTTATTTCTAATATGAACAGTCTTCTTAAGTTTATTACGTGCGGCAGTGTAGATGATGGAAAGTCTACCTTGATTGGACATATGCTTTATGATGCAAAGTTACTTTTTGCAGATCAGAAAAGAGCATTAGAACTTGATAGTAAAGTAGGTTCCCGTGGTGGAGCAATTGATTATTCGCTTCTTCTTGACGGTTTAATGGCAGAAAGAGAACAGGGGATTACGATTGATGTCGCATATCGTTATTTTACAACAGAACATCGTTCCTTTATTGTAGCGGATACACCGGGGCATGAAGAATATACAAGAAATATGGCAGTAGGAGCTTCTTTTGCAGAGCTTGCAGTTATTCTTGTAGATGCTACACAGGGCGTTCTTGTACAGACAAGACGTCATACAAGAATCTGTTCGTTAATGGGAATCGAGCATTTTGTATTTGCGGTAAATAAGATGGATTTAATTAATTATGATGCAAATCGTTTTGAGAAGATTGAGCGCGAGATCAAGATGATGGCAGCAGAGTATGATTATAAATCGATTAAGATTCTTCCGGTTTCTGCAACAGAGGGAGATAATGTTACTGTGAAGTCAACAAAGATGCCATGGTACAAAGGAGAGTCTCTTCTCACATATCTTGAAAACATTCAGGTACATGATGATTCTCTTGAAAAAGGATTTACGATGCCGGTGCAGAGAGTGTGTCGTCCTGACCGAACTTTCCGCGGCTTCCAGGGTCAGATTGAATCAGGCCAGATTAAGGTTGGAGATGAGATTATAGCCCTGCCATCTAATGAGAAGGCAGAAGTAAAAGGTATTCTTGATGCAGGTAAAGAAGTGACAGAAAGTAGTCGTGGACATGCAGTAACCATTTCTCTTGACAGAGAAGTTGATGTATCAAGAGGTTGTGTTCTTGTTCATAATGCGAAACCAAAGACGGGTAATCTGTTTACAGCAAAGATTTTATGGATGGATGATACACATCTTGTTGCCGGTAAGAACTATCTTTTAAAACTTGGAACAAAGATGATTCCGGCTGTTGTTATGAACATTAAGTATAAGATTGATGTTAATACAGGGAATGAAGTACATGCAGATGCTATTTATAAGAATGAAATCGCAGCCTGTGATATTGCAGTTTCTGATAAGATTGTTTTTGAGAAATTCAAAGACAATCATGCATTAGGCTCCATGATTCTTATTGACAGAATTACGAATATGACTTCTGCCTGTGGTGTTATCATGCATGCCTTAAGACGTACAGATAATCTTACATGGCATGAGATGGATATTACAAGAGAATTCCGCGCACAGCAAAAGGGACAGACACCTAAGACCATCTGGCTTACCGGTCTTTCCGGTTCCGGCAAGTCTACTCTTGCAAATGAGTTAGAGAAGCGTCTTGTGGCTCTTGGTAAACATACAATGCTTTTAGATGGGGACAATGTACGTATGGGACTGAACAAGAACCTTGGCTTTAAAGAGGCAGATCGTATCGAGAATATTCGTCGTATTGCAGAAGTGGCTAAGTTGATGAATGATGCCGGGCTTATTGTAATTACATCGTTTATTTCCCCATATGTACGTGACAGACGTAACGCAAGAGAGATTATTGGAGATGACAGCTTTATTGAAGTATACGTAAGTACACCGGTAGAAGAGTGCGAAAAGCGTGATGTTAAGGGCCTTTATAAGAAGGCAAGAACAGGAGAGATTCCGAACTTTACAGGCATATCCAGCCCATATGAAGCACCGGAACATCCGGAAGTTACGATTGATACGACAGGAAAGAGCCTTGAAGATAGTGTGGATTACGTTATGGCACAGTTGGAAGAAAAGTTAGGTTAAGTATCAGGTAACATTGGGATATAAATTATAAGAGGAAATAAAAATGCGCACACTTTATGTACACATTGGAACACCTAAAACGGCAACGACATCAATTCAGATGTTTTGTGTCGAAAATCAGGAGATATTAAATGAACAGGGCTACAGCTATCCTCTTTTAGAGTTTACTTATCCGCATGTAGCTAATCGACGAAACGGTCACTTCCTTGTAGGATGGCTTTATAAGCTGAATGGTGAAGAGGATGTAGAAAAAGAGCAGGAATTGTGGGACGAAGGTCTTGCAATGATTCATAAAGAATTTGAAAAATATGATAATGTAATACTTTCCGATGAAAATATCTGGCATGCATCAAACGGAAGAAAGTTTCCTTTCTGGTCTAAACTTATGGAGGATGCAAAGGAGTATGACTATCAGGTCAAAATAGTCGTTTATATAAGACGGCAGGACACATTAGCTAATTCGTGGCTTAGTCAGCAGGTAAAAGAAGGATGGAATACCAATTCTACAATTAAATGGGATTCTTTTCAGCAGAAGACAAGAAAAGTTGTATTTAATTATTATCTTTTACTTGAAAAGATTGCTGAAGTAACAGGAAGAGAGAATATCATTGTCCGCATTTTTGACAGAGGTAAGTTTAAAGGTAAAGATCATACCATTTTTTCAGATTTTTTGGAGGCAATTGGCGTGGATTATACAGATGAGTTTAAAATAACAGAAGAAGAGGCAAATCGTTCTCTGACAGGAAATAGTCAGGAAATTTTGCGAATTATCAATACAATTCTTCCAGATGATGTAAACGTGAGAACTCTGGTTAGAGAATCAGCACAGGACTGTGAGAATTATAAAGATCCTCAGAATAACTTTGTTATGTTTTCAGAAGAAGAATTTAATAAGTTTATGGGGCGTTACGAAAAGTGGAATAAAGCTCTGGCAAAAGATTATTTAAATCAGGAAGAGCCTCTTTTTAACATGAAGAGAAAAGAAGGAGAAAGATGGACTCCGAATAATCGTTTTATGTATGAGGATATGGTACGTTTTTTTGGTGGGGTTGTTATCAGACAGCAACGTCATATCGAAGAGTTAGAAAAAGAAATTACCACTTTAAAAGATAGTCACTTAGAGACGATAGAAAGATTGTCGGATAAAGAGCTTGATGAGACTGCAAAAAATGTTTTACAGGTACTTGCTGAACAGGTTACTAAACAGCAGAAAGACATTCAGAGAGCTCTTGAGAATTCTGATAAGATTGATGCAGTAAAAGATAGAAGCCAAGAGGTAAAAGTACAGAGTCTTACTATTGGGAATGAATTAATTGACGTGCGCCAGGATCAAGATAAACTTGAAAAAGTAATGAAGAAAGATTATGAGAATCTAAAAGAACGTGACAAAGAGTTAAAAGCAATGATTCGGGAGCTGGAACAGACTTCTCTCTGGTTCCGTCTTCGTAGAAAATGGAGACATCTTACTGGAAAAGATGCGCAGTAGAAGGATATCATGTATTGTATGATGCGTATCCTGTAACAAGAATATCTCGACATTCTTGAATATTAAAAATGCAAAAAGACCAAGGGTATAGTTCAAATGGTGTAAATCCATACCCTTGGTCTTTTATATTGCCTGGTAAAAGTGGATTCAAAAATATTTCATATATTTCCTATTGAAATAATATGAAATATGCGGTAATATAAAAAAATCAAAAAGATACATGTAAGGCAAATGATGTTTAGCAGATTTTTACATTGCAGTTTTTTGAATATCCATATATAATGAAAGGCAATATAATATTATGAATATAACAGCAATACAGATATCAGAAAAAAGACAAAAAGTAAAAACAAGTGATGAGAGTATAAAGATGAGAAAGTTTATTTCCATGACTGCGACTATGTTAAAAATTGGATTTATCGGTTTTGGTGGAGGAAGTGCCCTGATTCCGGTAATTGAAGAAGAAGTCGTAGAGAAGGATAAGATTGTATCAGAAGAAGAATTTAATGACGATGTAATGATCGCAAGTATAACACCGGGAGCGCTTCCTGTGGAAGTCGCAACAGGAATTGGAAGACAGTCCTCCGGTTTAAAAGGAATGGCGGCAGCGGCGACAGCGATGGCGTTACCGGGTGCATTGTTAACAGTATTATTACAGGCGGTTATCTCCAGTGCCGGAAGTATGGTAAAGTCACAGATTAACTATCTTTCGGTTGGAATTTCTGCATTTATTATATTAACTTTATTAGCCTATTCTTTAGGAACGGTCCGTCAGGCTGTTAACAAGAGAGAAGGACAGTTGTATAGCCTGATTATTTTAGGAGTATTTTTGCTTTCCGGTGAAAAGAGTATTTATCAGTTATTTGGATTGAACATAAAACCAATATTTGCACTCTCAACAATTCAGGTACTTGGTGCTGCGTTTTTTGTAATCTTATTTACAAAGGGACATCTCCGCTGTTTAAGGAGATCGATACCGGCGGTGATCATTACAGGATGTTATCTGTTATGTGTAGGAAGTGCACATATTATACCACTGGCAGCGAAACCATTTATATTGGCACTTATGGCAGTATTAGCAGTACTTGGCTTGGCGCAGTCCGTATTAGAAAGCCCACAGAAAAAGGCTTTTCCGGTAAAGAGACTTGTAACATCTGTAGGTTTTTGGCTTATATTTGTGGCAATGTTTTCTATACCGGCAATGTTCTTAACTGCAAAGGCTTTGAGATTTATCGGAATGGGATGGTTATCTTCTGTTATGTCTTTTGGTGGAGGAGATGCTTATCTTTCTGTAGCACAGGGATTATTTGTGGAAGGCGGAGTAATTAATAATGCAGATTTCTATGGAAATGTAGTATCAGTAGCGAACGCACTTCCAGGCTCTATTCTTTGTAAGATACTTACCGGTATCGCATATGATGTAGGGTATAATCTGAATGGTTCTATCATTGAGGGATTGTTTGTAGCACTTTCGGGATTTGCCTGCAGTGTAGCAGCATCCGGAGCGATCTTTGAATTAGTATTCTGTGTGTATGAGAAGTACGAAAGTCTTCAGATATTTGCTGTAGTAAAACACTTCATTCGTCCGATTATTTCGGGTTTGCTGCTTACAGTAGCTGTATCATTGTATACATCTGGAATTTGCGGACAGATTCAGGCAGGCAGCGGAAGTAATATAGCACTGATTATTACATTGCTGGTACTTGCCGTAAATCTTATATTAATGAAGTTACAGAAAAATGGCAAGAACATACACCTTATTTGGAAAATCCTCATATCTGCAGGAATATCCTTTATTGGATGCAATATTCTTTAAAATTCTAGTTTGCGAAGGCAAACGAGACGCCCACTGACCGTATCGGAAAGTCTCTGGGGCGTCTGTCTGTTCATCACGTCAGCTGCGCTGACAACCTAGAATTCATATTCCATAGCGTTGGAGTAGATTCTGTCATGTTCGAGTTCTTTTAAGATAGTGGCTCTGCGACTGCCAACTAACAGTGTTTTATTGTATTTGAAGTACCGTTCGCATCCGTTTTCTGTGATGAAGCGTGAGGCGTCAGGGTCCATGGTGAGTTCAGTGATAAATACAACCATTTCCTGACCTTCTCCGAAGGCTTCTTCCATGAATGTAAAAGCATTTTCCAGTGCGGAAGATGCTTTTTTTATTGTGTCTGTGCGAAGCTGGCATTGTTTATCGAAACCAGTTTTGGCGAAGAGGAAGGCTTCTTTTGGTGCGAGGGTGGAGTCCGAGGTCCATGTGGAAAGTAATTCCAGTAATTTTAACTGGAAATTTTTCTGTTCCGGGGTGGTGAGTCCGGCTTTGTTTTCCTGATCATATTCTTCTGTTTTTCTCTGAAGAAGGGTGTGATACGATCCGTTTTCTTTTAACTCTTTTTGATAGTGTTTTAAAAATTCATAGGCTTCTGTGGTTAAAGCATCTTCGGTCAGGGCTTCGGAAATATAGTTGTGGAGTCCACTCAAAAGGAGTTCTACACAGCTTAAGTGCTCATCAAAGGAGGCACGGAACAGTTTAGCGTAGATGTCAGCACTGGTCTGTCCTGTAAGAATGCAGCTGATGTCATAATTATCCCGATATTTCTGATATAAATCATAATAGGCAGCAACGTCTTTTGCGATATCCTCATGCTGAATAAACTGGTGGATGATATCCTCGTCGACTTTAATAGAAAGATCTTCATAAGTCTGAATCAGGCTGCTTAAATCTTCCCAGCCTCTGGCGGTGACGAACTGGATACCGTCCACGTCATTTTCTGTCCGGTAGAAATTATGCGGACGGAGTTCTAAATAACTTAAGATAAATGGATGCAGATGTCTTGCTCTGGCATAGCCTTTGAATACATCAAGATCTGCTTCGATATTGATTTTTCGAACACGGTCTAGGGTTACGAAGTCAAAGTCATGAACACTTCGGTTATATTCTGGCGGGTTTCCTGCGGCAACAATGATCCAGCCTTCTGGAACCGCCTGATTTCCAAATGTTTTACATTGCAGAAACTGAAGCATTGTTGGCGCGAGGGTTTCCGAAACGCAGTTAATTTCATCAATAAAAAGGATACCTTCTTTTTTGCCGGATTCCTCCATGTACTGATAAATACTGTAGATGATTTCGCTCATTGTATACTCTGTTACAGAGTAAGATTTGCCATCAAATGTTTTTTCTTTGATGAAGGGCAGACCAACGGCACTCTGTCTTGTGTGATGGGTAATGGTATACGCAACAAGACCGATATTGCATTCCTGGGCAATCTGCTGCATAATCTGTGTTTTTCCGATTCCGGGAGGACCCATCAACAGGACAGGACGCTGACGAATGGTAGGGATGCTGTATTGTCCGTAGTTGTCTTTTTTTAGATAGGCACGGACGGTATTTTTTATGTCTTCTTTTGCTTTTTTTATATTCATAAGATGAAATCCTTTCATGTTAAATCTTCTTCATGCAAAACTAACTTCATAGCCCAGGCTGGTATATCCGGGTGTTCTTCTTCTCCTAAAAATAAAAATACGGTTTCGTAAGGTGGTCTTTTTGCCGGAAAAATCCCTTTTCCATCGGTGAAATAGAGAACCCCTTTTAGTTGGTGAAATTCTCCGTTTTCGAGGAGCGTATTAATATAAGAAAAAGCCGGACGAAAGTCTGTTCCACCGCCACCGATTAATTCAAAGTTGTGAAGCAGTGCCTGAATATCGTGTGGGTCTTTAATAACTGTGTCAGAGTGTACCTGATTATCACATTGAATAATTCGAACCTGACTTTTATGAAAGAAGCTGTCACGTTCCTGAATAATCTGAAATGTTTCCTGAAGGAACTTCTGCACAAGCGGACCGTTTGTAGAATAGCTGGTATCAATGACAATAATAAATTCAGAAATTTTCGTAACTTCCCGACTTTCTAAAGGTTCGATTAATGGCATATTTTTATACAGTCGCAGACCATAGGAGTAGTAGTTTAAGTCAAATTCATCATAATCACAATGCAGCTCTTCCTGAAGAACCGTAAACTTTCTCAGAAAATCTTTATAAGAACGGCGGCTCTTGCCTTCTTTAATCTGTGCTTTTATGGCTTCGGCACCAGAGGCAGTATGATCACCCCGGAGATTTAATTCCTGTTCCATTCGACGGCTGATCTTATCCCAGGACTGCCCGGCTTTTGCAGCGGAAGGAGAACGGGAAGAATCTTTTGGCCAGAATCTGTGGTCATCTGTAAAGAACTCCATTGTAAGCTGATTTAACCGATCAGGATTTTCAGTCACATCGGAGAGAAGATAGTGATAAATATTTGCTGCTGTAACAGGAATGTTCTGTTTTTCAAAATCATTATAAATGTTTGTCCGGATTCCGGATAATGCACGTTTTACACTTTTTTTGTCAAAGGAATCGATAATCCATTCCACAGCAATGTCGCAGGAAAGGTTCCATAGATCAGAATCACGGTTTCCACGAATCCACAGATGCCGGAAAATACAGTGGAAAACGCTGTGGAGCACGGCTCGGTTCAGGAAAAGAGGATTGGAACGAAAGACTCGCAAAATCTGTTCCGGCGGAAAAAAGAGTGAGATTCCATCGGTTGCCGTAGAACGAAGAGATTCCTTTGGAGTTAATATAAGAGTGGAAATGGCGACATCAAGATAACGAAAGTCGATGTATAATTCGTTCTCAATTAAATCAAGAATCTTAATGCACATTTCATTTTCCCATTCTGTCTGGGTCATATGCTCACCTCTCTAAAAATCAAGATCAAATTCAAAAGTTTTTTCAGAAAATGTATTATGTTTCTGTTCCATCAGAAAGGCATTTCCCTCACTCCAGTCAGTTTCAATACAGTGTTCCATCGCTTCAGAAAGCACCGTCATATCTGGAGAAAAATGCTCGCAGATAAATTGAAGAAGAGAAAAATCTTTTGATTTTATTGCAAGAGAAAAAGCGGTATTCAAATGTGTTTCTATTGCAGTTTCATATTTCTCTTTAAATATATTTTCCAGTCCGGAAGGCCAGCGGAGACGGTTTAAAGCAATCTTACAAAGAGATTCCGGTGATTCGACAGTGAGTGCATTATCAAAGCAGGAATCATACTTTCTGTAATTAAGAACGCTGTTTTCAAAACTTTTTCTCATACGGAAGCCTTCTCCGTGAATACTGCGGCTGAAGATATGGGCCGGAGAGATTTCATCAAGCCACTCATAGTATTCGGGGAAAAATAGTATGCTTTCTGGAGTGGATGAATCATTCGGGCAGAAAGAAACTGTAATATTTTCTGCAATACGTTCTAAGATAAGGGATAATTCACTTGGCTCCGTATCCTTCCCGCGGATAATTAAGTGTTCCAGATGATTATCATTCATAAATTCATCGCTGCCGATACCGGAAATCCTGGTACCCACAGATAATTTCCTTAGCTTGCGACAGTTGTAAAATGCAGCATTGTGCAGTGTGGTTATCTCCTCCGGCAGAGTAACTTCTTCAAGAAATGTGCCATCAAGTTCTGTTCCAAAGAGAGAAAAATCAAAGGAAGGCTCATTGAATGAAAGCCCATTTTCCTGTGTAGTAGTCACATTTCTTATATCGATAAAAATAGATTTATATATTTTCTCAGGGAATTTGGGACGGGAGCGGGAAAAACAATAGGCTCCAATCTCCGTAATCTTTTTCCCGTTTAGCTGGTCGGGAACAGTTAATACGGGGCTGTTTCCAAAACAGCGAAGAAGTCGTATCCCGGACCCGGCAGGTTCCCATAAGAAAACGAGAGTATTATTTATTATATTATTCATAGCAAAAATCCTATTATAGTAAAGTTAAAATGTTTCTTTAGAATCATACCACAAAAACAGGAAAAAGGAGTGAGAGAAGTAAAAAAATATGATAAACTATGGGAAAACCATATAAATATACTCGAAATGAACAGACAGGAGGATACAATGAAAACAATTGGATTCATCGGAATGGGAAATATGGCAGGAGCAATCGCTGCAGGAATTATACAGAAAGGCTTAATGAAGAAAGAGGAAGTTTTTGCATATGCACCACATTATGACAAGCTTGTTGCAAACGCAGAAAAGATTGGCTTTACACCATGCAGGGAATTAAAAGAACTTGTTGCAAAAACAGATACACTTGTGATGGCCTGCAAGCCATATCAGATAGAAGGAGTCCTTTCTGAAATTAAAGAAGAATTAAAAGGAAAAGCATTAATTTCTATTGCGGCAGGATGGAATTATGATAAATATCAGGAATTTCTTGATGAGAGTACACGTCTTCAGTTTATTATGCCAAATACACCGGCAATGGTAGGAGAGGGTGTCCTTTTATTTGAAGAAAAGAATTCTCTTTTAGAGGAAGAGAGAGCAGAAGTGAAGAAGCTTTTTGAGGCACTGGGAATCGTAATTGAACTACCAGTACATTTGATGGGAATCGGAGGGGCACTTACAGGATGCGGACCAGCATTTATTGATCTTATCATCGAAGCATTAGGAGATGCCGGAGTAAAATATGGTGTTCCAAGAAAACAGGCATATGAGATGGTTTCCCAGATGATTCTTGGAAGTGCAAAGCTTCAGCTTGAAACGGGTGAACACCCAGGTGTATTAAAGGATAATGTATGTTCTCCGGCAGGAACAACGATTTGTGGAGTGGATGCATTAGAACATGCAGGAATCCGTGCAGGATTTATCGATGCGATTGATGCGATTATGAATAAATAGCAGGAAGACCAGTAGTGAAAAGAAAATCGAGGAATAAAATATAATGAGATATGGAAAGTTTTTACCAGAGAATGGAACAATCGGTTTTGTTGCACCATCATTTGGCTGCAATATCGAACCGTATAAAAGTGCGTTTGCCAATGCACAGAATATATGGATGGAGGAAGGCTATTCCTTAAGTCTTGGACCAAATGTTTATGAAGGATGTGGAATTGGAATCAGTAATACACCGGAAAAGTGTGCCAGGGAATTCAACGACTGGTATGCAAAAGAAGATGTAGATGTTCTGATTTCTTGTGGCGGCGGAGAATTAATGTGTGAAATACTGCCTCATGTAGATTTTGAAAAGATTCGCAAGGGAGAACCGAAATGGTTCATGGGATATTCAGATAATACCAATCTTACATTTCTTTTGGTAACGCTTTGCGATACGGCTGCCATTTACGGACCGTGCGCGGCAGCCTTTGGTATGAATCCGTGGCATGAATCACTGAAAGATGCCATGGGAATATTAAAGGGGAGCAATCAGAGCGTTCATAATTATGAGAAATGGGAAAAAGAAGGATTAAAAACAGAGGAAAAACCTCTGGAACCATACAACGTAACAGAACCGTTTGCTCTTTGTACATGGACTCCGGAAGCCGGATTGTCGAAAGAAAATAAGCAAAATATTCAAATAGAAGGAAGACTGTTGGGTGGATGTCTGGACAGCCTTGCAACTTTATGTGGAACAAAGTTCGATCAGGTAAAACAGTTCAATGAAACTTATAAAGAAGACGGTGTAGTATGGTTCTTAGAAGCCTGTGATCTTAATGTAATGGGAATTCGCAGAGCCTTATGGCAGCTTGATGAAGCAGGATGGTTTCAGAATACAAAAGGATTCCTGATTGGTCGCCCATTATGCTATGGAGAAGAATTCTTCGGACTCGATCAGTACAAGGCAGTTATTGATATTTTATCGAAATATAATGTACCGATCATCATGGACTTAGATATCGGACATTTACCTCCAATGATGCCATTAGTCTGTGGAAGCAAGGCAAAAGCAATTGTTGAAGACAATTCTATAAAAATAGATATGGAGTATGAATAAGGCATTTACAAGCAATATGCCAATTATATAATAATAAAGCCAGATAAAAAATGGACTTAAATAAAACAGACCAGTAAAGGAGAATGATTATGAAATTAATATCATGGAATGTGAACGGGCTTCGAGCTTGTGTAAAAAAAGGATTTGAGGACTTTTTTAAAGAAGCAGATGCAGATATCTTCTGTATACAGGAAACAAAGCTTCAGGAAGGGCAGATTGATTTTGCACCGGAAGGATATGAATGTTACTGGAATTATGCAGAGAAAAAAGGTTATTCAGGAACAGCAGTCTTTACAAAACAGCATCCGTTAAAAGTATGGAATGGAATCGGAATAGAAGAACACGACCAGGAAGGAAGAGTAATTACTTTAGAATTTGAAGACTTTTTCTTTGTTACAGTCTATACACCAAACTCCCAGTCTGAATTAAAACGTTTAGAATACCGTATGAAGTGGGAAGATGACTTTAGGGAGTATTTACAGGAACTTGATAGAGAAAAACCTGTTATTATGACAGGAGATCTCAATGTGGCACATGAAGAGATTGACCTTAAAAATCCAAAAACAAATAAAAAGAATGCCGGTTTTACGCAGGAAGAAAGAGATAAATTTACGGAACTTTTAAATGCAGGATTTGTTGACAGCTTCCGTTATCTTAATCCGGAACTTGCCGGTGCCTATACATGGTGGTCTTATCGTTTCAAAGCAAGGGAAAAAGACGCGGGCTGGCGTATTGATTATTTTGTAGTATCTGAATGTTGGAAAGAAAAAATCCAGGATGCAGTAATCTATAAAACAGTGATGGGATCGGATCATTGTCCAATCGGATTAGAAATATAAAGTATGCCGGGGCATTCTTGAATCTTAAGAGATAGGACGTGAAGGAATAGAGGAGGTTTAAGAGAAGGTTATGGAAAAGATATTGATTGTCGTAGATATGCAAAAAGATTTTGTGGATGGTTCTCTTGGAACGAAGGAAGCACAGGCTATTGTTCCAGCCGTTAAAGATAAGATCGAGAATTTTGAGGGGGATATTATCTTTACAAAAGATACACATGAAGAAGATTATTTAAATACACAGGAAGGACAGAATCTTCCGGTAGTTCATTGTATCAGGGGAACGGCTGGACATGAGATTATAGAGGAACTTCATCCCTATACAAAAAGAGCATTAGCTATATTTGAAAAAGAAACTTTCGGTTCACGTAAATTGGCAGGCTTTTTAAAAGAACTTCATAAAGAAAAGAAAATAGAGTCTATAGAGCTTATTGGATTATGTACAGACATTTGTGTTGTTTCGAATGCCTTGCTTATAAAAGCATTTCTGCCGGAAGTACCGATATCTGTAACGGCTGGCTGCTGCGCAGGAGTTACACCGGAAAAACATAAAAGTGCATTAGAAACAATGAAATCTTGCCAAATAGAGGTGAGGTAGACGAAAGCGAAGAAACCACCATATATATCAAATGACTCCGTAGTCGCGGCGAGGGAAATGCATTGGTCGGCATTTTCTCTTGCTCCGAGTCGCATTTGATATATATGGTGGTTTTTTCGCTTTCTGTCTTTGGGGAGCGAGGGGATTCGGTCAGGAATCTTCTACTTGCTCTAAAGAGTAGTATGGGTCGGACTTTTTTGTTTTTAGATTATGAATACTTTTTAATCAAATTCATTATAATAGGAATGGCTCTGTTGAGTTTACTTTCTTTTAAGGTCTGAATATATTCTTCACGTTCATCATAAACATACTGCACTGCTTTTAACAAAGTGTTGCTTGTGAGTTCTTCTTCCTGAAGTACGTAGCTGTATCCGGACTTTTCGAAGGAAGCAGCATTTAAAAGCTGATCGCCTCTACTCTGGGAGGCAGGAAGCGGAATCAGAATATTAGGCTTCTTAAGAGCAAGAAGCTCACAGATCGCATTCGCCCCAGCTCTGGAGATAATTAAATCTGTAGCTGCAAATAAATGTGTTAATTCTTTTTTAGCATATTCGAATTGCTTATAGCCCTTTGTACCATCGAGGGAAGCATCATAGTGTCCCCGTCCGCATAAATGAATAATCTGGAACTGTTTTAATAATTCATTTAGATTCTCACGAATGGAATTATTAATTGCAACAGCACCGAGACTTCCACCCATTACAAGAAGAACCGGTTTGGAATCATCAAATCCACAGAGACGCAGCCCCTCCTCTTTATTGCCGGAAAATAACTCCTGACGAATTGGAGAACCGGTTAAAACAGCCTTGCTTTCCGGGAGGTGTTTTAGTGTCTCAGGGAAGTTACAGCAAACCTTTGTTGCTGCAGGAATACAAATCTTGTTGGCAAGTCCCGGAGTAAGATCAGATTCGTGAATAATAACAGGTACATGCCGTCTTTTTGCTGCAAGAACAACGGGAACAGATACAAATCCACCCTTAGAAAAGACAATGTCCGGTTTTAATTTATGAATAATATGGGAAGCTTCTAAATAACCCTTCATAACTTTAAATGGATCAGAAAAGTTCTTAGGGTCAAAGTAACGGCGGAGCTTACCGGAAGAGATTCCATGATAAGGAATTCCCATTTCCTCGATTAATCTTTTTTCGATACCGTTATAGGAGCCGATATACTGAATATCATATCCGGCTTCTTTTAAGCTTGGAACCAGTGCCATATTTGGCGTAACATGACCGGCTGTTCCACCACCGGTTAAAACGATTCGTTTCATACTTTTAAAACCCTCCTGAGGTAAATTAAAATCTAGAAGTCTATGCCTGCTGCTGTTTGTATGCAAGAAGAGCAAGGGCAAGCTGATCTGGACAGGATGTGCCTCTTCCACCACAGTCAATTCCCTTTAATGTGCTGATGATATCATCAATATTGCGTCCTTTGCAAAGTGCGGCAACACCCTGAGTGTTTCCCATGCATCCGCCGATAAAACGGATTTCTTTCACAATATTGTTTTCTACGTCAAACTGAATCTCACGAGAACAGGTTCCCTTTGTCTTGTAACTATACATATCGTGTTTCCTCCTGTATGTAAAAAATATTTTTCAAAAATTTAATGTCAGTATATCATCTTTTCATTTAAAAGAATAGAGAAAAAATGCCTAATTTGGGGTACTTGACGAAACGGAGAAAAGGCAATATGTAAAAAATGTGCTTTTTCTCTGTTCCCGTCTTTGACATCTTAAGTCAGGCGGTAATAATGGGGTAGTTAGCATTTAGATATCTCTGTCTCCCTCTTCGTCAAATTCCTAATGACGTGGAGGGGCAAAATGTGTTATAATGAGTCTACTTGTTTTGATGGCAGTTAAAATTCAAGTCGAGCAGCCGCGAGACTTGGCGCGTGATTCTGGTCAGCGTAAATAAAACATTAAGTATTGGAATAGTATATGGAGGAAGATTTATGGTTTGTATTGGTGTAATCGGAGCAATGGAAGAAGAGGTTTCCTCTCTCATTAATCAGATGGAAGATGCCGAGTCTAAAACGATGGCAGGCATGACTTTTTATAAGGGAACGCTTTGGAATCAGGATACCGTAGTTGTTCAGAGTGGAATCGGTAAGGTAAATATGGCAATCTGTACACAGATTCTTGTGAATATTTATGGTGTGGATATGCTTATCAACACAGGCGTTGCAGGTGGTCTTTACAAAGATATTAATGTTGGCGATATCGTTATTTCAAGCGATGCACTTCAGCATGACTTTGATGTAACGGGTCTTGGATATAAAAAGAGTGTTATACCGGGAATGGAAACCTCTGTATTCACAGCAGATACGGAACTCGTGGAGATGGCGAAGGAAGCATGCGAGATCGTGAATCCGGAGATCCAGTGTTTTGTTGGAAGAGTGGTAACAGGAGATCAGTTTATCTCTGATAATGATACAAAGGCAGCACTTGTAAAGGATTATGATGGGTACTGTGCAGAGATGGAAGGCGCTTCCATGGCACAGGTTGCAACACTGAATAAAGTTCCGTTTGTTATCATTCGTGCAATTTCCGATAAGGCAGATAACAGTGCACCGGTTGCTTACGAGACTTTTGAAGAACAGGCGATTGTTCACACAGTGAAGCTGCTGGCAGCTATGTTTCTTAAGATGTCCAAATAAGTCAGTTTCATAAAGAAGTATTCGAATCCCTTCTCTTTTTGACAGAGAGGGGATTTTTTTTACGAACGAATCCCCCTTTTCAAATGGATTTTCATTTTGTATAATTGGGGCACAATCCAGACAGAGCAAAGTGATTTCACAAGGCAGAACGGGAATAGGTGAGTCATGGCAGACAAGATACCGATTCGCAGATTGTTTCGGCTGGGGCCCGGCAATGAAACGTCCGTACATAATTCTGACCGGAAAAAGAGTCTGCGCTGGACTGTATTATTTCTCATGTATTTGTCATTAAAATTATGAAAATGTTTGAAATATCTGGGAGGGAAGAAAATGTTTGATTTTATTCTTGGTAATACCGTTTTTACAAAAACAATTATGACCTGCTGTTTTATTGGAATATTAAGCTGGTCGGTGTTAACGATATCATACAGAAGCATGATACGTGCGACATCGAGGATAGGGCAGACGAAGAAAAAGTGGCTTGTTTCTCTGAAAAAGAAGTATGAAGATTATCATGAAATGGATATCAAAGTGAATAACGTGGAAACATTTGTGGACAAGTATTTTCGCAAAAAAAGAGTTTGTGGATTTCCTTGTGCTTTTTGGAGAACCTTATATCGCCTGGCGATAGCATCATGCGCGATCACAGGGGCGGCAGGAGCGCTGGCTGTCTCACAGGGAGGAGGTGAACTTACCAGCGTAATTATTACTTACCTTACCGGGGTGATTGCTGCATTTAGTCTTATATTCCTTGATATCCTGCTCCGCGCAGATGCAAAAGAACACCGCATCATCATGAATATAAATGATTACCTGCAAAATGTTCTTGAGAACAGTATTGCAGGTCAGGAAGTCGATTTGGAAAATGGAACGACAAGAGAACAGCGTCGCCGTCTTCTTCGTTATGCCAGAGAAAATACCAAAAAGAAAGCAAAGGATGAGCCGGTATCTTTAGAAGAAAAGAAAGTGTTAGAAGATGTTTTGCAGGAGTTCTTTGCCTGAAATATTTTTAACCCTTTTTCAGATCAGATAAAGAGTGGAAGGTATATCCCTCTTGCTCTAAATTTGTAAGAACCGTATCTAAAGCTTCAGCGTTTGATTTTGATATATTATGTATCAATGGAATGGCACCGGGATGGATATATTTTTCAAAGTGGTTGATGACATAATCACTGCCCGGTTGATTATCTACATCATAATCAAGATATGCCATACTCCAAAAAACAGTGGTATAACCGACATCCTTTGTAATTTGAAGGGTACGTTCGCTATATTCTCCTTTTGGCGGCCGGAAAAAACGATCCATTTCGTATCCGGTCGCTTCTTTCATATAATTTGCATTATCTGTAATTTCTTCACGAACTTTTCTTGAATCTGTTTCAGGCATACAAACATGGTGGGAAGTGTGATTTCCGACGATATGCCCTTCTTTTTTCATTCTCTTAACGAGTTCAGGCTGATCCTCAATATAATGCCGGCACAGGAAGAATGCCCCGGGTGCTTTATGCTTCTTTAACACATCAAGAATAGATGCGGTATAGCCGTTCTCATATCCACAGTCAAAAGTAAGAAAGACTGGCTTTTCAGCGCCCTTTAGATTTGTTTTTACATACCAGGCATCATAACGGGAAAGGTCTACTTCTTCCTGTGCAGAAGGGGTCATATGGTTTTCTTCTCGTTTAATCCACCATGCCATTTTTTTATTAGGAAGCGTATCAGGATTAATAGAAGAAACAGCTTTATTTGGCTGCGTGGAAGTACCTGCTTCCTTTTGGACAGATTCCATAGAGGAACGAGTGGAAGAAGACCGTTTTGAAGAAAAATTGTTTTGAGAATTTGGATTTTTATTATGGGTAAAAGGATGACAGCCACACATTATGAAACAGGGAAAAATATAAAGAAAAAGAAGAAATTTTTTCATAAAAAGCTCCCGAAAAGAAAATCTTTTTATAATATATTTCTTCAAAAAATAAATATGAATATTTAATTAGCTGACAAATATTTCAATTCCGATGGCGATCAGGATAATTCCACCGAGAATTTGCGCTTTGTTGGATAATTTTGTTCCAAATTTTTTTCCGATAATTAATCCACCAATGCAGATAAAAAAGGTAACGATAGCAATGATCAGGGAAGCAGCAAGAGCCATGATCCAGTTATATTCTGCGATAGTAAAACCAACAGACAACGCATCAATAGAAGTGGCAATTCCCTGAACAAACAGTGCCCCAGGGCTGACGGCGGACACTTCTTCTTTATAGTCGTTTTTTATACCTTCGATCAGCATTTTTCCGCCGATAAAAAGAAGAAGAATCAATGCAATCCATGGAATAAACTTTTCAAATACCTGAAAATATTCCGCGATCGTGTGTACGCAGAACCAACCAATCAGAGGCATAAGTGCCTGAAATCCACCAAATACTCCGGCAATTGTGCATACACGCCCTTTGTTCATATGTGGCTCATTCAGACCGTTTGCCATGGAAACAGAAAAAGCATCCATTGCCAGACCAATCCCAAGAAAAATGTTCGTAGTAAAAAATAGTAAGCTCCAAGTCATTAGAAATCCCTCCTGTTTGTAATATGTACTCTTAAAGTCTTTTCTGCATGTGCTTTTGCAACTGACAAAAAATCTCAAAACCAAGCACAAAAAGATTATGAGAGTGCACTAATCATAATAACGCAAAAAAATAAGCATAGCGGTAAGCTATGCTCAGGTAATTATCATAAAAATATAAAAAGACCCCTGTATAGCTTATCACAGTTATACATGAGTCTCGCAATTTAAAACAAGCCAGGTGAATTACACCAGTATGTTGACTTGCTACGTTCCAACGTATAAAAGAACGCTCGCTACTCCCTCACGGAATAATATCTGAGTGGAAGTATAGCATATGGGGGAGAAATTATCAATAACTTTTTCTCAATAAGGATAACAATATTTAGGAAATTATATTTACCAGTATTTGTAAATCAAAATTATACTATAGGTTATGCATATAGAGAAAAAGCGTTAATAATCTTCTTCAATAACCTGAAAATCAAGATAGTCAAAATCAATGTGTTCAATAAAGTTATCCTGATAAAAACGAGTCCTTGCATGGCTGATAAATTCACGTTTATTCTTATCGAGCCACAGCGGTTTTTCAAGATCAAACTCATAGCAGGCACGTTCTAAACAATCATATACTTTGGCAGTGCGTGACATGGATATATCATAGTTTTCCATAACAGTATCTTTAAGCATATGATTTTTTTCAAAAAGTTTGCACCAGATTCTCATAAAAGCTCCTTTCTGGATATATAACATAGTAGAAATCAGTATTTCTGCCAGTGTAACGAATTTGAAAGCATTTGTCAATTTCTAAGCGGAACTGCAGCTAAAGCGAGAGAAGGTTGAATTAAGGGGGGAATATTCAAAAAATTCGTGAAAGTTGTTAATTTTGAAGGGTTACAAAGTGAAAATTGCAAAAAAATGCCGATATTAAAAAAACACTGTTAACAATTCGTCAAAGTGTGTTATAATTCGTAAGTATAACGCAGTAACGCGATAAACATTTATTTTAATTTTTAATAAATAGTACAAGGAGGATATGTTAAAAATGGGAAGAGTATATAATTTCTCAGCAGGTCCGGCCGTATTGCCGGAAGAGGTATTAAGAGAAGCAGCAGATGAAATGTTGGATTATAAAGGCTGTGGAATGTCTGTTATGGAGATGAGTCATCGTTCTAAAGTCTTCGATGATATTATCAAAGAAGCAGAGCAGGATTTAAGAGACCTCATGAACATTCCAGATAACTACAAAGTTTTATTCTTACAGGGCGGAGCTTCACAGCAGTTTTCAGCAATTCCTATGAATCTTATGAAGAACGGTGTTGCAGATTATATTGTTACAGGACAGTGGGCAAAAAAAGCATATCAGGAAGCAAGCCGTTATGGAAAAGCAGTAAAAATTGCATCTTCTGAAGATAAAACTTTCTCCTATATTCCAGACTGCTCCGATCTTCCAATTGATGAAGACGCAGATTACGTTTATATTTGTGAGAATAATACTATTTATGGAACAAAGTATAAAAAGTTACCAAACACAAAAGGTAAAACATTAGTTGCTGACGTATCCTCCTGTTTCTTATCCGAACCACACGATGTAGAAAAATATGGTGTAATCTACGGTGGAGTACAAAAGAACGTAGGTCCAGCCGGTGTTGTAATCGTAATTATCCGCGAAGACTTAATCCGCGATGACGTAATGGAAGGAACACCTACCATGCTCAAATACAAAACACAGGCAGATAAAGATTCTCTTTACAACACACCACCATGCTATGGTATCTATATTTGTGGTAAAGTATTCAAATGGCTGAAAAAACAGGGTGGACTTCAGGCAATGAAAGAATACAACGAAAAGAAAGCCAAAATCCTTTATGATTTCTTAGACGAGAGCGAAATGTTCAAAGGAACAGTAGTAAAAGAAGACCGTTCCCTCATGAATGTACCTTTCGTAACAGGTGATAAAGAATTAGATGCTAAATTTGTAGCAGAAGCAGAGGCAAACGGTTTTGTAAACCTCAAGGGACACAGAACAGTTGGCGGTATGCGTGCATCTATCTATAATGCAATGCCAATTGAAGGCGTAGAAAAATTAGTAGAATTCATGAAGAAGTTCGAAGCGGAAAATAAATAATAATTTAATTGGTTAAACAGACGCCGCTGAAGAGGAAGATATTGAGCTGAATTGTAGTCAGTCTTCTAAAGAAAAAAGAATTGTTATAAGTTAGATTTTGTTCCGTTGCGCTAAACATTCCATTCTGCCCAGAAAAACAGGAACTTGGGAAAAACGAGTCCCAAGTTCCTATGGTCAGAATTCCATAGCGCAAAGTCACAAAATGCAATACTTATAACAATTCTTTTTTCTTTGCCATAGTTTTCTTACAATTCAGCATAAAATTTTGTTTCATCGGCTGTTTGTTTTTGATAAGAAATAACAAATTAGTTATTTATGCTGGGAGAAGAAGGGAATTGTCCAGAAGTCTGTGATTTTTATGCAAAAAAAGGCTCCAAACGAGGAATATTTCTTAGATTAATAATTATATAAAGAGATTGTATAAAGAGTGTAGTTACCTGTTCCTACGTATGGAGAATTATTTTAAAGAAGCACAAAGATACTTTGAAAATTGTTGAGGATAAACAGCTAGAACCCATTGGCTTACTACCATTAAATGAAGCAAAGAAATACATAGAAAAGTAATACAAACTATAGATTACAATCACAAATTTCCCTATCTACTTTGTCACAAAAAGGGTATTGCAGAGGTCAGAAAAGATTTGAAAACTACAAGGCGATGAACTACGGGAAAGAAGGGTTTCTTTCAATATTACTTTTTATGACTTTTGTGCTGTGGAATTTTGACTATAGAAACTTCGCATTCATTTCTGCGAAGTTTCTATACTATTGGGCAAAATGGAACGTTTAGCACAACAGAATAAAAAGTAATATTGGAAGAAATTCTTCTTTATCAAAATCTAAAATTGTAGTTTTCAGATCTTTTCGTCCATTTCCCCTCACTTTTTGTTGACAACCTCTTTTTTTTGGGGTATTATGTTGATAACATGAGATTATAATAGGTTGAGTGTCGCCACTGGTAATGGAGGTGAGCTATGTTATTAGTTACTACAGAACAGATTGCAGGAAGGAATGTTGAGCCGTTGGGTATTGTGGAAGGTTCTTCGATCCAGACTGTTCATGCAGGGAAGGATATCATGAACAGTTTAAAGACTTTAGTGGGTGGAGAACTGACTTCGTATACGGAGATGATGGAGAAAGCCAGAAAGCTTGCAACAGATAAGATGGTGAAGAATGCACAGCAGATGGGAGCAGATGCAGTAATCTGTGTTCGCTATTCATCCAGTGAAGTGATGCAGGGGGCTGCTGAAGTGTTAGTATATGGTACAGCAGTTAGATTGGTATAGTAAAGTTGGGAGAACAGAATGGAAGATACAAGATTAGTTTTTTCGAATATTATGGAGAAGCTTCTTAAGCAGGCACAGAAGAATAAGAATGTGTTAGAATATAAGGAAGTTAATGATGCGTTTAAGAACATCGAATTAACTCCTGAGAAGTTTGAGTGGATTCTTGATTATTTTGAAAAACAGGGTGTTGATGTTTTAAATACCAACGAAGATGAAGATAACGATGATAATTTTATAGACGATGATGCAGAGGAAGTAGAGATTATTGACGATGCGGATATTCTTGAAGGTGTAAGCTTAGAGGATCCGGTTCGTATGTATTTAAAAGAGATTGGTAATATTCCTTTGCTTACTGCGGAAGAAGAAGTTTTTCTGGCGCAGCGTATCGAGAAAGGTGATGAGCAGGCGAGAAAGCAGCTGATCGAGGCGAACCTTCGACTGGTTGTCAGCATTGCTAAGAAGTATGTAGGAAGAGGAATGTCTTTCCTTGACTTGATTCAGGAAGGGAATATGGGTCTGATGAAGGCCGTTGAAAAGTTTGATTATAAAAAGGGGAATAAGTTCAGTACTTATTCTACCTGGTGGATTCGTCAGGCGATCACAAGAGGTATCGCTGATACAGCGAAGACGATTCGTGTACCGGTACATATGGTAGAGACAATTAATAAAACTCTTCGTACTTCAAGAATGTTACTTCAGGAGCTCGGAAGAGAACCTACGAATGAAGAGATTGCTAAGAAGATGAATATGCCGGTTGCCAAGATTGATGAGATTTTAAAGACATCAAGAGATCCGGTATCCTTAGACACACCGATTGGTGAAGAAGAGGACAGCCAGTTAGGTGACTTCATTGAAGATGAGTCTCTCCTTTCGCCAGTTGATTCCGCATCCTTCTCCATGTTGAAGGAAGAGCTTGAAGAAGCGATGGCTTCTCTTACAGAAAGAGAACGTAATGTAATCAAGCTTCGTTTTGGTCTTGATGATGGCAAGACAAGAACTCTTGAGGAAGTTGGTAAGGAATTTAACGTAACAAGAGAGCGTATCAGACAGATTGAGGCGAAGGCGCTTCGGAAGCTTCGTCATCCAAGCAGAAGCAGAAAGCTTAAGGATTTCCTTGAGTAAGCTTTTTATGAAGATGTTGTCACAATTTTTGTGATATACACATTTTTCGTATACTGTTTGTTGCCAAAAGATAAATAATTGATTACAATAATGGGAAGACTAAGGTACTTAGGATTCCCATTTTGTATTTTTGGAGGTTTTTATGAAAGACGGCTTTTTAAAAGTCGGAGTGGCATCTGTCGATGTGGAAGTTGCCAATCCGATTCACAATAAAGAAAAGATAATGGAAGTAATGAAAAAGGCAGATAAGAATGGAGTGAAGCTTTTAGTTTTTCCGGAACTTGTGCTTACTGCATATACATGTAATGATCTGTTTTTACAGAAGACATTACTAGATGAAGCAAAGAAACAGCTTTTTGTTATTTTAGAGAAAACAAAGGGGCAGGATATGGTTACTGTTCTAGGTCTTCCGTTAACAGTGAATCATAAGCTTTATAATTGTGCGGTATTTGTACAGGGAGGGAAGATCTTAGGGGTAGTACCGAAGCATTATCTGCCGAATTATTCGGAGTTTTATGAGGCAAGACACTTTGCTCCGGGAGAAGAAGAGGTAAAGATGATTCGTCTTGGTGGAAAGGATGTACCTTTTGGGATGAATCTTTTATTTTGCTGTGAGAATATGGAGGAATTAGTGATTGGCTGTGAAATCTGTGAAGATTTATGGTCTCCGCTGCCGCCATCTACACATCATGCATTAGCTGGTGCAACGGTAATCTGTAATCCGTCAGCCAGTGATGAGACAACGACAAAGGATACGTACCGTCGTAATCTTGTTTCACAGCAGTCTGCGCGGCTTGTCTGTGCCTACCTTTATTCTTGTGCCGGCGAAGGAGAGTCTACACAGGATTTAGTATACAGCGGGCATAACATGATCGCAGAGTATGGCGCTATTTTAAAAGAATCAAGAAGATTCCAGAACAGTTATATCGAGACAGAGATCGATCTGCAAAGATTAGAGGCAGATAGAAGAAGGATGACTACCTTTGTGACTGAGGGCGCAGATAAGAAGTATGAGAGAGTGTATTTTAGATTAAAAGAAGAAAGAACCCAGATTAGCCGGATGTTTGAACGCACACCATTTATTCCTTCTAATAAAGCAGACAGAGAAAGACGATGTGATGAGATCCTTACGATTCAGGCAATGGGACTGAAAAAGCGTCTTGCGCATACACATTGCCAGTCTGCGGTTGTCGGAATCAGCGGAGGTCTCGATTCAACACTTGCGGTATTAGTGACAGCGCGGGCATTTGATATGCTGAATATTCCAAGAGAGAACATTGTCTGTGTGACGATGCCTTGTTTCGGGACAACGGACAGAACCTATTCGAATGCGGTAACGCTCACAAAGAAGCTTGGAGCAAGTTTAAGAGAAATACGTATTAATAAAGCAGTAGAACAGCATTTTTCAGATATCGGCCATGATCCGGAGAATCACGATGTGACCTATGAGAATTCACAGGCACGTGAAAGAACCCAGATTCTGATGGATATCGCAAATCAGACGAACGGAATGGTAATTGGAACCGGAGATATGTCCGAGCTTGCACTTGGCTGGGCGACCTATAATGGGGATCATATGTCCATGTATGCAGTGAATTCTTCTGTACCAAAGACTCTCGTAAGACATCTGGTACGGTATTACGCAGATACAAGCAAAGAGCAGGAGCTAAAAGAAGTACTTCTTGATATTTTAGATACTCCGGTAAGTCCGGAACTGCTGCCACCGGTAGATGGTGTGATCTCACAGAAAACAGAAGATCTGGTGGGACCTTACGAATTACATGATTTCTTCTTATATTATATGCTTCGTTTTGGCTTCCATCCGGAAAAGATTTTCCGTCTGACCCGCCAGGCATTTGGAGAAGAATATGATGTGGCCACCTGTTATAAATGGCTTCGTACATTCTGCTGGCGTTTCTTTGCACAGCATTTTAAGAGATCCTGCCTCCCGGATGGACCAAAGGTTGGTTCGATTGCGGTTTCACCGAGAGGAGATTTGCGAATGCCGAGTGATGCAAGTTCAGCAGTCTGGATGAGCGAATTGGACGAGTTAAAGGATAAGTTGGGGCTGTAAAGTTTTTTCGTTTTAAAATGCTGCTTTGTCAGGATTTTGCTTTGGAAAGCGCATTTTTAATTGCCTGCTGGAGAATCAGTCCCGTATATTTGTTTTCTGAATTTAATTTCAGATCATCGATTGAAGAAATATTTTCAAGCTGAGCATTGATTTCTTCAAGTGATGGTTCAAGGAGCGGGTACATGGCACTGACACTGTCCGACAGATGATTTAAGCTGACGGAGGTAATGTGATCGGCATCGACCGAAACGGCAACATCTAATGTATTATCACCAAGTGCGATGGTAGAAGTATAGACTCCGGGTGTGTAAACACCTGCACTTGTTTTTGTACTTTTTTCTTCCGGAGCAAACATAAAGATCAAAAGGAGGATCAGTATGATACCCAGGCAGACAAACAATGCAGTATAGATAAGCTCTTTTGCTTTTACAACAACAATTTTAGTTTTTGCACTCAAAAAAAACAGTCCTTCCGATTACTATTTATTAAAGTGTATTCTGAAAATAAAAATATATGCAACATCTTGAAAATGTACTCTCGGAGTCTTCTCACAAAATCAAGCACAAAAAGATTCCGAGGGTATACTAGAGCGTGTTTGAAAAATCATTCCAGCAACCTGCACGCCTCAATTTACGGTATATTTTGCCTTCATTCAGTTGACGTAGCCCGCTACGCCGCCCTCATTCAGGCGAAATCTCCCGCAAATTGCAACGCACATCTTGCAGAAAGCATTTTTCAAACAAGCTCTAGAGCGTGCAGATTACAGAAAGTATTTTTCAAACAAGCTCTAGAGCGGAAAGGAGGGAAAGGATGCTTGAAGGACAGACATTTCCAGAAGTATTTCCAGATTATACGGTTCCTGAGAATTTAAAATATATTTTGTCCAATGCAGTTGTTTCTAAAGTAGTAATGAAGCAGCAGAAAAGGCAGTTAGTGATTCATTTAAAGAGTGAACATATTATCCAGAGAAAAGTTTTAAATAAAGTTGCTTACGATCTCAAAAAGGAGCTGTTTGGAAAGACCTCTGTTTTTATTTCATTTGATGATACGTATGAGTTATCCGCAGCTTATACACTAGAAAGTATTACAAATGATTACTGGGGCAGTATTCTTCATGAAGTAAAGAACATGGGGCGTGTGGAATACAGTCTTCTTGCGAACGGAGAATGGGGATTTGAAGGGAATATTATGACGATTCTCTTAGAAGATTCCTTTCTTGCAAGAGATAAGTCGCGGGTTTTAAAAGAATATATGGAACATCTTTTTTCTCATCGTTTTGGCAAAGAGATTCAGGTTGGGTTCGACTTTACCGATGATGCGAAGCAGGCTTTTTATAAGGCGAGAAATCATAAGCTGAATCTGGAAGTGGATATGGTTATGAGCCAGATAAAAAAGGTGGAGAGTGAGAAGAAAGAGAACGGAGCGGAAGAAGGGGAAACGCCAAAAGAAGAAAAGAAGCATCATAATTATTCCGGTAATTTCTTTGAAGAGCGGGCAAGGAGACAGGAATTTAGCCAGAGAAGACGTTCCAAAGATCCGGATGTTATTTATGGGAAGGATTGTGATGGAGAAGTTGTTCCTTTGGAGGAAATCGTGGACGAGATCGGACAGGTTGTCGTGCGCGGAAAGATTCTGAAGATGGAACTGAGGGAAATCCGAAGAGAGCGCACGATCGTCAGTTTTCATATTACGGACTTTACGGACACGATCGTTGGAAAGATATTTATTGCCAACAACCAGCTCCCGGAATTTTTAGATTTATTTGAAAAAGGAAAGTTTTATAAAGTAAAGGGAATGCCTCGTATGGATACCTTTGAGCACGATCTGACCCTTTCTTCTATTTCCGGTATTAAGCCGATTCCTGACTTTACAGAAAAAAGAATGGATAAAAGTCTTGAGAAACGTGTGGAACTGCATCTTCATACCGTAATGAGCGATTTAGACAGTGTAGTTGACATTAAAAAAGTAATCAACCAGGCAAAAGAATGGGGACATCCGGCGATGGCGATTACCGACCATGGCGTATTGCAGGCATTCCCAATCGCAAATCACTGTATCACGATGGACGAACCATTTAAGATTATTTACGGAGTAGAGGGATATTTTGTAAATGATTTAAAAAAGCTTGTTACGAACGATAAAGGACAGACACTTTTTGATGATTATGTAGTATTTGACTTGGAGACTACCGGTTTTAGTCCACTGCACGATGCGATTATCGAAATTGGTGCGGTGAAGGTAAGTAATGGGGAAATAGCAGACCATTACAGTGTATTCGTCAATCCACAGCGGCCGATTCCTCTGCGGATTACCGAACTGACAAGTATTGATGATGCGATGGTTGCAGATGCAGGGACGATTGAAGAGATTCTGCCGGAATTTCTGGAATTTTGCGAAGGCTGCAGTCTGGTTGCGCATAATGCAGAGTTTGATGTCAGCTTTATTGAAGAGAATGCAAAGCGGCAAGGATTTACAACCGATTTTACGGTGCTTGATACGGTACAGATGGCAAGACTGCTTCTTACGGATCTGAATAAGTTTAAGTTAAATACAGTATGTAAGCGTTTAAACATTAAGCAGGAACATCATCACAGAGCAGTGGATGATGCAAGGGTAACGGCAGAAGTCTTTCTTCGTTTTGTGGAAATGCTTGAAGAAAAGGATGTGCATACGCTTGCAAAGTTAAATGATATGGGAGCGATGTCCCCGGATCTGATTCGGAAAGCACCGGCATATCATGGAATTATCCTTGTAAAGAATGATATTGGCCGCGTCAATTTGAATCGTTTGGTATCGGCTTCTCATCTTGATTATTTTAACCGTCGTCCGAAAATGCCGGAAAGTCTCATTCAAAAGTACAGAGAAGGGTTGATCTTAGGTTCTGCCTGCGAAGCCGGAGAGCTATTTCAGGCGATTATTCGAGGAAAGAGCGAAGAAGAATTAGCAGAACTGGTCCGCTTCTATGATTATCTTGAGATTCAGCCGATCGGCAACAACATGTTTATGCTTGAGAGTGATAAATATGATGCAAAAACAGTAGAAGATCTGCAAAATTATAACCGGAAGATCGTGGAACTTGGCGAGCGTTATCACAAGCCGGTTGTCGCGACCTGTGATGTACATTTCCTAAATCCAGAAGATGAGCAGTACCGCCGGATTCTTATGGCAGGAAAAGGTTTCTCTGATGCAGATAATCAGGCACCGCTGTATTTTAGAACGACAGAAGAAATGCTAGAAGAGTTTGCATATCTTGGGGAGGCAAAGGCGAAGGAAGTTGTTATTACGAATACGAATAAGATTGCCGATATGATCGAAAAGATATCGCCGGTACATCCGGATAAGTGTCCACCGGTAATTCCAAAGTCTGATGAGACATTAACAAATATTTGTTATGATAAGGCGCATGAAATCTATGGACCAGATCTTCCAGATATCGTAGAAGAACGACTCCAAAGAGAGTTGAATTCCATCATATCCAATGGATTTGCCGTAATGTATATCATCGCGCAGAAGCTTGTGTGGGATTCAAATGACCATGGATACCTGGTAGGTTCAAGAGGTTCGGTAGGTTCCTCTTTCGTAGCGACAATGGCAGGAATCACAGAAGTTAATCCTCTGTCTGCACATTACATTTGCCCGAAATGCCATTATGTAGACTTCGATTCAGATGCGGTAAAGCCATATGCAAAAAAAGGTATGTCCGGATGCGATATGCCTGACCGGGACTGTCCGGTCTGTGGGACACCTTTACAAAAAGAGGGGCATGATATCCCATTTGAGACCTTCCTTGGATTTAAGGGAAATAAAGAGCCAGATATCGACTTAAACTTCTCAGGAGAATATCAGTCAAAAGCGCATAAATATGTAGAAGTTATTTTTGGAGAAGGGAAAGCCTTTCGTGCCGGAACTATCGGTACACTTGCAGAAAAAACAGCCTACGGATATGTATACAAGTATTTTGAAGAAAGAGATATTCACAAAAGAAGATGTGAGATGGAGCGTTTAGCGGAAGGCTGTACGGGAGTAAAAAGAACAACCGGCCAGCATCCGGGAGGAATTATCGTAGTGCCACATGAGTATGACATTTATGACTTTACGGCAATCCAGCACCCGGCAAATGATGTGAATACGGATATTATCACGACACATTTTGAGTACCATTCCATCGATCATAACTTATTAAAGCTTGATATTCTCGGCCATGATGATCCAACAATGATTCGACGGTTAGAAGACTTAACAGGAATGGATGCGACAACGATTCCACTCGATGATCCGGAAGTTATGTCGCTGTTCCACAGCACCGATATTCTTGGAATCACACCGGAAGATATCGGAGGAATCGAGATGGGTTCCCTTGGTGTACCGGAGTTTGGTACAGAATTCGTTATGCAGATGTTAAAAGATACGAATCCAAAGTGTTTCTCCGATCTGGTACGTATTTCCGGTCTGTCCCATGGTACGGACGTATGGCTTGGCAATGCACAGACATTAATTGAAGAAGGAAAAGCAGAGATTTCTACAGCAATCTGTTGTCGAGACGATATCATGACTTATCTTATCAACATGGGATTAGATAAAGAGCAGTCCTTTACCATCATGGAATCCGTCCGTAAAGGAAAGGGGTTAAAGCCGGAGTGGGAAGAAGAGATGACCTCTCATGGCGTACCGGACTGGTATATCTGGTCTTGTAAAAAGATTAAATACATGTTCCCGAAGGCACATGCCGCTGCCTACGTTATGATGGGATGGCGTGTAGCGTGGTTTAAAGTACATAAGCCACTGGCATATTATGCCGCCTATTTTGGTATTCGTGCATCTGCATTTTCTTATGAGATCATGTGCAGAGGAAAGGAACGATTAGATATAGCACTTTCAGAACTGCTGAAAACACCAAAAGATCAGCAGACGAAGAAAGACCAGGATACGATTCGTGATGGAAGAATCGCACAGGAAATGTATGCAAGAGGCTTTACATTCATGCCGATTGACATTTATAAGGCAAAAGCAAGAGAATGTCAGATTATAGATGGTAAGATCATGCCGCCGCTTTCTAGTGTGGAAGGACTTGGCGACAAGGCATGTGAGCAGGTGGAGGAAGCGGCAAAACATGGACCGTTTACTTCCCTTGAAAACTTTAGAAATCAGGCAAAAGTCAGCAAGACAAACGTAGATAAGATGGTGGAACTTGGCATCCTTACCGGATTACCGGAAACCGATCAGCTTACATTTGATTTCTTTATGACACAAGGTTCCGCATGATCTGAGCATGATCTAATCTGAGGCAAAAACAATTATACAAAAAACAGGAGGAAAAAATGAGTTATATTAAAAATGCAGATATTCAGGGAAATGCATGGGTAGCACCCGGTGCATGTGTAGTAGGTAATGTTACATTAGGGGATGAAAGTTCAGTGTGGTACAATGCGGTAATACGTGGAGATATGGCACCGATCGTTGTTGGCTGTGGATCAAATGTACAGGATGGTACAGTTGTTCACGCAGATGCAGGCTTTCCATGCGAGATTGGCAACGGAACAACAATCGGCCACAATGCGATCATTCATGGCTGTACGATCGGCCATAATACAGTGATCGGAATGGGCGCGATTGTTATGAACGGTGCGAAAATTGGTTCTGACTGTATCATCGGAGCGGGAAGTCTTGTCACACAGGGAACCGTTATTCCTGATGGAATGTTAGCTTTTGGTTCTCCGGCAAAGGTAGTCCGCCCACTGACCGATGAAGAGAAAAAAGAGAACCAGACAAACGGAATCAGCTATATGTTAATGAAAAATATACAAAAAGATTGAAAAAACTTGAAATATGACTAAAGATTGATTTATAATAAGGCAGATATGGCCTTTGACGACTTCTTTCTGGTAAGAGCGTCAGAGCATATAAAAGTGTACTTTTGAATTCTTTCTTGACTGGAAAGATACAGCAGGAGTACATAAAACTAGAAAGGAGAACATTTTTATTTATGGCGGATACTACAAATGCACAGAAATATAAAGGCTATGACTTAGACAGTAATTCGTCTCATCGACGAAGAAGAAATCAACCATGGTTCTGGAAAGTTTTAGGCATTAGCTTATTACTTACGATCATTATTCTTGCAGGTGTTGTTTTTGGTGTGCTGCATAAAACACATAAGAATGCAAAGCACATGGAAGAAATCAATGCAGCGAATAACATCGAGGCTTTATTAAAAGACCATAAGAACGTAACGATCACAACTTCCTATTCTCATCTGGCAGAAGGTTCAGATTATACAACAACCCGTCAGGTAAGAAAGGATAAGAAAGGCAACTACTTCTCTTACTTTAAGAAAGAAGGAACCGATGCAGATTATAAAGAAGTAATCGCAAATAAAGAATTATACCGTTATAACGATAAGTATGTACAGTATTATGGACTGATCGGAGATGACTACGAGCAGGAATGTGTAAAGAGCATCGAAGACAGCGTTTTCCAGGGAGATACAAAAGACCAGCTGCAGAATGAGAAGGAACGTGATAATACCATCACTTTACAGCTTACAACAAAGGTACAGGCCAGTGATGAGTACGCAACAACGTACGGATTCTCTGTTGGCGATACGATTGAGAAGACGATCACCATGGATAAAAAGACACAGATCGTTACTTCTGTAGAAGAGAAGTGTGGAGATGAAGTATTTTACGGATATAACGTAGAATTTGATGGACAGAAGAAAGTTCCGGTATTTTATCAGAAGCTTGAAAAAGAGAAGCGGGTATGTACCGTATACTCCGATTATAACGGAGAGAATAATCAGGAATACACATATAATATCCCTGTAGATGTATACTTTACTGTACTAGATCACGAAGGTTATAAAGTATATGAAGACGAAAATGGTAACAAGGAATTTACGGAGTATCAGATGCAGATACAGAATCCGGAAACCGATCTTTCATTATATGTAAAGACCGCATCATCTAAATAGAAAACAGACAGGATTATGAAGACAAGAAGATTATTTTATGAAGATGTATATATCCAGGAATTTGAGGCGATTGTCCTTTCCTGCGAAGAAAAAGATGGAAAATACCACGTCATTTTAAACGCAACCGCATTTTATCCGGAAGGTGGCGGACAGCCGGCCGATAAAGGAATGATTGACAACATTCCGGTAGCTGATGTGCAGTATATCGATGGTGAACTCTGCCATATCATGGAAAGTCCATTAGAAGAAGGCGCACAGGTCGTCGGAAAGATAGACTGGAACTGGCGCTTTGACCTGATGCAGCAACATTCCGGAGAACACATTGTCAGCGGAATGATCCATGAGAAATACGGCTATGAAAATGTCGGTTTCCATATGGGAGAAGAAATCATCACAATTGATCTTAGCGGAATGCTTACCTGGCAGCAGGTACAGGAAATAGAAAAGAAAGTAAACTATTACATCTGGATGAACCAGCAGGTAAATATTTTCTATCCGGACGAGCGCCAGCGCAAGTTTATTCCGTATCGCAGTAAAAAAGAACTGACCGGAGAAATCCGTTTAGTCGAATTCCCGGGAGCGGACCTTTGCGCCTGCTGTGGCTTACATGTCACTCACGCCAGCCAGATCGGACTCGTTAAGATACTTTCCTGCAAAAAGTTCCGGGATGGTGTCCGCATGGAAATGCTTTCCGGCAAACGTGCCTTAGACTATCTGTCCGGCAGCACAGAGCAAAACAGCCAGATTGCGGTCAGCCTTTCCGTAAAGGAGAATGAAACAAAAGAAGCGGTACAGAGATTGCTTGATGAAATCTATGATCTAAAAGGACAACTGGCACAGGAAAAACAAAAAAGCTTTGAGGTAAAAGCAGCTTCCTTTGCTGGGAAAGGCAATGTACTCCTCATCGAGGATACAATGGAAGCAGCAGAAGTCAGAAAGTGCACCGATTCCATTTTAAACACCTGCGGCGGCATAGCAGCCCTCTTTGCCGGCAACGACACAGACGGATATAAATATGCCATTGGAGAACGGAACGGGGACATTAAAGAACTCGTAAAAAAGGTGAACAAAGAATTAAACGGCCGCGGCGGCGGTAAACCATTCTTTGCACAAGGTTCCGTAAAGGCAGCCAGAAAACAAATAAAAGCACTATTTTGCGATTTCATTTCTGAATAGAAAAAAGAGAAAAAACGAAAACAGGAACTCTATCACATGATACATGTAAAGATCGTCACAACATTAGGAAATGCCGCATCCGTATTTTCAGTATTTTTACCTGCATTGGTCTTACATGGATTATGTAATAGAGTTCTTGTTTTTTTGTATGTGAATAAATTCTAAAATTCTAAATAAATAGTGTAACCTTTTTCTTCTTTGATTGTTATACAGATGAAAGAAGTCGAAAAGTATCGGAATGAGGGGGTGAGAATCTGGATAAACATTTGTTAGAAGCATTGTATCAGCGATATTATAAAGAATTATATATTTTTGTCTTTTCACTTTGTGGAAGTGAGAGTGTAACAGATGATATTTTGCAGGACACCTTTTTAAAAGCCTTACTGACATTGAAGGATTCTCATACCAATATGCGGGCATGGCTTTATATGGTAGCGCGTAATCTTTACTATAACTATTATAACAGGCAGAAGAAGCAGATGACGATCGAATCATCTGATTTTGAGCATGCAGCCATGGAGGTACATACATCAGGAAGAGAAGTCTTAATACAGAGTGATATTTTGGAAGAAGTTCTTCATAAAGAAGAGAAGAAGCAGCTTTTAGAAGCGGTAAGTCAGTTAAAGGGACAGAAAAAGGAAGTGATTCTATTACAGTATTTTGGGGACTTTTCACAGAAGGAGATTGCGGCGATGCTTAAGATCACTCCGGGTAATGTGAAGGTTCTCTCTTACCGGGCGAAGAAGGAACTGAAGGAATATTTAACGAAGGAGGAAGGAAGATGACCTATCGTGAATTATTAGAATTATACAAAGCAGGGGAGCTGGAATTAGAACAGAGAAAGCGGATCGAGAAAGATATCGAGAAGCAGGAAGCAATCAGTGATTATCTCTATGAACAGGAAGGGATTCCCGGTTTGGAAGACGTTTTTGCAGAAGAAGACCGGAACCGCTCCGTTTTTGCAGATGGAAAGCAGACAGAGACAGGGAAAGAGAAAGCAGAAGCTGATGCTCAGGAACAAAGAGCGAGAGGTCAGAGAGGGAAGAACAAGGACAGAAGAAGTACCAAGGAAGAGGATATCGATACAGAATTTATCACAATGATCAATCGTTCCATCAGACGGGCATTTCGAAGATTAGGGTTAACCGTTCTCGCCTTAGCGTTCGCATTAATTCTATTTGTACAGTTCTGCTTTCCGACCATAGTATCCTGTTTCTATTATAATCCAGCGGAAAATATCGGGAATAAGGATTATACGATAAACAAGATGAGTCGTGATATGGCAGTATACTCAGAAGTCTTTCTTCCGGGAAAGAGAAGAGTTTCTGTTGAAGCAGAATCAAAAGGGTATGGAAAGTATAATATTACAGTGAACCAGACTTCGAGCTTTACAAGAAACCTAACCGATGTATCCGGAGAGATTGTCCGGGGCAAGCTGAGATATTATGACAATAATATTTTAAAAACACCGGTTAGCAATGCCTTTGCATACAGTAACCTTGTTGGAAAAGAAGAGAATATATTAGAAGAGAATTTACAATGTACCAGAAAGTATTTTCAACTGAAAGAGAACGAAGAAGTCAATATGTGCGCTGCTGGTACAAAAGAACAATCTATAGAATCATTAAAAAATCTGGATTCTCAAAAAATGTATATAGGTTACATATCTCTAGATAAGATCATGCCTTATGCTGATTTTAAAAAGTACGTAGATAAGCAGGATCTTTCAGAAGTATGGTGTGGAGTACAGGTATTAGAACCACAGAAAGATAAAGAAGATCTTGAAGAGGCTGACGATTCTTCAAACAAGGACAAAGCAGAGACTGGAGAAGAGTATATAACGGATTTCCTCTCCGGTGCAGTAAATATTGGTTTCGTATGCGTACCATCTTATAATGCCGCCTTCAACTGGGACGATAAAAAGTATCCGGCCCTTCTGCCGGGATGTGAAACAGATCAAATGGATGCCCCAGATCACTGGGACAGCGTAGAAAACAATCTCAAAAAAGAAAACTATGCCAGACAGCATTTTGTAAGTCTTCTTAATTATCTATCAGATCAGAAACAGTTTCTGGAAATGATAGCAGGAGATGATTACTCGCCGGAAGCATTAAAAGAAATGGCATCCTACGTCAAAAAGAATGGTCTTAAAATATATGGTTTTACAACGATCGCAGATAAAGATACCTTACTAAAACTCAGTAAGCAGAGCGAAGTATATGAAATCTATACCGAAGAACTGAACTAACCATTCCTTTACCTGTTTTCTATTCATTCGTAAAATCAGAATAGCGTAAAAGCCAAGAAAGAAAATAAAGAGAAATACCTTTACAATTTTTTTTAAGTGCGCTATTATTTCCATGAAAATATTTTACGGAAAGGAACGATATTATGATTAAAAATAAACTGAAAAGAGTGCTTGCAGTAGCATTAGCCGGAATGATGGTAGCAGGTGTTGCGGGATGTTCTAGCAGTAAGGATGCGAAGAAAAATAACACAGCTAAGAGTGAACAGGGAACAGAAGCAACGACAGAAAGTAAGGCAAATACAACAGCAGATTACGTAGCGTCGAACGTGACACTTCCTGACAACTTCGACAACATGATCTATCCGATCGAAGCTTTAATGGTACAGAAGCTGTCGAAAGGCTATGCATATTACACGAACGACACGAGCGAAGAAGAAGCAGATTCCTTCTGGTTTTCCATGGCAGTTCTCACATCTTTAATGGAAACAGAATCCGCATACGGAGATGGCGTAGAAGAAGACTCCTTCTACTATCTTAAAGAGAACACAACGAATATGTATGCCTCCGCATTATATAACACATACGGAAAGGGCGACATGGAATTCCCTGAAATTTCAGACGGAGATAAATACGCAACCTACGATGATGATAAAGACATGTATGGATTCTTAAAAGGTGACGTAGGAAGCCTCGTTCCATATATCACAGACTGTACAAAGGACGGAAGTAACTATATCATCACAGCAGAACTTCGTAACAAAGATACAGACGAAGTAAGAGGAACTTATCAGGTAACGATCACAGAGACATCATTCGATGGCGATGATAATAACTTCGCTTACTCCGTAACAGATATCACAGCAAAGAAAAACAGTTCCTACGGCTTTGACGAAGAAAACACAACAGACAAGAGCGAAGAAGAAAAGAGTACAGAAGAAAGTACTTCTGAAGAAGGAAGCACAACAGAAGCAGACAGCGAAACAGATACAGACTCTGACTCTGATTCATCAAGCAGCAGCTCCGAAAGCATTTCCCAGGATGATGCGTTAAGCCAGGCAAAAGATTACTACGGCAGTGACGCAGAATACTCCTACAAGAAAAAAGTAACCGTAGGTGATAAAGAATATTATGACTTCTCTGTAAAAGGAGACGATATCAGCAGCACAGACGTATTAGTATCCGTAGATGGACAGGATGTCATTGGCGGAACACAAAACGATGACGGTAGCTGGTCATTTGATCAATAAAGTTACGTTGCGTTAAGAAACAAAATAAGAAATAAAAATGGAAGAATCCTATGAATAGCAGATGGAAGAACGCTATGATAGGACTCTTCCATTTTTTTGTCGTTAACAGGTCAGAAAGAGAACAGGGACAGAAAAAGATATGCAGGAAATAAGGAAAATTTCCAAGAAATTTGTGAGTAGTAATTGAATTTGTAAAAAGCTATAATAAAAAAGAGTATATGAAAAAAAGATAAAATATTTTTCTGTCTGGTCAGTCTGTAGAAAATCGAAAGAGGATAAAAATACAGCCTGGACATTTTCTGTCTATCTTTATTCGTATAATAGCAGTAAGAAAGGTAGAAGAGAATGCTCATGAAGTATATGGAAAACAATGATGAAAAGAAAAAAATGAAACAGGACAACATAAAAAATGGCAATATTTAACGAGAGCAATCCGGAAAGTTACCGTTCAATATACGGTTCCTTATTTTCTGAATTTGGGGAAGAACTGACAATAAAAATACATAAAGCATACGCAGGACGACAGATTTCCTTTCCGAAAAAGCTTTATACAGAATATGATGTTAATCTTGAAGAAGACGGAACGTTTGTCATTTGGTGGAGAATGTCGGTAGCAAAGGCATTTTTATCCACAAGACATTATCCTATTTACAAAAATGCAATCGCAGTAATGGGAATTATCGCTTATGAAGTACAGCAGGTTTTTCCAGTTGTAGAAGAGGCATAGGCACTGTAGCACATATTTTATAAAAGATATTAAGTCATTCTTATTGTGAGATGCGTATCATTTCACACCTGGTATAAAATCGTATACCGGCAACTGTAGATCAGAGGCTGGTATACGATTTTTTTTTTATGTTTTCTTGTAAAATACAAGGTCTTCATATAAAATAGAGTATACGGTCCGAAGTAAAATTGGTGATTTTGATCGGATCAGGAAGTCTATAGGAATGAAACGGATACGAGGGGGTGTGTGCGTGATTTCAGATGAGATGGCTTACAGAGAGTACTTAGAGGGAAGGGAAGAAAGTGCGGACATACTGGTTGACCGATATGGAGATGCACTTACTTATTATATAAATGGTTATATTCATGATATCCATGAGTCGGAGGATTTGATGATCGAGGCGTTTGCGAGAGTTTTTGCGAAGGAGCGTCCGATTGATGGAAAGGGGAGTTTTCGAGCTTATCTTTATAAAACAGCGAGAAATCTGACGATTCGTCACACACAAAAACATAAGTTGTGGTTTTTGCATTTGGATGATGTGGATTTTGAATTGCCATCAGAGGAATTGGTGGATACGAAGCTGTTGCAGTCAGAGAGGGAGAGACATCTCTATGAGGCGATGGCAAAGCTTAAGGTGGAATACCGGGAGGCTTTGTATCTGGTACATTTAGAGGGGATGAGTTACCGGGAAGCGGGGAAGGTTCTGGGAAAGAGTGAACAGCAGATAACGAATCTGGTGCATCGGGGGAAGCAGAGTTTGAAGAAGATTTTAGAACAGGGAGGCTTTCAGTATGCGGACGAGTGAAGAACGTCAGCGATTGATTCATAAGAGAATAACAGAGATTCAGAGGGAGGAGAGCAGGAAGAGACAGAAGCTGATCGGTGGAGCCGGGGTGATGCTGTGTCTGGCTTTTATTATTGGATTAGGCTGCTGGCTTCCTGGAGTAACCAGTCAGGATTCGGGCAGACGGGTAAATTATGCTGCGGGTGTTGCAAGTATGTTAGGGAAGAATGAGGCACTTGGCTATATTTGCATGGGTATTCTGGCATTTGCGCTTGGTGTTTGCGTGACGGTGCTTTTGTATCGTCTGCGGGCGGCGCAGGAACATCGGAAGAAAGAGGATGCATACAGGCAGCGGCAGAGAGAACGGGGTAACAATATAGAATGAATTTTGAGATTATTGATAATGCATTTCAGGTGACGGTATTTTTTCTGGCGATGATGGCGGATGTTATATGCTGGTTTTTATGGAGAAATCGTCTGTTTATTATACTGGCACTGGCACATGCCTGTTTTATGATGGGAACACTCTATTTTGTGCTGCATCTGGCTATTCGGGGAGTGATACCGCAGGTTTTCTATGTGGCGGAGATTTCCTGGATTTCTTCGTATTTGTTCCTGCATTCGTACCAGATTGTGAGATATAAGGCACGAAGACCGGGATTGTCATGGATTTCGCTGCTTTGTGGAATCGGGATTGCTGCTGTTAGTATGTGGAGTGAGATTTTCGGACCGGCATTGCTTTCTACAGGAGCATTTGCCGTTGTTGCGGGAGCGATTACTTATGTCGGTGTATACCAGATTTTAAATAATGGGAAAGCAGGGCAGAATAATCATTCTATGCATCTGGCGGATGCATGTATTTTATTGTGTGTGATTTTACAGGTAACTCTGTATGTCAGTTCGTTATTTATACATGATTACACGAAGTTTAGTTTATATTTTGGAATTGATTTTGTTCTGACGATATCTCATGCGATGCTGTTGCCTTGTACGATCTGGGATGTGCGGCGGAATCTGGGAGGGGTGAAGAACAATGATGTACATTGAGAATATTTTCATTTGTATTGCGATTCCGTTATTGCTGTCTTTGATTTTTATTCAGGGAGAGGCACGGAAATATACGTTGTTTATCTGTATCGGAATGGGAATGTGTACGTTGTCAGCTTATGTCAGCAGCTTTTTTATGAATTATTACAATGTGGATGCGGTGGCGGCTGCAGTCGAGATTACACCGGTCTGTGAGGAAGTGATGAAGATTCTTCCGCTGTTGTTTTATATTCTGATATTTGAGCCGGAAAGGAAAATGATTCCGAGAGTTGCAATAGCGATTGCTGTTGGATTTGCCACGTTTGAAAATGTATGCTATCTGACGGAGAATGGCGCAGCGGATTTTAATATTCTGCTTGTGCGAGGACTGTCTTCTGGAGCGTTACATATACTGTGTGGTATTCTGATCGGATTTGGAATCGCGTACATATTTCGTCAGAAGACACTTGCAGTTACAGGGACAATCGGATTACTGGGGGCGAGCAGCGTTTTTCATGCGATTTTTAATTTGTTTGTTTCGGCAGAGGGAACGTGGAAGTGGATTGGGTATTTGTTCCCATCCGTTATGATTCTGGTACTGGTTGCCGGGTGGCATCTGGTGATGAGGCTGAATCGTTATCATAATGTGGAGTAGAATTTGAAATCTTTTCATTTATTTTTTAAAATAGGTGAAAGGATTTTTTTTATTGTGTCTTTTTATAGGTATAAGAATAAAAAAGCAGAGGAAGGAGGTATGGAATGAGCCGGAAGGGAATCAGACAATGTAAGGTTCATCAGCGGATTCATATTTTACGCCGGAGATATGACCGGTCAGTTCTTTTGGGAATGACGGGTATGATTGTTGTATTAGCAGCATGTATGTGAATCCTGCTTCGGGAGACGCATTCATCTGGAATTCCCATGGTCAGTGCAGGATATGGATCTGTTCTCCTGCGGAATGGAGCAGACCGGTATGTAATTATCGGTATGGTGGCTTTTATAGCAGGTGTACTCTTTACCATGTGCTGCATCCGGATTCGTAATAATAGGGCGCAGAAAAACAGAAAGTGTGACACAGGTAAAGAAAAAGGATAAGAAGAAGAGGTGAAAAGTATGAAGCACAAAAGAATGAGACAGTTATTAGCAGGGACTCTCGCGATAATGCTTACAATCCCGGTAGCATTGGGATTATCCGTCCCGCTTAAGACACAGGCGGCAGCAAGTGTCGGTGTGCAGTACCGATATGATGGGCAAGGAACGGATTCAAAGAATCGTGTGGGGATTCGTTCGGTCGTCATTGATGGAAAGACTTATTTTGATATTCATGATGGCAGCAAGACGGGGCGCACCGATCCGACAAATCAGCTTGCTTTTTTACAGGCCGTTTTACAGAGTGGGAAGGATATGGCTAAGGGAAGCGACAGTGTGCTTGGTCAGTGGGCTTCTCTTGCAGAGCAGATTTATGGAACGCATAGCCATTATACAGCAAGAGTGAATGCCAGCGGTGGATTTAAGGATAACTTTACAGGAAGCTCGAACCGGAAGAGAAGTGGATACGCGGATCTGGCATATGCATTAGCGCAGACAAAGGAAGGTGCTGTTGGAAGCCGAAAGAATGATTACACAAAATGGAAAGGGCTTTCTTATGCTACGGATTTAAAAAAAGTACGCCAGGAGGCAGCGGATGAGATTGCGGGAGCGATTAATCGAAAAATCAGTGGCAGTGAGGTACTGAAAGAAACGGATGGAGATGATACATTAAGCCAGCTTAATGATGAGACACCGCAGGATGTTTTATATACGCTTGTAACGTGCGTAGACAGGGCAGGAAAGACTTATAAATATAATTACAATTCGTTTGGTATTGCTTTTTATGATTTCCAGCTATCTGTACTTGCAGGAGAAGGACTGGAATATGTTACAAAGGCACAGAAGTATGATTCTTTGCAGAAGGCAGTGGATGATAATGTTTCTGGTGTCAAATATAAAACAAGTGGGAAGAATAATCCGGTACTTAGCTACTATAAGAATGAATCGAAACAGGAAGCAGATGTCGGAATGGAATTTACTCAGTCGAATTCTGTGACGACTTCGAATACTCTTGAAACTGGAAAAAGTTATTCTTATAGCCAGATGATCGGTTCTGAAACAACACTTTCGGGAGGGATTCCTCTTCTTGGTGAAGTAGAACAGACCTTAAAGATGGAAGTGACATGTGAACAGGCATTATCTACAGCTTATTCCGAAACAAAGGAATATAGTGAAACATCGGAGAATAAAGTATCTTCGAGTATGACACTTCCGGCACAGACGGCTGTTGGAATGGAATCATCTAAGGCAGTAACGAATGTAGAGTTAGGATATGACTGTCCGGTTGCGATTACTTATAAAGTGGCGATTTTCTCTTTATCTGGTGTTGTATATGATGACAGTGCAGCGGTACAGTCTTTCCATACGTCCGGTTATCGTCAGAGTCATTTTAGTACAATATTTGGCTCTTCCTCTGCAAAAGGCGGGATAACGGCAATGGATAATCTGTATAATCGTGCAGTCAGATATACCGCAACGAAAAACTACGAGCAGTCGTATGGACAAACTTATGGATGGACAGAAAAGCGTAATGATGGTTCTTCTGCGGATGAATTAACTGGACTGGAATGGAAAGATATTTTAAGTGGAACGATCCATGAGGACGATGTTGGCGTGGAGACGGCGAAGGTTAAGATTCATCGAGTCCTGGTTAATGAAAAGGGTGAGATCCAGAATAAATTTGAAGTGAAAGAGTTAGAAGAAGAATATCCTGTAAATTACGAAACATTAATTACAACGAGTTCTGCTTATGAGTTATCAGGGAAAAGGTATAATCTGTATTCGGGACAGGTAAAAGATAGTAATGGTGCTGCTGTAGATAATGAAATGGGATATGATAGTTCATCAGGACGTTACAGTAAAGTGATTCAGCCGATTGGCGAAGCGGAGAGGAAGCTTCTGAAAGATAAACAAGTAAGTGACGACATCATTGATGCGATAAACAGTGTAACATTTTATTATACGGAAGATACATCAGGAAGTGGGACAACAGGTCAGAATACGAAGAATGGCAAGGCAGTCAGAAGTTCAATCGATCAGTCTGCTAAGGCAATCCAAAGAGCTGTAAGTAATGGAGAGGTAACTTTGAAAGATAAGGTAACCTGGCTGGCAACGAAGTGTCCAATGTCTGTGACAGGTGGAGTACTCAGCTATGATGCAGTGAGTATGAATTCTAATATTAATGCGATCGTACCGTTATATCCGTTAAAGAATATCAAAGTGGTTAACGGTGTGAAGACATTGAATATGATCGGTGGGGATACATTTGATCTTAGTACTGTTACTTTAAATGGAACGAATGAAAATGATGTTGATTATTATGGATTTGACCAGGATAAGGGACATTGGATACTTACGGATACCGAAGGACATGAATTGACGGGAAGTAAGAAGGCATCGATTGAAAGAAATACTGCGACAGGTGAAGAGATTCTTACAGCAGGGGAAGAAGAAGGAACGCTGTATCTAAAATATGTGATTGATGAAGATGTCTATACGAGTTTAGAGAAATCTTCTCCATCAATATCAACGAATAAATCTCTTGATTCAACCGCAAGAATTAAAGTGAATGTGACGACGAAGCCATTTGACGGAAGTGTGCAGGCAGAAGGAACGGTAACTACTTATGTGGGAGAAACACCGGTGAATCTGTTTGGCAATGAAGAAATCAAAGGTTATGCATTAGACAGCACAGATAAAAAGATTTCCGGTGCACCGATCGTATGGGAATCAAGACTGGATGAGGAAGATGGAATTAAGCTTGAGAATAATCAGCTTTCCTTTACAAAGAGTGGAACATTCCAGATTCGTGCGACTTATCGTGGAAAACATTCAGAATGGATTAGTGTAAAGGCGCTGCCGAGGAAGGCATTAACAACCCTTACGATTTCTCCGGCTACGTTGGAGAGTTTTATTTATAACGATCAGGGAGCTCCAACCGAGATTGATTTATCTAGACTGACTGTAAAAGCATTCGATCAGTATGATGGTGAGTGGAAGGATACTTCTGATGTGAAATGGGCAGTAGAGATCGATGGGCAGAGTGCAGCCTTTACAGAACTTTCTCAGAATAAACTTCCGATACGTAAGGCGGGAATATATAAGATTACGGCAGTTTCTCAAAAATATAACGTAATATCTAATGTAGTAGAGCTTAATGTAAAGCCAGCAAGGAAGTTAAGTTCGGTTACGATTCAAACAGACCTTGAAACGAATGGTATTGGCATTGGAAGTGCTTATGAAAGTGATTTGAAGAAGGATGTAACAGTAACTGCGCTTGACCAGTATGGTGATTCTTATGACTGGACAAAGAAAACGTACCAGTGGCTTACCGGTGGAAAGTATTCTGCAGTAACTGCGGATACACTGCTTGGGCTTGTAAAAGGTTCTGATACATTACAGCTCGTTGTAGGTGAAGGGGAAAACATGGTTGAATCGAATACCATCAACTTTAATGTTATCTCCAAACCATATGTAAAGGAATTATATACCGGAGATTCGGCAGTAGTAAGAGAAGGCGAAGTTTATGATCTTTCCAAGGTGAATTTTACTGCCAAAGATCAGAATGGAGATCCATATGAACTTTCTGCAGCGGAGAAAGACAGCATTCAATGGGAGTTAACAGATAATGGAACCATTAAAGGAAACCAGGCTTCATTTGATGCGCAGAGCAAGACATTATCTGTTCCGGAAGGTACACTGGGATATGGTGAAACTGGAAATGTTATTTTAAAGGGAACATTTATAAATGTAAATGGTGAGAAAGCGCTGGCAGAGCAGTTTACTTTAAATGTGAGACAAAAACCAGTTCTTGATACATTAAAACTGGAGAAAAAAGATGCAGATGCTGCATTGAAAAATGGAGAGAATGCTTATGTTTCCGAGTATTTTATCGTAAAGGGACTGGATCAGTACGAAGAAGACTATAATTTAAACGGTGTACTGCTTACATGGAATTCTGATAATGAAAAGGCATTTAGATTTGATAGAAATCATATAATAGCTGCGGTAGAAGCCGGTAAGAAGGCCAATATTACTGTTCGGGCAACGAATCGACTGAATAAAGAAGTCATAAGTAATACGTTAGAATTGACAGTGCCAAGAGTGCGTTCACTTCAGAAAATCGTATTAGAAGATGTTCCTGAAGCTATTGCATTTAACACTGTGTTAGATGTAACAACATTAAAAGCAATTTGTTATGATGATTTAGAAGAAGCATATAGTGAAGAAGAATTAAAGGCTTATCCGGCTAAGATTGCATATTCATTGGATGCGAATGGAACAGATTGTAAGTTAGATACAGCGAAGAACATTTTAAAGACCAGTAATAAATATGGATACATTACGATTTCTGCAATGGCAGTAAATAGCAGTACGACAACTACAGTGCAGGGTGAGAATGGCCAGGATATTGTTTCCAGCGTAAAAGTCTGGGTAGGACCGAAAGTAAAGTCAGTAAATGTAACGGAAAGAATGATTGCTACCGCAGGAAAGAATGAAGTGGTACTGGAAGGTAAATGTCTTGAAAACGCTATGAAGGTTGGTCTGTTTGATGCATCCGGTAAGCTGATCGATGAAAAAGATACGAAAGGTAATGCCGGCACACAGAAAGCGACCTTGGATGTCCCTTCCAATATCGGTGGAAAAGCAGATGTGGCCTATACAGTGAAATATGCAATTACAGACACGTATATGGATGAACCGGCAGGAAAGATCATAGTAAGTAATAAGATTCCGGCAACTGGAGTAAGACTCAATAAAAATAGTATCGTCCTTTCTCCTAATGCCAGAGAACAGCTTATAGCATATCTGTCACCGGAAAACAGCACAGATTGGTTAAGCTGGAAGAGTTCACAGCCTGCTATGGCAGCAGTTGACCAGAATGGTAATGTAAAGGCAATCGCACCAGGTAAGCTTGTGATTACAGTTACAACAGAAAGCGGCAGGAGTGCATCCTGTAACGTACTTGTAGGACTTCGAAAAGGCGATGTCATCGCAAGCGGAATCTACAGATATAAAGTGACAGATGCGATGGTAGACGGAACAGGTAAGATGGAAGTAATCGGATTTGTAAAAGGACGCAGTAAGAAGAATGTGTCGATTCCAAAGAGTGTAGCATGGAATACAATCAAATATAACGTGACTTCCGTTGGAACAAGAGCTTTTGCAAGAAATAAAAAGATCAGAAGCATCGTGATTCCGGATTCTGTAGAGACGATTCGTCACAAGGCATTCTATGCATGTCCGAATGTGAAGAAGCTTACGATCGGAAAGAATGTTTCCTTTATGGGAGCTCACGCATTCTGTCTGAATAAAAAGCTCGAAAAGATTGTGTTTAGAGGTACAAAGTTAAAACAGTTAAGAAAACCACATGTGTTTATTGAAGTAAAGCACGCAAAGGTTTATGTACCAAAACGTAAATACAAAGCCTACAAAAAGATGTTATCTGATTATGGACTTGACAGATGTAAGTTTGTAAAGAAGTAATCCGATGATATAAATATAGTTTTTATAATTTGCCTTTATGACAAAAAGAGGAGACAGCAATGCTGCTATGAAAGAGGAGACATTGCTGTCTCTCCTTTTTTCTAGTGCGCCCGGCGCTTTTTTAATACGCAAGAACAAGTATTGCGCTGTAAAAAATTTACGAAAATAACATTGCGTTTCTGTGAAGAGTATTATAGAATGTAACTGTTTGGAGCCGTATAGATTTTTTTAAAATCTCATCAGATTCCATAAGATTTTTAAAGAATTTCAAGATCGGCTTTAGATAGTGAAAATAAAAAGAAATAAAAAGAAAGAGAAAGAAAAAAGAGAAAGATGAAGAATCAGAACAACACAGAACAAAGTGTAGGAAAGCAGAGCTTTCTAAAAAGGAAAAATGTAGAGATTTCTTTTAAGAGATATGCGATTGATGCGATGGGAGCGATGGCTCTTGGATTATTTGCATCTCTTTTGATCGGGACGATCATTAAGACATTAGCAGAGAATGTCGGTACAACAGGTCTGATGGCAGCATTGGCATCAGTGACAGATACGGGAGAGTTAGCGGCAAAGGTCGCAGGACTTAGTACATGGAATCATTTTTGCTGGATTTTATGGCAGATTGGTAATTATGCGACCATGGTAACAGGAGTTGCTATGGCAGCGGCGATCGGCTATGCATTAGATGCACCACCACTAGTGTTATTTTCTTTATGTGCAGTAGGACAGGCGACAAATACATTAGGCGGTTCCGGTGGACCGCTGGCAGTTTTGTTTGTTGCGATTATTGCCTGCGAAGTTGGTAAGCTTGTTTCTAAAGAGACGAAGATCGATATTCTTGTCACACCGGCAGTAACAATTATTGTCGGTGTAGGATGCGCCATGGTACTTGCACCGATTTTCAAGACAATCTGTGATTCCCTTGGTACATTTATCGGCTGGGCAACGAATTTACAGCCATTCTTCATGGGAATCATTATTTCTGTTGTCGTCGGTGTTGTACTTACGCTTCCAATCAGCTCTGCAGCAATCTGCGCAGCAGTTGGTATCAGTGGTGGTGCTGTTCTTGCAGGCGTTTTAGATGGCAGTATCTCTATGGGCGTATGGAATGGTCTTGCACTTGCCGGCGGAGCAGCTACCGTAGGATGCTGCTGTAATATGCTTGGTTTTGCTGTGATCAGCTATCCCGATAATGGAGTTGGAGGTCTCGTAGCACAGGGGCTTGGAACGTCGATGCTGCAGGTACCGAATCTGATGCGAAAGCCGGTCCTGTGGATTCCACCGGTACTTACCTCCGCGATTTTAGGTCCGGTCTCCACATGCATTTTTCAGCTTCGCAATAACGGTGCGGCGATTTCTTCCGGCATGGGAACCGCAGGCTTAGTAGGTCCGATCGGGATTATCACAGGCTGGTCGAATATGCCAGAAGGATATGCCGTTGGAGCATTTGACTGGTTAGGAATGATTCTAGTCTGTTTTGTACTTCCTGTTCTTTTAAGCTGGGCGATTGGTAAGTTTATGAGGAAAAAAGGATGGATTAAAGAAGGAGACTTAAAGGTTGATTTAGGCTGATATGTTGAAGGAAAGGTGAATTGTTCTGCTAAATTAAATTTTTAGCTCATTCATATACCGGAAAAATATTAAAGGAGGGGTTCTATGTCAACAGTTATTTCTATTGGAAATCAGGATTTTGAGAGTATTCGAAAAAGTAAAAGTTTTTATATAGATAAAACTGCTTTTATCAAAGAGTGGTGGGAGAATAATGACAGTGTGACATTAATAACACGCCCCAGACGCTTTGGAAAGACATTAAATCTTAGTACATTACATTGTTTTTTTTCAGTAAAATATAAAGGACGTTCAGACCTGTTTGAAAATCTTTCTATCTGGAAAGAAAAGAAATATCGAGATTTGCAGGGAACATATCCGGTTATATTTTTAAGCTTTGCATCTGTAAAAGGAATTACTTACGAATCTGCAAGAGAAAGCATACTATTGCTTTTGGAAGAATTGTATCAGCAACATTCTTTTTTATTAGAGAAAGGAATTTTAAATCCAAAAGAAACAGAATATTTTCAAAAAGTAGGAACAGAAATGTCAGATGCAGAAGCCGCGATGGCAATTCCGAAGCTGGCATATCATCTGTTTCAATATTACAAAAAGAAAGTAATTATTTTGTTAGACGAATATGACACGCCATTACAGGAAGCGTATGTTCATAGTTATTGGGAACAGATGACATTTTTTGTACGAGGCATTTTTAATTCAGCTTTTAAGACGAATTCATCGATGGAACGAGGGCTTATGACTGGGATTACAAGAGTGAGCAAAGAATCTATTTTTTCGGATTTGAATAATCTGACAGTAGTAACCACAACTTCTGAGAAATATAGAGACATGTTTGGTTTCACAGAAAAGGAAGTATTTCAGGCATTAGACACAGCCGGTCTTGGAAGGCAGAAACAGAAAGTAAAAGAATGGTACGACGGCTTTACATTTGGAAGCAGCAAAGATATTTATAACCCATGGTCAATTACTAATTTTCTAGATGAGAAAAAGATAAAACTATATTGGGCGAATACCAGCTCAAATGCCTTGATCAGTAAGCTGCTCAGAGAAGGAAGTAAAGAAATAAAAACCGATATGGAAGCGCTGCTTTTGAGACAGCATATTTTCACGATTCTTGATGAGCAGATTGTATTTCAGGAATTAGATGATAATGAACAAGCCATCTGGAGTCTTTTATTAGCATCCGGTTATTTAAAAGTGGAAAGAAGCCCGGAAGATGAGACAGATGATAACCAGCAGTATGAGCTGTCCATTACGAATAAAGAAGTGGAAAGAATGTTTCAAAATATGATTCATGGATGGTTTAAAAAGACGGCTGGTACAAACAGTGATTTTATAAAAGCGTTATTTATGAATGATATAGAATATATGAATCAGTTCATGAATGAGATTTCAATAAAAATGTTCAGCAGTTTTGATGTGGGGCGACATCCATCGCAAAAGATGGAACCGGAAAGATTCTATCATGGCTTTGTACTCGGACTGATTGTCGAGCTTGCAGACCGATATTACATTTCATCGAATCGGGAAAGTGGATTTGGGCGTTATGATGTTATGCTTGAACCGATAAACAAAGCAGATAAAGCTTTTATATTTGAATTTAAAGTATATAATCCATCAAAAGACAGTGACTTGAAAGCGGCGGCAGAGAATGCACTGGTGCAGATAGAACAAAGAAAGTACAGTAATGTATTAATAGAACGAGGTATTGATAGAGAACAGATTTATTACTATGGTTTTGCCTTTGAAGGGAAAAAAGTACTGATTCTTGGAAAATTCTGAGTTGTAGATTTTGTGTAGACGAAAAAAGAAAAAACAATATATTCCATCTGCTCTGTAGTCGCTGTGTTTAAAATGCTCATCCGCATCTTAAACACGCT
>OGPA01000299.1_pt1 | contig 55477 bp, 62 predicted proteins | sample 1552841 | NCBI WGS metagenome assembly OGPA01 (sample SAMEA2579916, study PRJEB22360) | human gut metagenome
GTCGCTGTTCTACCCCCCCGTTCCCCCCCGCTGGGGCGGGCGATGCCGCAATCCGTGTCGCAGCTTGTCGCCGTTCAACTATCCCGAATACGGCAAACTGCGGCAAATCCGCGTAACCTATACGTGACCACCCCGCGACAAACTGCGACAAAAGGTTACTTTTCCTGAATTCAGCGGATTTTTCCCTCGCCCGAAAATAGTTTCGACACCCCTCTCAGATTCTTGCTAAAAGACTTGACTTTGGCAAATATTAGGATTATGTTTGCATCGCAAACAACTAATATAAAGCATATTATAACCAAGTCGCACAATGACGCAAAACGTGTCGCAGGTTGTCGTACCGATTATTTCGACAAGTAAGACGAACCGGTTATTTTTGCTGAAAATGTAAGGAGTAGAACCTATAACCCATGCAAAAAATGGATATCAGTACATTCTCGATCCTCTTCATCATTCAAAAGGGAAAAACCAATCAGGAAGGCAAGGCTCCTATCTTGGCTCGAATCACGATCAACAAACAGATGGTGCACATCTCGACCCGGCAATCCGTTCCTCCGCAGCGATGGCTGCCGAAGGAGTGTAAAACCATCGGACTTACTAAAGAGGAGAAACAGATCAACCGTTTTCTCGAAGATTTCAAAGGTCTGATCTACTCCAAGTACAACGAACTGCTGCTACTGGGCGAAGTCATCACCGCAGACAAGCTCAAGCAGGCGATCTCTTCAAAAGGCGAGAAATGTATCTCATTACTCGATCTTTACGACGACTTCCTGAGCGATTATGCTCAACTCGTCGGTCACAAAACGAGCAAACGTACCTATGATAAATATGCGCTGGTACGCAACCGACTGGCACAATATCTCCGAGAATCCTACAATCTTTCGGACATTCCGCTGCGGGACATCTCCCCGAAGTTCATATCCGGATTCGACACGTTCCTTCGCACGACCTATCAGGTTGCGAATAACCATGCCATGAAAATGATGCAGAAGTTCCGAACGATTTATCAGACGGCCATCGATAACGGATGGGTGCAGAAAAACCCCTTCGCCTCGGTAAAAATTCACTTCGACATCGTAGACAGGGGATTCCTTTCCAAGCAGGAACTGGTAGCCATCATACAGAAACCGATGACCTCGAAACGGCTCGATCAGGTGCGCGACGTATTCGTGTTCTGCTGTTTCTGCGGACTGGCCTACTGCGACGTCGCGGGACTGACCGAGGAGAATCTCGTCGAAGGCGATGACGGAAAGGTGTGGTTACGGACTCGGAGACAGAAAACCGACACGTCGGTCGATGTTCCCCTGCTGGAAATTCCCTTGATGATTCTTCAAAAATACAAAGGTCAACTTACCGCAGGCAAATTGCTGCCCGTACCATCGAACCAGAAATGCAACGATTACCTCAAAGAGATCGCGGCGATCTGCGGCATCGATAAAGAATTGACCTTTCACATGGCCCGGCACACCTTTTCGACGACCGTAACGCTCTCGAATGGCGTCCCCATCGAAACGGTCTCGAAAATGCTCGGACACCGTAATATCCGCACGACGCAAATCTATGCAAAAGTTATTCACGACAAGGTTTCGGCTGATATGGATGCGCTGGCCGAGAGGTTAAACAGTACGATGCCGTCCCTGCCGCCAATACGAGAAACGAAAGTGGTTCAGCTCGCTGCACACAGCACATTATCGAAAGTCGACAGACGAGTCGCTGCGAGAATCTGATATTGCAACGGTTCAAAAACGGGAAACGGCAGCTTCGACTGCCGTTTTTACGTCAGCACCCACCCTTTGTCTGTCGCGATCGCTTTTTGGATAGCATTCAGTTTCGCGAGGTTTTTCGCCCCGATATTGCAGGTTTTGCCATTACCGGTATCGGATAGCGCGTTCAGCAGGAATACCAAACTCTCGACCGTGAGTTTCGGACAACCGTTCACGGCGATGTCCACATCGACGGGTCCGTCGATGATTACCGTTTCGAGTGCGGAGCAGGAAACGAATGTCGTGTCGACCTTCGATGTTACCTTGCTGAAGTCGAGTCTTCCGCCGATTTTGCGCAGGCTCTTGCAGCCATGGAACATCTCCGAGGCGGAGGTAATGCGCGAGGTGTTCAGTCCGCCGATCTCCTGCAAGTTCGTACAGCCGTAGAAGGCATACATCATATTCGCGACGTTCGAGGTGTCGAGTGTCGGCACGCGCTCCAGCGCCGTACAGCCGTAGCACATCTGATACATCGAATCGAACGACGCCGTGTCGAGTGCCGGAAATACCGACATCGTCGTATTGCCCCGAAAGAGCTGGTAGCCGTTGCGGATCTGATTCATTCCGCTGGTGCTGTCCACCAATGCGACTTTATCGACGAGCGATGCCAACGTCTCTTCGTCGGTTGTCGCCACGCCTTTTGCACGGAGTGTTCCTGTAAGGACCTGCCGTAAAGAATCGAGCCGCAAAACGAGTGAGGTAAAGTCTGCCATACGCTATCCGATAATATGGTTCAGGGCCTCCTCGATGCCCGTCAGTCCGAGCGAAGCGGTCATTGCATCGACCAACGTCGCATAAGTCACGGCAGCACCAGTACCGTTGCGGTCGATTTCGATAAGGTCGGTGGTGGCCAAAGCCGTCACCTTCGGGAGTTGAGAGAGCGTGATCGTATCGGTATCCGATCCGGTTGCAGGTCGTCCTATAATCGACCCTGTTTGTTCTGTTGCCATAATTCTATTCTTCGTAAATCCTGAATTCGGACATCATCTGATAGGTTACGTGCCACATGCATTTAACGGAGGAATAGGGCGACGGCACAGCCAACAGTTGCAGTAGCCCTCCGTAAGTTTCGATGCGAGGAACCGGCAGATAGCCCATTCCGTAGGCATCTTTCTTCAGTGTCGTCACGATGCCCGACTGCGTGTCGTCCGCCGCAAGCACGATGTTCGGCGAAGAGCGCGTGCGGATCGGACAGTCGTAGAGGTTCACCACGCTGCCGATATATTCGGCCGATACGGGCAAGTTCAGCCAGACGATGAAACTGCCGAAATCCGCGCCGTTGGCGATCAGGTTGAAGTTGCGGTTCAATGTATATTTGCGGGTCGAGGCGTTGTAGTCCGTGCCTTCGTCCGTGAAGTATTTGAACTGCACTTTCGAATATCCGCTGAAGATGCCGCTCGCCATTTCGACGTGTCCGTCTTCGTAGATGCGTGTGGCAGCCGTCGCAGCGTTCTCGATACCGTCCGCGCCGGCGAAGAACATCAACTTGCCGTGCTTCGACGTCGGAGCGCCTTTCAATGCGCAGCCCGCCATCCCCGCCACGACCTTCTTGTCCGTATCGTCCTTTACGCCGACGAACCCCGACAATACAACGCCGCTACCGGCATCGATCTCTGTCGAAATGTCTTGAAAGTTCTCGCGCAGATACTCCAGATCGCCATTATCATTCTTCGCAGCCTCGTCCAAGAGTGCTCCGATCGTCCGGCGAGCCGTATAGTAAGCCTCGATGTCGGCGAAATCCGCTTCGATCGGGATGAACTCCGGTTCCGACTGCGTGTATTTTCCGATAGTGGCAACGGCCCGTTGATAGGCATCTTCGTAGGGTGTCCATTCGTCGGCGAGCAACCGGACGGCGCGTCGCTTGCCATATACCATAAGCGTCTTGCCGTTTACACTGCGATAACGGAATACAGAGAGCAGCCGCAGGGCATTGGTGCGAAGTTGTTCGTACTCGGTTCGGATATCCTGCAAGCGCTCTTTCAGGAACGACTTCTCCACGGGCGAAACATATTCGTCGGAGTTGATACGGCCGAGCGTCTCCAGCGTCGAGGAGATCGTCTGCATCAACTCGTCGAAATCCGTTCCAGTATCGGGCTTCGCGGGGTCGATGCGACCGAAGCGCAGGATGCCGTTGCGGAAACTTACGCCATAACCCGTCGTACGGTTGAAGAGCTGCATATCGCCCGTAGCGGAGTCGAACCACGAGTCGCCCGACTTATCCGAGAGGAAGCCCGTGAGGTAGATGTTCTTCAGATAGGCCGAATAACCGGTCATATCCAGACCGTGCGCCTTGAGATTCGACAAGTCGCCGAACTGCGCTGCGATGTTCTCCGTGCGGATCGTCCAGTCGTCCATACCCGTGAGGAACCGCAGGTAGGTACGGGTTTCGTAGCGGGATGTTTGTCGCTCTTTGTCGGTCGTATTGCCGAATGCCACGAACTGCATCGCCGCCTGCGGGTGGTAGGGGTAACCCTCGCGCAGCTCGTACCGCCATTCGGCGTAGGTATCGCGGTCGAGGCACTCGGTAAGGCGGAAGTAGCAGGTCGTGAAGCCGGCATAGGTGCGGTTGCCGAACGAGTCGTCCGAATTGACGGTATTGCCGCTCGAAGCGTCCATTGCCGAGTTCAGGAAGATGCCCATACAGAGGTCGTTCTCGCGTAGGGTGCTTATTTCACCATCTTCCAACTTGACGACCAACGTCCGTTTCTCCGACGAGACGACCTCGACGATGCCGCCGCCCGGAGCGGACCACCGATCGCCGACGATCGTTTCGATGCGGTTGTAGCGGTATTCGGGAACCTCCAAGAACTCCTCCAAATGAAGCCGCCGCAGGTACGTATCGCCCATGACCGACAAGTCGCCCGAGATCGAACCGCCTTTCTTGTCCAATTTCTTGTCGAGTTCGCCCGATAGCCCCGTGATGTCGGAGACGGCGTGCGTATGCTTCTTCGGAGCCATCACGCCTTTGATCTCCTTACCGGAAACCTTCATCGATGCGGCGGCAGTCGGGACGTCGACGATGAACTCGAATGCGTCGAACTCCGCCAACTGTCCCGAAGCGCTCGCGAGGTCTTTGATGCGTACTTCGTCCATAATTTTTACTCTTTGACAGTGAAAATAAATGGATTTTTACTATCTTTATGGAAACAAAGTCTCAATTTGCTACACTATGTATATTGTTGATAACACAACTAAAAATAATCACTATTCCGTAATAGAGAATTTGGCATCTTCTGCCGATGAGATTATTCTTATCAGTCCGTTTTGCGTTTCTGATTTTGATAATTTTTTAGACCGGGTAGTAAACTCCGAATCGATTAAATCCATGACTTTTATGACCACCCTGAAAAGGAGTGAGATTGCAGATAAAACACAGTCTTTGCTTTCATTCAAACGAATGGCAACTAAATATGGAATTCAAAATTCTATCTTAATAAACAACTCTTTACACGGTAAAATTTATATCTTCAAATCCAATGGTGTACCACTTAATGCCCTTGTGACGTCTGCAAATGCTACCCACAATGGATTTTTCAGGAATCATGAATGGGGTTGTTGTTTCGATGATAAAGATCAAATTGATAATCTCGAAAAAACGATTATCCACACGGCTGAATATGAATTGACAGACAATATGCTTAATGATGTAAAACATCGAGTAGATTCACATAAACAGCAATATCCTACAGCACCGCAAATTTTGCCGCCAGTCATAAATATTAATGACATCATTGCTTCAAGTAGATTCAATCTTAATATAACTCCAAACACTCGAATCTTTCTCAAGCCCATCGGTCATACAGAAGATCCTGTTTTTGATGGAAATTACTCTGAAGAGACAAAACAATATTTTGCGAAACGTCCCAAGATTGTCCGTAATGATGACTTATTGATATCTTATGGGGTTGGTTCAAGAAAAATTATCTCGGTATTTCAAGTATTGAGCAATACTCCCAGCAATTCAGGGGACAAAAATTCTCGTTGGCCATGGTCTGTAGAGGTAAAGAATCTTACTCCTAAATTCGCGAAAGTATGGTTCGATAAAAATCTTTATATTACGAATTTAGCCCGAGAGTATGTCGATATTTATGACTTGCCAATTACTAATAACGGAGGTAAAACATTAGGTGCTCTTCAATGGGGAACTGATAAAATACAGCTCACACAAGACTTTGGAACTGAATTATTATCATTAGTAATGACTATTGAAAAGGGGTTATAATTCAAAATTAATTATCGGCAAAGAACTTTATGATAAAACTGAAACAAACATCTGTTTCGAAGTCGAGTTGTTTTCTTATGCTACAGACTTAAAAATCACCCACCCAGCACCTCTGACTTGAAGTTCTCTTTTCCGAGAACATACACCAAATCCCGACCCTTGGCAGTCAATTGACCGCCGAGGGTTATTCGTAGGTTCTGCGCGCTGCCGCCTGTCGGGAGCATCGCCTGCAACTTCGACAGCGGAGCGATGACTTCGGGATCCGTACCGGCATTGGGATTGTCGCCGACCATCGCATAGGTAGGACCGTATACCAGACCGCCGTTGGCCAATGCCGGCACGCTCTCCTGCGCATTCTTGTTGATGAGCGCCGTCATCACGGCTGCTGCCGCGACCATTGCTGCACCGATGGCGATCGCCGCCCACGGGTTAGCGAGGACGGATCTCAACGCCGATTTGAAGGCGATGATCATCACGCCGAACTCGATGAGCTGCGAGCCGATATTTTTCAGAAAATTGGCGAACTGCGTCAGAATCGCTTTCATCAGCCCTCCGAATCCCAAATCGCCGGCGATGATCTGCCCGATAGCCTCCGCCGCAGCGACGATGCTGTCGGCCATAAACTTCGACACCTGCTGATCGAAGCGTGTCATCACCTCCGCAATCGTGGCGTGGACATGCTCCAATGCCGCCGAGAACGACCAGCCCTTCGCCGTCAGCGCTGTCGTGTAGTTCTCGACCATCGAGACCGTATCGGCGAGGTTATTTTGCAAGTATGCGCTGTTGTCGTCCGCCCAGCCGTAAAGCCCTTCGCGCACCGCACCGAATATCGCCTGCATCTGCTGCGCATATTGCGATGTTACGGGTTTCAGATCGCCCATTTTGAGTTTCGGAGCCGGCAGTTCCAACTCGAAGCCCGCGGGCAGAATACCGTCCATCTTGACGACGGGCTTCAGGTCTTCGGGCTTGATATTTCGGATCCGCTCCAGCTCTTTTTGTAGCTTCCCGATCTCGGCATTCGCCGCAGCGATATCCTCGACGGTCGATTCGGGCAGCAGTTTCTTCTTTTCGAGGGCCTCGATCCGCGCCTGCAATTTACCGATGATGCCCGTGCTCTGCTCCGTCTGCGCGTTGGTTCCGGCGATGGACTTCATCAACTCCTCGGTTTGCTTGCGAGCCTCGTCCGTTACCTTGTCCAGTTCGGCCTGCGCCTCGGCCGCCTTCTTCTCCGTTTCGCGTTTCTTTTCGATCGCTGCCGTCAGCAGATCGTACTCCTTGCGCAGGGGTGCGAGTTTCGATTCGTCGGGGACTTTCTGCAAGATAAATCCGGCGACCAATCCACCGAAATTCGGAACCATCCGCGTCTTGGTCGTCGTGGCGATGATCTCTTTCTGCTCGGCGATATTCTCCTGCAACTTGCGTTCGAGCTCGTCGAGCGATTCGGTTTCGGCCATCTCGTCGATCATCTTCTGCTTCTGGAGGCGGGCGTAGGCGAATGCCGCACCGAGCGCGAGGACCGCCGCCATAATCAATCCGACGGGCGACAACAGAGCCGTAAATCCCGCCGCCAGCATCGGCAGCACCTTGATCACGGCGCCGATTCCGAGCGAAAGGGGACCGATCGCAGCCACCAGCCCCGCCACGACGACGATCGTCTGCATCATCGCCGGCGACATCGATTGCAGCATCTGCACGACCGTCGAGAGCGCACCCGCTATCTTCGTCGCGAAAGGCATGATGGCCGCACCGATCCGTTCGAGGAAGTCGCCCCACGCATTCTTGAGCTGCTGCACGGTGCCGAGTCCCGTCCGTGCGGCGGCTTCGGCCTGCCCGCCGAACTTGCGCTCCAACTCGTCGAGGATCATCGCCTGCGCTTTGGCTATGTCGCCCGTCTCGGCGAGCTTCTTGATTACCTCCGTCTGCTCCTTGGAAAAGGCGATACCGGCACGCGACAGCGACGAGAGCTTCGTCGCGGGATCGGAGAGCGCCTTGCCCAACTGCAACGACGCCGAACCCAAATCCATCTCCAACGCCGTGGCGAGGTCCAATGCCAACGCCTGCGTACGCTTGAAGTTCTCGCCCGTGATGTTAGTAAAAGCCAACAGGCGGGCGGTGGATTTGTCGAGGATCGTCTCGTCGCCGAAGAGTGTCTTGCCCTGCAACTCCGAAGCGTAGTCGGCCAACTGCCGGAAGTTGTAACCGACGGCCTGATTCGTAACCTTGAGCGCCTGCTGCACCTTCGCCTCGGCTTTGGCCTGCACATCGGCCAGGTGCAGCGACACGCCGCCCAATGCAGCAAGGGGTGCGGTGAGCTTCAGCGAGAGCGACTTGCCGACGGAGGTCAGCTTCTTTTCGAGCGAGCCGAGTCCTTTCTCGACCTGTTGCGCCTTCTGTTGGAACTCATACGAGTCGGCTCCGATCTTTATAAGTAAATCGGCGATTCTCCGGGACATGGCTGTTTAGGGTTTGTGTTGCAGATAGAGCGTCCAGCCCGCCTCGACGTCCGATAGTACCGCCGGTTGCCCGTTTTCCACCTGCGACATAGCCGCCACGATAGGAATCATCGTCTCGCCCGCCTGCGTATCGACCGGCTCGTCGGCGCCGATACCCGACCATTCGGCCACACAACGGATATAGTTTTCGGTATGGTTCTCGATGGGCGGAGCGTAGCGCGAGATCATCTGCCGGATTGTCCGGTAGCCCTTGCGGGAGTAGGAGTCCAGCAGCACGAACATCGCGCGGTAGCCCCACGCCATCGTCTCGAACTGCTTGAATGCGGCATCGCGCGAGGGCGCAACTTCGCCCAGATACTTCGTCGCCGACCGGCGGATATTGCCGGGATTACGATTGCGCATCCCTCTCGGCAAAGTTTTCTCGTTCATAATATCTGTGTTATTCGTTCCGGAATGTCATTGTAGCAATCGTTTCCTCCTTGAGGCTCGGCAGAGCCCGCAAGCGGGTTCTGCTCTCGCTCCGCGGCGTCGGTTACAATTATTCAGTCCTCTGCTCATCGCTTTATGATTTTCGGTTATTTTCGTCGGTCTCTTTGCGCTTGCGCTCCAACTCGGCTCTTTTGAGCAAGACCGGGCAATGTTCGGGCGGCGTTTCGCACTTGTAGGCCTGTCGGATGACGATGCGGCTGCGGTCGATCTCCACGTCCTTGTGCTCGATGATGATTTCGAGTTTGCCGACCTTCTCTTCGAGTTTCTCCACGCGCCCGTCCAGCCGCGTGATCTGCTCGGATTGGATCGCCACGACCTTCTCCGTGTTCGCTAATTCGGCGGAGTCGGCGGCCGCGTTCTCCTTGCGCTTCTTCGCGTTGAAAAAGAGGATCGTTCCCGCCAACCCGCTGGCAAGAATGAAGTTCAGAATGATGGATAGTGTTTCCATAGTTTCGCACTTATTCAGGAATGTATTTGTAAATCGCCCGTTCGCGCACGATATAGAGGTCGCCGCAGATGAAAAACAGCCCCATGATGTTCTCGCCCCAGCCGGCGGCGTTCCGAACGTCGGTCGTCGTGTCGTCGCGGAAGTTCCGGATGAAGATGCCGTCGTCGTAGGAGTGTACGACCTCGCTCATCGTATGGTCGGCGTGATCCGCCCAGCGTCCCAACCGCCGGAGCAGCGTCCGCTCGGTAATCGAATCCCGCCGATAGAACCACAGCATATCGTCGGCGTTGATGCCGATATAGTTGTCGGAGACGGTGACGATCTGCTCGCCCGCAGCGAATTGCAGCATCTTACAGGGCTGGTGGAACCGCTTGTCGTGCAGATAGGCGCCATGCGAGGTATTCACGACGATCGTATTTTCCGTACGCCGCAGGGCGAGGATCGCACCCGACATCGGCGTACCCTCGTAGGCATATCCCCGTCCGCGATATCCGGTCGAGGCATCGGGCGAAATGTACTTGCACTCCGGGCGCGAGAGGTAACGATAGGTGCGATAGTTCGGATCCTCGTCCTCTGCCGTGCGGGCGCTGCGTCCGCCGGCATCGCCGCCCCGCGGACCGATATATTGCCGGTAGGATTTCAGGATATGGATATATCCGTCCATGTAGGTCGCGACGTTGCGGTACTCCTCCGGCGGGGTATATATCCGTTCGACCGTACCGCGATAGTCGAGGTAGCGGACCCCTTTCCCGTCCACCGCGACGAAACCCTCGTCCGCCTCGTACATCTCGAAGGATGCCGTGCTGCGGTAGATCTCCCGTACCTGCCGCGTGGCGGTGTCGAAGGCATAGACCGTCTTTTTATCGACGGACTGGAGCAGCAGACGGTTCAGGCAGCGGATCGCCTTGCCGACCGTGAAGGAGAGCGTCGCGACCGCTATGCAGTCGTCGCCCTCCGGCGGTCTCTCCGTTGCGAGCAGGCGCGGCATCTCCGTGAGTTCGCTGTTGTAGGAGTCGTCGAGGGCATTCAGTTCGATGGAGTTCAGGTAATAGGCGGCGTTCAGGAACTTGTCGTCCCGAACCACCGTATTCATATCGATATGCTGCCCCGTGAAGATCTCGCCCGTGATGCGCCGGCTCGGCAGCTGCTTGTACCGCAATGCTCCCTGCACGATATGACCGACCAGCGTGTCGTAGTCGTTCCGACCTTTCGTATGCCAGATGCGCGTGGGATTGCCGGCGGCATCGAGGTAGTAGAGCGCATAGAGCAGCCGGTCGTTCGGAATGGCGGGAATATCGCTCACGGGAAGCGTTACGGACATATCGACATTGTTCGCGGGATCGACGAGCGACTCGTAGCGCAAACCCTTGTCGTAGCTGTCGCCCGCATCGATCGAGAGCGTCATCTTGCGGAACGCGGCGCTCTCCATATAGCCCGAAGTGCGGCCGCTCGGATTGCCGAAGCGGTCGGTATAGGTCGTGATCTTGCCGATGAGCGTCTGCCGGACGAAGAACCGCCACTCGCCGTCGCAGGGGATGCCGTCGATCTCGATCTTCATGTTCTGCTCGTTGCCGGTCTTGACCGTACTCGCGATCTCCCCGTCGGAGGACTGCACCCACGAACCGCTCTCGGCGAGGCTGTATGTCGCCTTTTCGCCGACGATGCGGACGCCGTAATGCACCGCGACATCGACGCTTTCGTTCGGGCGGTAAATGCCCAGTCCCCACTCCCGATGGTAGGTCTGCAACCCGAACTCCCATACGAGCGGGAAGTTGCACTGCTCGACGGGAAAGCCCCGAGTTACGACTTCCGCACCCCGATAGGCATCCTCGCCGCTGAAATAGAGTTCCTCTCCGCTCTTCACGGAGACGAAGCCGTGCGGATCCGTCCAAGCGTCGGGATCGTAGAACCCGATGCGGGCGATCAGGTTGTCGAGGCTCTTGTTCTTTACATCGACCGAGACCTTGCGCAGCGCAGGGACGATGTCGAGCGTCGAACTTCCCTCGATGTGCAGGTCGCCCGTCCACATGCCGTCGATGCGCTCGCGTGCAGCCGATGTGACGACCTGCGCACCGGTATGGATCACGAGCCGCAGTCCGCTGCCCGTAACGATCCGCCCGACGGGATGCTCCGTGCCGACGCGATAGAAATTCACGGGACGGGCAGTTCGGTAGAGCGATACGGCGCGGCGGATATGCAGGGCACCGTTCGACTGGAAGATCTGTCCGGCGAACGGACGCAGGCACAGTTCGAGGATGTCGCGATAGGTAGGCTCCTCGTAGACGTAGTAGAGCCGTTCGAGGTCGATATAGGTTTGACGGAGCGAAGAGGCGTTCTCGTCCATGCCCTCGACATACAGATCCATCCAGTCCGCCGTATCGAGATCCAACTCCAACAAGTCGATGCAGGAGGAGAGCAGTTCCCATAGCGACCGCCTGCCCGCGATGCCGATATGTACGAGGTCGCGGAACGGAATGCTCGACAAGAGGTTGAAGCCGTCCACGGCCTTGATCGTAACGGTATAGGGCGGAGCGGTGAAGTTCTCGGAGTAGAGGTCGGAGGTGACGTAGCCCCGCCAATAGAGCTGCCGATTGCGGAAAATCGAGACGCGAAAATAACGGGGATCGGAGGTGAACAGAGCCAGGTAATGGAAATTCTCCTTGCAGAGGATATTGATGGTCGCCTCCGAAGCCTTGACCGGCACGTAGAACTCGTCGCCCCGTTTCTCCCACGTAATCTGCAACGGCGTACCGCCGTCGAAGGCCATCTCCTCCGACGGACCTGCGTACCCCCGCTCCGAAATCTCCACGCGCCACAAAACGCCCTTGTACTTCGAGCGAAGTTCAGCGTAATATTTTAGACCGAAAATCGCCATACCTTTGTCGCGGGAATAAAGGTAAAATGGCAAAAGGCCTCATCGCTGAAACAAAGTCCCTCTATAATGAGATTGCCGGAGCCGCACATGATGCGGCTCCGGCTGCAATAAACAACTGATGGAGCACGATAGATTTCCTATCGAAAGAGACGACGTGTGCAACCCTACTCCGGGGTTAGGACGGATGCTCCCCGTTCGAGCTGCGGGGAGCATCCGTGCGTCGGTCTATTCCTCTTCGCCTTCGAACCACTCGCGGAAGTAGTCGTAGAAGCGCTCTTTGGTCCTATCCGCCATGCGATCGAAATTCGTCAGGATGAATTCGCGACCTTCGGTATTCCACTCGGCTGGGGTCTCGATAGCCCGGAAATTTACCGGTTCGACGATTACGCCTTCGTACTCTTCCAACAATTCGCGAGCTTTGCGAGCCATGTCTCGCACCTCGTCCGTCGCCTGCGCCCAATTCGTGGCATTCTTCGGGAATCTCTCTAAAAACCGTTCGATGTTCGTTCTCATAATTCGCTCTTTTTTAGTTGTTTATCGTACTGCAAACATAATATCGTTATTCGGAACACGCAAGTTGTTAGGCGACTATTATCGTATTTATTTTCAGTAAATTAGATGTTCCGAAAAGATGGCGGAACCGAGCATTATCGTTGCCGGCGATTATTCCGTTTTCTCGATAATTACGAACCGATCGACTTCGGGAATGACTGCCAAGCCACCCCACGTGCCGTGCAGTTGTCCGAGCGAGTCGATGAACTCGATCGTTCCCTCCTTGCCGTCGTAACGGCTATCCTCGTCGCGAAGATGGATAATGCGAATCTTGTCGCCTACCGTTGCATTTGCATTCATCGTTTTCATCTCTTTATGTGTTTTCCGGTTTCGGGTCTTAACCCCGCCGAGGAAGATTTCTCGGCGGGGTCGTCTCTCGTTTCGTCAATCAGCCGTCTCTTCCGATTCCCAACGCTCAGCGAGCAATGTGAGGATCCGGTTGTTGATGTCGTGATTCGCATTCGATAATTCGCCGTAGCGGTTACCGGCACGTCTGTTCTCGTCGGCAAGGCGTTGCATCTCCTTGCGGTTCTTTTCGAATTCGACCTCCAACCGGTCGAGTTCGGCGTCGATTTCCGTTCTTTTTCGATTCGCAGTATTCATAATCGAGTCGTTTAATAGATTGTAGTTCAATTGTTTATTGCACTGCAAACATAACATCATTATTCGGAATGCGCAAGTTTGTCGGCAACTTAATTCAAAGAATATCAACTATTTATCAAGCATTTTTCATATGGTAAATATACATGCTGCCGAAGATTCGTTGCAGAAACAATGTCCCGCCTTCGAACGGAAACCGGAGCCGTACATCGTGTACGGCTCCGGTCGCAATAAACAACTGAATGGACGAAACGAGGGAAAGCCTCCCGTCGGAGGCTCGGAGCATTCGCTCCTTACGATCGGAAGTCGGTTACTAATCGACCGCCAGATATTCCCACTTGCCGTCCCGATAGAGATATTTGTAACATATATCCTCCTCGATTTCTCGTTCGTAGGCGGCAACCGATTTATAAATCCGAGGCTCGGTATCGTACCGTTCATTCGATTTCTCGAACCGGCACTCTTCGAGACGTGTCTCCACATCGATTATGTTGCCTCGTTCGACCAGTGCCATTGCCGATTCCAATGTATTGTAGTGCGCTGACAACGTTTCGCCCAACGTATCGGGATGTCCGTCCCGCCATATATGAATGCTTTTGATTTTTCCGTCGGGAAGTCTTACTCCGATTCTTGCTCTTGTACTCATAATACGCTATATATTAGTTGTTTATTACACTGCAAAGATGGCATCATAATTCGGGACAAGCAAGTTTTTCTGCAAGTATTATTACGCTTATTTTCAATATTTTACACGTTCCCGAAGTGCGTCGCACACCTGTCGCAATGCCTCGCGTTCATCGCCATCGAGCGAGCAGACGAAATCGTCGTTGCTGTAGTAGTTGCCGTCCTCGTCCAGCTCGTCGAAGCAACGCTCATCGGCGGTCATAAGCACGGCAGCAAGGGCGCGATATTGAGTTGCGGTAATACCCGCAATCGTGTAAGTTCCGGTTTTCGTTCGGCGGAGTTTCATCGTCGTATCGTTTTATGCGCACCCTGCCTTTAGGCAAGGTGCGCGGTTATCGGTTACTCGATAGGAAAGACCTCTTGCCATCCGACTCTCGATACGCAACCGGACCGGTCCGCCCGTCGGATGATATAGGGAATACTGCTGCGGTCCTTTACATTGTCCACGAACTCATAAACCACGCAGTCGCCTTGCAGCCGGAAGCGTTGTCCGGCCGAAAGTTTATCGATCCGAGTAGCCGGCTTCAGATATTCGGATAGGCGTCCCGTGTTGCAGATCTTCTTCCAGCGGATCTCATTCGACTGCGGATTCATCTCGACCTCGACGCTCAGTTCGTCCCCGTAGTCGTCTTCGGTGGTGAGCCACACCTTAACTGGTCCGTTCGCCGGAGCGAGGCTTTTAACCGTTACCGCCGAAAATACGTAATCGCTCTGCTGCCGCATATAGTTCGATGCGATCTGTTTTGCCTGTGCACTTGTCATGTTCGGGTGTTTTAATCGTTTATTATTCAGTTGTTTATCGTACTGCAAACATAACATCGTTATTCGGAACACGCAAGTTATCCGGCAACTATTATCATATTTATTTTCAGTTATTTAGAATAGCGTCGGCGCGTGTTCGAAGAGATCCATCCTCCGCTCGATCTCCTCGAAAGTCTGCCCGTATTTGAAGCCTTCGGATGACTTATTTCCGACCTTCGAAAGCCGTTGCAGTTCGCGCCACAGTTCGGGATGTCGGCGGCGCAGTTCGGCGAAGACCGGTATGCGGCAGTTGGGGCAGAACCAGCAACCGCCCCGATGCGAGGTTCGGTAGAGAGGCGACAGCAGACCGTATTCTTCGCACTTGCGTCGGGCATCCGCCTCGGTGTACCCGTACTTGGCGAGCAGACTTGTTTTACGGATATACCCTTTGTCCTGCATCCGCGCGAGGCGTCTCGGTTCGTCGGCCGCGATGCCGACGTACTGCACGACGCCCTGCTTGCGGAAACGACCGTAATAATGATGTATGGGCCGGATTTTGAGGTCGCGGTTGGCGCAGCACTTGCCGCCGATGAGCCAGCCGCGCAGCATACCCTTATGCGTACCGCTCCCTATGACCGTATGGAATAACGTAAGATAGTCTTTCTCCGAACGGACGACATCGACCCGTACGCCCAAGGCTGCAAGACGCGGAATAGCCGTCGAGTAGATCCACTCGATGTGTTCGGGTATCTCGCCGCTGATATTGCGCCAGTGGTCGAACATCACCTCCGAGAAGACGGCGGCATCGAGCGGCTCGCCGTGCTCGAGGGCAAGGAGGATCGTAGCGATCGAATCCTTGCCGAACGAGCACGAAGCGATATAGGCGGGATTGTCGTAAGTATGCGAAGACATATCAAAGGGAGAGGGTTTGCTGTTCGAGTCTCTTCTCGCAAATTGCGACATACTCCGGATTGGGTTCGAAGCCGATGTAATGGCGTCCTAATCGTCGGGCGACGACTGCCGTCGTTCCGCTGCCCATAAAGGGATCGAGAACGAGTCCCCCTTCGGGACATCCGGCTTCGATCGGCGTCTCGACCAATCGCGAAGGATACATGGCATAGTGCGCCTCGTGGCTCGGTTCATAAGGGATACGCCACACGCACCGCATATTGCGACCGCGAGGATTTATCTCGAGGCGTCCGTGAGGTTTTCCGCTGATGCAGCGATACTTTTCGCTTTTGCCGTTGAGCGTTACCGGATTTTTATAGCGGTCGAAAGATGAAGCGGCATACGGTTCGAACTGCTGCTCGAAATAGTATCGCTGCGACTTGGTAAAGAAGAACATCTTCTCGAAGTCCACCGTAAAACGATCCCGCACGGAGGCGGGCATACAGGCGGGCTTGTACCAAATGATCTCGTTGCGCAGCACCCAGCCGCGCAGGATCATTTCGTCAGCGAACTTGTTCGGAATATTGCAGAGCGACTTGGATGGAATACGGTGACGCACCGTATCGACCTTGATGTCTATAAGGCAATCGCTGTTCTTCGAATTCTCGCTCCACTTGGGATCTTGTCGGCGGTTGTATTTGTATGGTTTGCTATACGAATCGCCCAAGTTCACCCACAGCGTGCCGGAGGGTTTCAGTACGCGGCGGCACTCGTCGAAGATCATGCACAGATGCGCGATGAACTCCTCGCGCGTAGGTTCCAACCCCAACTGTCCCGACCAACCGTCCGGCCATACGATCGAGCCGATGCCGTAGTCGCGCATCTGCCAGTACGGAGGCGAAGTGACGATGCAGTCCACCGACTCGTCGGGAAGCAGCCGAAGACCGGTCAGAGCGTCGCAGGTATGGATAGTATTCGGTTCCATATGGGCGATATCAGTAGTTCGTCGTGATCCACTCCTCCTGCCGGCGGCGGGAGACTTTCGAGGCGGTGATGGTGCGGTCGAGCCGATGGATCGTCCAGCCGTACCGGGCGGCGAGGCGTTCTATCTTCTCGTGCGGAAACATCGTGAGCATGAACTTCCCTTCGACCGTCGCGAGCGTGTCGAGCAGCCGCGAAAAATCCTCCTCGTCGAACGTACCGTTGTAGTGTCCGCAGTCGCTGCCGACATAAGGAGGATCGACGAAGTGGAACGCTTCGGGACAGTCGTAGCGGCGGATGACATCGATGCCGTCCTCGCACTCGACCGTAACGCGGTCGAGGCGGCTGCACAACTCCTCCGTGAAGGCTTCTTTCGCATTGCGGAGTTTCAGCGTCGTCGTGCCGCTGCGGTCGTAGCCGAACGTCCCGTCGATCATCGAGGCGAAGCCCAACTTCGTGCAGACCCACACCGCCCAAGCCCGCTCGACGGGCGTGAAGAACGACGGATGCTCGTTGATATGCCGTGCGTGCGCGTGTATCTCGCGGCTGTGGAGCGTCGCGTCGATCATCGCCTTGAGTGCCGCATACTGCGTCTGCGCCACGCGGTAGAAGTTCACCAATTCGGTGTTCGTGTCGTTGATGACCTCGCACTGCGCGGGCGGCTTGGCGAACAGCACGGCGCAGCCGCCGCAGAAGGCTTCCGTATAGAGCGTATGTTCGGGAATCAGCGGCAGGATATGCTTCAGAAGCATCTGCTTGCCGCCATAGTATGAAATCGGTGTTTTCAATCTGGCCATAAGGGTTCGGTTATCGGAGTTTGAGGAATAAGAGCAGCAGAAGCGTCAGTGCGACGAGCGCCGTCGCCCACTTGAGCCATGCGACACTGGAGGATGGCTGCTCGTCGGTCTGCTCCTGCACGTCGTTGCGGGCTGCCGTGTTGATGCGGCTATGCGAAATGCTGTCGGTAAGGATCGTGCGGTCGTTCTGCATCGACACCTCGGTATAAGAGATGCGCTTGACCGGCTGCCGGGAAACACTCGCCGCCGGAATCTTCGGAGGCGGAAGAACGGCACGGAGCGTGTCGGTCGGATTCGGGAATCGATCGTCGCTCGGTTCCGGATATTCCGCCGGCGGATAAAACTCCACGACGGTTCGGCGGAGCGTTTCGATCTGCCGCTCGAACTCCTGCCGGAACAGCATCGTAAGGGTCGAGTCGGCGATAGTGAGCGTCTCGTGCCGCTCGGATCGCGTGCTTCGGAGCGGAGAGCAGCCGCTGGCGGCGATCGTCAGGATAATCAGGGTTATTTTCGGATACATCGTTTCATTTCTTCGATTCGTTCCATGCGTTCCTGCATGGTCGGTTCTTGTTTTGCGGGAGCCGTCGTCTTCTCCCACGGCAACGGGAACATCTCGGTCATCGGGCGGCGGTCTTTGCGGTCGAGTTGGATACAGGTCGCAACCCACACTGCCCACCGCTCGCGCTCCCACGCCTGCCGCTGTCTATCGCCCTCGCGTTTCGCCCAGCCGAGCCACGCGTAGATGAACTCTGCGGGCGTCAGGCGTTCGAAGGCTTCGGGCGCCAGTCCCATCTGCCCGACGGCGATGGCGAACCACCGCTCGTAGGTTACCGCTTGCGGCTCCCCGTCGTCGGGCGTTTCCCGTTTTTTGAGAGGTCGCCCAACTTATCCGTCAGCGGCGCGATGCTCTCGACGAAGAGTTCCGAGACGGCGAGGATGAGCGACGGCTCCTCGTCGAAGATGTCCCACACCTCGTCTTCGGTGTAACGGCGGTCGCTGCCGGCACGCCGTGCGCCCTCGTTGAGTCCCGTAGCGGTCAGCGCGACGATGCTGTCCAACGATCCGAGGGCATTGGTCGAAGCGACCGTCTGCCCGAACTCCGCACCGCGCTGCCTGACGAACTCGTCGATAGCGCGCAATCCGAAATGGATCGGATGCGGCGTACCTTGAATGATGATCTCTTTCATAGCGGTCAGGATTCAGGTTTGTCTGCCGGCGTCAGGTTGCCGCTGCCGGTAAGCGAATAACTGTAAGAGGCGTTGTCGCCCGCAGGCGTCGAGAGCGAAAAGGTCGTGATGTAGGCTTTGCCCGTGTACATCTTCGCAAGTCCCGTGAGCGGCGACTTGACGACCACCTCGACGAGTTTCTTCCGAAGTACCAGGTCGAGGACCTCCTCGGCGGTATGGCTGTTCTCGATCGAATCGTCGACGACCACCAATCCGTCGCCATCCACCGACCACGAGACATCGCCCGGCCACTTCTCCTTACCGTCGGTATCCTTCGTGCGCAGCTCCTTCATCTCCAAGTCCACCTTCAGCGTGTGCGTCGTGGCGTGGAGCGTCGTCTTATCGTCCACCAAGAGGATGATGTCCTCGCCTTGGACGACCTGTTTGTTTCCGTAAGTTTCAGGCATAAGCGTAAAAATATTTCGGCATAAAATTTGTTAAAATAAACAAATGTGTTTACTTTTGCATTGTATGAGCAATTTAATCGACATACTGAAAGGAGTACATCCGGGACTCTTCTTACAACGAGAGCTGAATAATCGAAACCTGAAAAGCGGCCGGTTCGCTGAATCTATCGGTGAGCATCCCCAAACCATAAGCGCCATTATTCGCGGCCGCAGGTCGATGAATATTCCGCTGTCGTTGCGAATCGAACATGCGCTCGCATTGGAGGAAGGCATGCTTATGACCCTGCAAGTTCACTACGACATTGTGCAGGAGAAGCGAAAACTTTCGTCCGCTCACCATCCGGATATCGACAAATACCGACTTTCCCTGTTTTGGGACACATCGTTCGACAATATCGATTGGGATGCCCATAGCAGTTACGTTATCAATCGCGTAATGGAGCGAGGCAATGAAGAAGAGATCATCGAAACCATCCGTTTTTATGGTCGAGAAACCATTTTAAGCAAGATCGTATTATCGCCGTCATCTCCGTTCTCATCGGTTATCAAAAAGAACCTGAAGCAATATCTCGATTATGAAGCATAAAGCGTTGCAATACCATACTGTCAAACCCATTCTGCGGTCGTCGCTCGAACATCTGATGACTCTCGAAGCATTCGCCCCGTTCCGCCTTGTCGGCGGCACCTCGCTCAGTTTGCGCTATGGACATCGTATGTCCGACGATATAGATCTATTTACCGATGCCGAGTATAGATCTTTGGATTTCCATAAATTGCAGGATATTCTGCGCAAAGAGTTTCCTTATTGTCAGGGTGATTGCGGAGAGATCGTCGGCTTCGGAGCCTCATATATCATCGGACAGAGCAGGGAAGAGTCCGTAAAACTCGACCTGTTCTATACGGATGACTTCATCCGTCCGGCAGAGCAGCACGATACGATCCGTATGGCGTCCGTAGACGACATCGTTGCGATGAAGATGGATGTTATCGCCCGCGGTGGCCGTAAAAAGGACTTTTGGGATTTGCATCTCCTTCATAATGCCTATTCTATCGAGCAGCTGCTCGCTTTATACGCAGCACGATATCCCTACGGAGCATCGCGCGAAGAATGCCTTGCGGGATTGACCGATTTTACAAAGGCGGATGGCGATCCCGACCCTGTTTGTCTTGAAAATAAAATCTGGCAACTCATAAAACTCGATTTTACGGATTGGGTTAAACAATTCTGAATGTCATCGTCGCACCATACAGGTCATAATCGGCATAGTATTCTGCCGCCGAAGAGACGAAGCGGCTGCGCTTGCCGTCGAACTCCACACCCTCCAAGGCGGCGATCACCCGATGCTTGAGGCGTTCCGCACCGGAGAACCTGCTGTCATAGACCGCTACCTCGAACATCGTCCGATAGCCGGCGATGCCGTGCAGCGTCCTTACGGGCGTCTCCTCCGGTACGGAGAACGCGGCGAAAGGCGCAGGCGTCCGGGCATCGACCGCACCGGCTTGGATTTTATCCGCCAATTCGGGAATATCCCGCTCCAACAGCGAAATTAACCGTGTCTTGAAATCTTTCATTTCGATACCGGTTTGAAATTCTTATTCACGAACTTCTCGACCGCCGCGGCCAACTCGTCGCCGAAGATCGCCACCGTACGCTCGGAGTTCTCCGTATAAGCCTGCTCCAAATAAGGCGTCGGCCGGATGCCCTCGACGCTGCGGACAAAGACCTTTTTGCCCTGCGCATCGTCGAAGACCAACAGTTTGCCCTTTTTCGAGGTGCGCGGATCGGCAGTCCCCTCGTGGATGAACTTGCCGTAGTATTCGTTCACGGCGCCTTTCTTCTTCGTGCGCCCGAAGACCGGCTTCACGGCGATGGCCACCTCCGACTTCGAGGCATTGCGGTCCTTGTAGCGAACCGTGCGCAGCTGTTTCTTCAGTTTGCCTGTGCGGACGGGAACTTTGCTCCGTGCCGATTGCAACATCGGTTTGGCCGAGGCGCGCAGAGCCACAAGCAGCATCCGCTTCTGCATCGTGTTCGGCAGCTCGTCCATAATCCGTTTGGCTTCGGCATAACCTTCAACCTCGATCGTCAGCATCGCTCTTTCGGCATTTGAGGTGCAGGCGCCAGCGGCGCCCTTCCTCGTGGATCGAGATTATCTTCCGCAGATACCCCTCGTCGCGAACGACCATATCGGGGCGCAGGTCGGGTTGCCAGCGGATCGTATAGACCACTTCGTTCTCGTGGACGATGCGTCCGGCGTAGAGGTTCTCCCGACCACCGTTCTCGGTGCGCTGGGCGTAGCAGACGGCGACGCGCCGGAACGATTTCGTGAGGTCGTTGTACTCGTCCCGCTCTTCGGTGTATTCGAGGATTTCGATTCGCGTGTCAAACATCGCCATAAGGAGTTATCCGCCACGGAAGCAGGAGTTTCTCGGCCGTGAGCGACAGCTCCGAGACGGAGCGGCCGACGAGGTTGTCCGATTCGTTGTCGTAGAGCGTACCCAAAATCAGCAGAATAGCCGCCTCGATTGCCGGAGGAATGCTCTCCTTATCGTAGCCGACGACGGCTGTAACCGTTGCAGTTTGTCCGCCGTACTGCGGTTCGGCAACCAGCATCGGGTCGTAGTCGTCCTTCAAGAGCGTATAATCGGATTCGGGAACGATGGTTCGAGAGACGGAGAGCCGCTCGATGCGCGTTGTAGGGACTGGCAGGCGGACGATGGGAGCGTCGGAGGGGATCGGCACGTCGAACCGTACCCTCTTCTCCCGAATGGTCCGTCCTGTCATATCCTCCGCCACGGCAACGGCCATGTCGAGTTTCGCAGCGATCAAAGTATCGTCATGGGTGGCGCTGCCTACCCGCAGGTGCTGCTTGGCGAGTTCCAACGCGATCGGCGGCTCCCGCATCTCGATTACCGTCATACCTTACGCCGATTTATGCACCAACTTGTGGACGGGATGCGTACCGGCATCCAACAGGATGCCGTCCACGCGGGCGAAGCCGAACAGTCCGATCGAAAGGTACTCGGCGAGCAGTTCGTTCAGGCGGATCACGCGGAACGACTTGACCATACGGATCTTGAACTTCGAGAAGTCGCCGAACAGCACCGAAGTCTTGCCCGCTACGGCATCGTCGAGGTCGTCGTTCAGGATATAAGGTTTACCGAACAACGTCGGCGGCGTGCCGTCCTTCGCACCCTCCTGCCAGATGTAGCGCCCCGTCGTATCCTTGATCTTGACGAGCGAGTAGAGCGTATTGCGGTTGAACATGAACCGCCCGTGCCGGGCATAGGAAGAATCCACGCCTTTCACGAGGTCGATGATATTATCCAACGTAATGGCGGCAGCGGCCGGTTGAGCATCCGAGGCCGTAGCCCACTCGACGATGCCCTTGGGTTTGCCCTTGCCGTCGCCGCGTGTAAGATCGTAGTTGATACCCCGCCCGAACGACTCGGCCAACAGCCCCGAGAGCAGCGCTTCGAGGTCGAATGCCGAATCCTGCAGCAGTTCCAACGACACGGGGACGATGGGCGTGCGATAGGTATAGGCTTTGAGCGTTTCGGAGCCGAACGATGGCGCGGACTTGGTCGACTGCTGGTATTCGGCAACGACCGTAGCCTTCGCATCGGTATCGTTCACCGTCGGCATAATCAGGTCGCCGCCCTTGCTCGTGGTGAGAATGGAACCCGCCTCGAACATCCCGCCGTAGGCTTTCAGTGCGACCTCGATGCTGTCGGCCAGCGACGAAGGGACGATCACGCCGCCCGACAAACCCGTGATGCCGGCACGCTGTTCGAAGAGTGTCCGGTGCTCGGGTGAGATATCCGCTGCGCCGCGCAACAGGTAGTCGCGGAAAGCGGTGCGGTACTCCTCGGCACGACGTTCGTCCGTCTGCTCGCCGGAAGTCTGTCGGACATACTGCTGCTCGGCCTGCCGGCGCTCGATATCGACGTAGCGCTCCTCGGCTTCGACAGCTCGGTCGGCCTGCTCGTACTCCGCAAGCAACGTATTCCACCGCTCCTGCTCCTCGGAGGTCATCTCGCGCCCGTCGGCCGCGGTACGCAACTCGTCGATCTTTGCGAACACGGCAGCGCGGCTCTCTTTAAGGGTTTTCAGTTTGCTCATAAATCTCGTTATTGATTCGTTCGGGAGCAAACTTAATCCACGTATCAGCCGTAATAGGGAAACTTTGTCCTGATTGAAGAGATTATTCTATCGATATAAGAAAAGAAAGCTATTAATGAGAGACAACAAAAATTACGCAAACAATTTTGTTTGCGTAATAAGAAATAAAAGCAATGCCGAAACATTGCTTTTACTTTTTGATATTAAGAATTATCGAGGACCAATAAATCGGTCTCCATTGAAATGTATCATGTGATCCGGATTATCGGCAATCCAAACCTCAGTCTCCCATGCGATATCCGCAATATGTTTTCTGAATTCCGCCCGATCCGGGAATGCCGTAACATATATTTTACCGACTTCTGACTCTTTCAAAAAATCCTCCAATTCAAGCATTCGCTTGGGTGATACGGGACCGTGAGATGTAACCACTTCTATCAAGAATAACCATTCCTTACATTCATCATAGATAATGATATCAGGAAGCTTACTATGCTCTGTAATAGGAATGCCGATTTTTTCCAACGCGACCTTGTCTACATATAAATCTTTATTCTCTGTATCTCCGATATATAATACTTTTGCTCCGGGGGCAAATCGAGGGGCAAATTCCTCTATGACTGCTGCTTGAACAAGATTATGTTTTCCTGCCGACAACTTATATTCTTCACCTTCAATAACAACAGGTATTTTCGCTAAATCACGCTCTTTGTCATACCTGTCTTTCAATTTACCCAACAACTTTATGAAAGCCGACAGCTTGTCATCCCACTCTTTTTGTCCATATGCTCGGATTACCTCCAACGCCTCGGTACTCACGGCATAATGGGCTCGCGGACTATTGACAGGCAGATCCGGAATGTCCGGATTATAATACACGACTCCTGCCTGTACAAACTGGTGTAAAACCTGTCTGCGAAATGTCTCTCTCGTATTGGGAGCGTATGGCTGATCTTGTTTGTAATACTCGTTTACAAACGACATGATACCTTTACTTACCCCCATACTTTCATGAGTTGCTTCGCTCCAGTTTTTCTTCTCGGTTATATTACATAAGGCAAGAAGAGTCAAAGCAGACATTTCGTTTTGTTGAGCATCCGGCAATCCCAATGCTTTCAATATGGCTTGCGCTTCCTTGATTTTGCCCATATCAGTTTATTTGAAAATAGTTATTTACAATCTCATTTACATTCTCTATTGAGAAGTTATTTTTCAATATCAATTTTTTGCCAATAGATCTGATTATTTCCAAATCCGGTAAAGGCATACTTCGCAATTCTGTGGCACTCACATTCACGTTGCCGTTGAATGTTCTGAAATAGTCATCGAATAAATCGCTATCCAATAGAGCCGATATTCCGATGACTTCGGTTCGATCCAAATGGCCCTTGGGCCTATAAATATAATTCAATTTATTTTCCACACCGATATAGCGGGCATTGGTCTTATTGCAAAAGTAGGGGGCTGCAATCAATCTGCTTTTATCATCCTTTGCACTGAATCGTCTTAAAAATACATAATTGCGATTAGGTATAAGTACTCGTTGCGTCTGTGCAGAAATCCTGATGTATTGCTTTTTCCCTTTATATTCAACAGGGTGATCCACCAACATCTTTACGACATTATGCAACCAAAATAACGGTGCAACATCAAAAGCGGCAGGTTTATCACACAGGCTATTTTCCATTCGAAACGCCACGACCGGCCCTGTGGATATTTGGATGTCGTATTTATTGAGACTACCATTCCATGACTTAAACAGTCTAATAATGGACTCTTCGCGTGCATTGACCGGCAAATGAATGATCTTATCTTTCGATGTCGTATCAACTATATCAGCATATGGGTATACCTTCTGCCTCGCGGCATTCAAATCCGTTATCCCTTCGCTATATGAAATGCAAATTCTACGATCATTTATCATTTCGTCCCGCCGGAAGCCTTTGACTATAACCGTTTCTTGCAATACATCGTCTTTGGCGAACGTATCTTTCCGAGTATTGAATAGATGAATGAACGAAATATCTATTGCCCCTAAAAAATATTCTCTGAACAGCCGAAAGTACCGACCGGATGCAAAGCTACGAGGAACAATGAAAATCAATTCTCCGCTTTTATTCAACAACCCCGCAGAGATCGCCATAAACAACGAATATATGTTCGGTTGCCCGTCAACTATTTGTTGTGTAACCTTGACTCGGCTATCGTCTTTTGGCAGTTTGAAATACGGCGGATTCGATATGATGAAGTCGAATTTATCCGCGTCCTTCTGAAGTAGTGATGGAGAAGAACTCAGCGCTTGATAATTTTGCAGAATAAAATCATCTTCGCATATAACATAATCAAAATTAATCCCCTGATTCTTTAGTGTCTCTGCTAAATAAATTAATGCTTGCTTCGTATATGCGATAACGCCTGAATCAGTTTCATATACGACCAGCCGAATACTACGCACAGTACAAAGTTGTACTAACCTCTCGATTAAAGCGCAAGACAATACGCAAGTGCCACAACCCGGATCTAATACTGATATATCCTCTTTCTCGGTGGATAGTTGCTCGCTCATAAAGCGAGCTATCTCAACCGGTGTAAAAAATTGACCTTTCTCTTTTTTTGCTTCATTCGAAGTCGTAGACATGTATTGTGCTCCCAATCTTTGAGCGAAAGATGTGGGAGATTCATTGTCTTGATTATGTAATAAGTCAATTTTCACACAACAAAGATAGTGATTTAAATTTAGTCTTCCATTTTACCATTGTGCAAAATATAACAAGATGAAAAATAACAAACAAAAACCACCTCCTTTTATATAACAGTTTCGGAAGCAGGCGGGATTTTAAGGTGTGTTTCGAGAGGCATCAGTGTTTGAGCCTCATGACTCTCACAAGTCGATCCCGCGACAGGCATCGTACCATCGTATCGTTATTGTCAGATTGCGGAACAGTAGGCTCCGCAGATATTTCTTCTACCAGAGCGCCATCCTGTAACGAGCGCAAATACTCGGCTTTCCGCTCTTCGAGATACCGCACCGAGGCTTCGGTTTCGGGATAGGCAGGAAATACCACGAGCGACACATCTACCACACGCGAGAACCGGAGTATCGTCCGCTCGTCCATCACGAGACAGTTTTGCTCGTCGACATACTGCCACTCGTCCTGCTCGACGCCGAAGCGGAACGAACATTTCGAGACGTCGCCCCGGCGTACCAGCTCCAGCATATCGCTCCCTAAAGTCGTATTCGGAGCCTCGAACGCGAAGCGCAGACCTACGTCGTCCACTTCCAATCGCAGCGTCCCGCTCGTCGTGCGGGCGAGGATCGAATCGGTGTTGTGGTTGAAACACATGATGACGTCCGACAGATCGCACCCGTCGAACGCTCCCCGTGCGATCTTCTCCCGGAACCACCCCATAATAGGCTCGCTCCAACTCTCGAACTTCGCGGCATAACCGACGATCGTTCGGCTGACGGTTCCCGCTTCGCGGCTCTCGATATGCAGATCGCCGATAAGGCTCCGGATCTCTATTTCATTATTCGGTTCCATTCGTTTCAGGTTTTACGGCAGCCGTTACCGACTGCATGTTCATTTGTACGAAGTATTCGTCGCCGCCATCGTAGGAGTTCATATCTTCGAGGGAGCGGATCTCGTTGGCAGACATCGCGCCGACGATATTCATATTCTTGTAGTATTCCGAGCGGGTCTTGGCATCGCCGCGCAGCAGTCCGTTCAGACCGAAGAGGAAGTAACACTCCCCGAACTCGTCCTCGCGTAGCAGTTTGCGGTTGAACTCCTCCTCGATGCGGACGAGGTACGGCATCAGGCAATACTGCACGAACTCCATACCCTGATGCTCGATGTTATTGTTCGTGGCACGCTCCAAGTCGGCGATCATATGCGGCGGGATACCGTAGATAGTGGCGATCTCGGTCTTTTGGAACTTGCGCGTAGCGATGAACTGGGCATCTTCGGGAGGAATGGAGATACGTTCGTAGGTCATACCGCCCTCCAACAGCAGCGGGACGTGGGCGTTGTGCAAACCGACCGATTGAGCGATGAGGTCTTTTTTGAGACGCTGGTAGGCTTCGGGCTTGAGTGTCGAGGGATATTTGAAGACGCCCGACATATTGCCGCCCTGATCGAAGAACCGTTTGCCGTAGAGTTGCGCAGAGACGGAGAGTGCGAGGTTGTCGCGATGGACGGCGATCGGACTTTTACCCTTGTAGCCGTTGGTCGAGAGCCCGCGCAGGTGGATGACGTTTTCGTTCGGGAGCAGTTCGCCCGTGTCCGATCGGTAGAAAAGTTCGTCGTTGTCGGTAAGGATCGGCTCGATACGGGCAGGATGGATGAACTTCAGCCGAGCGGGACGATAGCGTTTATCCCGAAAGATGCGGGCATAGCCGTTGCCCCACAGAGCGCACGAAACCATCAGGTGATGCATCAGGTCGAAACGTGTGGAATAGGAGTTGGGGGCTTGCACGAGTCGGTGGCATAGGTGGTCGTACTGCCGTTCACGACCGCAAGCAGTACGGCGATAGAGATGCAACGGGAGCGTTCCGACCGTCTCTGAGAGGATTCGCACGCAAGCCCAAACCGCCGTGAGATTCAATGCACCCTCCTCGGTGATATATGGCTGGTGCGTGGCATCGACGACCGTGTCGGCGGTAATGACTTTATTCACCGCCGCCTCGAACTCGGCCGATGAAATGTCGCGCCGCTCATCTCTATGCAAAAATGAAAACCACTTCATCAAACTTGCTTTGTGGCAAACTTAATGAAGTGATTCTCGTTTTTAGTTAGACACTGTCCTAATCTTTTTTTAACTCTTCAATTTGCTCAATATAAAGAGTTTCGATCAGTTTGTTTGTAACATTTTGTTTCTCGGCAGTTTTTGAGCAATATATCTTATAGTATGTTAATCGAATTCTAATACCGGACAAAATACCTGGATCTAAACACTTTCCTTTATAAAGTTGTTCATTAATTTCATCATATAATTTCCAATCACCATTTGTACTGTCTACTTTCAAGAAATAGCCTGTGAGTTCTTGTGTCTCTTTTTCTAACTCTATAGATTGCTGAATAACATTATACGCCTGTTGCAATTTTTCAGTTGAAACATGATTATGCGCAACAGGATTATCAATATCGGAAGTAGTCCAAGCTGTTTTAATACTAATATTATTATCTATTAAGCCTTTTATAAATCGTTTATAGTGTGTAATAGCGTACCCTTTTATATCATTTAGGTGATTAGTCAAAGATTGTTCATCTTTAAAATTAAGTATTTCATCAATATAATTTAATGTATGATCCATATTTGACCCGCCAAATAAGTCGAGATTATCTTGAATATACATATGTAAGTTAAAAGAGGCTGCCGAAGTATTAAAAATATATAATTCCGGATTGATTTGACGGCTTTCAGGCGTATTAGATATTTTTTTATGGGTGTTAATGACAAACTCTTGGTAACTTGCTATTAAGGGGGATAGTATACTTGCTTTTATATCATGTGAGTTATTAGCATCAATAAACCCTAAATGAATAATGGGTTTCCGACAATTAATACGTTCTTGTATTATATCTGCATATCCTGATTGTGGAATCACAAATGCATCTTCTTCTGGAAGCATGTACTCTTCCACATTCTCAAATTTATCAATGATCTCAAATTCTTGTTCTTTAACTATGGTCAAAGAATAATATTCGTTAGATATTTCAGGATTTAAGTATAATGAACGTAAATCAATCTGGCCAGAAAATAATGAGGCAAGTTTATTCGTAGAAGTTCGTATTGCCAAATACTTATCTTGATCATTATCTGCATATAACATACATAGATAACGAGTTTGGACAGCATCCAAACCTACAAATAACTGTATTGTATCGTAATACAGTAAAATTTGATCTATGTATATTGCTTTATTCATTTACCAGTCTTACTGATTTTATGTCAAAACATTTCGAGCGCCACCATGAATAATGGTTGGTTGAATTTTTATTTGGCGTATGCGCTATTAATCCGTCTGATTTAGTTAATGTTAATTCTCCAATATGTAGATCTTTTCCTTTGAATTTTGGAAGTTTGGCTATCGCTTGGCAACTCGCAATATCTGTAAACAAAGATATAGCCATAGCTTGGCATTCACTGACAGCAAACCGTTTATTGGGATCTAAAGCCCTATATGATAAAAAATCAGTATTGGAAGGATGTTCAGAATTGAGGATACGATAGTACGAACCACCAGAAGGCTCCTTTGCGTCTTTTGGAGGGCAACTTTTGGGTAAATTCTCGTACCAATCCATGCCAATTAAGAAAATTAGAATGTAAATATACTACAAAATTCTGAATATCCAAATTTAAGTCTTGTGTAATAACCTATTCAACACCCTCCTGAATGAACTGAATTCGGAGTATCTGCGCTTGCCGGTGATAGTGATGTAGAAATCCTCCAACCGTTCGTAAGCCTCTAACTGCGTCGGATAGAGGTCGCGCATACGGAGGTAGAGTTCCGCGAAGCCCTCGAACGAGAGAAAATGCCGCACTTCGGGTTCGAGCGGATTCATCGCCGACAGTTCAGCTTCGACTTTCTCGCGCTCGGCCGTAATCACCGGCGAATGATAACGTTTATATTGCTTTCGGTTCATCTTCGACGCACATTTGCTACGCTCGGCATAGTCTGCGAGCCGCCTCTGCTCTCGCTCATCGCAAATGTTCATTTTTCTGCTGCTCATAATTGTATCGTGTTATAAGGTCAATAATCCTCTGTTCTCATACGGGTTGCGTTCGTCGTTGGCCTGTGCGGTCATCCACTCTCCGAGTGCCATAATCGCCGCGACGATGCCGTCGATCTTCTGCGTCGATTTCTCCTTGTCGGGTTTGATATTGCCTGCAGGATCGGTCTTGACAAGCGTCGATGCGAGCATCCACCGCAAGACCGGATTGCCGAAGTGTTCGATTTTCCCAGTCAGAACCAGTTTCTCGAACTCCTTGGTCGGCGCCGACATCGAGCCGTAGCCCTGACCGAAAGGATTGCACTCCATCCCCTCGTTCTGCAAGTCGATGATCGTCTGCGAAGAGTTCCAGCGGTCGTAAGCCGATGTCCGCAGATCATAATCTGCCACGATACGCAGGATATCCGCCTTGACGAAGTCGTAGTCGATGACATTGCCCGGCGTAACGGTTACATAGCCCTCTGCCACCCACTTATCGTAGTTGATATTCTCTTTGCGGATCTTCTCCCGCATCTTCTCTTCGGGAATCCAAAAGTGCGGCAGCAACTGGAAACGGTCGTTCTCGTGGAAGAGCAGCACGTAGGCCGTAATGTCCGATACGTTCGAGAGGTCCAATCCGCCCCAACAGGCGCATCCTTTCAAATCGGCGGGAGCGGTCGTGCCGATGCACTTTTGCCAAGCGTCGTCGAGTATCCACGTCCGTTCGGCATCGACCCATAGATCGACGTTCTTCGTCATCACGTTGCGGACGGCTTCGGGGCGGTTTTTGGCATCCTTGACTTGGTCGGCGAGGTAGTCGGCACTCAAACTCACGCCGAGGTTGGGATTGGCCTTGATCCACATCTTCGGGTCGTCCCACTCCGATTTATCGTCGAGCGTATAGATGATGCCGAACAACGAATCGTCCTCGTTTACACCGCGCAGCACTTTGATGACATTCTCCCGATAGGCATAGCAGGCTCCCGACTTATTGAAGCCCGCCGTCGTGATGACGAACATCAGCGGCTGCCGCCGTGCGCCGAAAGCCGACTTGATGACGTCGAACATTCCGCTATCCTTGTGGGCGTGGAACTCGTCGATAATGCCGCAACTCGGGTTCAGACCGTCGTGCGTGCCGTAATCGGACGAGAGAGGTTTCATCGTACCGCCTTTGAGTTCATAGACGATCGAATTTCGGTATGGCGTAAGGTAGTTTTTCAGGTCGGTCGCCTTGACGATCTCCACCGCATCCGAAAAGCATATCTTCGCCTGATCCTTGACCGTCGCGGCCGAGTAGACCTCCGGGCGGCTCTCGCCGTCGGCGAAAAGCATATACAGCCCGATGCCGGCAGACAGTGCGGTTTTGCCGTTCTTGCGTGCGATCTCGATATAAGCGTATCGAAAGCGGCGCGTGCCGTCGGCATTCTTCCACCCGAAGATATTCCACAATACGAATTGCTGCCACGGCTCCAGTCGGAACCGCTGTCCTGCCCACTCGCCCTTGGTATGTTTGAGTTTCTCGATAAAGTGAATAGCGCGCATTGCGGCTTTCTTATCGAAATACCGACCTTCGTCGAGCGCACGGTCGAGGTCGGCATAGTAACGCTCGACGGCAAGGCGGACATACTCGCAGACGAGAATAGCGCCGGAGCGTACCTGCTCGGCATAAAATTCGGCGGGATATTTTTTGACAGCAGCCATATTGCGATATCTACTTTATCTCCTCGAACTCGGCGAAATCGTCTTTCGGCGTATTATCCGAAAGCAAAGCCGCCACGCGGCTGCGACTGGCAGGCGTCAATCCGAACTCGGCAGCCAGTGCCTTGGCATTGGCGAGCGCCGATTCCGCAACCTTGCGCTTGGGGTTGACGACCGTCGCCGTACCGTGTTTCGTCACCACTTCGATGGTGTATCCCTCTTTTTCGGTTTCGCGCATCATATCGTGGTACAGCCCCATTTCGCGAGCATAGGCGACGACCAGATCCGCACCGACGACATCGAGCAGGCATTTGTGGATCAACTCCGTCGCCACGACCTCGAACACCTTCTTCGCCGTACCTTTCAGACCGGAGCGCGGCAATGTCGCGACGGCGGTTCCGGCAGGAACAGCGTTACCGGTCATCCGGCACGGCTGGTCCGTACCCCGTAAGGATTTCAATTCATCAGGTATTTTCTTGCGACCTTTCATAATTTCGGCAGAAAATTTGTAAAAAATAAAATCTAATTTTATATTTGCAAAAAACCTCGGCATCATGATAGAGCGTACACTGCAATCGAAACTTTGTTTTTTGGCGACGAAATATCCTTTTGTCGCTATTCTCGGTCCTCGTCAATCGGGTAAATCCACGTTGGCTGAGATGGCATTTCCCAACTACAAACGAGTATCCTTGGAGGATTTGGACAATCGTGCATTTGCTACCGAAGACCCTCGCGGATTTATCGCTACTTATCCCGACCGAACGATCATCGATGAAGTGCAACGCGTTCCGTCGCTGCTCTCCTACCTGCAAACCCACACCGACAAGCAGCACAAAACAGGAATGTATATTTTGACCGGTTCGCAAAATCTCGCTCTTTCGGATGCCGTAGACCAATCATTGGCCGGACGAGTGGGCATCCTCACGCTGTTGCCCTTATCCCATCAAGAGATGAAAGATGCCGGAATCTTGCCCGAAACAGCCAACGACGAGATATTCAAAGGAAGTTATCCGCGCCTGTACGACTACGATATCGCACCTACAGACTACTATCCCAACTATATCCGAACCTATGTCGAACGCGATATCCGTAACTTGAAGAATATAGGCGACCTCGCTAAATTTACGAAGCTCATCAAGTTGTGCGCAGGACGCATCGGTCAGTTGCTCAACAAGAACTCGCTGGCTGTGGAGTGCGGCGTGTCGGCTCCTACTGTCGATTCCTGGCTCTCCATCTTGGAGGCCTGCTACATCATACATTTCCTGCGTCCCGATCATCGCAACTTCTCCAAACGGCTGGTGAAATCTCCCAAATTGTATTTCTACGATACCGGACTTGCCTGCTCGCTACTGGAAATAAAGAGTGCCGAGCAACTCGAAACGCATTACCTGCGCGGCGGTTTGTTCGAAAATTTGGTTATCAACGAATTCATCAAGCGCGACCTGAATCGGGGCATCGAACCGAACCTTTCATTCTGGCACGACTCTACCGGCAATGAGGTAGACCTCCTGCACGGTATGGGTGAAGAGATGCAGGCCTACGAGATAAAGTCGGGTGCGACATTCTCGAAAGAGTATTTCAAAGGACTAAACTATTGGAGTAAGCTCTCCGGTGCGGGTGCCTCGCACAAAACGGTAGTTTACGGCGGGGACAAATCCATGAACACTTCCGACGGGAAAGTAGCGGCATGGAAGAATTTATAGTATTCGATATCGTAATAATTCATCATCTATTTATCCTAAGAACTGCTGTTTTTTATGGTTTTCCGTTTCCTTCGATTCTGCACGCGCGTACAGAAGACTTGGGGCGCGATTGCTTTTCGCAGGGTCCGAAGGATTTTCGACCCCTCCCCGTCTTCGGTCGGGAGCGTACCTCGATCACGCAACTCTTTGATGTTCATGTATTGGATTTCAAAGAGTTGCGAAAATTGCCAAAGTTTTGCGTGTTAAATAGTTAGCCTAATTCATTAATTCACTGTACTTCAATCATCGGTGCGGTTTGCCGCCGCTGCTCAATATCGCATCTCCGATGGTCATCGACGGCGAGTGATGGAGCAGCCGTCGCTGCTGCGCCATCTCGATATAGAGGCGCGTGGTCTTCGTATCGGAGTGTCCCATCATATCCTTGATCGTCTCGATGTCTATGCCTTGTTCGACCATCAGCGCTCCGAACGTGTGCCGCAGCGAATGCGCCGAAATCTTCGGATGCGAGATGCCGATGCGGGCGAGGTGTTGTTTGATGATCCGCCCGATCGTCTGCCGCACGAGCCGGTTGTCGCATTGCGCCTTGTGGGATACGAAGAGCGGAGTGTCGCTGTCGAAGTTCCTATCGGCGATATACTCCTCCAGCCACGCGACCGTGTCGGGATGCAGCACGACGATCTCGTTCTTGTCCGTACGTCCCTTGCGCTGGATGCGGAGGATCGGATGCCCCTCGCGTTCGGCGAAGTCGCCGATGTCGATACGCTCCACCTCGCAGGTGCGAAGCCCGTTGAAGAGCATCAGCGAAATCATCAGCCGGTCGCGGCGCCCGATAGCGGTCGAAGTATCGATGCTGTCCAACAGACGGAACGCCTGCTCTGCCGTCAGCGGCAGTTTGCTGTACTCCGTATGGCGTTTGCTGCTGCGGATCCCGGCAGCGATATTGTCGTAGTAGCCCTGTCGCTCGCAGAAGCCGTAAAACAGCTTGAGGATCGTAACAAGGCTGTTTACGGTATAGACGCTCTTGCCTTCGGCTTGCAGTTGCTGTTTATATTCCAAAACGTGCCGACGCTCCGGAGAACGGGTATCGACATCGTGCGCTGACAGCCACCGGAACCACAGCGCGATCTTGCGCCGGTAGTCCCGTTTGGTGGCGGGGAGTATGTCGCACTCCGAAATCCATTCGGAGATGATTTCATTTAGGTTAAGGGTCGTTCGCATTTCGGTTCATGCCTACTCGAAAAAGGGATGGAACGGGTGCCGACATTGCCCTTGGACTGATTGCAAACCACGCATCCGCTCCATACGGTTCCGATCAAATCATAGGCATTCGTTTTAGAGGTTCGACATCGTGTTATCTTCGCTCCCGAGCACTCTTGCGGTTGTGGCAGGAGTTGCAGAGGGATTGCAGGTTCTGCAAGTCGAGCGGCGCCCCGCCCCGATTGATCGGGACGATGTGGTCGACCATCTGCGCCGGAGTATGCCGGTCGTGTTTCAGACACTCCTCGCACAGAGGCTGCTGCTCCAACTTGACGAGGCGCAGTTTCCGCCATGCGGCGGAACGGTAAAACTCCGTATTGGCGTGGCGGCGTCCCGACTGCGGTTTATGCTCCGGCAGCCACGGACGGCGGACGGTACGTTTGAGGTGCGGCATCGTCAGAAGATGATTTCGGGGTTCAACGGCAGGTCGTGATCCTCGGTCTCGAAGCCGACGATGCGGATGATCTTCGCATCGGGATAGCGTTCGCGAAGTTCGCGAGCGGAGATGCCGTACTTGGCGAAGTCGGCGGTATAGGCTGCCGGACCGTACTGTTCCGTATTGCGGCGGAGGTTTTCGATCTCGACCTCCGTCCACTTTTCCATCTCGCCGTTATGGGTCACATACTTGCGGCGGCCGTCTTCCAAATGATGAATGATTCGTTGCAGTTTCATATCGTGTTCTGTCTTTTCAGAAGTTGTTTAACGCAAGCTCTCGCCCTCGAACTTCACCGGACGGCACAAGCGCGTCAATCGGTCGAAAGTCCGCTCTCCGTAACGGCGAAGCAGTTGTTCGCGCGTAAGGTTCGTAGAGATGAACAACGGCCGCAGATAGCGTTCGGCAGCGTTGATGACGCGGTTGAAGCCCTCGTACTTCTCGCCATAGTCGTTCACGAGCGGCTCGACGCCCAACTCGTCGATAATAGGATAAGCCGTACGGGTCAGGTAGTCGAGGTTGGTCGTATGCACATCGTATCCGGCTGTCCGCAGGGCGAGGTCGTAAGGCTTGGAGAGTTCGTCGGCGTGAATGGCGACCGTCATCCGCTCCTTCATCGCCAGCAGCACGGGAACGACGCCCGTAAGAATGATGCTCTTGCCGCGTCCGCAATCGCCGTAGAGCAGCAGCCCGCGTCCTTCGGTCGAGGTCATCCAGTCGATGATCCCTACATACTCGGGCAGGTGGCGGTAGCGCACGATCGAAGTATCGACCCTCCGGAAGATTTCGCAGAACAGGCCCTCGCAATAGTCTCTGTCGCCCCACGAGAGGTCGTGCGGCGAACGGACGACGAGGCGTTTGTCTGCGACCATGCGGTCGATAAGCGATGCGATTCGGTTCATGCGGTGTGTCGTTTTTGTCGTGTGAAAATAGTTTCGTCGGTATTTGCGCAAAGAGGTCATTGTCCCACATTTCATTTGCAGTCGAGTTTTTCCAACAATCGCCGGGTACGTTCGTCGGTCGTAGGATGGATGATCTGCCCGGGATGCTGTCCTCGCGCAGGCTGCGCCGGTTGCAACGGGAACAGTCCCGCCCAGTTGTTGGCGATGCTGCGGTCGATGATCTGCTGTGCGGTCTGTATGTCGCTATTCGAGAGATGCTGAAGTTGCGTCAAGCACTTGCGAGCCGATATCTCGCTCTTGTACCGCTCGCGACGACTGCGCTTATATTCCAACCATGTCCGCATCACGCTGCGCCATGCCTCATCTATCCGTTCCGACCACTTCTCTGCATCGAAAAGAGGGGAAATAGATTTTTCTTTTTTGTGCGCAACTTTTTTTCTTTTTGCGAAAAAGGTATTCATAGATACCGGAACAGGCGTGCCTGCGACTTCAGTTTCTTGTATTTCTTTTCCAGCATTCGTATAGTTCAGTCTATATATGTTCCCTATTTGTGTCCCGGCTTGTGTCCGCATGACGGACGCATCCGAATACATAAGTTCTTCGATCTCTTTCATTCGTGTCCCGGTTTGCGTTCGCGAGACGGACACGACACGGGACTCGAAACTCTTTATCACATAAATTCCGGCACAGCGTCCGCCTAAACCGCGATAATCGATCAGCCCGTATCTTTTTAGATTTTCGCGTTCTTTATAGATCGTCGTTCTCGATAACGAAGTACGACCGATAAGCGTCGAAAGCGAGATTTGCAACTCCTCGCGCCAGCCGCTTCGCGATGCCACCTGCATCAGCGCGTGCCACAGAGAAATCCCCATGGCAGAAAGTTCATGCGTTTCGAGCCAATCGTAGAAGAGCTTTATTTCAAGCATATAATTCATATTTTGCGACCGGCACGGTGCTGATGTTTAGCATACAGTTCGGAAAGAGTTTGCGGACGATTTTGTCCCGACAGCGTCGAAATACCTTGCTCGTATAGTTGTGCGATGCGCAGCAATTCTTTTTTCGGAAAATAAACTCTGCCGCCTATACGGATACAATCGATATAGCCCGAATTATACCAACGCTCCAACGTACGATAACATACTCCCAAGATCCGTGCGGCGCATTTCTTGGCGACATATAACTCTGCGAGATCGATATCAGGGAACGAAGCGAGCGTTTCAATGCTTTTGCGCAATTGTTCGATCTCTCGATGCAATGAGTTTTCGATTTTTCCTCTATCCATAATCTTCGGTTTTTATCCAATGACAAAATTCCGGATTATGCGCAAATAAAACTATCCGCGCGGATACCCGCGCGGATAGAGTTAGATTTCAATGTGTTGTCTCGCAACAGATTCTAAATGAATTTATTTCGAATTCTGCTCCAGCAGTTTTTTCAAATACGCCACCTGCTTATACTTGCGTTGCAGCACGCTGCGCTTGACATCGCGGGGATCGCCCAAACGTATATTCAATAAATGTTCGAATCCTCGGACCACCTCTGTAAAAGGTGCCTTATGTCCGCTCGCATATACGAAAGCCCCGTCTCTATCCAAATATGTCAGCAATTCGGAAAGATCGATCGGACGATGCGACCAATGCAACGGCGATTGTGTTACGGTCGGAGCAGCGAATAATTTGGGATTGGATATACGATGTTCAAGCAGCCGCAGTTCCGATTCGGTGTTGCTGCGAGCCAGTCTCAGATAGAAATGAATAGGCGCATTTTTTTTTAAGTCCTCGTCCGGCAGCACAACGGCTATTCGAAAACTGCAAGCGAATTTGCAAATCGGTCAACTGCCGGAATATCGAAGAATAACTTTCGGACGAATCGGCAATGGCGATAAGATCGCGTCTGAATTCGTCGTATGCGGATTCGATATCGATCTGCGAAAGCGAATCCGCGCCGGGTTCGCGAATTAAGGCAAGAAACCGGCAATTATATATATCAGTCATTTTATTCGGATAATAATCGGTTCGACACAAAATTTCCCTTTTCCGCAAATACGGAACGTGCCGATCGTGGCGGAGGGCGAATAATGCGTATTGCGACAGCAGACTAATTATTGGTTATACTATTTGCGATTATTATCTACCGTATTTTTTCGATGTTCGATAAGATCGGAATGGTTGCGCCGAACATATCCGTCGAGACTGTTGTAAGTGAGGTTCAGTCGCCGTGCGATGGATTTGAGACTTTCATCGGTCGTTTCGTACAGTCGGATCGCTTCGGCATACTTCTCCATGCTTCGGCGCGATACGGTGCGACCGTTCGCCAAATGCGTCATACCTTGTCTGGCATACAACTCCGGTTCATGTTCTTTCAGGTATGCACGCATGCATTCGGGGTGCAATCCATACTCGGCGGCCACCTGTGCCGTGGTATAGTCGCCGTTTTTGAGTTTCTCGATAGCTTTGCCATATTTCTCGGCTGTGGAACGCAGATAGTGTTTCGTACGGCTCAGATCGATATAATCGGTATCGGAAGAGGCCCTCTTCGCTCCGCGACGTTCGAGTATTGCATCGCGATGCCATGTGCCGATGTGATGCGTAAGCCCCGACAGCGAGACATGTTCCTGTTCGGCAATCCGCTTCACGGACAAGGCTGTCGTACGATAAAGTTCCACCGCTTTACCATATTTGGCTTCTGCCGTCGGACTGGCTTTGCGTATGGTTCCGCAGCCGGTCAGTGTTCCGGGTTTGCGCGTATATTTGGCAGCTTCCCGCAGTGCGCGGCGTTCGGCGATAAGGTCTTTGTGATAGTAGAGCAAATGCTGGGCGAATCCGCCGAGCGAGATACCGAGGCGTTCGGCAATTTCGCGACGCGTAAGCAGTGTCGTGCGGAATAACTCCACCGCCTCCGCATACTTCTCGGCGCAATAGGGACGCACACCGCGCTGTTGATTGTCCGAAAGCCCCAATCGTTGTCGTTCGGCCTCGCGGCGGCGGAGCAATTCGGAATAGTGTACACGCAACTGGTTCGCAAGATGCGTACCTTTGAGACCGAATCGTGCCGCTATTTGCGAAATGTTGTCGGAATAATAAGCCGGATCGGCGCATGCCTCGATAGCCGGTCCATATTTGCCCCATGCAGCCGACGTCTGTCCGTATTTCGTGCGCAAGCGGACTCTCTTTGCGTCGCATTCTCGCAACTCGATACCGTTGCGGAGCAAAACCATGTCGCGATGGTATTTTCGCATATAGGCGTAAAAGCCCGCGCAGGAAACGGCGCACTCACGGCATATCTCGACGCCTTTCAAATGCGTCGTGGCGTATAGTTCTACCGCCCGACGATATTTTTCGACGGTAACGGGTTTGGCTACGGCATCGCAATCGGATCCGCTCCGTTCCGTCGGCTTTCTCCAGCCCGGTCGCAATGCCTCTTCTCCGAACAGTTCATAGCGGCGAAGCCACTCCCTGACGACCGTATAATCGATGCCCAATATCGAACCGATACGTTTCGCCCCGTAGCCTCTATCGTGCAGCGCGACGGCTTTGCGGCGAACGGATTCGCTGTATGTCCGTCGTCGTTTGACCATATGAAGTTCTGTTGCAGCAGTCATGGCATTAATATGAATAATAGAATTATTACGACGATCAACAGCATGATATTCAGTATTCCGCTTGCGAAAAACAGGTAACAAAAAACCGGTAACCGAGTATCCGAATCGATTATGTCAGTAGTTTCTTTTCGTTCCATCGTATATCATATTCATCGATTCGGTACGGGCATTCGCTATTCAGTCGAACGACCGGATATTTTCACCCGAAGGTCTCTTATATCCCGTCTTTATCGTGGCTTTGGCATAATCGCGTGAAAAACGGAAATATTTTCTTAACGGCGACGCTCCGAATTGCCGGTCGAGAATCCGATACGCTTTGAAATGCATCAGATGCCCGCAATAGGAGTTGATAACCGGCAGCATCCGCGCAAGACATTCGAACGACGGTTCCGCTTCGAAACACTCCTGCTCCAAACGCTTCATAGCCTTGCGGAACAGCCCGACCGTCCGCATCGCGGGATAGCGTCTGTGTGGCCGGACAATTGCACCGAGAAACGAAACTCCTTTCGTGGAATGCTGCAACACGATCTTATCGGGATGCAACGTCAGGTGCAGTTCCGACGACAGATAATCGCGCAAGCGCGGAATCAGTCCACGAAGATAATTCCGGCTCGAATGGACGATGTAGAAATCATCTACATAACGCCCGTAATGACGACATTTCAATGTTCGCTTCGCATATTCGTCCAACATATCGAGATAGATATTGCTGAACAACTGCGATGTCAGATCGCCGATCGGCAGTCCCACGCCCGGAGGCGATTTCAGCAGGCTCTTGGACGGCGGCAGATCGTTCCAGTCCGACAAAGATCCGATTATGCGGCAGTTCTCGACCGGATTGCGGAACAAAATCGCACGCAGCAGGAAATCCGTCAATTCATAATCGAAATCCGCAACACCCTTTTTCCGCCCGACAGTACGCTCGATAATCGAGTAAAGCAGCCGTTTGTCGATGCTCATGAAATATCCTCTCAAATCGAGTTTCAGGATATAGGCGGACCGCGTATAATTCCGCGTACAACTGCGAATATGGTGTTCGAAACGCTCGATGCCCAACGACGTTCCTTTGCCCTTGCGGCAGGAGTAACTGTCGTGAATCATCCGGCATTCGAACAACGGTGCCAGATAATTGAACAACAGATGATGTACTACCCTGTCTCGGAAAGGCGAAGCGAAAATTTCCCGTTTGACCGGATGCTCCGTAATGAAACAGATGCCCGGCGATGGCCGATACGTCCGATCCCTGATTTGCTCGTACAACTCGATCAGATTATGTTCCAAATCCATCTCGAAAGCGAGTTGGCTCTTGGTATTGCGTTTGTGTCTTCTCGCATCGTAATAGGCACGAAAAATATCGTTCAGTAAATCGCAACCGATTCTCATATCTACAAGATTCTTACAGGCAGCGGTAAATTCTTGGACGGGGCGGACCGCGAAGCCGTTGGTGCGGTTGTTGTTGTTCAACGGGTTCACGTTCGACGAGTTGAAGTTCAGGTTACGACCGTTGTTCGTCGAGTTCGGAACCGCCGACCAATAGTAGCCGTTGCTGCCGACGTTGTTCGCCGTCCCCGTCGAGTTGTTGCGATACCCCGAAGCCGGAAAGAAAGTAACCGCTTGCTAAATGTGGCGGAGGATTCCCTCAATGGGGCGAAACCCCGCCGCAGATTGGTTTTTCATAACCGACGACAACGCAACGCGACCTCATCGGGATCCGCTGCGAGCGTTTTTACGTCGCCGGTGGGTTACTGAATTTACAAGACACGCTTCCGAAAGCCTTGACTTTACGGAACTCCGGTCATGAATCTGCCTCGATACGATGTATATTCCGTCTAAAATAACCCTTTCTTTGCGACTGTCGCAATGTCTCCGGAATCCGCGTCTCCCTGTTCGGAAGCGTGAGTCTTGACATATTTCTGCCAGGATGCGAGTTGTTTCGATACGGACTCGACCTGTTCGACCAGATGCGCATACAGTCTGGTACCGATATGGCGCAGGTCATGCAGAAGACGCAGCCGCACTTTCACCCCGATGAGCCGCTCGCGCATCCCGATGATGAGCGGCAGTTTTTCGGTCGTGGAATTGGTCTTGTAGATCAGTACGAGAATTTCCGTCAATTCGTTTTTGAGTGTTTCGACCAGCGTGAATTTTACGTCGCGCGGAACGTTCCCCGTATCTCTGTAAATGCTCTGCAAAAGGTCGTAGGTAGCCTTATATACCGGAAGGTTATCGTATTGAGCCACGGTCGTCGAGTGTAGAGAGCGATTTTTTAAGATCGGAGATGAAAAGCATGCACTCCATAGGCGTCGACGACGCAAGATCGAATCCACGTACACGCTCAGCCACCGTAATAGCCGTCGAGAGCGTGAAATCGTAATTCGTCTGCGCAGTCGCAGCCGGAAGTCCGGTAAGAGTTTTTTGTTCCTGCTCGGCAGGAACATCGTCGCATGCGACGACCGTCACGACCTCGGAGGCAGTCGTACATACATGCGGAGGAGATACCCGAAACCCTTCGGCAACCGTTTTCCGCCGCGGCAGAGCGAGCGGCACGGAAGCTTTCCATGCCTCGAACTCCCCGACTGCGATCGGACGACGTGCCGACAACACCAGCCTGTCGGCTCCCGTTTCCAAACATGTCAGCCCGTCGAGTACCCGGTTTTCCGTCGAACATGGAAATCCGATGGAGACCAACGCTCCGCCATCGAGCGTTTTGAGCGATCGCTTGGTCGGCTTGAATGGTCGAATCTGCGTGCAGACGGCATAAGCGGAGCGTTCGTACGCTTTCCAGAAAAGCCCTTCGCGATAGAGGACGATACGATCCTCGTTCCCCGCTTCCTCCTGTATGAATTCTCGACTGGTCATGCCTGCTTTAGGGTTCTTTCAAATAATTTTCTGCTTTTTCGGTCGAAAAATGCGATTCTGCATTTTTCAAAATTTTTTTCGACCGGCTTCGCCGGTAAACATTCCTGCGGCTACAAGCCGCAGGAAATAATCGAATGGACGCTTCGCGTCTATTCTTGGACGGGGCGGACCGCGAAGCCGTAGGTGCGGCTGCTGTAGCCCAACGGGTACACGCCCGACGAGCCGAAGAACAGGCTACGACCGTAGCTCGCCGAGTACGGAACCGCCGACCAATAGTAGCCGTAGCTGCCGACGCTGTCCGCCGTCCCCGTCGAGTTGTCGCGATACCCCGAAGCCGGAAAGAAGATCGTACCGCCCGCAGTGTCGTAGCTCCCCTCGCCCGTCATCTTGTTACAATAAAACTTCCAACCGAAATTATCGGTAAAATCGGTGGTGGAGGTATAGGGCGAATTGAATCGGGAGCCAAAGTAAGAAGACCCGGAAGCATTGCTGCCGTTATACGTAAAGCCCGTAAAGGCGTTCGACGAAGGCAGATGGTAGCCGACGGGCGAAGGATCGTAAATCGTCTTAACCACCACATTGTCGTTAGCCGTCGTCACTGTATTGTCAGCGCTCCAAAGATTGTAATAGGACGTGGCGCACCAATCGTAGGGCGAAGAACTCCCGTAATTGTAGAATATATGCGGATGCTGGATGGAAACGCCGATGGCGACCTTGCCCGTTCCCGACTTGTCGAACGCATAGCCGTCGGAATAACAGCCCTTATCGACCGTGGAGCCGGAAGCGTTGCGAAGACCGGCCAGCATCGGATCCTTGCGTCCGAACTGGAAATAAGGCTGGTTACCGGAATTTACGACCGAATGCGATGCCTGGGCGATCGTTATGACCTGCGTAGCCCCGGTTTCCGCCTGCGTGAAGCGAACCTTCACGCTGCGGGCGTCGTAAGTCGTGATTCCGCCGTCGCACCAGCCGATATTGACCGGCATCATTTTATACGCTATACCCTGGTAGTTGGTCACGGTCCTGACATCGCGGCCCAGCTCGTAGTCCGTCACCCAGATATGCCAGCTCCACATGATGCGGTTGCTCGCGTCGCGCACGGCCACGATGGCGTTGCCCTGTTTGATCGTCGCGCTCCCCACCTCGAAGGTCAGGCTATGTCCGTCGGGTGCGAGTGCGACGTTCGTCACCAGATTTTCCTCATCCTGCCATACGAGCACGGCATTGTTCGGCGTACAATTCGCATTGTTGTAAATATACGGGTCGGTGATAGGCGCATCGAGGTGATTTACGAAGGTCTTCAATACGTACGTGCCGCTGGCCTGCGAGGTATAGGCCGAAGCGTTCGTACTTCCGTTCTTGACAGCATTGCCATAGACCAGCGGGAGTGAGTATTTTCCGGGGGCGTTGATGATATAGCAGTTGGCCGTATTCATCGCCGTCGTCCCGCCCTTTGTCGAGAGGTCGTAAGTACCCGACACGGGCTCTGCTTTCCATAATGTCTCGTTATGCGAATTGGACGTAACGGCTGTTTGGGCTGCGATCGTAGCCCTATACGACGAACTGCTGCCGCCGGAGCCGCTCGCGGTGAAAGCGGTAAGCCAGTCGGGCTGGGGGATCACGTTGTAACCGCCCGCACCGTCGTCCTCGACGAACTCGGCAGTCCATGCCATCGACACGTTTCGCGGGGCCTCGCCCGGACGGGAAACAGTGGCATAGCTGCTGACCGTATAATTTTGGGCGCCTCCGGTATAGGGGGAAGCAGGAGGAGGCGTCACGGATAAAGTCGGAGTTATGGAGATACTCGAGGTGGAAATCCGGTAAGTGAGGGTCTTGCCTATCGGCCACTGGCTGCCTGCGATAGAGGCGGTTAAAGTGTGTTGTGTCGAAGTCAGCTTATTCTTGTAGACGACCTCGATCGAAGCGCCCGGCGGCAACGTCTGAGGCAACATCATGAAGGTCGCCGCGACGGGCGTGATCTCCTGGTCCGCAGATCCGTCCACAGTAGTAACAAGTGTCTGCGAAAAGTCTGCCGTAGCACCATAACCGCCCCACGAATCGGCCCCCATCGTATACGAGCCCGAGCCGTAGACGCCTTTGAGCGTGATTTTCGTAATGCGTCCGGCCAGCATATCATCGCCCGTGGTAAAGCGTATGGCCGTGAGCGCGTGGGCGAAAGTCAACGGAGCGGCCGCAGCGGTATTGCCGGCTATTCCGGAGGTGGCGGCGACGAGCAGATCCCGCTGGGCGCCGACGCTTTTCGGGACCGTATAGGTAATCGTCGGAGTGCCGGCCTTCGTCGCGCTCGAAAGGGAAATACCCGTCCCGTTATAGGGTGCGTAGGCGAAGAAGCGGATATTGCGCCCGCTGCCCGGCCAATGGTAAGAGGTCGTCCACGACGATGCCTTCGTCACCTCGACGTTGTACATATAATCCGGCAGACACGAGGTTTCGCTCCACAAGCCCGTATAAACCGAAGCCAAAACGCCGAACGAGTCGTAGAAATTGGCCGTCTCGATGGGTGTGGCACGGGTCTGCGGCCGGTCGGTTTGGGCATTCGGCTGCGGTGCGGCGATTCCGTCGGCGACCGAGGCGTGCAGGAACAGAGTGTCGGCGGGAGTTTCGCCCTGCAACGTAAAAACGGCGGTAGACTCTTCCGTTTGCAGACTGTCTTCGGCGGCCCGGCTCTGGGACCGGGTTTGCCAGGTATCCGCTTCGGTGACCTCGAAGCGCAGATATCCGCCCCGGAGAGCGCTCTCCGCTGCCGGATCTTTCGAGCAGGCGGCGAACAGAAATGCCGCCGCGATCGCACCTGCAATTCGTACATGACCCGGTAAAAGTAAAGATTCCATTGTTTTCATACATGTTGCATTTTCAGTTCGGATCGGCATCGCTGAAGTCGGAGCGTGACGCTCCCTGAGCGATCGGGAGGGGACAGAGTCCGATCTTTCGTCGTCCTCCCCGCGCACCTGCCGTACATAACCTACTAAATACACGACGGTTCTCTGCGGTTCAACCCCTCCCGATCCGGTTGTCCGGCTGCACGTCAGCCGGAAGATTTCTTACATGTTCAGATTCTGCGGAGCATCCACCCAGGGAGTCACCGTAACCGTGAACTTAATGGGGTCGCCCAGGATGGGTTCACCCGGCTCGAACGGATCCGGATCGGTGGGGTCGGGCTTTTCGGGATCGACCCGACCGGCGCCGTTCGAGAAGTCCAGCGTATAAACGTACTTCTGACCGGCTACCCAATTCGTTCCGACAGGCACGGCCACCCAGTCGTATTCCCCGACAGAAGCGTCCGGATAGACGCGGGCGCCGCTCGTGGTCGTGATATTGACCTTCACCGCGATATACGCACCTTTTTTCGTGTTGGTCTTGTCCGAATCGGGCGTCCATGCAGTCAGCTGCTGCGGGATCAGCATGGCGTTATTGCCGTCCGTCGCCATGATCGAAGCGGCCGTAGCGTTCAGGGTTTTCGCCGAAGTATAAGTCACCTCGTAGTTGCTCTTCGTCGTTCCGAGCGTCCACGCCGATGTTCCGAAATCGAACGTCGTCGCTTGGGAAACAGGCTGTCCTATACGCACGCCCTGTACTTTGTAGACGTAGCCTTGATTCGCATTCTTGGCTTTGATCTCGATTTGCGCGAGGCGGTGTGCGAACGTCAGGGCTACACCCGTCGATTCGTTGGCCTTGCTGCCCGTAGCCGACGCGGTGATGAAATCCTTCTGGCTGGCGATCGCCGCAGCAGGGCTGAAATTGGTCATCGTTTTGCTCGCAGAGGTAATCGAGATGGTAGCGCCCAGATCCGTGGCTGAAGGCGAATAGGCGAAGAAGGAGAGATTGCTGCCGTCGTTGGGCCAATAGTAGGCAGGATTGGAGGTGAAGTAAGAGCCCGTTTTCGTGAACGCCTGATCGGTGAAGAAATTGGAGTTGCCGGCATTGATGGCGGTCACCAAAAAGTTCGTGATATTGGCTGTCGTCGTCTCTGTCGCGCGGGTCTCCATCGCAACGCGGAAGTCGATGGCCTGGCCGTTGTTGACCTCCGTCGATTCGTCCTTCGAGCAGGAGGTGATGGTCAGAACTGCCGCAGTCATTAAAAGAATTTGTTTTTTCATAATTGAACAGTTAAGTAAGAAGTTAAACATTGAATTGTTTCATGCGAATCATCTTTCTCCCGAAAAGAGAGAAACCGTCACATTTCTATATCTATCGGTACTTCCTGCCACTCATCGACAGTGGGTTGGAAGCCGCCGCCGTTGACGATAGGTTTGGGCAACGGAAGCCCGTCCAAAACGATATGTACGTCGCGTTGATTCGGGGCCGAATGAATCTGATCCGTCACGTCGTACGTGTAATACCACCGGCTTTGATCGGCCAAAACCGCATAGATGGTCAGTTGATGCCTGTTCTGCACCGACGGACAATGCCCGAATGCGAGCAAGCTCCCGGTAACGAGCGTCTTGTCGGCAGATACGGCGGCGTCAAACGGTATCGTGACGCACTCCTCGCAGATCGCATCGCAACCTACACCCGGCAGCAAGCCTCCCGCAAGGCTCGACAGCGAGCCGCTGATACCCGATACGTATTTCAGATTCTCCGCATTGCGAATTTCGACCGTATATCTGCAAACCGACAACTCCGGATAAAGCACGATCGTCTGGGCCGCAGCCGTCTGCTTCAACTCGATCCCCTCCGTACAATCGCTCCAAAGCTCATCCGGGGGTAACGCCACACGCTCGGTTTCCGTACCGTCGGCACGAGGAACACCGTCGGATCGTACACCCAAAGCGGAAAGGCCGGACAACAGATCGGTCGTACGAGAAGATACTTCGAAAGTCGTCTTTTGATCCGTATTGCGGTAAGTGACATTCTCCGTGTCGCTATTCAGACAAAGAGCCGAATAACGACCGAACGGCACGCGGATCACGCCGCCGCGACGATCCGTAAAGTCGTAGCGCAACGGCTCGCCCCCTAACTCGGAGTAGAGATAGAGCGCCATAGAGGCAGGAGCGGCATCGGGGGCATTCCGCCAATCGAAAATCACGTTCAGAGATACAGTATGCGTATGATCCATACACAAATCCTTATGCTCGCAAGATGACGATGACGCAATTACGGTCGCGGCGAGCAATATGCGTAAAAACAATTTTTTCATCGTTTGCCTCCTTTCTTGTCGTTATAATTGCCGCGTCCGATCAACCACACCAGCGATATCTCCGCCTTGGTAGGCCCGAACCAGTGGCGCCGTTTCGTCGCTTGCCATACATAGTGCCCGTCGATGGGCAGGTATTCCTTGTATTCGCCGCCCCAGTAACCCACGCCGAGCGTGAAATCGATGTTCAGACGACGAGCGACGGGCAGCGAGTAACCGTATTCGACACCTGCCGCATAGTTGAGTTTATCCCACAGCGTACCGCCCGGCATGCCGCCCATATATCCGCGACCGCCCGTCTCGAAGTCGTAAGTGAAAGCCTGACCGTAAATACCGATATGGTGTCCCGCAAGCGGTTTCCCGGCGGCTCGGCGTCCCAACCATTTGCGAACCGTCAGATCGCCGCCATAGATGCGCCAGTAATTATGGCGTTTGTTGCTGTTCCACCATCCGTACATCCAATCGATGCCGATCGACCATCTGCGCCCGAGATAGAATTCGGCACCTACATTAGGTACCAAAGCCACGTCATAAAGCATATTGGTTTTCAGCGCCATATAAAACGGCTTGCGGGTTTCGGGCGCAGGGTCGATCGAAGAAACGGCAAGCGTATCGGTTTGCGATTCCTCGGCTACGACAGATTCGGATGCCGGTTCGAATGCCGGAGATAGAGGCTCGGTAGGTTCCGATACGGGTTCAACGGCAATAACGGTTCGTGGCTTTTCTACGATTTCGCACACAACGCCCACTTGTCCGTAGCGCAGATAAGGGAAGATGTGTTCGGACATATCCCGCCATACACGACCGCCTTGCAACATCTGCAACCGGCGCTTGCGACCGTCGACCACGACTCCGCCGCGCACGATCCACTCGGGTGAATTGCTCAAAATAGCGAGAACCTCGTCGCGATAAGGCATGCCGGAAACCGATACGGCGTCGTACAATCCACGCCAGTCGATGCCTACGGACTCGATGCGAAGCAGGGATTCGTCCAAGCCAAGCCGTCCCTGAAGATAGTTCCCGATATTGGCGGCGCGTTTGGCTGCCAACTTTTTATTCAGATCCGTATTTCCGTCCGGCGAAGCGGAACCAGTAACCGTCACAGACCGAAGAATGCATGTGCTGTCGCGCCGAAAGCCCTCTATTTTCCGGACAAAATCATCCATGCTCAGTCCATTGTTCCGATACTCGGGATCGAATGTAGAATGATCGCACTTGAAATAGATGCAAATTTCCGTAGTATCCGATTCTATCGTTTGCTGTGCATCGGCGGAATACGAACCTGCAAACAATACGGATAAAAGTATCAAGTTTGCCATCAAACACCTCATAATTACACCTTATTAAATCTCATTTATTCAAATAATTACAACGTTTCATAGTTGTTTAATCGTCCGTTTATTTGCATATATAGGTATGGATGTGATTGCCAATACTTTACGCGCATGACTGGGGGGGGGTAGTTTACTGTGGTACAGTTTTTTATCGAAAATATTTTTCGAATGAAAAAAATGTAATATATTTGCACTGTTAAAACGGACGTTTTTTAATGAATATGACGGACTTGCATAGTCCGTTTTTTGTTGGAAGATATAAACTTTAATATTTTCCGACAATGATAGCAGCATATCTCCGTGTCAGCACAGAAAAACAGACGCTGGCAAACCAACAGAATGAAATCGCTCGTTTCGCCGAAAGCCGAAACCTGCATATAGATCGATGGATCACCGAAACCGCAAGCGGCAAGCGTCGCAGCCGCGAACGCAAACTCGGACTTCTCGTGCGTCGAATGAAGCGAGACGACACGCTGATCGTTACCGAACTGTCACGGCTGAGCCGCACCCTGACCGATATCATGGCAATAGTGGGCGACCTATTGAAAAAAGAGGTACGACTGTACAGCACGAAAGACCGCTACGCTTTCGACGACACTATAAACAGCAAAGTTTTATGCTTCGCATTCGGTCTGGTCGCCGAAATAGAGCGCAACCTTATCTCCATGCGCACACGCGAAGCGCTGGCTCTGCGAAAGACGCAGGGAGTAGTGCTCGGACGACGGAAAGGCAGTTGCGTAAAACAGCAACGACTCGCAGACTGCCGCACGGAAATCGTCGGTAAACTGAATAGAGGGCGAACGGTCGCATCGCTTTGTCGGGAATACGATGTTTCCCGAAGTACATTCGACAAATTCCGAAAGCAATACATATATTCATATATGCGAGGCTCACATAAGCGATGGAGGGTGAACGGAAAACAGACGGCAGAAACGCAAGTCGGCTGAGATTAGCGGTATATATTTGTATTATGGAGTACTTCATTGTTCTATTACTTCGCATTTTTATGTATCTTTGTTTAAAATTACAGTAATGACAAACATATCGAAAGAATACGGACAATGGCTTGCGGAGATAAAAAAACAAATTCGTCGAAGTCAGATAAAAGCGGCTGTAAAGGTCAATACGGAACTGCTTAAACTTTATTGGAATCTCGGCAAAGAGATTTCGGAGAAACAAATGGATACTGCATGGGGCAGCAGATTCTTCGACGCATTGAGCCGAGATCTGAAGGCTGAATTCCCTGACATGCAGGGATTTTCTCCGACAAATCTGAAATATTGTAAACGATTCTATCTATTTTATATCCAGTCCGATATAATTCGTCACCAGGTTGGTGACGAATTGACCTTGCCGATTTTTTCCATTCCATGGCGACATCATATCGAAATTATGACCAAATGCCACTCTGTAGATGAAGCTTTGTTCTATGTCGATAAAACGCTCGAAAACGGGTGGAGTCGTGCAGTTCTGATGAATTTCCTCGATACTCAATTATACGCAGCACAAGGAAAGGCTATAACGAATTTCAGCAAATATCTGCCCGAACCGATGAGCGATCTCGCACAGCAAACTTTGAAAGATCCGTATAATTTCGATTTTTTGACCATGCGAGAGAACTACAACGAACGAGAGTTGGAAGATGCTTTGACAAAGAATATCACCAGATTTCTCCTTGAACTGGGCAGCGGGTTTGCATTTGTCGGGCGACAGGTTCGTTTGGAGATCAATGGAAACGAATTCTTTATCGATTTGCTCTTCTATCACCTCAAACTAAGATGCTACGTCGTCATCGAACTGAAGGTTACGGAATTCAAACCGGAATATCTCGGTCAGCTGGGATTTTATGTTACTGCCATAAACAAGCAAATGAAACGAAAGGAAGACAGCCCGACGATAGGCTTGATCATTTGCAAGACCAAGGATCGAATCATAGCCGAATATGCTTTGGAAGGCACGAATCAACCGCTCGGCATCTCGCAATACGATTTAGTGAAGATCATGCCCGATGAACTCAAGAACACGCTGCCGTCTATCGAAGAGATCGAGAATAAACTGAATGAGGAATAATCGAGAATAAATATGGATTTACAACAAAATATCCTCAACTGGCTAAAATCCTTAAAAGGTTGGCAAACAGAATTAGCATATAGACTATTAGCAAAATCTAATTTGGAAGATGCCGATATCGATGATATTATATCAATGTTAAAAAATGGGGGCTCATTCGAAGACAAAGCTTTTCCAAATCTGGGAATGTCTTTTGTTAGACAGCCCGTCACTTTATTGTCAATTGATTCTATCGAAAATATCGAGCAATTATCTCCCCGTAACCCATTGAAGTTTGCAGAAAGAGGGATAACCGTTGTCTATGGAAACAATGGTACGGGGAAATCCGGATATGCACGTATTTTAAAGAAACTATGCGGTAAACCTCATGGACGAGATCTCATCGGTAACATTTATAACCCAAATGATCGTCCGGGAAAATGCTGTTTATCCTTTAAAAACGAGGAGCAAATCGAGCAGATAGAATGGACAATGAATGGCTCAGCAATTGATTCCTTGATGGTTGTAGATATTTTTGATACAGATACAGGTTGGTCATATTTGAAAGATGCGAATACGGTTTCTTATATTCCACCAATCATAGCTTTTTTCACTTCATTCTCGAAAAATCACGATCTTATCAAAGCGCGATTGACAACAGAGAAAGAAACCTTAAACCCCAAACTGCCGGCACCTCCGTTAGAATTATCAAATACAACATTCATTAAGAGAACATATCAAGCCATAAATCTTGATATAACTAAATTCACATGGACGGATGATAATGAGAATGAATTGTTATCCCTTGAACAAAAATTAAAAGAGGTTGATTTTCAAAAAGCCGCTCAAGAAAAACGTGTGCAAAAGCGGAAAATCGATTTACTTATAAAGGATATTAATGATGCGGCACAAAAAGTAACACAACGAAGTAAAGATGAGATCGAATCCCTTGCTCAAGATGTTGCGGTAAAAGAGCAGGCAGTACTCGATGCCGGAAAAGCATTGAAGGACATATCTCAACTTGATGGGATAGGAACAGAGTCATGGAAACGACTATGGCAGGCAGCAAAAGAGTATGCATTATGTGAAGCCTATAAGAATGATAATAAGTTACATCAACACGAGCGTTGCGTTCTGTGTAATCAGTTATTAGACCGAGAAGCAAAAGAACGACTCCAATGTTTCGATTCTTTTATAACTAATGAATTGGCTAAAGAGGCCGCTGCAACTAAGCAACGATACGAAGAGCGGATCAATGCTTTGCCGACATTTTTATCTCAAGAAACCATTGATGATAAATGTATTGCTTCCGGCTTGGATCGAGATTGGGGGAATCAAATATTTCATATCTGGAGCCAGATATGCAATAACGGAGTAGCTATCCGAGATAGAAAACCCATTGCGGATATTGCAATTGAGGTAAATACAGCATTATCAGCGCTACGAGAAAAAAGTCGAAGATATGAAGAAGAAGCGACTAAATACGAGGCTGACGCTAAATTATTTGATCGAAATACTACAACGAATCAATTATTAGAGCTTAAAGCTCAAAAATGGGCTACAGAGCAGTTAGAATCTATTAAGGCAGAGAAAGCGAGACAAGGACTACTCGCAGAGTACGAAAGATGGATTTCGCAAACCAATACACGAGGCATAACAATTAAAGCAACAGAGGTTGGAGATGCAGTAATATCGCAAGGGTTCGTTGATCGTTTTAATGCAGAATTGCAAAAATTAGGGGCCAATAATATTTGTGTAGAATTTATCAAACAAACCTACAAGGGAACAACGCGCCACGCTCTTAAAATTGCGAATGCCACGCATGATAACCCCGTCGATATTTTGAGCGAGGGTGAAGCCCGCATTGTTGCATTAGCTGCATTTTTAGCTGATGTAACTGGCTGTGATAGCAACAATCCTTTTATATTCGACGATCCAATTTCATCTCTTGATCAGACATACGAAGAAAAAACGGTCAAACGGTTAGTAGAACTAAGCGAAAACCGACAAGTGATTGTTTTTACACATAGGTTAAGTTTATTGGGACAGTTGATTGAACTTACAGATGGTAAAATAACTACTGAATGTATTCGAAAAGAACATTGGGGAACAGGCGAAATAGGAGAAACACCTCTTTTTGCTAAAAGGCCTGATAAAGCATTGAAAAATATAGCTCAGGAAAAACTCACTAAAGTTCAGAAAATATATGAACAACAAGGACAAGGTGAATACTATCCTTATGGGAAAATGATATGTAGTGATTTACGTATTTTGATTGAAAGAATAGTTGAAATACACCTATTAGCGGATATAGTTCAAAGATATCGATTGGCTGTTAATACCAAAGGTAAGGTTGAGAAACTGGCTAAAATCAATTCTGAAGATTGCGCTATAATAAACAGATTTATGACTAAATATTCATATTACGAACATAGCCAGCCTTTAGAGGCACCTATTGAAATTCCTACTCCATGTGATATAAAAAAGGACATTGATGAGTTATTATCATGGTTAGATGAATTTAGCAAGAGAGAATAGCGACACTGATCAAGAAAAGGTCAAAAGCGACAAAATACGACAGAACACTGTAACCTATGTATAACCCCAAGGGCCTGTGGTTAGTGTAATATTTTGATTACTTGCAGACTAAATTCTAATTTAATACCCCCTGAGGGGGTACAAAGCAAAAGACTGATAATCAATGATTATCAGTCTTTTTGTTTTTGTGTTCCTGCCCTGTCGTCGGGCATTTTCGGGCGGAAAAGAGAGCGTTTTCGGGGAAATGTTTAACACTAAATCAGTCGGTTAAACTTGTTTGCGCAACAATGCAAACAAATGAATATCAGCATTAACGCCGTCTTTCGCAAAGACAGACTGAACAATCAAAACGCCGCGCCCGTTCACCTGCGTTTAACACAAAACCGAAAACTTAAACACATCAGCACGGGTGTAACACTCAACATTAATGAATGGGATTTTGAAAATCAACGTGTTAAGGGTCAAACTCCCGAATTGCAGGCGTTACAACTCCGCATCGACACCAAAATCGACGAACTCCGCCGCAAAATCAAACGCTTGGAAGCATTAGAGGTAGAGGTTACTCTCGACAATCTTTTGGAAACCAACGGGCGGAAAATAAACTGCACGGTCGGTGAATATCTGAAACAGACCATCGAACGGCTGGAAACACTCGGCAAATACGGCTCGGCCTCCAAACACCGCTCGTTGTTATCCCGTTTGTCGCAATTTCGGTCGCTGAATATCTGATTTGACGAAATAGACCTTGCATATCTTCACGACTTTGAACTGTTCCTGCGTAAAGAGGGCAACACTAACAACAGCATAACAACATAAATTTTAGCTAAAATGAACAGAATACCAAAAACAGAATGACGGCAGAGCAGCGATGAACAGCGCATGATGATTTGAAAAATCGTTGCCGATGATAACTTTTACGGGATGTGCTTGGCTATATCACGCAAACCCGATGAATTTGCGCCCGCGATTTATGTATACATGCCTGACGATACAGATAGAGATATACAACTTTTCAGCGCAAAGGGCAAATAACAGTACAGATGCAATGTACATTGACTGAATCCAACGCAGAGATATTGCTCCTTATGCCGAATATCCTTGAATGGGGATACGATAAGATAAACCTATTCGAATTGCATATAAAAAGCGATACGGTTATTATCAACTATACGACAACAGAGGGGAAGCAAAGAGATTTTAAATTCCCGCTGGCTGGGTTTAAGGAGAAATATTTGGAACAATTTATATAAATTATCTATCTTTGCTCATACGATATGCCGAAACTTTATATCATAGCGGGTTGTAACGGTGCAGGAAAAACGACTGCATCCTACACCGTATTGGTTGCAAAGAGTTCGTCAATGCCGATGAAATTGCAAAAGGGCTGTCGCCGTTCAATCCCGAAAGCGTGGCAATCGAAGCAGGGCGGCTGATGTTGCAACGTATGGATGACTTACTTGCCAGGGCGCGGATTTTGCATTTGAAACGACGTTGGCAACTCCGTTCCTATGTGAAATTTATCGAACGGGCACACGCGAAAGGCTACTTTGTAACTCTACTTTATTTTTGGCTACCGACACCCGAACAAGCTATCGAGCGTGTTGCAACACGCGTGAGCGAGGGCGGCCATAATATCCCGTCGGATGTCATTCGCCGTCGTTATGCGAACGGGATTAGGAATCTTGTAACACTTTATACGCCGATTTGTAATTTCTGGACGATATACGACAATAGTTCGGCAGATGCAGAAATTAAAATCATCGCTTCGGGAGCGAAAAACACAACAATCAAAATAGAAGATACGTTATCCTACAAAACAATTTCAGACTATGAGCGAGATTGAAATAAAACAAATGCAGGAGAAAATCAATGCAGGGATTTTACTTGCCCGAAAGCGTCTGATTGAGAAAACAAAAAAAGAGGACGGCGAATGTACTGCACCCCAAAAGTTGGACACTTTTGGGGTGTTTTTTATGAAATATAATT
>OGPA01000305.1_pt1 | contig 55055 bp, 32 predicted proteins | sample 1552841 | NCBI WGS metagenome assembly OGPA01 (sample SAMEA2579916, study PRJEB22360) | human gut metagenome
TAGTCCAATACGACTGGAAAACATAATAACTCTCTTTCGGAGTAAAGTCACGCTCGACGACACCTTTCTGGTTCACATACGGAACCGGATTTTCAGGACGTACAGGCGTAGAGAAATCCTTGAACGGCCAATAGGCAGTACCGGTCAGCCACGGCATTGTCTCCTGTTCCTTCAAATGCCAGTCGATCAGGCGGACGATATAGCTTTCAGACCAGTCTCCATCTTTGGATGCACGGGCGGCACCTCCATAAAGGGAAGCATCCCCGTCACGTTCATCCGCGCCTTTCCCCGACTCGATACCTTTCAGGTTGGCAAACACATTTTCCGAATGTCGACCGGCATGGCTGTCACCTCCCCACTCGACATGCAGGAAATGTTTCACTTTCTTCATTTCTTCCTCAGAGACCGATTTATAATCAGTGAACACACCCCGATACCAACCGGCCCAGATAGAAGGCGAATAAACATCGACAATATCACTACAGAACTCGCAACGGCGGATAGCCGTCATACGGGTATCGTCCAGACGATGTGCCAGATCGTGCTGCTCCTTCATAAAGGCACGGATAGCACCTTTATCGAACGTACTGAAATCATTCGACCAGTCGTTTTCATTTCCTAATCCCCAGATAATGACAGAAGGGTGATTATGATGCTGGCCAATCATATTCGTCAACATGCGGCGTGCCTGTTCTTTGTAGGTTTCCCCGCCCAGACCTCCACGACACCAGGGCTCTTCTTCCCAAACAAGAATACCCAGCTCATCGCAAAGCCGGAGGATAATATCCGACTGCTGATAATGTCCGAGACGGATGAAGTTGACCCCCATGTCTTTCATCATCTTCATTTCCGTACGCATCATTTCTTCGGTCATAGCCTGTGCTACTCCGGCATGATCTTCATGGCGATGTGTTCCACGAAGTAAAAGACGCCGACCATTCAGATAGAACGGGCCTTTCTCCTTAAATTCGAACTGACGGAAGCCGAAACGCTCTTCAGTCGTCAGGGTTTGCCCACCGGCATCGATCGTCAGTTCGCAAGTATAAAGATCCGGTGAATCGACATCCCATAAAGCCGGGTTCTTGATCTTGGCTTCCGCAAGGAGTTGATTACCGAGGGGTAGGATGTTCTGTACCGTCTGAGAATATATTTGTTTATGCCCTGCATCATAGATGGCAACGGTGACATTCGCTTTACGGATATCTTCCGGGTTATAGAAAGAGGCCTTTACTTTGACGGTTCCCTCCTTCCTGTCGGCTGAAAGTACCGGTTCGAGACGGATCCGTTCAAAAGAGGCTTTCGGCAGATAAACCAGGTTCAGATAACGGTAAAGACCGCCGTATAAGTTGAAGTCCGACAAATCGGACGGGATCATTTCCAGATCGCGTGAGTTGTCGCAACGGACTGATAAAGGAATTTTCCCTTTGAAACGTTTCATTAACTGACCGTCTGCCATAAAGGAGTTTACGGCTTCGGTAATGTCGACACTCCATTCGTCGTAACCGCCTACATGTTCACCGACCAACGTCGTGTAGATATACACTTTCGTTTTCTGCCCGGCACCTTCGAAATCGAGTACGATACGACCGTCGGCATACGGATTATCAATAGTCAGTAATGTTTTGTACCAGCCCGGTCCCTGATAGTAATTGACATCGGGATCTACGGCATCCTCCGCATTGAAACAATGGGGCAAAGTGACTTTCTGCCAGACAGGGACAGTTTCAGGATTACCGGGAGAAGCAGGGCGTACTGCTTCCCAGATCCCTCCCAGGTCACCTTTCAGATATTCCCAGTTTTCCGTTAATCGTATTTTCTGTTTAGAGGGTACTTTTCCTGCCATCGAAAAACAGCAAAACAGGAAAAGACAGGAAAAAAGAATGTTTCTCATCATTTATTTGTTTTATATTATTTAATCATTATCAATGAAATATATACCAATCAAAAGTGAACTATCCCATAATCAAAGTGACTAGGCTATTACAGGTTCCTTTGCCGTCAGTTTTAACTGACGGTCTACAAGTTGTTTCTCTTTTTGGCTTTAGCCACATTTCTCTGAACATAGAGAGTGTGTTTAAAATGGGACTAAAGTCCAAAGAGATAGAGCATTTACTAATCCGTCAGCTGAAGCAAACGGCAAATGGACCTACAACTAAGTATGCCTTATTTATGACAGATAGTTTATGCCCGGATAGGCTCAAATATTTCTATGTTCGAGTGCGAAGCCTAACTGTCATCTGTCACTTGTCAACTGAAAAAGATTTCCTTCTTTTTCTAATTTCTGTTTCCTGAGAAGTGCTTCCAGGTAATAGTAATCGGCATATACGATCGGGACATCGACCTCTACGTTATGCATTTTAGAACCTGTACTATGTAATAACAGAAAACCTCTGTCCTTGCCGGGAGCAGTACGGTACCCTTTGGAAAGATTGTCCAGGATTGTATTTGCCTTCATTATATAATCCTTTCCATTTGCAGGATCATACATACTCAATTCATATAAAGCAGAAGCCGTTACCGTTGCCGCGGAAGCGTCCCGGGGTTCGGCGGGGATACCCGGAGCATTGAAATCCCAGTAAGGGATCAGGTCTTCCGGCAGGTTCGGATGGGAAAAGATAAAATTTTCTATCTGCTTAGCCTGCTCCAGAAATTCGGGCAAACCAGTTTCACGGTAACACAGCGTATATCCGTAAAGTCCCCATGCCTGCCCACGCGACCAGGCCGATTCATGTGCATATCCCTGATGCGTATGTTTGTGCAGCACAGCCCCGGTGATCGTATCATAATCAACCACATGATAAGAGCTATAATCTTTACGGTAATGGTTCTTCATCGTGGTACGGGCATGGTTCACAGCCACATTATAGAATAAAGAATCGCCACTTGTCTTAAACGCCCAGAAAAGAAGTTCCAGATTCATCATATTGTCGATGATAACCGGGCAATCCCATTTATCACGGCTATGATCCCAAGAGCGGATCGCCCCCACATTCTCTTTATAACGGGTAGTCAACGTATAGGCAGCCTGCAACAAAATATCTTTATAAGCAGCATCTCCGGTCAACCGGTAACCGTTCCCGAAACTGCAATACACCTTAAAGCCCATATCATGTGTTCCTCCGTTCATCTTTTCACGCTCTATCAAAGCCGTTTGCTCCCAGGCCTTTTGTTTCCAGAAGTCATCTTTTGTATATTCATACATGTACCAGAGTTCGCCGGGAAAAAAACCGCTGGTCCAGTCACGGGAAATGACCATATGCAATGTACCGTCTGCCTCCACATTACGCGGACTGGCTAACGGCCCCAGGTTCTGTTTATCACGTAAGGCTTGCTTTTCGAGGGATTCAGCGGAACGGACAGCATCCATTTCAACAAAAGCCTGCTTCAATTGGGTCGAAGCAAAAGAAAAATTATCCTGAACAAGATCAGGCTTATTTCCGCAAGAGGTCAAAGCAACCAATAACAGTAAAAGAGGAGTTTTGAACTTCATATTTTTTCAACTAATAAAGTAAATCGATTATATAGTAAGACATTATTTTCACAACCATAACAACGGATGGCGAACAGGCAAATTCCTTATGACCTCGTCATTAACGGGAAAATGTTCCAATGCCGACCAAAGAGACACATAGGCGTCGTCGGGCGTATCGTAAACACTGAACAGCAAAGCCGGATGAGCGACAGGCCATTCATCCCAGTACATCACATCTTTATCGAACGGCCATGCGGATTTATCCTTTATGTAAGGGAACATCCATGCCACCCCTTTCTGCATATTTCGCCCGTCTTCCGTTGTATATTGCCATAGATTATGATTCTCATCAGAGAGGATATGACAGAGCGTAGCCATCGCATCCAGGTTAAAAAGGGAATATCCATATGGTTTTGTCCGTTCCAATTCTAACGGAAAACTACCGTCCGCATCCATTTGATCCGGCAATAGAACGGTCTGGAAGCGATCTCTGCAAAAATTCAAGACCTCTGTATTTCCTGTATATTTAGCAAACAGGGCAGCCTGCATCACCCAGCAAGTACCATGATTATTCTTTGCATTCATTTCATCTTTTCCATAAGGATGATTGGTCAACCAACATAAATACTCTGAAAACCATCCCTTTGATGCAACCATTTCTTCTTCCGGGAGTAAATTATTCTGCTCCATCACGATCAGGGATTGGACGACTTCCAACAGATGAATCGTATCGATAATACCGATTCCACGACCTGTTGCGATTCCTTTAATAGCCTGAGCATATTGAAGGTCTGGGTTCATGCGTGTTTCAGGATTTATAAACCAGGCATGAATATGTTTTAGGGCTTGCTCAATATATTTTTTATCTTGGGTAATGATCCAGGCAGAAGTAAGATCGCCAACGATAGTACTGAAGCGTATCATTGCATGTCGGTGGGCCACAAAATTATCGGGATTCGTCTCTCCGTCACGACGGATGTAAGCACTATCCGGACTGGCCGGATTCGGCCACCAGTAATCGCCTTCGGAATAAAAATCGTGAATTCCACCGACACTTCTTTCAGCCACAAAGGATGTGACTGTGACAGGTTCCTCTTCCAGTGCCTCATTTCCCCGAAGGACAACTTCAGAACACAACAGGTCGGATACTTGTTTTTTCAATCGTGCTTTATGAGAGCAGGAGCTAAAAACAAATACGGTAATTGAAATCAATAATAAAAACTTTGTATTCATGGAATTAGGTCTCAATAGACAGACTTTTATTTTTGCCCAAAAATACTGTTTGTTCTCCTTTGCCGTTTTTAATATTATCGCAAAAGCTTGTAGATTTATTGCAAAAAGGGATATTTGTGAGATATTTATACAATACCGACAGATAATCGCATCACATATTAATTAGATGCGGTTTAACAACTTATACAAACAACCTTTTTAATATCCCTATTACTAATAGACCTGTTACTTTGAATAGGTAAACGTATAATTATATGTATTCGTCTCTGCTATTTTATCGGTAGAACTGATCTGTTCCTGAATTGTCATGGCGGTAATATAATCGCCGGTAGTTGTAAAATGATACGTGTAATTTGCAGTTGTGTCATCCTCTCCGGAAAGACTGTAGTAAGTAGCCGATTCAGGTAAGTTCCTACTCCGGTTTCCATAGAGTAGATTTATCGGAGAAAAAGCATCAAAACCTACCGGATTAAAAGAAGGTATCACACGCCAGGGGAAATTGGACGGAGTCAAGGCCATGCCATATTTATATTCTATTCTTTTCTTGTCCTGGGTGAAAAGGACAACATTATTGTTTTCCCATGAATAAGTTTCTTCTTTGTCAAATATTTGTGATTCGTAGCCGTCCCCTCCTTCTTTCGGCCAGGTCATTGTTCGTGAAGCACCGGTCAGGCTGGAACCACTATATTTATAATCATATTTATCACTTGTGTAAACCTCTCTATTATAGGGGTTATCCTTTTTAACGGACTTTTCTATAATGACACTTCCCTGCATAGTATATTCAATCCGTTCGATACCCTCCTCAGGATTTATCATTGTTATCTTTTTATCTACATATATAAAAGGAATCTTCTTTCCATCAACAAAGTCGATAGAAGCAATCTTATCATCATTCGTATAATTGATATATGCAAAAAACACCACATCCGTCCCTTGGGTACATGTAATCTGGGATAGTTTGTCCAATTCAGGTACAACAGGTTTATCATCATCTCCGCAAGATAATAATCCGACAATCATTATCATGAATAAAAATGCATACTTTTTCATCTCTTCCGTTTTTATTATTCAACATGACAAAATTAGAATATTTGGAGAAATAAAGGCAGAAGTAACCTATTTTAAGCAATCGAGCTTGAATAAATCCTATATTCTTTCAGAATTTAAGCAAAGTATTTCCTGAGTAAGATATTATCAACAAATATCTTACAGCAGGAAATAAGGTATCACAAACAATATTTAATTTTTGATAATGTAAATTGGAATATCAAACCATCGAAGATGATCACCTTACTCTATACTTATTTCATCCACAAACAGGAACGCCGCATTTCCCGGCCACATATGCCAGGCAGGAAGCTTGGGAGTCACTTTAACAACGATACGGACATAACGTGTCGGCGTCTCCGTAAAATCCAGGGTATAGGGATAGATTCCGTCTTTATCGTCTTTACCTAATACCGGATAAGATTGTGAAGCTACTTTACGGAAGTTTGCCCCATCCGCCGAAAGCAGGACATCAAACCCTATCGGTCCCATAACAGCTGCTCCTTTCGAGATATTTGCAGTAAAAGAAACTATCTTCACCGGGGTTGTTTCCCGAAGATCGATCATTACATCCATATCCGTCAGGAAACCGAGCCAACGGCCGGTATTATAATTACTGTTTCCCCGTAAACCGTCTGTCAGGGTAGTCGCTCCTCCAAAAGTATAGTTCGGATGAGGAGAACTAAATAGGCGGATAGGTTTAAAGGTTGCCTTATTCACCTGTATATTTTCTGTAAAAAGCTCGCTTGTTTCTCCTTCGAAGATAACCCGGGCCTGAAGAAGAGCTTTTTGATCTACCATAACAGGCGTTGTATAAACCGTTGAACTGATATCCGGTTCGCTACCATCCAACGTATAATAAATAGTGCGGTTGCCGATGGTCGATAAAGAAACGGCCAATGCTCCGCGGACGGTATCCGGTTTAAAAGATTCCGTTATTTGGAATGCGTGTCTAGAATAAGTATATTTCTCCCGATCATAGATATCTACCATACGATAAAGCCTGTCCATAAAACCGTCAAAGTCATGTTGTTCAGGTGTTGACCAAGCCAACTCGCTTAATGCGGCTACTCTTGGGAGAATCAGATATTCGGCTCGATCCGGCGTCTCGATCCGTTCTGACCAAAGGCAACCTTGTACACCGATAATATGTTTTTGTACATCCAACGGCAAAGAATCGGGTACAGGCTCGAAATCATATATCCGCCGAATACCACGATTTCCACCAAGTTCCAGCAGTTGTTTACTGCTAAAGTAAAGAATCCCGGCTGGTGTCATAATGACATCATGCTGCTGTTGTGCCGCTTTAACTCCGTTTTCTGTTCCACGCCATGACATCACGGTTGCATTCGGAGCAAGGCCGCCTTCCAGTATTTCATCCCAGCCGATTATCTGGCGGCCTTTACTGTTTACAAACGCTTCGATACGCGTCATGAAATAGCTTTGTAGTTTATCTTCCGCCTGATGTTCTTTGGTATCTTTCCAGCCCATCTTATGAATTAATTGCTGACATTTAGAACATTTACTCCATCGGTCGCGAGGGCATTCATCTCCACCGACATGAATATAATGTGATGGAAACAGATTGATAATCTCCGATAGGACATCCTCTGCAAAACGAAGTGACTGTTCATTCCCTATACATAAAACGTCTTTATGGACACCATAAGTTGTAGCTACTTCATACGGACCACCCGTGCACCCTAATTCCGGATAAGCAGCCAACGCCGATGTGATATGACCGGGCAAATCGATCTCCGGAACAACTGTTATGTAGCGATCAGCTGCATATTTTACAATCTCCCGGACTTCATCCTGCGTATAGAAACCACCATAAGGAATCCCGTCGAACTTTCCGGAGCCATCGTTCAGCAACGATTCTTTACGCCGTGAGCCGACCTCTGTCAGACGGGGATATTTCTTGATCTCGATCCGCCATCCCTGATCTTCCGTCAGATGCCAATGGAAGGTATTGAGATTGTGCAGAGCTAGAATATCAATATATTTCTTGATAAAATCCGTTGAAAAGAAGTGGCGCCCAACATCCAGATGCATCCCTCTGTACGAAAACCGAGGATGATCTTCTATCAGGATTGCCGGAAGAATGATTTCTTTATTCTCTGCTCCTGACGGCAACGACTTACGCAAGGTTTGTATGCCATAAAAAAGCCCGGCTTCACTTTTACCTGTAATAGAAACGGTTTTATTATTCACTTCCAATCGATAGCCCTCCGGAGAATTTTCAGAAATATCCTCCAACAGCAAATTTATTCCGTTGGAGGAAACCCTACCTTCTGTCGTTTCCGGTTGAAATCCGGTTACTTCTTTTATATAGCCAGAAAGGAAAGCCGCTAATTGTTCGGCTTTTTCATTACCCGCCGGATATCCGATACGCGTTGTCCCGGAAAGAGTGAATGGAGAGGTTCCCGTTTCTTCTATTTTTACCGGCAGAGGTATGATACGATAGTCAGCCGACAACTTTTTTCCACTTTCTGTACACGACAGAAGTAAAACTGCCAGTATCGTCATTGTTACCTGTTTGATCGATATTTTCATTGTATTTATAGTTTAATATGTGGAGGTTGGGAAACAGTCCCCAGATTTATTTTCAATTGCTGATGGATAGTCCCTTTCAAACGGATATCCTTACAGGAGCGTCCTACCATAATACGGAAATCACCGGGTTCTACCACCCGGTTCATGTCTTTATCCAACATCGACAAGTCTTCTTCTGTAATCTGAAAGCTTACTTTCCGGGTTTCGTCCGGCGCCAATGGAACCGGTTCAAAATGGATCAACCGGGTGATAGGTTGAGTAACAGAGGCCACTTTATCGAGTAAATAAAGTTGTACGACTTCATTCGCCGGATACTTTCCGGTATTCTTTACCCTAAAAGAGACCTTATAAGATGTACGACCGGGAACAGGTTCTATTTTCAAATCTCTATAATCGAATTCCGAATAACTTAATCCATAACCAAACGGAAATAAAGGTTCCCCTGTCAAATTCAGATAATCATCGCTACGCCCGGTAGGTTTATGGCTATAATTCAATGGTAACTGAGCTTCATCGATAGGATAAGTTATCGGAAGTTTTCCGGAAGGATTATAGTCGCCAAACAATACATCGGCAATGGCATTTCCCCCTTCTTCACCAGGATACCAAGCATTTAATATAGATTGTACATTATCTATCCATTCCGACATAACAACGGCACTTCCCCCTATTAGTACGACAACTGTCGGCTTTCCTGTCGCAGCCACACGATTGATCAATTCCTCTTGCCTGCCGGGTAAAGTCAGATAACCTCTGTCACGAAACTCTCCCTCTTCAAGGCCCACCACCACAACCGCAACATCCGACTGAAGGGCAGCTTGTACAGCACGTTCGATACTCTCTTCTTCATTTTTAACTCCATAATCCCAAACCAGGCGAATACGGGCATTACGGGTATTCTCATAAAAGCGGACCTTTATATCGTATTCCTTCCCTTTTTCAAAACGGAACGGCACAAGAGAGGTTCCGAACGAAGTCTTATAAGGTTTGTCGATCAGTTTTTCCCCGTCTATCCAAAGTTGATAACCATCGTTACCTTCCAACCCGAACTGATACGTTCCGGAAACAGGGGATTGCATCTTCCCTTTCCATTCGACAGAAAACCAGTCAACAGCCAGGCAGGTATCCGGAGCAAAAAGTGTCCAAGAGAATTGTAACTGTTTATCGATCCGTCTCAGATCCGGTTGTCCGTCACAAGTAATATTATTAAAATAAGCTCCTTCCAAGCCAGATTTCCCCTCCGACGTAAAAAGGAAATTCCCCGGCACCGTCACGTAAGCTGGATTTACCCGTTTACACCCCATTTCATAAAGTATCTCCGTCCGGTCACCCAGCTTATTCTTCATACCATCTAAAATACTGACCTTCTTTACGCCGGGACCGCTATATCCTCCTAAGCGAGCAGCTGTTGCATCCTCCCCTATCAGTGCGATACGACTGATTTGTTTGGATAACGGTAATACCTGATCGCTATTCTTAAGTAGAACCATCGATTTACGGGCCGCTTCGCGTGTCAATGCCCGATGTTCGGCACAGGCATTCCATTTCTCCGCTTCAGTTTCATCAACATAAGGATGTTCGAAAAGCCCCAGGCGGAACTTAGCTTTTAATACTTGTCCGGCAGCCCGATCGAGTGCCTCCTTTGTAACCCGGCCATCCAGGCAAGCCTGTAAAAAAGGAAGATGCTCATCGTAAGTTGTCTGAAAAATAACATCCAACCCTCCATTAACAGCATCAGCACCAGCCTCTGCAAAATTATTAACTGTATGATGTAATTTATGAATAATACCGACCGCATCAGCATCAGCTATTGTAAAGCCGTCGAACCCCCATTCTCCCCGAAGCTTATCTATCAGTAACCAAGGATTGGCTGTGCATGGTGTTCCATCCAACATATTATAAGCTGTCATTACCGATTGTGAACCACCTTCCATAAAGCAGGCTTTAAAGGGTACCAGATGTGTCTCTTCCAAATAGCGTTCGGTAAAATGGATCGGATTGCTGTCCCGTCCTCCATCACCGGAGTTGGCCACAAAATGCTTGGGAGTAGTTATCACACCCAACTCTTCAAAGCCTCTCACAAAATTCACTCCCATACAAGCCGATAAATAAGGATCTTCTCCATACGTTTCTTCCACACGTCCCCACCGTACATCCGTAGCCAGATTAACTACCGGTGATAAGATCTGCCGGATACCGCGTGTTTTCGTTTCCATGGCAATGGCATGAGAAACTTTTTTCATTAACGTGGTATCAAAACTGGCAGCTAAAGCAATCGCCTGAGGAAAAGCGGTTGCTCCGCCACGTACCAACCCATGTAAAGCTTCATCAAAAGCAATAATAGGAATTCCCAGACGCGTTTCTTCCACAAAAAATCGCTGAATCTCATTTACCTTTTTAACTGTTTCACGTGCTGTCAAAGTCGGATTATACTGCAAAAGCTGTTTCAGTTCGGGATTATCTGCCCCTACTGTCGATACCTGAAAACCAAAAATCCCATGAGAGAATTTCTCTTTACCCAAATCCAGATCACCCGGCATCATATAAATCTGCCAGAATTTCTCTTCAATCGTCATCCGGTTTAACAAATCTTTCACCCGCTCTTCTACAGGTAATGTCGGATCCTTATAAGGTAGACGTTTTTCCGATTCGGTAAAAGAGCACAAAAACAAAATTAAAATACAACAATAACCAACTATTTTCATACCATAATAATATAAGAAAGGATTATACAATAATAAACAAAAAGTGGTCGTGCATATATAACTTAGTATATATGTCACAACCACTTCCGCATGCAATATTCAAAAAAAATAACGAATAAAACAAATGGGAAAGAAGAAAAAAAGGGATATATTTGACCTCTGAAAATGAGTATAAAGGAATATTTGATGAAAGACATCTCGCCAGCAGAAAGAATCAAAAATGGAGATCGAAATGCTTTTAATGATCTTTATAAGCAGCATTATTTTTCTGTCCGTTCATACGCCAGGCTATTGTTGGATGAAAATGAAGCTGAGGATGTCGTTCAGGATGTATTTTTTAATTTGTGGTTGCATCGGGATACACTGGATGAAACTCTTTCTTTACGTGGCTATTTGCTCCGTTCTGTTTATAACACCGCTTTAAATATATTGAAGCGTAAAGGTTTACTGGAAAACTACAGTAATATATATAAACAGGAGATTGAAGAGATTGGGTATCAGTACTACAATCCCGATACCAACGACACATTACGGAATTTATATAATCAGGATCTCAGAATTGAATTAAACGCAGCTATTGAAAGCCTTCCGCCTCGCTGCAAAGAGGCTTTCTCTTTAAGCTTCTTATATGATATGTCTGCAAAAGAGATCAGCACAAAACTGGGAGTATCTAAAAGCACCGTTGAAAACCACATTTACAACGCGCTTAAAGTACTCCGGGAAAAGTTGAAATCCCATAAAGGCAGTTCACTGATCATCCCGATTCTGTTCAAATTTATAGAAATTATAGATAAAACGAATTAGGTGTTTTTTCTTATAAAGTTGTATATAACAATAAGAGAACTAGAAAATGGAAGAGGATACTATATATAGATATTTTACCTGTCAGACTACAGAAGAAGAAGATAAGGCTATTTTGGACTGGATAAAGGCTTCAAAAGAAAACGAAGCTCTATTCTTTGAATTAAAAACAATATGGTACTCTTGCTCTGAACAAAAAAGAGAAGATCCATGGGTTTTGAAGCATTCATTGAACAGTTTGAACCAGCGTATCGACAATCTGGAAAAACAGCCTGACAAGCGTTCTTACGCCCGAAAATATCTCTATCTATGGAGTAGCGCTGCCGCTATTATTGCCATCATCCTTACTCTCTCGATTTTCTATATGCAAAGGCCGGCTTCCTTACCTATGAATAGAATTTCCAATGTCTTCACCGATTCTGTCATGCAGATAAAACTGACCGATGGTAGCACCGTCTGGCTGAATTCCGGAGCATCTTTGAGCTATCCTGCCGAATTTATTAGCGATACAAGAGAGGTTAAACTCAAAGGAAATGCCTTTTTTGAGGTAGCTAAAGACACGCTGCATCCTTTCATCGTTTCTACGGATTTATACCGGATCAAAGTGTTGGGAACAATCTTCAGTCTTAATACAGATAATGCTGATCATATGGCTGAAGCCGTATTGCTGGAAGGATCCATCCAATTGGAAAAATCCAGCGGAGAAAATCTCGTAGTCCTTCAACCCGGTCAACAGGTTGTATTTACCAGTGACTGTTCATCCGTCAAAATAAACAAAATCGATGCCCGCCAGCATACATTATGGCGATTCGGACTGGTTTGTCTTTCTAATGTTTCTTTACAGGAGATTCTCTCCTGTCTGGAAGAAACCTATCACATAAAAATACAAATGGATACTAAAAAATTCACTAATCGCCGCTATAACTTCTCATTCAAACAAGCTAATAATCCGGAAGATGCACTGAGACATCTATTCTATCTTACTGGCGTACAAGCCACTATCCTATCCGAATAAAAAAAGTAAACTTCCCTTTAGGTACTTCTTTATACAAAATTGTATTTATTATGTAGCGAATGGTAAAAGCGTAAGGCTGACACCATTGCTACATAAATAAGTATGCCCGTTCGCCATGTAATAAAGCGGGCTTTCGTGAAAACGCGCATTATTTAAGATAATGCACTAATGATAAATCAATTATGTTAAACTAAAAAGAAAGCCTATGTGAAGCCAAAGAAAGAACCTCAGTTTTAACCGAGGATACAAAAAGAGTAAATTGTTATCAGTTAATCTTAAGAAAACAAATAAAAAGAATGTATGAAAAGAAAAAGTAGAAACTTTATTGCAGTCAAAAACCTCTGCATAGGACTCTCCTTATGCTGTATGGCAAGCGGAGCGCAAGCTGCAACTAATAGCGCATTTGAAAAGAAGTTCGATGTTCAGTTCTCCGTTAATCAAGTAACATTGAAAAATGTTGTAGAACTGTTACAAGAACAAACCGATGTCGTATTCAGTTACGATCATACGTTGGAGTCAATAAAAGTAAACAACGTATCGGTAAAAGCAAAAAACGAAAGTATTGAATCTATACTCGAACAAGCCCTGAAAGGCACGGGTGTTAACTACAAAATCGAAAACCACATTGTTGTACTGTATGCCGCAAACACTTCCAAAAACAATGCGAAAGCAAGTATAACCCAACAAACCAAAAAAGTAACAGGTATAGTAAAAGACGCAACTGGCGAACCGATCATCGGAGCAAATGTCATAGAAAAAGGAACAACCAACGGCGTAATGACCGGCCTTGACGGAGACTTTACGCTCGAAGTGCCTGTCGGTGCTATTCTGGAATTCAGTTATATCGGATACGCGCCAGTCAGTATACCTGTAAACGGGCAGACTATTTTTAATGTTATCCTGAAAGAGGATACACAAACGCTGGATGAAGTAGTCGTAACTGCTTTAGGTATCAAACGCCAGAAAAGAGCATTAGGTTATTCTACCACAACCGTAGGAGGTGACGATTTTACGGTAGCCCGTGATCCGAATCTGGGGAATGCCTTGTCCGGTAAGATTGCCGGTGTAACGGTAGCCGGAAACTCTACCGGTAGCGGTGGTAGTAGCCGTGTCGTTATTCGCGGTAATGCCTCTTTAACCGGTAACAACCAACCCTTGTATGTGGTGGATGGCGTGCCTTTCGATAACACCAATATGGGTAGTGCCGGACAATGGGGTGGTCTTGACCTTGGTGACGGTTTATCAAACATTAATCCCGACGATATCGCGGATATCCAGGTTCTGAAAGGAGCTGCAGCTTCCGCATTATATGGTTATCGCGGAGGTAATGGTGCTATCCTGATCACGACAAAGTCTGGTCAGAAAGGGAAACCGGTTAGCATCGACTTCAACAATAACCTGACATTCAATGCCATCTATGATTACAGGGATTTCCAGAATGTATTCGGCCAGGGTTCGGAAGGACAACGTCCTCTCACTGCTGATGCTGCGAAAGCAACCGAAGTACTGAGCTGGGGTGAATGTATGGACGGTGGCAAGGCTGTTAATTTCCTGGGAAATGAATATGCTTATTCTCCAGTCGATAACTGGTCGAACTTCTATCGCACAGGTGTTAACAATGCTACTTCATTAGCTATCAGCGGTGCCGGTGACAAAATCACCTATCGTTTTGGCGTATCCAATACCTATGAAAAAGGTATTCTTCCCAATGCTAATATCAGCCAGCAGGGTATCAACATGAATACGACCTATGATATTCTTAAGAATCTGCATCTGAGTGTAAATGCGAACTACGTATTTGAGAAGAACCAAGGCCGTTCAAACCTGTCTGATGGTAACGGTAGTACAAATGCCTCTTTGTTATATCGTGCCAACACATTCGATATTCGTTGGATGGAACGTGAAACACCGGAAAGCGATTGGGGAACAACAGCCAGTGGTAAAGAAATGATTGGTGGTACGAATGAATATTTCAACAACCCGTATTGGCTACAATACCGGAAAGTAAACACGACCAACAAAAACCGCCTGACAGGTGGTATCACTTTGAAATATGACATTTTTGACTGGCTGTATGCACAGGGAGGTATAACTCGCGACGGCTTTAGCTTTGAGTTCAGAAATGTACAGCCTTATGGCGCAGCCGCTGATGCAGCCGGCTATTTGCAGGAATATGAAAAGAACTATTCTGAAATGAACCTGAACTATTTGATCGGTTTCAATAAGGGATTCGGAGATTGGAATATCGGTGCAACAATCGGAGGTAACCGTCAGCGTAATATCACCAAACAATGGGGTACCGACGGCAATATCAAAAGCTTCCTGGTTCCGGGATTTGAATCTGCCAACAATATCAGCAACCGTACCTATTTGAAAGACTATACCGAATATCGTGTTAATTCAGTTTATGCAACGGCCGACATAGGTTGGAAGAATCAGGTATTCTTAAACCTGACCGGACGTAACGACTGGTTCTCCACGCTGAATCCGGATCATAATCATTATTTCTATCCTTCCGTAAGTTTGTCGTGGGTATTCAGCGATACCTTCGAAATGCCGGAATGGTTTACATTCGGTAAGGTTCGTGGATCGTATGCCTCTGCATCAAACGGGACAAATCCTTATCAGAATTATTTGACCTATAAATTACAGAACTATAAAATCAACGGTCAGTCTGTAGCGACAGTCAATAATAGCACAGTTCCTAACAGTATGTTGAAACCGGTACGTATCTCGGAATGGGAAGCAGGTTTGAACATCTCCTTCCTTAATAATCGCCTGACTTTGGATGCTGCTTATTATGTAAAGAATACGAAAGATGACATTGCCCAGGTAACAACCAGTAATGCATCCGGTTTTTCATCTGCCATCCAGAATATCGGTGAAATCCAAAACAACGGTATAGAAATAATGGTGAACGCCGTACCGGTACAAACAAGCAAATTCCAGTGGAGTACGACTTTCAATATCGCTCATAATAATAGTGAAGTCAAATATCTAGGAGAAGGTGTAAGCAGTCTGAGTATTGACGGCGCAACATCCCGAAGCGGAAATGTGACCGTTAAGAACATCGTTGGAATGTCTTATGGAGAATTGGTCGGCTTCAAATATCAAAGAGACGACCAGGGAAACATCGTTTTCAAAGATGGTGTTGCACAGGCAACTACCAAAACGGAAAACTTAGGAAGCGGTGTTTATAACCTAACCGGAGGATGGCGTAATGAATTTACATATAAAGACTGGACATTGTCTTTCCTGCTCGACTTCAAAGCCGGAGCCAAACTGTTTTCCGGAACAAACTACGGTCTGTATAGCGATGGTTTGCATAAAAACACATTGGAAGGCCGTGGAGATGATGGCAAAGGAACTATCATCGGGAAAGGTGTTATGCTTGACGAAAGCGGCAACTATGTAGCCAATAACGTTAAAGTATCAGCCCAAACTTATTGGCAAGGTATCGTAAGTAACAACATCGCAGAAGAATTTATTTATAATGCGAGCTTCATCAAGTTACGTGAATTATCCCTTGGTTATACATTCCCGAAATCATTGTTAGGCAGACAGAATGTAGTGAAGGGCGCCTCTATTTCTCTGGTTGGACGTAACCTTTGGACTATCCTGAAACATACCGACAATATCGATCCTGAATCTGCTTACAACAATACAAATGGGCAGGGATTAGAGTTGAACGGTTATCCTGCAACAAGAAGCATTGGTTTCAACGTGAATGTTAAATTTTAATTTAATGCATTGGTAATATGAAAAAAGCAATATTATATGCTGCGGCGGCATTTTCATTAATGACAGGCGCAACAAGCTGTAGTGATTTTGGAGACGTGAATAACGATCCGGAACAGATGACCCCAGCTATCTTGGATTTTAAACTGGTATTTACACAAGTCATGTCACAGGCTTGCGGTTCAGACTGGGATGTTTGGCGTAACGGCATGATTTATAGCGCATGTATGTTACAGCATACAACATCCGTCACTTGGGATTACGGTACATTTTATGCCTATTCAGATGGATATAATGCTGCTTACTGGGATGGATTTTATAGTGGAGACAGAGCAGCCATCCGTAATGCCTACCTGGTAATGCAAGAATGGAAAGACAGACCTGAGTATCAGAACGAATATCAAATGTGTCGTATTATACGGGCATTTATGTTCCATCGCATGACCGACTTGTATGGTGATGTACCTTATTTCGATGCATCCAAAGGTATAGAAGGTCTCGGATACCCTAAATACGACACACAGCAGGCGATCTACAATGATTTGTTCAAGGAATTAGACGAAGCTCAGGCAGCCTTGAGTACTTCCGTTGCAACGACAGTAAGTAATGAAGATCCGCTTTATGGCGGAGATGTAACTAAATGGAAGAAGTTTGCCAATTCTTTGATGTTACGCCTGGCTATGCGTTTAACAAAAGTAGACCAGGCCACTGCCGAAACATGGGTGAAAAAAGCCATTTCCAACGGTTTGTTTGAAAGTGCAGCAGATAATGCGATGGTAAAACATCCGGATGGTTTGGTTACCGACGATTCAGCCGAACCTTATGGAAAAGTACTGAGTCATGAAGATACCCAAGCTTTCTACCTGAGCGAGTTCTTTATCAATATGCTGAAAAACTCTAACGCCCCTCGCCTGCCATTGATCGCCACAGTTTGTTCTAATCCTTCCGAAAAATGGCAAGGTGATTTTGATTTCGGAGATAATGACCCGTCCAAACAGGTCGGCTTGCCGGTTGGTTATGATACAAAAGGGAATGAGTGGGACTTGTCTAATGCTCCTGGCTATCCGGGAATTAACTGGAGATCATACTATTCTTTACCGAACCGTCAGACCTACGCACGTCCGGATGCACCGACTATGCTACTGACTTACACCGAGAATCAGTTGTTACTGGCTGAAGCGGCTTACCGTGGCTGGGTTTCGGGTAATGCAAAAGATTATTATGAAGCAGGCGTAAGATCAGCTATGCAACAGTTCTCTTTCTATTCTGCTGCAGAAAGTTCTTACAATCGTTATCTGAATGCAGAGGCTATCGATAAATATCTGGCAGAGAATCCATTTGATCAATCCAAAGCTCTCGAGCAAATCAATACACAATATTATATCACGACTTTCTGTGATGAATATGAAACATTTGCTAACTGGCGTCGTTCTGGTTATCCGGTATTAACTCCGGTAAACAAAAACTATTCAACTTGCGTTACGAACGGAACTATCCCGCGTCGTTTCCAATATCCTGTAACAGAAAGCCAAAACAACGAGGCTAACTATCAGGAGGCTATTGGTCGCATGAATGGTGGCGACAGAATGACCTCGCGTGTATGGTGGGATAAAGAATAAATAAAGTTCTTACAAATGTTAAGGGGTAGCCGGCATAAAGCTGACTGCCCCTTTTCTTTATATATTTACTCTCCTTTTATCAACTCCTGTATCTTACTCTTGTCACCCACAACCCATACCAGGTCATCCATTTCAAAAATCGTATCGTTGTCCGGTGTTATCAGGGAATCGCCATTACGCTCAAGGCCAACGATCAGGCAATTATACCGGTGACCTACATTCGACTGTGTAATACTTTGGCCAAGAAATGGGAAACTTTCGTCGACAATAAATGAGTTGACTGTAATCTCTTCCGGTTGGTTACCACAACAGTCATCTCCATTCTGCTGATCTTCCAGTTTAGCCTGGAATGCTTTCAGCTGTTCATCCGTACCCACTACAACCACTTTGTCTTGCGGATAGATATGGTCGGAGCCTCCTGGAATATAAATTTTATAATCTCCCCGGATGATCTCTACAATACTTACGCCGAAGTCTTTCCGGAGAGGCAATTCTGCCAACGACTTCCCTGCATAGGGTGAACAAGGAGAAACCGGCACTACGGCCAGATGAATGTCTTTATCACTCAACTGCTTGTTGAAACTCGTCTTCAACGGGTTACGCTTGCGGTCTACTTCCTCGCGGCGGTTTAAATTAGTAAGGAAATGGGCTTCCAGTTTGGAGTACTGGTTCAGATCGCGACGGAATAAAATAATCAGGATCAAGACACCAACGGCAATAATCGCACCGATACCATACTGCACATGATAATACTTGATCAATACGATCGAAACGAACAGAATAGCCACAAACACCCTGAACAACACAAGTGCCACCAGTTTCCCATGATTATATTTGTTATCCTTCCACAGACTCATAAACAACTCCGGCGAGTTATTCTTATTTGCCACCAGCCCGGCCAGAAAAGGGGTCATAAGGATAAGTGTCAATACACTCATAATGATATTTCCCCACATTTCCATAGCTGGAAATTTCTCAACCATCAGCGGATGAATCACCTTAGTAGACAACAATAGGATAGCTGTCAATAATACGGAATGGATCAATATCTTTCCAACGTACAATTTCAGCAACTTCCGCCAATCGCTATCATGATTAATCGTCTTCGATCCGGAAGAATACCGGTCGAGAAAATCACGCGCCTTATCCGGCAATATTCTGTATAGCCATTCTGCAAACGGTCCCGACAGGCGGATAAAGTAAGGAGTCGTAAAAGTTGTTATCACCGAGACTGCCACAATGATCGGATACACAAAGTCGTCGAGCACCTTCAACGATACTCCTAAAGCTGCAATAATAAAGGCAAACTCTCCTATCTGCGCCAAGCTAAAACCCGATTGTATAGATGTTTTAAGCGGTTGTCCCGACAACAAGACACCGAATGAAGAGAAGAAAGCCTTCCCGACAATAGTAACCAACGTAATCAGAATTACCGGCCATGCATATTGTACCAGGACCGCCGGGTCGATCAACATCCCTACCGAAACGAAAAAGATAGCTCCGAACAGGTCTTTCACCGGTTTGATAATATGTTCGATACGCTCCGCCTCAATCGTCTCCGCCAGGATCGATCCCATAATAAAAGCTCCAAGTGCAGCTGAGAAACCGGTCTTCGTTGCCACTACCACCATTCCCAGACACAATCCTAAGGCTATTACCAGCAACGTTTCATCATTCATCAGCTTCCTTACCTTTTTCAACAAAGCCGGAATAACGAAAATACCGACTAAGAACCAAAGAATCAGAAAGAAAGCGACCTTCAGGATACTACCTATCATTTCTTCTCCTGCAAACTCCTGGCTCACCGCCATAGTCGAGAGCAATACCATCATGATTATGGCCACCAGGTCTTCCACCACCAACGTCCCGAACACGATCCCGGTAAAACGTTGGTTCCTCAGCCCCAAATCATCAAAGGCTTTTATGATAATAGTAGTCGACGACATCGACAACATCCCTCCCAGGAAGATGGAATTCATCGTAGACCATCCCAGCAGATGCCCGATCAAATACCCCACGATCAGCATCGTTATCACCTCCGTCATCGCCGTGATAAAGGCGGTAGACCCCACATTCATCAGCTTTTTAAAACTAAACTCGAGCCCGAGGGCAAACAATAGGAAGACGACTCCCATCTCCGCCCAGAGATTAATGTTTTCAACATCGACAACCGTCGGAAAGATGTGGATATAAGGCCCGGCCAATAACCCGGCCACGATATATCCCAGCACGAGCGGTTGTTTCAGCCATTTAAATAATAGGGTTATTACACCTGCAGATATAAGGATCAAAGCCAGATCGGAAATCAAATCGGGTAAATGCGACATACGTAATTATTGATTAGTAAGTTTCGTAAACAAAAATAACATTTTCTGACGTTTTATCAAGCATAGCTCTCCGTTTTTTCTAACTTTGCCTTCCGTATTTACAAGCTGTTTACAGGCAAAGAACTATTCATTTAATACTGTCAGTACATGAAAAACAAATTATTCATCAGTCTTGTTCTGTGCATCCTGTTCAATCTGAACGGAATGGCTCAGAGCGCCGTCTTCGAATCGCTGAAATTCGATAGTAAGAAACTAGGTAAAGAGGTATCCTACTCGATATACCTGCCGTCCGATTACAACACCTCGCAACGTAATTACCCGGTGCTCTACCTGTTGCACGGCTACACGGACGATGAAACCATGTGGATACAGACTGGTGAAGTAAAAGAAATTGCCGACAAAGCGATCAGCAGCGGCGACGCCTCACAAATGATCATCGTGATGCCCAATGCCTGGGATACCTGGTACATCAACCAATACGATGGCAAAGCCCCTTACGAAGATATGTTCTTTGAAGAACTGATCCCCTATATCGAAAAGACCTACCGCACCCGCAGCCGTCAGGAGTTCCGTGCCATTGCCGGGCTTTCGATGGGTGGCTACGGCTCCTTCCTTTACTCGCTGCATCACCCGGAAATGTTCGCCGCCTGTGCACCGCTCAGCGCTGCTGTTTTCGATGACAGCGTAATGGAAAAACGTCAGGCCCAATCGCATAAAGACCTGTTCAGCCGCCTGTTCGGCCCCGGACTCGACTACTGGCATCAGAACAGCGTATTGAAAATGCTATCCGAACTCGATAAAGACAATCTGCCCCGCATCCGCTATTATATCGACTGCGGAGACAAAGACGGCCTGTTGGAAGGTAATTTCCAGGCCCATAAGATCATGCAGGAGAAAGGAATGAAACACGAATTCCGTGTACGCGGCGGCGGACATACCTGGTTATACTGGCGCACCGCTCTCCCGGAAGTACTCAGTTTCGTGAGCGGTGCCTTCCGCCGGAACCAACAATAAAGACAACTTATTCGGTAAAGCGAACCATCGCTTTACCGATACCCACCTTCTTTTCGATCCCGGAACGGCCTTTTTCCTTATACAGATACCCCCGAAACATACCAGTGGTATTAAAAGGAAAAGCGATATTTCCATCCTTATCGACAGCGATCAGACCACCTTCACCGGCATTGACATTCAACTCCGTATTGATAATATAACCGGCCGCCTGTTCCACCGGTTCCTTCAGGTATTTATACCGGGCACACAGGTTAAAAGCTACGGCATGACGGATGAAATATTCGCCATGACCGGTACAGGATACGGCACAACTCTGATTATCGGCATACGTTCCGGCACCGATCACCGGAGAATCGCCGATACGTCCCCATTTCTTTTTAAACGTACCGCCGGTACTGGTTCCGGCTGTCAGGTTTCCCTGCTTATCCAGGACAACGCAGCCGACCGTCCCGTTCTTCCGGCTTTCCTGCTTCAGCTTATCGATCCATTCCAGCGTTTTGGGAGTAGCGAAATACATATTATCATCAACCAACTCCAATCCCTGTTCGGCAGCAAAAGCGTCAGCTCCCGTACCACTCAGCATAACATGAGGAGACTTTGTTTTAACGGCATAAGCGGCATTGATCGGGTTCTTTATCGTCTTAACTCCGGCAACCGCTCCGGCAGAGAGATCCTTCCCTTCCATAATGGAGGCATCCAGTTCGAAAGTCCCTTCGGCCGTACAGGTGGCACCCTTTCCGGCATTGAATAACGGATTGTTCTCAAAATAATTGATCACAGCCATGACAGCCTGCGGGCCTTCGCCACCAGCGGCAAGAATACAGTCGCCGATCATCAAAGCGGAATCAAGCGCCGCATAATATTGGGCTGAACGCACAGGATCGCTTTCCAGTTTGGCCACATCTCCCGCTCCACCATGTACAACGATTACATACTCACGGACTTGCGCCTGTGCCAGAAAACTACCGGTTAGTAATAGAATAATAAAGAAGGTATTTCTTAACATAATAATTAGTATTAAGTTGATATAAATAATCAGTTGAATGAAAAGGTTCCAGCGATCAATTGTTTCAAGTATCGACAGAGAAGATCCCCTCAATAAGATAGAACCTACAATTTAAAAGTTCCATCTTCATAAATCACTTTTCAGATTAATACTTTTGATACTCAGCAGTATACGCTGAAGTTCCTTATATACAAGAAGTATAATTCCCATACGTAACTTCAGCGTAATCCACTTAGATACAGAACTTTCCACTCAAAAGTGATTTATGAAGACAGGGTAAAGCAATATCCCCTACTAAGTAATTGAGCGTACCCTTTAGGGAAGGACAGCTTTCCCTAAAGGGTGGGCGGCCCGGCCCTATAGAGTTGCAACTCCCGCTAAACTATACCACAGTCTTATCTTAGGCAAGCCAGTTGGGTGCCGACCCATTTTAAATAAGCGCCGACCCATTCCCGAAAAGCTGCCGAGCGATCCGGAAAAACCTGCCGCCCCGTTGGCATATTATTTCTTATACCAAACCGGCCCCGGCTGATTACCCATTTCAAACTCAAGCGTTGCACCGCTCATAATCTGTTCGTGGGTAATATAACTCTTATCATACGGCTGGCCATTCAATTTAACCGACTGAATATAAATGTTTTCTGCATTAACACCCGGAGCCAGGATAGTAAATGCCTTACCGTCTGCCAGATGCATTTTCACTTCAGGGAACAGAGGCGTACCGATTTCGTACTGTCCGCTTACCGGATCGACCGGATAGAAGCCCATCGCACTGAAGACGAACCAGGCAGACATCTGTCCGCAGTCTTCGTTACCGCAGATACCGTCGGGAGCATTCAGATACAGGTCATGTAATACCTGTGCTACATATTTCTGCGTCTTCCAGGGTTGGTCTACCTTATTATACAGATAGATCACATGATGGCTGGGCTCGTTGCCATGCGCATACTGTCCGATCATACCTGTACTGAAAATCGGCAGATCCTCTTTCGCATCCGGAGCATAGGTGAACATGCTGTCCAGTTTCTCCGTGAAACGTTCCTTGCTGCCTAACAGTCCGATCAGGCCGTCCAGATCCTGCGGCACATACCAGAAATACTGCCATGCATTACTTTCACAGATATCTTCGGTATACTCTTTGGCATCGAACGGAGTAACGAACTGTCCTTTTTCATTACGCGGCTGCATAAAGGTTGTTTCGGGGTTGTACACATTCCGGAAGTTCTGTGAGCGTTTGTAGAATTCATCTGCAATCTCTTTCTTTCCCATCTTCTCTGCCATACGCGCAATACAATAGTCGTCGTAAGCATATTCCATTGTTTTAGACAACGACCAGTTTTCCCATTTAGCCGGATCGCTGTTAGCCGGTACATATCCTAACTTCTTATACTCTCCGATTCCCCGGTAGTCATCGCGGTTGGCTGTGGCGACACATGCCTGCAAAGCAAGTTCCGGATTGAATGTCGCGATACCTTTCAGATAAGCATCCACAATGACCGGAACAGCATGGTAACCGATCATCATATTGGTTTCATGGCCGTAGAGGTTCCACAAAGGAAGCGCACCATTCTGTTCGTAGAATTTCAGGAAGCCCTGGATCATGTCGTTTACACGCTTCGGATCTGTATAAGTATACAACGGATGAGCTGCACGGAAGGTATCCCACAGAGAGAAAGTGGAATAGTTATTCCATCCGTCCGCCTTATGGATCTGATTGTCGGGGCCGTAATAAGAACCGTCGACATCGCTGAAGATGGTCGGGGCGATCATCGTGTGATAAATAGCGGTATAGAACTTCACGAGATCATCCGTATTATTTCCGTTCACCTCAATCTTGGACAGTTCTTTGTTCCAACGGGCAACAGCTTCTTTATGATACTTGTCGAAATCATTCAAAGGTACTTCCGCCTGGAGATTCTTCGCTGCGCCTTCCATGCTGACACCCGAGATAGCCGTATTGACCAGGATCTCTTCGTCTTTCTCCGTATTAAAATCGAAACGGGCAATGTAAGCGGTTCCGATCTGTCCCTTATCTTTTGTCACGATAGCAGTCGTATCCATATGATAGGCGATAAACGGCTTGGAGAAACGTGTCTGGAAATAAACATGCTGGTTAGGCGACCATCCCTGTGAGAAACGGTATCCGCGGATAGTCACCGAGTCGATCACCTCAATATAAGAGTCGAGGGTAAAGTCCCAGTTCATCGCTTTCTTCAGGTTCAGAAATACCGAAGCTTCCGCTTTCGGGAAGGTATAACGCTGAATACCGCAACGTTCGGTAGCCGTCAGCTCTACATTAATATTATAGTCCTGCAACAAGACGCGGTAATAACCGGCCGAAGCAGCTTCTTCATTATGCGAAAAGGTAGAATAAATGCCCAGAGGAGCCGGAGCTTCTTTATAAGGACGGGTGACAGGCATAAAGGAGATATCATACAGATCTCCTGCCCCTGTACCGGAAAGATGGGTATGGCTGAAACCGGCAATCGTCGTATCGGGATAGAAATACCCGGAGATACGATCCCATCCCGGCAATCCGTTATCAGGACTAAGCTGCACCATACCATAAGGAGCCTGTGCTCCCGGATAGGTATTTCCAGTGAAATCGGTACCGATCATAGGGTTTACATACTGTGTATAATCTGCCTCCTTTGGTTCCTCAGGCGTACAGGCTACCAGAGCCAGCAGGGAGACCGCCAATAATGATATGTGCCTCATTTGCTTATAATTTTGTTCAGACGTTTACAAAGATAAGAATGATCCGAAAGAGAACATACAAATCCAGTATCAAATCTATATAATTTAAATATCCTCTTTCATTTTTTTGATTACTACGATCAATGGATCCAGCTCATTTTCCAATACCCACCACACTTCTTCCGCATCTATATCGAAATAATGGTGTGCTATTACGTCCCGAAAACCCATCACCTTTTTCCAGGGTATATCCGGATAAAGCGGCAACAACTCCTTATTCGTCACTTTATCCAGGCTTTTCAGACTTTCACCGATCGCAATAAAGAGCATACAAACAGCATCCAGCTTTTCAACCCGTTCAGGAGATAATAAAAAGTCATTTGCACAATGGATATCAACCGTTCGGTGCTTCAATCGCAATAAAGCTTCTTCTATTTGAATCAGCATGGATGTGGCTAACTCTTTGTTATACATAGATACCTTCTTTTTCTATCTGTTGACGTAAATAAGGATTCATACGTTCACGATAACGAACGATATCGACAGAGTGCTTAAACATATTTTCCAGTTCTTCTTTCAAATCCATCAGTAGAAAAGGGTTGGGAGTTTCTGTTTCCACACAAACATCCAAATCACTACCCTCATGGTTATCTCCCCGTGCAACAGAGCCGAAAAGACGGATAGAACGTAACCCGAACTTCTGCATAAGCTGTTGCTTACAGGCTGTCAACTGACGTATATAATCTTCTTTCTTCAGCATGAGAAATGAATTTAACTTTCACAAAAATAGGATGATTTAAGATAAGAAGCAAATTTTAGGCTATATAATAAATCAGGCATGAACCCCACAGTTTTATCTGCGAAATCCATGCCTGAATAAATTCATTTCTAATGTCTATGGCCTATTAAGCTTCATTTTCTTCTTCATCGTCGTCGTCAAGCTCTTCTACCGGAGCTTTTCTGACAAAGAATGCACTTAATTCGTACAATCCGTACAATGGGAAGAACACTACGCTCAATGTAAACGGATCGCTACTTGGAGTAATGAATGCCGCAGCAACCAATAATCCGACGATAGCGTGTCGTCTGTATTTGTGGAAGAATCCTCTGTGCAACAATCCCAGTTTCGATAGCAACCAGGATACCAATGGCATCTCAAAGACAATTCCCATCACAAAGATCAGCATAAGGAAGTTATCCATATACGAATCCAGAGAGACTTGTTCAGTAATGTTAGCACTCAATTGATACGTTGCCAGGAAACGAAGTGTCATCGGGAATACCATAAAATAACCTACGGCACAACCCAGGAAAAACATAATCGTTCCGAAAAAGAATACCCACCGGATGTTCTTCTTTTCATTCTCGTACAAAGCCGGACTTACAAACCTCCAAACCTCATACATTAAGTACGGGAAAGTCAGTACAAGGGCCAGCCAGAATGAGGTTGACATATGAGTAAAAAACTGGGAAGCCAACTTAATGTTGACAATATCTACGTGAAAGCTATCGTTACAGAAGTCAGGCAGAACATCAAACCAGGGGCTTATATTGATAAGCCAGATATTTAACTCACACAACCATTTATAAAGAACAAAATCGGAATAACAGGGGGCCATGATGACGTGATCGAAAATATCACGCATAAAGGCAAAACTACCGATAGCAAAGACAAAGAGTGCTAAAATAGAACGGAATAAAGTCCAACGAAGTTCTTCCAGGTGATCCCAAAAGGACATTTCATCTTGTTCCAGTTCTTCCATTTCTTACTTTTTATCGTTGTCGTCGAGTTTAATGTCGTCTTCTAAACCTTTTACACCGTCTTTAAAGTTCTTCACTCCTTTACCGATACCTTTCATCAGTTCCGGGATCTTCTTTCCACCAAAAAGTAACAACACAACAATGGCGATGATAACAATTTCGCCCGTACCTAAATTTCCTAAGAATAGTAATTCATTCATGATATTATAATATTAGTCATTAAATATTCACCTTTTATATGGGGCAAAGATACTATTTGTAATGAATAGTCACTCTCTTATTCTAAATTTATTACCTTTGCACCGTCTTAAAAAACTGAAATTAGAAAAAGATTAGAAAGATGAAAGCTTATGTATTTCCCGGTCAGGGTGCACAGTTTGTCGGAATGGGAAAAGACCTTTACGATAACAATCCCCTTGCAAAAGAGTTGTTTGAGAAAGCAAACGATATCCTTGGTTTCCGCATCACAGACCTGATGTTCGCTGGAACAGACGAAGATCTGAGACAAACTAAAGTTACACAGCCTGCCATATTCTTACACTCGGTTATTCTCGCCAAAACATTAGGCGACCAGTTCAAACCGGATATGACAGCCGGTCACTCATTAGGTGAATTCTCTGCACTTGTTGCCGCAGGAGCACTGTCTTTCGAAGACGGCCTGGTGTTGGTTTCCAAACGTGCCATGGCTATGCAAAAAGCTTGCGAAGCCACTCCTTCTACAATGGCAGCCGTACTGGCTTTGCCGGATGAAACGGTTGAAGAGATCTGTGCAAGTATTCAGGACGAAGTGGTTGTTTGTGCAAACTACAACTGCCCGGGTCAGCTGGTTATCTCCGGTTCAATCCCCGGAATCGATGCTGCTTGCGAAAAAATGCTGGCTGCCGGTGCTAAACGTGCATTGAAACTGAAAGTAGGTGGTGCATTCCACTCTCCGCTGATGGAGCCGGCCCGTGCCGAACTGGCTGCTGCTATCGAAGCTACTCCGATCCATACTCCTGCTTGTCCGGTTTATCAGAATGTAAGCACTAAAGGTGAAACAGATCCTGAAACGATCAAAGCAAACCTGATCGCTCAGCTGACTGCTCCGGTTCGCTGGACTCAGAGCGTTCAGAACATGATTGCAGACGGAGCCGACCATTTCATCGAACTGGGCCCGGGTGCTGTACTGCAAGGTCTGGTAAAGAAGATCAATAAAGAAATGACAACTGAAGGCATGCAATAATAAGCAATATGCTATACACGAAAAGAGGAGGAAACATGAAACGTTTTCCTCCTCTTTTTGTATACGGTAATCCATAATATTCGTATGTTTGTAATTAATTATAGAATCTTTATCGCTTAAAAACTCACAAGACATGATAGAAGCACCGGAAGCCTTGTACATCTCCGAGCAGATGAATCAAACGATTAAAGGAAAAAGAATTACATTTGTCAGCGCAGGATATACACCTCATAAGTTCGCCTGGTTCTATGGAGATCCGGCCAATTATTCGGCGATGCTTACCGGTAAGAAAATCGGGGAAGCCCATGCTTATGGAGGGTTGATCGAGATAGAGATAGAAGATATGCGTTTATTATTCGGAGACGGTATGAATATCCGGTACTACGCTCCCGGTGAAAAGATACCGGAAAAACACCAGTTGCTCATTGCTTTCGAAGACGAGAGTTGTATCATGGGATCCGTCCGGATGTACGGGGCAGTCATGTGTTTTCCAGACGGTTCTTTCGATTGCGGTTTCAGCTCCTATCGTGAAGGGGCACGTACCAAACCGCAGGTGCTTTCGGAAGCTTTCGACAAAACCTATTTTCTGAGCCTGATAAACAGCGAAGAAAAACAAAAGAAAACGGCAAAGGCATTCCTTGCGACCGAACAAACGATACCGGGATTAGGTAACGGTGTTTTACAGGACATCCTGTTCAAAGCCCGTATCCATCCGAAGACTCGTATCAACATATTATCCGAAGAACAGAAAGATACGTTGTTTCATTGCATAAAAGCGACACTTCAGGAAATCTATCAGGCAGGCGGACGCAATTCGGAAACAGACCTGCTCGGGAATAAAGGCCGCTATATCCCCATACTATCCAAAGATACCGCCGACAAGCCTTGCCCGGTTTGCGGAGAAGATATACGCAAAGAGAGTTATATGGGAGGAAGTATCTATTATTGCTTTGAATGTCAGAAATTAAACAATTAGTATGAAATGGAAATACACTCTGATTGCACTGCCTCTTCTTATAATGGCCTGCAACAGCAAGACTGAAATAAAACAGGAAAATAAAGATACCAATCAGACATTGGAAACGATCTTTAACCGCAAAAGTGTACGTAAATATACACAGCAACCGGTTGAAAAAGAGAAGCTGGAAACATTAGTCCGCGCAGGAATGGCAGCCCCTTCATCCAGAGACCGCCGCCCCTGGGAGTTTATCATCGTAACAGACCGTGATATCCTGGATACGATGGGAGACGGATTACCATTGGCGCGTATGTTGAAAGATACCCAGCAGGCGATTATCGTTTGCGGCGATACCGTCAAATCCGGCAATGCCTGGCAGTTGGATTGCTCCGCAGCTGCACAAAACGTACTGCTGGCGGCCGAATCGTTAGGACTGGGAGCCGTATGGACTGCCGCTTATCCTTATCCCGAACGGATGAATGTTGTACGGGATGCGTTGCATCTTCCCGAACATATCGTTCCGCTGACAGTTATTCCGGTCGGTTACCCTACGGGAATAGAAAAGTCGAAAGACAAATTCAATAAGAAACAGATGCATTACAACGGATGGTAAAAAGTAAATCCCGGTATCACTCCCCTGCCCTTTGGCTTTCAGGAATGATACCGGGATTTTATCTATCATTTAATTCCGGGAAAAGATCAGAATCCGGCATGTTCTTCTTTGTTGACCGACTGGTCCGAATCGCGTTTCTTTTCTCCGCTATACATCCATTCGATCTCATCTTCGTATGTCTTGCCGTCTTTCACTACGACTGTCTTTACGATATTCTTACCCATATCGAGCGTCACGTTATCTATTATATAATGTACGCGCGTATAACCTTCACGAATACCGCCCAATTCTTTACCGTTCAGGTATACTTTCGGCGTACCGATATTTGAATAAACCGTCACTGATGTTTCCTTTTTCTCACGATCCCAGTTACGACGTTGCGTCAGGAACAGTACAGGGTCTTTGCTCCAGTTCGCCTTATACCAGAAATAAGAATCTTTCTTGATCTTGCGGTCGAAAGTAACCAACCCTTTCATATTACGAGCCGGAACACCGCCGCGAACCCACATCGGGGCACAGAAGTCGAACGTATTCCAAAGATAAGATGCGATGATATACGGATGGGCAGCGATCACGCTCCACTGATATTCGTGTGTCTTGGTGGCAAATGTCTCCGGATAAAATTCTTTGGTCCAGTTCAGGGCATCTCCCAGATATTCGGTCTGATGGTTCAGGTTGGCATCAGCACCGTATTCGGTCAGCATCAGTTTCTGGTGAGGATATTCCTTTTCCAGTCCTTCCACCCAGGGTTTGATATCCTGTATTTTCTTTTCATACCAACCGAAATAACGGTTCATTCCCTGAATATCGGCAACCAGATTCACCGGATGCTCCATATGACCATATCCGTTTACCGACACCGTATAACGATCCGGATCTTCCGTCTTTGCCAGGTCGTGCAACGATTGGGTCAACTCTTTTGTGTACTGGTGCGGCTGGTATACCTCATTATGCAATCCCCACACATAGATGGAAGGGTGGTTGAAACTCTGACGGATCATTTCGCGCAACTGGTTACGACAGTTTTCCGCTTCCTGGCCGGTAACACGGTTGACAAAAGGAATCTCCGCCCAGATAATCAGTCCCAGGCTGTCGCAACGCGAATACAGATAGTCGGATTGCTGATAATGAGCAAAACGGACAGTCGTTGCACCGACATCCATAATAGTAGCCAGGTCGAAGTCATGGTTCTCATTCTTCAGGGCACTACCCAGCCCCCACCAATCCTGATGACGGGTAACACCGTACATCGGGTACTTCTCTCCATTCAGATAAAAGCCTTTACCTGCTACAATTTCATATTTGCGTAAACCCAGCGGTTGTACCATTTCGTCGATCACCTGCCCGTCTTTGATCAGGCGGCTGACTACCTTATACAGATACGGATTTTCCCCCCCCCTGCCACAACGTCGGCTTTTTGATTGTAAAAGAAGATTCGTAAGCCTGTTCGCCCTGTGCAGTCAGTTCGAACGACTGGCTGTTCGTTGCAATCTGTTTCCCTTCCTGGTCATAGATCGTATTCTGTAAGGTCACAGGGACGGGCTGCAAGGTTCCGTTATCCAGTTTGACCTTTACTTTTACATCCGCTTGCTTTTTGGATACATTCTTCTGGGTTATATAAACGCCCGGAGAGGCACAATCGGTAACACTGATATTATACGGCTCGGTAACGATCAACCATACCGGACGATAAATACCGCCATACACACCAAACAAATTATGGTTGACCGGAATCACATCCGGACGCGATTTGTTATCCGCCTTCACAATGATCTCATTCTCCTCTCCTACCTTCAACAGCGGGCTGATCTCACAGGCAAAAGCCGAATAACCGCCTTTATGAGAAGTGGCCAACATTCCGTTCACGAACACTTCCGTACAAGAACCAACACCCTCAAAGCGCAGGAAGACCCGCTTTCCTTTCAGGTCGGCAGGAAAGAAATAGTTTTTCTTATAATAAGCCGCCCCTTCATAAAAGTTATTGGCCTGTACCTGCATATCCTTGGCATTCCAGGTATGAGGAATTTCCACTTCCGACCAACCGCTCTCCCATTTCGGGGCATTAAGGGCCAGTTCTTTTTCCACCGGAGCTTTCTTAAACGACCAGCCGGAATTAAAAGATTCCACTTTCCGGCCTTCCGCCTGCATCGTCATCAATCCCAGGCAGGCTAACAATAAGGTTAAACTTAATACTCGTTTATTCATGATTTGTTAATTGAATGAGGTGCAAATATACCTCGCCACTCCCATACTAACTAATAAAATTATCTCATTACCGATCAAGATTGTCTCTATTTGCCGCCAAACCTCCCTACTAAGCCGAATAAGTACCGACCGCAGGCCGACACGGCAGATAGAAGAGTTCTTTTCGCCTTCACCCGGGGATAAATAAAAAAAGATGCCGCGAGAGATACATTTTGTCCCAATATAATGTATCTTTGGTGCTATCCTAATCTTTGTCCGACAGCAATCGAACAGCTGTCCGACCCGGGTGGGATAGCTGTCTCACCAATGTCGGACAGCTGTCTGACAGGGGTCGAACAAACTTTTTGTCACGAGAAAAGGAAATTTAGAAGGCAGTCTTTTGATAAGAAGACCGGGACAAGCCTAATAACAACCGATATAAACACTTTAACAGTACAGCAGATGTCAGCCACTTACAACCTATTCAGAAATCCGGGAAAGAAGGAAAACCTCCACGCCCGCCAGGTGAACCAATATACCGTACGTATCGATGCTCTTTGCGAAGAGATCTCACAGATCAGTTCCTTTTCGTCTGCCGATGTAAAAGGGATGCTGGACGCGCTGAAAAGCCGGATCGCTTTTCATCTGAAATACGGCGATATCGTCGAGTTGGAAGGTCTGGGGACGTTCAACGCCTCGCTTAAATGTCCTTCACTGACAACAGAGAAAGAGATCAAACCCCATCTGGTGAAGTTCCACAAAGTAGTATTCCGCTGCTCCAAAGAGTTGAAGAACGAGTTGCGATACATGAAGGTGGAACGTGCCGACGAACCCAGCCGCCTGAAAGGATATACGGAAGAAAAGCGCAAAGCCAACATTCTGGCTTATATCGAAAAGAATGATACGATCTCGACCTTCCTTTGCCGTTCGCTCAACGGTTGCTCGAAATATACAGCCCTGAAAGATCTGAAAACCTTGCAGGAAGAAGGGAAGATCGTCCGTCTGGGATACCGCGCGAATGCACAATACGGATTAAAAAAAGAGGACGACCAGGGATGAATACAATATATAAACTTATCATAGCCTGGCTTCTCCTAGCCTGTACCCCTACGGTTTACGGCGATAACAGTCCCTTCTTCTTCTCCCACCTGGGAGTTGAAAACGGACTTTCACAGGTGTCTGTACTGAATATATTCCAGGACTCGGACGGATATATATGGTTCGGTACACGCAACGGGGCGAACCGTTACGACGGATATGAATTCAAAATATACCAGAACGAGGTAAATAACCCGGCTTCAATAAGCGACAATTATATTCGTAGAATCAACGAAGACAGAAATAAAAACATATGGATAGGTACCTCCAACGGGGTTAACTGCATCGACTACAAGACACAACAGATCTCCCGTTTCTATCCCCAGGCTATCAACCCGGAGATAACGACGAATGCGGTCAATAATTTCCTTCTCCATGCAGACGGCGAGCTTTATGCTCTAACCACCCGTAGCATATTAAAGTGTAATCCGGATAAAACGGTAGAAGAAATGCCTTGCCTGAAAGAAATGGACTCACCTATTCATTCCATTATCCAGGATAAGGACGGAGATATTTTTATCGGAACGGAAGAGAAAGGGCTTTATGTATACTCTACCGACTGGAAGCTGAAAAAACATTTTCTGCCGGACAGTTCCGGTAACCCGCATAAACTTCCTATAAGCACTATATCCATATTATTGGCTGGCGTAGCCAATAATATCTTCATTGGTACCAATGAAGATGGCCTATGCGTTTATAACAAGAAAGACGATACTATCAGGCGCCTCAACACCGCCAACTCCGGCCTCAACAACAACTCGGTGCGCCATCTTATTCCATTCGGTAAAGACTCGGTACTGATCGCCACCTTCAGGGGACTCAATATCCTGAATACCCGCGACATGACCATCACTCCGGTCAATATGGATATGAAAGCCAAAGGAGCACTCAGCCATTACTCTATCCATAGCATGCTGATCGATCGCGACCAGACACTATGGGTCGGGACCTATTCCGCCGGTGTCAATTACCACAGCCCTTTCCATAGACCGACCTCATTCATTACCCCGAAAGCCTTTGCCGGCATATTGGGACAAGGCCAGGAAGATAACAAAGGCAATATGTGGTTCGCCACGGAAGGGGCGGGACTGCTTTATTACAACCCACGGAACGGTGAACAGAAGCTTTACCCCATAAAGCCTTTACAAGCCGGGAATTATGAAATAAACATCCTCAAAACAATCCTGATACAGGGAGATTCCATATTCTGTGCCACACACTTCGGCTCCGTCTACCTCTTTTCCATCCGTAAGGAGCAATACCAGAAAATACATGACTACAAATACAACGACATCAATACCTTATATATAGACAGCCGGCAACGGTTATGGATACCGACCAATACACCCGACCATACCGTCATGGTGGACAAAGATAAAATAGTCAACAGGTTTAGCGTAGACGGTGTGGAAAAGGCATTCCGGGGAATGTGCCTGATCAAAGAACTGGAACCGGACGTATTTCTATTCGGGGCCATCACCGATAGTGCTTTTGTCTACGACATGAACAAGAAAACGTCTGTCAACCTCACCGCCCGATTGCAGAACGGCGATAAAAACAAACGGTTGGGAAGTATATCCGGTGTCGTGAAAGATTCCGGACAATATATATGGATAGCCACCACCAAAGGCGGCTTGTTCCGGCTCGACAAAGACCTCAACTTAATACAGAACTACCAGAAGGAAGATGGTCTGTCGGAAAGTTATATCAATTCGCTTTCAATCGATAAAGAGGGGAATATATGGGTCGTGACCGGCAAAGAACTATACAAGCTGGACCGTCCGGCAAACAAGTTCAAACAGGTCAGGCCAGTCGACAGCCCTACACAGGAATACTCGTTATATGCCAACAATTGCGTTTCGAAAGACGGAACCCTCTATTTCTCCGGAAATAAAGGAATACTGGCTATCAATCCGCAAAAAGCAATTACAAACCCGAACATACCTCCCGTCTATATCACTTCATTACAGATAAACACGCAGGTAGATCCGGAAGGGTTGCCGGCTTACCAGGAACTGCTGCCCCTGCAATACGACAACAACATCACGCTGGAAGCCAGCCAGGGAAACATCACCATCCGCTATTCGGCACTCAACTTCATCCATTCCCAGAATAATTCGTACGCCTATATGATGGAAGGGGCCGACCATAACTGGCATAATATCGGAAACCGCAGGGAAGCCTATTACAGTAACTTATCCCCGGGAAAATATACTTTCCGTGTGAAAGCCGCCAACAACGATGGTGTCTGGAATCCGGAAGAGGCTGTTTTATACATCACCGTAAACCCTCCCTTCTACCAGACATGGTGGGCTTACCTGATCTATCTATGTATCCTGTCAATCATCGTAATAGGAATCGTACAGCGGCAGCACCTCAAACACGAACGGGAACGGGAGGCCAAGTACAAACAGTTGGAACATGAGAAGGAAAACGAACTGCACGAAGAACGTATGCGTATGTTCACCAACTTCTCTCATGAACTGAGAACTCCGCTCACATTGATCATTAATCCGTTGAACGACCTATTGCAACGGGTCAGTTTCTCTCCGGAAGTAAAGGATGCCCTGCAACTGATCAAAAAGAATACCGGACGTATGTTGCTGCTTGTCAACAACCTGATGGATATCCAGAAATACGAAGCCGGCAAAACGATCCTTCAAAAGACACGTTTCAATTTCTCGGCATTCATCGAGGAGATGTACCGCTCCTTCGAAAGTGTGGCACAGAACCGGGAGATAACATTCGTATTGAAAAACGAACTGCCGGAAACGTTCTTTACCTGTTATGATGAGGCGGAAATAGAGAAAGTCTTTTTCAATCTGCTGTCGAACGCGTTTAAGTTCACTCCGGCAGAAGGAAACGTGACAATGCGGATCAGCCGGATAATGCAAGACAAGTGCGAAGAGCTGGCCATGTTTCCCGAACAGGAAAGTTCCACCCTGATAGAATCCCAATACATCCTGATAGAAATAAGCGATACCGGAAAGGGGATCAACAAAGAGGAAGCCGACAAGATATTCGAACCCTTCTACCGCTCGGAAGAGGATGTCCACAAAGAAGTTTCCGGCACCGGAATAGGATTAAGCCTGACACGTTCGATCGTACGGCAGCACCAGGGATGTATCTGGACGAACAGCCCGGAGGAAACAGGAACAACCTTCCTGATCCTTCTTCCCGATACCGAGAAACAAGATGTAAAAAAGGAGGAAGAACCTTCCCAATCCCACTCTTCCGAAATCAGCAAAAAGGTGGCTTTGCTTGTAGAAGAAACGGAAACCCGCAACAAGCAAACGGTTCTGCTCGTAGATGACAATCAAGAAGTCCTGCAATATCTGGAACATCAATTACAACTCGATTACATCGTTTTGAAAGCGACCAATGGGAAAGAGGCGCTTGAACAACTGGAGACAACCTCGCCCCATATAATCGTCAGTGATGTCATGATGCCGGAAATGAACGGATTGGAACTATGTAAACGTATCAAGGAAAGTCAACACCTCTGCCACATACCCGTGATCCTGCTGACAGGTAAGTCTATGGTATCGCAGATAGAGGAAGGTTTGGAGGCCGGAGCCGACGATTACATCCTGAAACCGTTCCATGTTTCCATTCTGAAAGCACGCATAAAAAACCTGCTTTCCATTCGCGAAAAGATGAAAAACATATACGGTGAATCGCTGAGTCTCCGTCACCTGGGAGTGGAAGAACCCGAAGAGGACAACGACTTCCTAACCCAATACATCGAGATCGTAAAGGCAAACATCTCCAATCAGGATCTGGATGTATCGGTTATTTATCAGACACTGGGTATGAGCCGCGCCAATTTCTACCGGAAAGTAAAAGCGGTGACGGGTTTATCACCCATCGAACTGATAAAGAATATCCGCCTCGAAGCCGGAGCCAAACTGCTGAAAGAATCCAATATGAATGTATCTGAGATAGCCCAGCACATCGGTTTCAGTAGCCGTTCTTATTTCGCCCGAAGCTTCAAGGCTGTATACGGAATGTCACCTACCGAGTATCAGGAAAACGAATGAGACGTTTGTACTCGCTTTTGAGATAATTGTGTTTTCAAAGGATCTTGTTCTTTTATTCATTTGATTAAACTTATTAATCTAATAATAAAAGAACAGATCTATGATTTCAAAACGAATACCATTAAAACACATTGCAGCTGTTATTATGCTAGGATGTGCAGCAGTCTCTCTACAGGCTGCCGACTTAAAAAAGGAAGAAGTTACAACCATCGCACGTAAAGTAGCAGACTGGCAGATCAAAGAGTTTCCTACTAATAAATATGCTGTCGGTGAACCGAAAGGCTGGATCGCAGGGGCTCTTTATATGGGGATGTTCGACTGGGCAGAACTCAGTGGAGACGAACAGTATTTCGACTGGATGAAAAAAGTATTCAACCGTCAACACTGGCAGGTGGCCGACCGGATGTATCATGCCGACGATGTTTGCGTATCACAGACTTATATCGACATGTATGGTAAATATAAGGAAGATAAAATGCTACTCCCTACGCTGGCACGCATCGACTGGGTAGTCAACAACCCTTCCAAAGGCGGTATGGATATCGATTACAGCAAACCACTGTCCTACGAACGCTGGTCATGGTGCGACGCATTGTTTATGGCACCGGCTGTATATACCCGCCTCTACACGCTTACCGGCAATAGAAAGTATATGATTTTCGCCGATGCGGAATTTAAGGCCACCTACAATCATCTATACGACAAAGAAGAAAAACTCTTCTTCCGCGACAGCCGTTATTTCAACCAAAAGGAGGCAAACGGCCGGAAAGTATTCTGGGGACGCGGCAATGGTTGGGTTATCGGCGGACTGGCTGAAATATTAAAGACACTCCCGGCCGACGATAGCGAATACCGTCCTTTCTACCTGCAATTATTTAAGGAAATCAGCGAACGCCTGGCCGGATTACAAAACAAAGACGGTTTCTGGCATGCCAGCCTCTTGGATCCCGCCAGCTATCCGTCACCGGAAACAAGTGCCACCGGATTTATCGTTTACGGACTAGCTTATGGTGTCAACCAGGGATATCTTCCGGCTGACAAATACCTCCCGGTTATAGAAAAAGGATGGACTGCCTTATGCTCTGCCGTAGAGAGCGACGGAAAACTGGGCTGGGTACAACCTGTCGGAGCTGATCCGCGTAAAGTGACCAAAGATATGACCGAGTTATACGGAACCGGAGCCTTCCTGATGGCAGCATGCGAAATCCACCGACTAGCCAGATAAATTTATAGAAATTACATGTTTTTTAGCGTATTGGGACGATATTACATCCTTTTGAGACATTTTTGTCCGCACACAAGGCGCTTCTTTCATTCTTTTGACACAAAAAATCAAAATAGCCATCTGGTTAATTACTTAAATTGTTTAATGCGCAAATAAATTATGAAAAGCATGAGCAGACAACTGGACGGGAACCTGCCTCCCTATAATAAGGCAGCAGAACGAAAGAACAGGATTCTTTCTTTATTATTCTTTTTTATGGCGTTTATATCCGTACAGGTATATGCGCAAGACATTAAAGTCTCCGGTACTGTTATCTCCGGAGCAGACAATTACCCGATCATCGGGGCTAATATTCTGGTAAAAGGGACTACCATCGGTACTATTACAGATGTAGACGGTAACTTCTCCTTTGAAGTGCCCCAGGGTTCTACATTAGTTGTCTCCTACATCGGCTATCAGGCACAGGAAATAAAAGTGAGCGGAAATGCTCCTATTAAAGTCGTTCTGTCCGAAGATTCCGAAAAACTGGATGAGGTAGTCGTTATCGGTTACGGTTCGCAGAAAAAGTCGGATATGACTGGCGGTATCGTAGCAGTAGGTAACGAGAAGTTACAAATGGTTACTACCAACAACCTGATGGATAAACTGGCAGGCCAGGTTCCGGGGTTGAACATCACAATGGAAAAGGCAAGCCCTTCGGAAGACCAGGTATTGCGTGTTCGTGGTGAAAACTCATTGACAGCCGACAACTCTCCGTTGATCGTATTGGATGGAATTCCTTACAGCGGTTCACTGGGAGACATCGATCCTGACAATATCGAAAACCTGTCTGTATTGAAAGATGCATCTTCGGCCGCCATCTACGGTTCACGTGGTGCCAACGGTGTTATCCTGATCCAGACAAAGAAAGGTAAGAAAGGAACAGCTACCGTATCCTACAAAGGACAGGTTGGTTTCTCACAGCCGGAACGCCGTATCAATGTAATGAAGGGACCGGAATATGTAAAATTCCTTCAGGATCAATGGGCATATATGAACTATAACGGGGTGATCAAAAACCCGGAAGATATTCTGAACGTCAGTGAAATCGAGAACTGGAAGAACGGTATCGAAACAGACTGGCAGGATCAGATCTTTAGAAATGCATTGACCAACAGTCACCAGATCAGTGTATCGGGCGGTACGGAAAAGACTACTTACATGGCATCTATCTCACGTCTGAATCAGGAAGGTGTAGTTAAAGATACCGGCATGAAACGTACCAATATATCTTTGAATGTTACACAACAACTAGGTAACTGGCTAACTATCGGTATGGCAACACAAGCAGCACTAAAAGAATACGGAGGTGTACAGGCCGGCATTTCTGATGCTCTTTGCCAGTCTCCTTATGGCCAGCCGTATAATAGCGATGGTTCATTAAACTTTTATCCGATGGACCAAACTTTACACCCCAATCCATTAGCCGATCTGGATGCCACGAGCGATAAAACAAGCCGTAACATCTTTGTCTCTACCTATGCAGATGTAAAACTTCCGATAAAAGGATTGAGCTTCCGTACTAACTTCGGTTACAACTACCGCAATAAATTCGAGGCTTCCTATTATGGACGCAACACTCTGACCGGTAAAGCAAAGAACGGTTCTGCCGCAATCAAGAATCAACATGACTGGGATTATACCTGGGAAAACGTATTAAAGTATGAGCTTCAATTAGGTAAGCACAAATTCGATGCAACCGGCCTGTTCAGTATGCAGCAGACCTCTCAGGAGATATCCGAACAAAAAGGTACCAGTTTCGTAAACGACGATTCCGAATATCACAACATGGCGGGTGCGGAAGAAAACAAAACAGTTACTTCCGAACTGACCGAGACAGCGATGCTATCTTATATGTTACGTTTGAACTACAACTATGCCAACAAATATTTGTTTACTGCAACAGGTCGTTCGGACGGTTACTCAGCATTCGGAGAGAATAACAAATATGCTTTCTTCCCATCTCTGGCTGCTGCCTGGAATCTGTCTTCCGAAGAATTCATGGAAAATACAAACAGTTGGTTGGATATGTTGAAAGTACGTGTGTCATGGGGTTCCAACGGTAACCAGGCTATCAAAGCCTATCAGACACTCGACCGCCTGAAACTGACAAACTATATCTGGGGAGACAAAGGAACAACTGTGAACGGTGTGATCTTGTCGTACAACTCCATCGGTAACCCTAACCTTAAATGGGAAACGACCCGCACAGTTAACGCCGGTGTCGATTTCAGTTTCTTCAACAGCCGCCTGTCAGGTAGCATCGACTTCTATGTATCAAACACTTCCGATCTGTTGATGAGCCGTACAGTTCCTATTATGAACGGTTACAACTCAATCATGGACAACGTCGGTGAAACACGTAATACAGGTGTCGAACTGGCTTTGAACTCAGTGAACGTGGAAAGTAAGGACTTCCGCTGGAGCAGCAGCTTCAATTTCGCACTGAACCGCGATAAGATCATCGAACTTCGCGGAGACGGTAAAGATGATATCACAAACAAATGGTTTATCGGCGAACCGGTAAAGGTTTACTACGACTATAAAGTAGTTGGTACATGGCAGGAAGGCGATAACTTCCTGAATGCAGACGGAAAAGAAATACAGAAAGGTGCAAAACCCGGACATGCTAAACTGGAAGATGTCGACGGCGACGGAACAATTACAGCTAAAGACAAACAGATCATCGGCTCCAAGTTGCCGAGCTTCACGATGTCATTAGGCAACACTTTTGCATATAAGAATTTCACATTCTCGTTCTTATTGAACGGTGTATTCGGAGCTTGGAAACAAATGAACGATTACAACTTCGACCGTTGGAGTTCCAAATACAACTATATCAGCGGAATGGATTACTGGACTCCGGAAAATCCGACAAATGCAATGACCTCTCCCGGGTATGTTCCTTACGACAAACATGAATTCTACAAAAAGATGAATTACGTACGAATCAAGAACATCTCATTAGGCTACAACCTGCCGAAGAGTATTCTTAACCCGATCGGAGTTTCTTCTTTGAACGTTAATGTGAGTGTTAACAACCTGTACACATTCAGTAATATAAAGAATGCGCTGAACTTTGACGGAACAGACTATAATGCAAACATTATTTCTTGTTACCCGACAGCCCGTTCTTACATGTTGGGTTTAAATCTTATTTTCTAATCTCATAAACAAAGACAGAATATGAAAAATATATTAGCAGCTGCTGCAGCAGCATTTTTATTAATCACAGCAACTGGCTGCTCCGATTTTCTGGATGAAAATCTGAAAAAGGAATTGGCTCCTGATAATACCTATACCAGTACTTATGGTTTCCAGGTAGGTGTAAACGGGTTGTATGCCTGGGCACGTTCTGAATTTAACACCTGGGGGAGTTCACCGACAACATTAGGACAGGCTTGTCCGTACGAATCGTTTCAAGTGGCTACCGACATTGTATACACCGGTCATAAAGATGGCTCGCTGGTTCCTTTCGAAACATTGGCTATCACTCCTTCACTGACATTCGTTGAAAACTATTGGAAATGGTCTTACGGATTAATTGCTTCCGTCAATGAATTATTGACTTATGCCGATAAGAATGAAAACTGGGATGCACCGACCGACAAGATAGGCTTCCAGGCTGAGGCACGTTTCTTCCGTGCTTATGCTTACCGCTACCTGGTTTATCTCTATGGAGATGTTCCTTATGTGGATAAAATAGAAAGTGATTTCCGTATTGACTTCACCCGTACACCGAAAGCCGAAGTGTTGAACCACATGATCGAGGATTTGACATTTGCTGCTGAAAATTTGCCGGAGAATCCGGATAATGTAAATGAAGTCGGTAAATTGACCAAATGGGCAGCTATTCAACTATTGTCTGAAGTATACTTAATGGCCGGACAATACGATAAAGCTGAAGCTGCTGCTAAACAAGTGATCGATTGCGGTTATTTCCATTTGATGACAGAACGTTTCGGTGTAAACAAATCAGCACCGGGCGATGTATTCTCCGATATGTTCCTTGAATATAATCAGAACCGTACAGCCGGTAATATGGAAACTATTTGGGTAATGCAATTGGAATATAACACCCCTGGTGGTGGTGACTCAAACGAAGACTGGACTAAACGTGCATGGGTTCCCAAATACTGGAACGAAACAGGTTTCGTATTATGTGACTCACTGGGTGGTCGTGGTCTGGCTCAGATCGTTCCGTTCAAATGGTGGATCGAAAGTGAAGACTTCTATGCTCCTGCGGATATACGTAATTCTAAATACAGTATTAAGAGAGACTGGTATTACAACAATCCGGCAACTCCCGAACTGTTTGGCAAAAAGTGTGAGATAACAGAAGAAACATGGTCTAAATGCTCTGTTTTCCCAACCATCACCAAGTTCAACTATGGTAAAACAGACGACGATCCTGCTTATGCTGGTAATAACAAAGACCGTATGAAGTTCCGTCTGGCTGAAACCTACCTGCTGTTGGCTGAAGCCCGTTTACAACAAGGTAACGCACAAGGTGCAGCTGAAGCAATCAACGTAGTACGCAAACGTGCCGGAGCTCCGGAAATCACGGCATCCCAGGCAACGATAGACTTCCTGTTGGATGAACGTATTCGTGAATTAGTAGGTGAAGAACTACGTCGCTTCACATTGGTTCGTACCGGCAAACTGGTTGAACGTACGAGAAAATACAACTCTTACAGCAGCAAAATAGATGAGCATAATACTTTGTGGCCAATCCCACAATCTATTATCGATTCTAACACAGGTGCCGACTTCCCGCAAAATCCGGGTTATTAATTAATCTACAATAAAACAAGGGGCATCTACAAGCAATGTATTTGCCCCTTATTTCTCTCCTTTCAAATACCAAGAAAACATCATATCATGAGATACCTACTGCTTATAATAAGTTTATATATTTCCTCTACTATCTGCCTATCCGCCCAGGATTGGCTGATCGACGGTTCTTCTTACAAATCTGCCGTACAGACAACGCACGAAGGGAAACGTCTCGAACTAACAAACGGCCTCCTGCGCCGTACTTTTCTTCTTACCCCCAACGCAGCAACAATAGCCCTCGACAACCTGATGACCGGACAAAATGAATTACGTGCTGTCCGTCCCGAAGCCTTACTCGTCATAAACGGAAAAGAATATCCTGTCGGAGGATTGACCGGACAACCCGTCAACAACTTCCTGACAGAAGAATTTATTAATAACATGCAGGTTTGCGACTCGGCTTTTACATTAGTCGATTATCAAATAAGCGAAAGCAAAGAGCGTTTCCCCTGGAAACCGAACTCGCAATGGATATCTAATTTATATCCCTGGCCTGCTCCGGGAAAACGGATCACCTTCAACTATCAGGCTCCGGTAAAAGCACCACAGGAATGTAAAGACCTGAAAGTCCGTGTCATCTACGAACTATATGATGGAGCTCCCATCCTAGCTAAATGGATCGAAATAGATAATAAAGGAACAAAAACAATCACACTCGACTCTTTCAAGTCGGAAATACTGGCGCTAGTGGAAACTGCTCCCAAAGTGCATTATGGCGAACCTCACGAAGTCCGTATGATGGCACAGGAACCGGGTACCTACACGAATGATTTTCGCAAACAACCGGTACAGACAGATGCCCCACGCGATTATATCGACCGTTTCACCCAACTGTTCGTCGTAACCGATTATGCAATGGGCGGAGATATGGAAGCAATGAAAGACAATCCGGCGGTACGCTGGGTATTCGATCATCCGGAATATGAATTTACCGGTATTCGTTATTATGGCCAATATAAACCGGCCCGTCTCGAAGTAACACCTTTACTCGGCCCCGGACTGGATATCAAAGCCGGAGAAAGTTTCGAATCCTGTACTGCTTTTGAAATGCTTCGCGATGCCACCGACCAGGAACGACGCGGACTGGCGGAATGCAAATTCTGGCGTATGATGGCTCCGTGGACACAAGAGAACCCTATATTTATGCATGTACGCCAATCGGATAATGAAGCTGTCAAACAGGCGATCGACCAATGCGCTGCGGTAGGTTTTGAAATGGTGATCATGACTTTCGGCAGTGGTTTTAAAATCGAAAATGATTCCGCATCCTATTTACAACGCATGAAAGAACTGAGCGATTATGCCGCCCGAAAAGGTATTGCCATCGGAGGTTATTCCCTCTTGGCAAGCCGGGGAGCAACAGACAAAGACGCCGCAATCAGTCATAAAACCGGGAAACCGGCCAACACACGTGAAGAAGGTAGCCGTTTCGGCGTATCTCCCTGCATCGCATCCGATTGGGGAGATACCTACTTCCGTAAATTACAGAATTTCTTTACAACAACGGGCATGAATGTATTCGAAAACGACGGTTCATACCCCGGTGATCCTTGTGCTTCGACATCACATAGCGGGCATAAAGGATATCTCGATTCACAGTGGACACAATGGAAAAAAATCAGTCAGTTCTATCGTTGGTGCCGGGCCAACGGAGTTTATCTGAATGTACCGGATTGGTACTTCCTGAGCGGTTCCAACAAAACACCGATGGGATATGTCGAAACAAACTGGTCGTTACCCCGTGCTTACCAGGAGATTATCGAACGGCAGAATATCTACGACGGTACCTGGCAGAAAACACCCAGCATGGGCTTTATGTTTGTACCTCTTACCCAATATCACGGAGGTGGTGAAGCTGCTACGATCGAACCGCTGAACGAACATCTGGACCATTACGAGACACGTCTCCGGAACCTGTTTGGAGCAGGCGTACAGGCTTGCTATCGCGGTCCCCGGCTGTATGATACCGAAGCGACGAAAGAACTTGTAAATAAATGGGTTTCTTTCTACAAGAAATACCGTCAGATACTGGACTCCGATATTATTCATCTGCGCCGTCCTGACGGACAGGATTGGGACGGTATCATGCATGTCAATCCGGCATTGAAGCAGAAAGGTTTCATATCCGTTTATAATCCGCTGGATACTCCTATCCGGAAAGAGATCAGAATACCTCTCTATTATACCGGACTGACCGACAAAGTAACGATTAAAGAACAAGATCAGAACGTGCAGGTGTACGTCCTGGAACGCGACTATTCCATCACGATCCCTATCACCATTCCGGCGAAAGGATATAACTGGTACATCGTCGAATAAACCGATTTGTATAACCATATAATATAAAAATCATGAACATCAATAACACACCGGCCAAACGTCTGATCCTTTGTTTGTCGTTCGGCATCCTACCGATGTTGAATACAGGTAACAGCAGCTTACAGGCTTCCATGCCCCATCCTGCCAAAAATCAGAAAAAAATATATCACAAAGGCTGGATCGACTTTAATAAGAACGGTCAGAAAGATATCTACGAAGATCCTTCCCAACCTATCGACAAACGGGTAGAAAACCTTCTCAGACAAATGACGATAGAAGAAAAGACCTGCCAACTCGGAACCATCTACGGATATGGTGCTGTCCTTAAAGACACACTGCCTACCGATGAATGGAAAACCCGTATCTGGAAAGACGGCATCGGAAATATCGACGAACATCTGAACGGGGAATGGAAACGTACCTCACTGGATTTTCCTTATTCCAATCACGCAGAAGCGATGAATAAGGTACAGGCATTCTTTGTGGAAGAAACCCGGCTGGGTATTCCTGCCGATCTGACCAATGAAGGTATCCGGGGATTGAAACATGAAAAATCCACCTTCTTTCCGGCACAGATCGGACAAGGCTGTACCTGGGATAAAGAATTGATCCGCGAAATCGGACGTATTACCGGAGAAGAAGCCAAAGCACTCGGATATACAAACGTCTACTCCCCCATTCTCGATCTGTCACGCGATCCGCGTTGGGGCCGCACTGTCGAAAGTTACGGCGAGGACTCCTATCTGGTCGGCGAATTGGGACGCCAGCAAGTACTCGGTATCCAAAGTAACCGGGTTGTCTCTACTCCGAAACATTTTGCCATTTACGGTGTGCCGGCAGGTGGCCGCGACTGCGAGTCGAGAACAGACCCTCACGCCACACCACAGGAAGTACACGAGTTACATCTGGAACCGTTCCGTATTGCTTTTCAAGAAGCCGGGGCTTTGGGAACCATGTGTTCACACAATGATTATAACGGGACTCCCGTCAGTGCCAATCACTATTTACTGACAGAACTGATGCGTGATCAGTGGGGATTCAAGGGATATATCGTATCCGACAGTTGGTCTATCGGTAAGAATGTCGATTTCTATCATATCGTTTCCACCCCCGAAGAAGCTGTTGCAAGCGAATTGAATGCAGGCCTGAACATCCGTACCTTCTTTGAAGAATCGGAAGTGTTTATCGAAACATTGAGGAACGCTCTGAAAAAAGGATTGGTAGACGAAAAGACATTGGATCAGCGCGTCCGCGAAGTACTCTATGTCAAGTTCTGGCTGGGACTTTTCGATGAACCGTATGTAAAAGATACCAAGCTGGCCGATAAAGTGGTAAACAGTGATAGGAACCGGGAAGTATCCCTTCGTGCTGCCCGCGAGTCGATCGTTCTCCTGAAAAACGAGAACAATACACTTCCTTTATCGAAAAATATCAAGAATATTGCAGTGATCGGCCCACAAGCCGACGAAGTGAAATCACTGACTTCCCGTTACGGTTCACACAATCCGAATGTAATAACAGGTTTGCAAGGATTAAAGAACTTATTGGGAGACAACGTAAACCTGATGTATGCCAAAGGATGTAATGTCAGAGACAAGAATTTCCCGCAAAGCGATGTAATGTTCTTCGAACTGAGCGATAAAGAAAAAGAGGAAATCGACAAAGCGGTAGAAATAGCTAAAAAAGCAGAAGTAGCCATCGTTTACGTAGGCGATGATTTCCGTACGATCGGTGAATCGAGAAGCCGTGTCAACCTGGATTTGTCGGGTAGACAAAAAGAACTGGTACGTGCCGTACAGGCAACCGGAACTCCTGTCGTACTGGTCCTCTTCAACGGACGTCCGGTTACCCTGAACTGGGAAAACGCTAACCTGCCTGCCATTGTGGAAGCCTGGTATCCGGGAGAATTCTCCGGACAAGCCGTAGCCGAAGTATTATTCGGCGACTACAATCCAGGAGGTAAACTATCTACAACCTTCCCCAAGTCAGTCGGACAAATCCCTTGGGCTTTCCCCTTCAAGCCGAATGCTACCGGCAAAGGTTTTGCCCGTGTGGACGGTGAACTTTATCCATTCGGTTACGGACTGAGTTATACAACTTTTGAAATCAGCGACCTTCAACCGGCAACCACCCGGATCTCTGATGGCGATACCCTGACCGTAACCTGCAAAGTAAAAAATACAGGAGCCATAAAAGGAGACGAAGTGGTTCAGCTTTATTTGAATGATGAAACATCTTCCATTTCCCGTTTTGAAAAAGAGCTATGCGGTTTCGAACGTGTTACTCTGGAACCGGGTGAAGAAAAGACAGTCACTTTCAAAGTAAATCGTCGTGCTTACGGTATGTATAACGACAAAAATGAATTTATTGTAGAGCCCGGAAAGTTCTTCCTCTTTGCCGGAAACTCATCTAAGTCAACCCCGTTAAACGCTGAATTTTATGTGGAATAAATTAATGATAGGCCTGTTGCTGCTGTTAGGCAGCCAGGTCGCTTTCTCACAAACATGGCTGAAAAAAACAGATAAAGAGATCCTGCAATATACGACAGATAACAAAGAACGCATCAAGGACATCCAACAGACCGATACACTCTTCACCATGACTTACCAAGAAGAAGATGAATTAGGCCGTCTGTTCGAAGTTTCTTATTTGTTCAATATGAAGAACAATATCTGTACATCTTACGAACGTCTGTTACCGGCTCACCGTTACTGGGCAGCCAACCTTTTAGAACAAGTTTCTTTACAGGAAGCCGATGCCTCAGGTGAAGAGATCGAAGTAGACGGAGAAATATTGAATGCTGTTTATACTTTTGGAGATTACCGGATACATGTCTCTCTAAAAGAAAATTCACTGTCCTTATTTTATACGCTATCTGATAAATAAACTCCAGTTATCCCCTGTCATTCATACGATGGCAGGGGATTTTTTCAAAAAACAATCTGAAAACGAAAGCCAGGTTTATGAGGTTACGCGATTTCAACAGGAAATTCATTACTGGCCTATTCCAAAAGAAGAATTAATTATGAACGAAAATTTTGTTCAAAATCAAGGCTGGGAAAATAAATAACAGGTTTGATACCGACTAATATTGAAAAGAGGTTACCCGAATAATCAATCGGATAACCTCTTTTTATCATTAGCTTTTAACGATTGACAGTAACAGAGATAATAATGATCGCATTTGATACGATTTTATATGTTTTCGTACACATAAACCTATACATTTGTATACAAATAATCGAATAACATTAAAACAATATCATGAATATGCGATATAAACTCTATTTATTCTCACTTTTATTAACCTTTCCCGTATGGGGTAAAGCAACCACTGAGGCCGACTCGTTGCGCCAAGTACAAATAAACCGCCTGCAGGAGCAAGTGGATTGGGTAAATCCCAAAGCCATCCGTGCATATCTGGATGACTCAAAATCATCATTGGGTGACCAGGCTCCCGGACTCTATCAAAAACTGGAAGAGCTGGAATCTTTATTGCCCCGGGTAAATCAGCATCTTGCAAAAGACACAAGCCTGCAAACAATCGACGAAGCAGAAAAGCTGCTCGCCCTCAAACGGGAAATCATCCTGGCTAACCCCCTGCTGGATATCGATAACCTGTTGATAGCCCGCTACCATCTAGGCGATAAAGCACACAAAGCCATGGGACCGTCACTCGGTACATCCACAGCCAACTATAACTCCCTTTTCTCCAACAGACGCAAAGGATATGATGCCGAAATCTGCCATCTCTCCAATCTACGTGGAGAGATTCAAAGCAAAATACTCTATAAACCGACTGCGGACGTTCCCATTTCTGACATTCAGCTGCATTGGGATGCCGACCGCCTGCTCTTTTCTTCGCTCGACGAAAACCGGAAATGGCAGATATATGAAATGAACACAGATGGAAGCGGACTCCACCAAAAGATAACGGTCGATGAGCCGGACCTGGAATTTTGTGATGCCAACTATCTGCCGGACGGCAAAGTGGTTGCTACCTGCAATATCGGTTACAACGGTGTTCCCTGTGTGCATGGGGATGATGTAGTCGCCAACCTCATCTCTTATGATCCGGAAACGAAAAACATACGCCGCCTGACATTCGACCAGGACGGGAACTGGTCACCGATCGTCATTCCAAACGGCCGCCTGATGTATACCCGTTGGGAATATACCGACTTGACACATTATTTCTCCCGTATCGTGATGCACATGAACCCGGACGGGACAGAGAATAAAGCCCTTTACGGTAGCGGCTCCTATTTCCCTAACAGTACGTTCGATATGAAACCGTTATCCAAACACAACAGCCGTTTTGTCGGTATTATCTCCGGACATCACGGAACTGCGCGTTCCGGACGGCTAATCATCTTCGATCCGGCCAAGAGCCGCAAAGAAGAAAAAGGGATGATACAGGAATTGCCGTTCAGTAAACGCCCGATCGTCCCGATCATTAAAGACGAACTGGTGGAAGGCGTATGGCCGCAATTCATGAAACCTTATCCGCTGAATGAAAAGTATTTCCTGGTTGCCTGTAAGCCGGGACCGGATTCGCTTTGGGGCATTTACCTGGTCGATGTATTCGACAATCTCACCCTGATTATTGAACAGGAGGGCGAAGGCCTCACCGCCCCTATCCCGCTCAGGAAAACAGAAACACCTCCCGTCATCCCCTCCAAGATCAAACCGGGAGAAAAGGAAGCGACCGTATTCATACAAGATATCTATGAAGGCGAAGGCACACAGGGGGTTCCCCGCGGAACTATCAAGGCACTCCGTATCTTTGCCTATGAATATGCCTATATCCTCGCTCCATCCGACCACGATGCACAAGGTATCCAGAGCGGGTGGGATATCAAACGTATTCTCGGTACAGTTCCGGTCGAAGAAGACGGTTCCGTCATGTTCAAGATACCGGCCAACACCCCTGTTTCTATCCAGCCGCTGGATAAAAACGGAGCAGCCATCCAGTGGATGAGAAGCTGGCTAACGGGTATGCCCGGCGAAATCGTTTCCTGTACGGGTTGTCATGAAGACCAGAATACAATCGCCATGCCCAAACGCACGGTCGCCTCGACAATCAATCCGCATGCGTTGAAATCACCCGTAGGAGGCATCCGTCCGTTTACTTTCCGCCTGGAAGTGCAACCGGTACTCGATCGCAACTGCGTCTCCTGCCATAACGGGACGGTAGCCCAGCCGGACTTCCGCAAAGATCAAATGGTCACCTACAAACGAGGTGTCCTGACCAAACTCGAACGTCATTACGACCAAAGTTATCTGAATCTTCATCCGTACGTCTATCGTCAGGGACCGGAGTCGGATATTTACGTGCTCCGCCCTTATGAATATTATGCCAACAACAGCGAATTGATCCGTATCCTGCAGGCAGGACATCACGGTGTAAAAGTTCCCGAACAGGATATGCAGACCTTATATACCTGGATCGACCTGAATGCTCCTTATTTCGGAGCTTTCACCCAACTGGACTTAAAGAAAGAAGCTCCTCAGAACCAAGTTGAACGCCGTATGGAGCTGGCAGAGAAATACAGCGGCGTACGCGTGGACTGGCAGCAGGAAATCAAGGACTATGCCACCTGGCTGAAAAACAGGGAAAGTAAAGAAGTCGATGGAACTACCGCTGCCACTTCATCCGACGGCAACGCTCCTTCGAAAGATAAGAAGAAAGTAAAAACAGTCAGGGTCAAAGGTTTCCCCTTCAACCGGGAAGAAGCCGTGCAGAAACAGCAGGCAGACAACAAAACCCCTCGCAAGCTGACTGTAGCCCCCGGTATTACGCTCGACATGGTATGGATACCTGCCGGAACATTCGCGATGGGCGACAACAACGAACCTTCCGCAGCTCCGGCTTTCAAGGCGCAAGTCAGGAAAGGCTTCTGGATGAGCACGACAGAGATCACGAATGAGCAGTTCTGTGCCCTGTTCCCCGAACACGACAGTCGTTTCATCGGTCAGACCTGGAAAGATCATACCACTCCGGGTTATGCCGCCAATCTTCCCAAGCAACCGGTAATCCGTGTCAGCTGGGACGAAGCAAACGAGTTCTGCCGGAAGCTGGGAGAGAAAAATCAATGCCGGATCGCCCTTCCGACAGAGACACAATGGGAATGGGCTGCCCGTGCCGGATCGGCAGGTGATTTTTGGTTCGGCAACCGTCAGGCAAACTTCGGTCCGTATGAAAACCTGGCAGACAGCACCACCGTGGATCTCGCCGTTACGGGTGTAAACCCCAAACCGATGCGTCCGAACGACCCGATGCGTGAGTTCTGGGACTTCTTACCCAAAGAGCTGAACGTGAACGATCATCATCTGATCTCGGCTAATGTGGCATCCATGAAACCGAACCCCTGGGGATTATATGACATGAATGGCAATGTGGCAGAATGGACCCGCTCCGACTATATGCCTTATCCGCTTAAAGAAAAAACAAATCCTGTGAAAGCTGAACAGAAAGTCGTACGCGGCGGCTCCTGGCGCGAACGTCCGAAGTATTCCACTTCGTCCATCCGTAAACCCTACTATCCGTGGCAATGTCCGTTCAATGTGGGATTCCGTGTGATCATTGAAGAGTAATTAAGCTTAATTCTTAAATACAGAACATTCATTCTTTAAAATAGCAATTGTCTGTTAACGAAGAAAGCCGTTAATTTGTCCTGGTTCAAATGAGCCTGATTTTTTATTAATTAAATTACTTTATTATGAGCAAAAAATTACTGTATCTACTTACACTGATTTGTTCTTTCAGTCTATTTACAGCATGTAGCGATGACGATGATGAGAAAAAAGAAGAAGTTGACAACAGCTGGGAACAGGTGGTTGGCGATTACAGCGGAGACAAGCTGGCATTCTCATACGGTGAAATGACTTTGACAGGAAAAGAAGTGAAATTCTCTGCGACAAGCGGAGCAAACGGAAGCCTTCTTTTAAAGAATGTAATCCCCGGTGAAAACGAAACGACAATTTCTAATATCACTGTTACCAAAGGCGAATTCTCCGGAACTGCAACGACCACCAATGCAAACGTAGAATATACCGGTTCTGTAAAGGACGAAGTCATGACGTTGAAACTGACTGTGGTTATGAATGATCCGAATGGATGGGCTAAGACTTACAGTTTGGCTGATTATACGACAGGAACAGTAGGAGGACAGGAAATAGTATTAACTGGAGGAATGTACTGTAACTGGGTTTCAGAAGGTAACGGAGGAGCCGTAGCCCCAATGCTTAGAACTATTGGTAGCCTACTTATGCCCCAAGTACTAAAAACGGTAACACTTGAAACTGATGGTAATATTACAGCCAGCTATCATAAAGGTTCTATCGTGTTCGACCCAGACATTATTAGGGGATTAATGATGGGTACTCCCCCGCCAACAGCAGAAGAAGTACAGGCAATGATACCTTCCGAAGGATGGTTGGATTCACCGAAAAATCTGGCTCACTGGTTCGTTAAAGACAACAAACTGTATGTTAAGCTAAATATTACAGCTATAATTTCACAAGTACTGGGCTCTGATGCAAGTGGTATGTCTGAAATTATTAACAGCATATTACAAGGAGATCCTGCTACCATCAAAGCGATGTTAAGTAATTTTGTTCCGGGTCTCGATCTTAGCTCTATCAGCGATGATACATTTGAAATGTTATTAAACTGGACTAATAACGGTATACCTATGAATGTCATAACAGAAGAAGGAAGAACTCATATGTATCTTGATAAAGAAGCGTTGACCCCTCTCATGGTTGATAAAACTTTGGATGCAACACAAGGAATGAATGCAGATATTATCAAATTATGGAATCTATTGGTTGCAGCAAAAGTAATTCCGCAAGAAGCAAGTGCTGCATTTATGATTCTACTTAACTTCCCTCAGAATTGGCCGGTAACAACAGAATTCGGTTTAGGTTTGGATTTCAAATAATCGACTTTTATTAGATTATAGATATATTTTCAATCAAATCTAAATCAATTCGATTATATCTTTAGACAGACTCCAAAGTCTTTTTTGAAAGAGACTTTGGGGTCTGTCTCTTTTTTATCATTTTACAAAACTTCCAGATAACTCCTTCCATTCCCTGCCCGACTCACCCGTATCTGCACCGGAATGCGTTCCGTCATTTCCTGTACGTGCGAGATCACTCCGATCTTACGTCCCTGTGTACGCAGGCTTTCCAGGGCATCCATTGCGATACGGAGCGTGTCGGCATCCAACGAGCCGAAACCTTCGTCGATAAACAAGCTCTCGACCTTCATCCGGTTGGAGGAAAGAGACGATAATCCGAGTGCCAATGCCAAAGAAACAAGAAATGACTCTCCTCCCGAAAGACTATGCACGGTACGGATCTCATCACACATATCACGGTCGATCACCTGTAAAGCCAAAGTTTCAGGAACACGCTCCAACCGATAACGGCGGCTCAGGTCTCGCAATTGTACGTTTGCATAGTTAAGCAAGACATCGAGCGTATATCCCTGGGCGATACGGCGGAACTTAGCACCATCGGCCGAGCCTGCCAGATCATTCAGCTTCGCCCAGCGTTCACTTTCCCGACGACATTCCTCCAGTTCCTTCTGCTGGCTGGCTATTTTCTGTTTATTCTCAGTATTGGAACGGAGACGGAAAGCATACTCATTTTTCTCCTGGGTGACGCGGGGCAACAATGTTTCAAGCGTTTCCCCTTCATGTTCCCGGTTCCATGATTCGGACCAGTCGGACAATGCTTTCCGGCGAAATTGTAAATCTTCCGATGCTTTGTCCAGATCACGAGCGATCTGTTCGGAGATACCTCTCAATTGGTCGGCGATACCCGATTGTTCGGTCTGGACGGCTTGCAGGCGTTTCAGGCGTTCTTTTAATTCCTCTTTACGACGGCCGTATTCCTGTTCTATCTGATCGGCAGGCTTGCCGGACAGCAATTTCGAACGTTCAGCCTGCAGAGCGGACAGTTCCGTCCGGTTTTTCTCATACCGCAGGGTGGCATCCTCTACTTCTTTTGTTAATGAAGGGAGGAAAGAGGCAAAGGATTCGCATTCCGCTTTCCGGGCGCTTTGTTCCCGTTGCAGTTGCTGTAACCGTTCTGTATTTTCATGCCACTGACGGGCAAAGGTCGTCAACGTATCTCGGAAAGAGTCCGGATCTTGCTGCCAGCCCTTCTGCCATTCATCATTTCCGAAAAGACGGTTGGCGGCAGAGAGAGATTTATTAAGCGCTTCCTTACTTTCCGCACAGATGGATTCTTCGCGGACAATCTGGGTTTCTGCCAATTTCTGACGTCCGAGGATGTCCGTACGCGATTGTTCGGCCTCCGTCAGTTCCTTATGTAGTTGCAAAAGCTGCTGACGTAACTGGTTCAGTTGTTTTTCACTGGCGGCATAAGCCGTTTTACGGGTGGTTAGCTGCTGGAGTTGCAAGGTCAAAGCGGCAATAGTTTCAGTAATGGGATCGCCGGGGGCAGGGGGTGTGTGAATTTATCGTATAAGGCCGCAAGGCCAATGTTCTTTG
>OGPA01000307.1_pt1 | contig 54938 bp, 62 predicted proteins | sample 1552841 | NCBI WGS metagenome assembly OGPA01 (sample SAMEA2579916, study PRJEB22360) | human gut metagenome
GGTAGCCAGGAAAGTACGGCGGCTGTTTACTGCCGGTTGCTGTTCCGCTTCCATATTCATGGTAGCTTCGGCAATCCTCTTTTCACCTTTCCTGAAAGGAGGGTTGAAACGGTATTGTAATCCGCCTTTGGCACAAGAAGAAACGCAGTTGAAGCAATCCACGCAACGAGAAGTATCGACTGTCAGATTCTTGGTATCGATCGCTTCTGCTTTGCAGGTATGTTCACAGTTTCCGCAATGGGTACAAGCCTCTTTATCGAATGAAATACGGAAGAATGAATAACGTGACACCAGGCTAAGCAATGCACCTACCGGGCATAATGAGTTACAAAACAAACGTCCGCGGAAAATAACCAAAACGGCAAAAACAACCAGAGCCACAATACCGGACACCAGGCCGGCAATACTTACCGTACTGATCGTTACATGGAACAATGAATAGTTATCCATCTTCATCAGCCAGTCGGCCAATACATTATTCCCCCACATAACAGAAGGGCGGAACAGGTTTGCCGCAATGCGTCCGAAGTTACTATACGGATCGAGTAACAGGCATAAACCGGAGAATCCCAGCAAGGCTGTTATCGCAGTTGCCGCCAGCAGCACATATCGTACCCTGTTTAATGGCTTATGATATTTAAATCGCCGCACCCCTTTTTTCTTCTTTTTTCCTATGCAGAACAGGCGGTTGATGATATCCTGAAAAACTCCGGCAGGACATAATACCGAACAGTAGATACGTCCGAATAGCAATGTCAGGAGAAACAATACGGCAACAATCCCGAACATGCCCCCAAGAATAGCCGGTAATAACTGTACATGCAGTAACTTGTGTACGTCGACCGGCATCTTATTCGTGAAGTCCAGAAAGAAAAGAAGTATAGGTATAAAAAACAGGGCTGCGAGGAGTACCCGCAGTCCTTTTAAGTAATTAGGTCGCTTCATTTATATTTTAATACGTTTGATATTGATCTTCTTCAAATCCGTTGATCCCAGTTTAAGCTCTTCGCCTTTACCGATATGGCTTACAGCTTCCATGTCCAGTTTCTTTACCTGGTTGAATAAAGCGAGGGCTGCCGTGTCGATTGCAACGATGTTAGGAGATACGATCATTGATTTCAATGTCGCTACATCGGCTGCACTTTTGCCCTGCGGTCCGTTCTGATGCATCATACGGTAAGCATCCACGATATTCAGAACCGGTTTCTTTTGCCAGGTACAGATGTCGGCGATACATTGCTGCAAGTCGTTCTGATGGAAGAAACGACGGTCCCATACGATACCCATATAATTCTTCATGGCACAGGAAAGTTTTGCCCCGCCATGATTCTTCAGGATAGGCACATTGATCCAAGCGTCCGCTTCGATCAGTGCTTCGTGTATCTTGGCAGACTTTACTTTTACTCCGTTGGGGATGGATACTTCTTTGAAATACTTTTCGTCATTACCCGGCATGATAATACCTCCGGCTTCTTTCACGGCAGCAGCTATACCACTGCTTTCATAACATTTCTGCCAGTTATCGCAGGTATGGTCGAAAACAGTTACTTTCTCAGCCCCGGCAGCCAGGCATTTTTTTACCAATGCTTTGATAAGCTGCGGGTTGGTATTCCCTGCCAGTTCCGGTGTACGGTCCCATCCGATGTTCGGTTTGATAACCACTTTTTGCCCTTTCTTGATGTAATTACCGATTCCCCCCAGGGTCTCCAATGCTTTATCAAGCATAGCCTCAGGTTCGCCACCCATCACAGCAACCATTTCTGGAGCCTGCTCTACTGTCATGGTGTTGGTTGACAATGCGGCTTGCAGCCCTTTAAAGTCTATGGATAATGCGGCACCAGCTACTACACTGGTCTTTAAGAAATCACGACGTTTCATTTTGTTGTAATTGGTTATTAGAATTGTTTATAGATGTAACAAAGGTAGTAATTCTCTGAATTATAGTGTATCTTTGCCCGTAAAAAATATTAATTTAATGGAATTATATGCTTATATATCATTGCATTCCTTTGTCGAAGGATGCATGGGGGCAACCGGAGAACCGGCACTTATTTTACAGGCTGATAATTTATTGTATACCGTTCCTCTGGAAGAATATCAATATGGATTGTCGCTACTCCGGAAGGCGATAGAAGCGTATGAAATACAAAAAGGAATTCCGGCAGAAGAGAGTAAACAGGCTATTCCTTTTTTCCGTGAGAAGCGTCGTCTGCTGATCGGACCGGAAATGGATATTTATAAATTGTCTTTCTATGAAAATGAAACGGAGCTCCCGGAAAAGGTAAAGTCCGCTAAACAACCCTACCTGCGTTTGTCTTTCGATTATGAGCAACTGGCGGAATATTGCCTTTTCGAAAACATGTTCCTGGTTCGTTGTAAATACGATGAAAGACAGGTACTCGATAACTTTATTACGCAGATGGAACGTGAATACGATAAGTTCTTTTTCGATGATGAACACAGTGGTTTTACATCCGATTCCCATTTCTTCTCGCTTTTATGTAATGCTTGTCTGGAAGTAAAGGAACCGTCGTGTGCAGCGGAAAAAGAATGGCGTTTGGCGCTCCTTCGTAGTCCGGTCGATGCCGGTTACCGGTATGAGGACGGGCAACTGAGACCTTTCGTTCCCATTTCTTTGCCGCTGAATGTTATCTGTAAAGTAACTTTACTCAACAGTGAAAAAGAAGAATTGAACTTTAGTGCCCTTGCCGGTTTTATGCAACGTATCGGTTTGTCACCGGAACGTTATCTGGAAGGATTGCAGGAAGAATAAATAGATGATAGATTATGGCTACAACATTCGATATACAATTACCTCATTGTAACAGAGGCTTTCATTTAGTTACGCGGAATATTGTTTCCCACTTGCCCGAATTGCCGGAAAGCGGCCTGTTGTTTGTATTTATCAAACATACTTCTGCCGCACTTACCTTGAATGAGAATGCAGATCCGTCTGTCCGTCACGACTTCAATACTTTTTTCAATAAGTTGGTACCCGACGGAGCTTCTTACTTTACCCATACGTTGGAAGGGGATGACGATATGTCTGCCCACATCAAAGCCTCATTGTTGGGTTCGTCCGTAACTATTCCGATAAAAAATCATCGTCTGAACCTGGGAACTTGGCAGGGTATTTATCTTTGTGAGTTTCGTGACGGTGGGGATAGTCGCAGATTGAGTATTACAATTCTTTAATAACTTTACATGGGTTTCCTACTGCAATACTATTGGCCGGAATCGATTTGGTGACTACGCTTCCGGCTCCGATAACGCAATTGTCTCCAATCGTAACACCCGGCAGGACGATTGTGCCGCCACCGATCCAGGTATAATCGCCGATGGTGATCGGAAGGGCTTTGGTTCTGAAAAAGAGTTCTCCAGAACTTTCGTCCCAGTCTTCTACAAACCTTTCGTTGGCGGCTACCGGATGTGTTGCTGTATATAATTGTACGTTGGGAGCAATCAATACATTATTTCCGATCGTAATAATATTGTCGTCTAAAAAAGTACAGTTCATATTGATAACAACTTTATCGCCAATAAAGATATGCTTCCCGCATTCGCAATGGAAATTAATATCTACACTAACGTGCTTACCTACTTTTCCGAACATATTATGCAAGAGTTCCGTTCTAGTTGCTACATCGGAAATGTCTGTCGCATTAAATTTTGAAAGCAATCTTTTGTTTCGGATAATCATATCCAAAACTTCTTTATCAAGCCGGTTACAGTATTCACCCGATAAGAATCTTTGATAGTTGGTTTTCATATAATATGAGTTGTTTTTAGGTAAGATTTAGTCGAATTGTACCACCCAATCTTTATCATGATACGCTGCAAAACACATCTCTACCTGTTCTCTATTATTCTTTTCTTCTGCTAACGGAGGAATTTCATCGAGATTGAAATATCCGCTTTCTACTGTTTCTATGTTCGGCTGAAAAGCTCCGCCTTTTACTTCACAGAGGACAAAAACTTTACAGACATTATAGGCGTACGGAGGCAGGTTGTGGAGGTTTCGATCCTGTACAGCTATTATCCGGATGGTTTCGACATCCAATCCGGCCTCTTCTTTTACTTCCTTCACTGTATTTGTTTTTATGGTTTGGTTTACGTCGACCCAGCCACCGGGCAAAGACCAGGTGCCGTTCTTTTCTTTTACCAGCAATATTTTGTTGTCTTTAAAGATAGCCGCCCTGCTGTCGAGTTTGGGCGTTTGAAAACCTTCTTCATTGCAGAATAAGTTTTTTATTTTCTCTAAAGGCAAGCCACTTTGTAGACTCAGTATCTCGGCAGATATCTCCCTGATACGTTCAAAACGTTCAATATCAAAAGCATCTTTTGAATAAGTTAATCCTGCTTGCGCAATGAACTGCAATTCTTTCGCCCATTCGAGCCATTTCGGTTGTTGATTTTCATTCATACTGTTTTTGTTTTCCTGGTACGCTTGTAAAAATACGAATAAATCTATATGTATTGTTACCTTTTCCGGAGAACTTGAGAGAACATAATCTGTAATTTGGGTTATATTACCTGTAATTCGTCTACAAAGAATCTCTTTGTGACCAGTTACTTTTGTAGCATGAAAAATAATTAATTGAATAATAGTTTAATATCTTTGAAAAGATTTTTTATTTAGAGCGATTATGGAATACAGATCATTGGGAAATACAGGATTGTCCGTCAGTGCTATCTCGTTGGGATGCGAAGGTTTTATGGGGCAGACGGAAGAACAGGTTCGTGACGGAATAGATTTTGCCATCGATAAAGGCATTAATTTTATCGATATATATAGTTCTAATCCGGATCTGCGGAGCAATATCGGCAAGGCGCTGACTGGTCGTCGCGAACAGTTTATCATCCAGGGACATTTGTGTACGGCCTGGGAAGACGGACAATACCTTCGTACCCGTGATGTGGAAAAAGCGAAGACCTCTTTCAACGACCAGTTGATACAATTGAATACGGATTACCTGGATGTCGGAATGATCCATTATATAGATGCCGAGCAGGACTTCCTGGAAGTGTTCAACGGCCCTGTCATCCGACTGGCTTTACAATTGAAAAAAGAAGGTCGGATACGTCATCTCGGAGTGAGTAGCCATAATCCTGTGATAGCACGTAAAATCGTAGAAACCGGTCTGATCGATGTTCTGCTTTTTTCTATCAATCCTTGTTATGACATGCAACCGGCCAGTGAAGATATTGAGGATCTATGGGCTGACCAAAACTATGCCCATGCTTTGCATAATATAGATCCCGACCGGGAAAAACTCTATGAGTTATGCGAACAGAGAGGCGTAGGAATAGATGTTATGAAAGTGTATGGCGGGGGAGACTTATTAAGTGAAATAAATTCTCCGTTCGGAATAGCTATGACCCCTGCGCAATGTATTGAATATGCCCTGACGCGTCCCGGTGTCGCTGCGGTGATGATCGGATGTAAAAATAAGGAAGAGATACAGGCTGCAGTAAATTGGTGCAGTGCTACAAAAGTAGAGAAAGATTATGCGTCGGTTATGGCAGGAATGGAAAAATTCAGCTGGCAGGGGCATTGCATGTATTGTGGTCATTGTGCTCCGTGTTCTGTCGGGATAGACGTAGCCAGTGTCAATAAATATTACAATCTGACCATCGCACAAAATGATATACCGGAAACGGTACGGGAACATTATAAGGTTCTTACGCATCATGCCTCTGAGTGTATCGCTTGCGGACAATGTGAAACGAATTGTCCTTTCGGAGTTGCCATCATCGAACAGATGGAAAAGGCGGCTGAACGTTTCGGATATTAACCTCTCATTCGAATCTTTGATAAATACAGCAATTCCTGATATTCATCTTTGAATAACAGCCGGGTAAGCAGAATTTCTAATAAACGGGCAGCTTCCAACGGTGTTATGCAACAGAGGCTGCAAAGAGCGAAAAGAATAATATGTATGTGTTTCATAAATATAAAATGAATAACTTTTATACCGCAAGGCTTTCTTTTATTTCCAACTGATAAGCTCTTCCTCTGTCGGTCGTTATTTTTAGATTGCTGTTATCCTCCACCAACGGACGCAGGCGGCGGATCAAAGTGTTCAGCGTTTCGTCGGCATTGTTTTTACCCGGCCATAGCGTATCACAGATATCTGCTCTGGGCAGGATATGAGAGGAGGAAAGGAAAAACATTTCCATGATCTTATATTGTTGCGGAGTAAGTTTCAATTTCTCCCGGTCTTCTTTATAGAAGCAGGCATGGTGACAAGAAAATGTAAGATTACCGAAAACCAGAGTTTTCTCTTCTTGTGGCAGACTTGTGCTTCTGCGACGAAATAAAAAGATAGAAAGGGCTCCGGATAAGATAGCAGCTATCAGTAGTACTAAAGGAATCCGTTTGTCTGTAAGTGCCAGAATATCCTTAGTCGAATAATTTATATATCCTTGAAAAGAAATTCCTAATTCTTCCTGTGATGCTTCGGGGAGATTTAAATTAGCACTCAGCCAGATAACGGTATCGCTTTCCAGGTAATTCTGTGTCTGATCTTTTTCAAGAGTTACGTATGTGACAGATTTATCCGTCGCTTTCTTATTTTTTACGTGAACGATAATACCGCTTTTCTCTTTCAGTTGTTCAAACTTCAATGCTTCGGCAAAATCTTTATTATAACTCTCGATAGAAACCGGATTTCCGAAAAGGGCAGACAAGCGTGAATAAGTCTTGAGTGTATCCTGATTCATCCATTGTTCGGAATTTTGCATAATGGTCTGTTGCAATGCCTGGTTCAGATCCGAAACGATTGCTTTCTGTGTTTCCGAATAATTGTGAAAGCCGAAACTGAATGATAGTACAAGCAGGCAGGCTGTAAAAATAACCGATAGATTTGCTGCTAACCGTGTGTTCATCGTTTTTCTTTTATTAACGCCCGAAGATAAGAATTTATTGTAAGATTCGGATAAATAAAAATTAGTACCTTTGTATTCCTAAAAAGAGAAGGTACGTGGAAAAATATCTGGATCAACTGAATGATAGTCAGCGCGAAGCTGTTATATATAACGAGGGCTCGTCGCTGGTGATTGCCGGCGCCGGTTCCGGTAAGACAAGAGTACTTACTTATAAGATTGCTTATCTGGTACATTTGGGGTTGCCACCTCAAAGTATTCTGGCACTTACTTTTACCAATAAAGCGGCACGTGAAATGAAAGAACGTATTGCCAGGATAACCGGTGACCAGACGGCACGCCGGTTGTGGATGGGAACGTTCCACTCGATCTTTTCACGTATTCTTCGCTATGAAGCAGAACATATCGGTTATCCTTCCAATTTCACGATTTACGATGCTGCCGATTCGAAAAGTTTATTGAAGGCAATTATCAAAGAGATGCAGCTGGACGATAAAGTATATCGTATCGGAATGATACAAAGCCGTATTTCGAATGCTAAGAATGCGTTGGTTACCTGGAAGGCTTACGAACAGTCCAAGGAGTTGATGCAACATGATATAGATTCGAAAGTCCCTTTGTTGCGTGAAATATATAAACGTTATCAGAATCGTTGCCTGCAGGCAGGAGCGATGGATTTCGACGATTTGTTGCTTCAAACGAATATCCTGTTCCGCGATCATCCGCAGGTATTGGATAAATACCGTAGCTTTTTTCAGTTCGTATTGGTCGACGAGTATCAGGATACCAATTTTGCCCAACATTTGATCGTCCAGAAGCTTTGTGAGCAACACCGCCGTATTTGTGTGGTGGGAGATGATGCACAGAGTATCTACTCTTTCCGTGGAGCCAATATCGATAATATCCTGCAATTCAAAAATCAATATCCGGGTTGCCGTATCTTTAAACTGGAACGTAATTATCGTTCTACGCAGAATATTGTGAATGCGGCGAACAGCCTAATTCATAAAAATAAAGAACAGATATTCAAGAATGTGTATTCGGAGAAAGAACAGGGAAATAAAGTCCGTGTTTCTTCTTCCTATTCGGATTATGAAGAAGGATACGCTGTGGCTGCTATGATCAATGAAATGCGGATGCGCAAGGATTATGATTATTCTGAATTTGCCATCCTGTACCGGACAAATGCCCAATCACGTATTCTGGAAGAGGCGCTTCGCAAAAGAGGAATACCTTATAAAATATATGGCGGTCTGTCTTTCTATCAGCGTAAAGAGGTAAAAGATATTATCTCTTATCTGCGTCTGATCGTTAATCCGCATGATGAAGAAGCTTTTAAGCGGGTTATCAATTATCCTTCACGTGGTATCGGTGATACGACTGTCGGCAAATTGGTTAGTGCTGCTACAGAAAATAATGTCAGCCTCTGGACAGTATTGAATGCTCCCATCGATTACAGTTTGCAGATCAATAGCGGTACAGCCAAAAGATTAAGTGATTTCCGCGAAATGATCGAACGGTTCATTGAACAGAATACTCGTTTGTCTGCCGAAGAAATGGCTGCTATGGTAGTCAAGGAGAGCGGAATTGTCAGTACACTTTTTCAGGATCGTTCGGTGGAAGGGATCAGTAAACAGGAAAACTTACAAGAGTTACTGAAAGGTATTGCAGAGTTTTGTGAACTCCGTCGCGAAGAAGGAATAGAGCAAGTGTCCCTGGCAGATTTCCTTTCTGAAGTTTCCCTGTTGACGGATCAGGATAACGATAAAGATGAACAAGCTAATAAAGTCACTATGATGACTGTTCATGCAGCCAAAGGATTGGAGTTCAGAAATGTTTTTGTGGTAGGCCTGGAAGAAGATCTGTTCCCTTCGCAAATGGCGAAAGATAATCCTCGTGCAGTAGAGGAGGAGCGCCGGTTGTTTTATGTTGCAATTACCCGTGCCGAAGAGAATTGCGTCCTGACCTATGCCAAGAGCCGTTTTCGGAACGGACAGAGTGCCATGTGTTCCCCCAGCCGTTTCCTGAAAGATATCGATGTCCAATTCCTGGAACTTCCGACAGATACGTCGTCAGATACTTTTGCTGCGGCCCGCGAACGGTTTCAGCGTCCGGCATTTGCATCTCCTTTCCAGCAACCACGGGCAGTGGAAAAAGAGGAGCCCTCTTTTGTTTCTCCTGTTGCCCAGGCCGCGCAACGTCAACGTCTTACAAAGGTAGAAACAGCAACTTCGGCTCCTACCACGTCTGCAGCACCTTTATCCGACCTTTCCGGTTTATCTGTCGGGGCTAAGGTTCGGCACGATCGTTTCGGTGAAGGCGAGGTTATAGCTATCGAGGGAGATGGAGGCAATGCAAAGGCAACGGTGGCATTCACTCACTTTGGACAAAAACAATTATTATTGAAGTTTGCCCGCTTGACGATAGTAAAATAGGTTCACATTCTAGATACAAGGACGATACACAATCAGGAAGATGGAAGCAGTGAAGGGTGAAACGTAAGAATGTGAGTATCTTCTTCTGTTCAATATACTGGGATATTCTGAATATAACATTATCTTTGTAATTTATTTACGAATAAAGAAACTAAATGATTAATTTCAACGTAATACCATCTCCATGTTATGTGATGGAAGAGAAGCTGCTCCGTAACAACCTGGCTCTTATCAAGAGCGTAAAGGAACGGGCTGGAGTGAATATAATTCTAGCTTTTAAAGCTTTTGCCCTGTGGAAATCTTTTCCGATCGTCCGCGAATATATACCATATTCGACAGCCAGTTCGAAATTTGAAGCTCAGTTGGCTTTCGAGGAAATGGGAAGTCCGGCACATACTTATTCACCGGCTTATACGGAAGCAGATTTTCCTGCTATACTAAAGTACAGTAGTCATATCACATTTAATTCATTATCGCAGTTTGAGCGGTTTTATCCGATGGTGCAAGCAGACGGAAACCGTATCTCATGCGGCTTACGTATTAACCCGGAGTATTCGGATGTAGAAACCGATCTGTATAACCCCTGTGCACCCGGTTCGAGGATGGGAATTATTGCCGACCTGTTAGGCGACAAATTGCCGGGAGGGGTAGAAGGGTTACATTTTCATACGTTATGTGAGTCTACTTCATTTGATCTGGAGAAAACATTATCGGAAGTCGAGAAACGCTTCGGCCGTTTTTTACCGCATATCAAATGGTTGAATATGGGAGGCGGACATTTAATGACACGGAAAGGATATGATATCGAACATTTAATATCATTACTTCAATCATTCAAGGCTAAGTATCCTGATTTGGAATTGATTATGGAGCCGGGAAGCGCTTTCGCATGGCAGACCGGGTTCTTGTTGACCACCGTGGTGGACATCGTAGAAAATCATGGGATAAAAACAGCCATTATAGATGCTTCATTTACCTGCCATATGCCGGATTGCCTGGAAATGCCTTATAAGCCGGTTATTCGTAATGCAACCGATAAGATGGAAGGAAAGCCGACTTACCGTATTGGGGGAAATAGCTGCCTGAGTGGCGACTATATGGGGGATTGGTCGTTTGACGAACCTCTGAAAGTCGGAGATAAGATCATTTTTGAAGATATGATTCATTATACCATCGTGAAGACTTCGATGTTTAACGGAATACCGCATCCGTCACTGGCTCTTTGGAGTAAAGACGATGAATTGGTACTTTATCGGACGTTCGACTACGAAGACTATAAAGGAAGAAACGGCTGAGTTGACAGATGTTTTTAAATAACTTTCCACTGTCAACTGTCCACTGTCAACTAAAAAAGTTGTAACTTAGCAGCCTCATTCTAAGCAGAAATAAATTAAGCGGATTTAATATATGGGTATTTTTAGCTTTTTCAGTAAAGAAAAAAAAGAAACTTTAGACAAAGGGTTATCTAAGACAAAAGAAAATGTATTTTCTAAACTTACCAGGGCTATTGCCGGAAAGAGTAAGGTAGATGATGAAGTATTGGATAACCTGGAAGAGGTACTTATTACTTCCGATGTCGGTGTAGATACTACGTTGAAGATCATCGAACGTATCGAAAAGCGTGTAGCCCGGGATAAGTACGTCACTACTCAGGAACTCACCACCTTGCTGCGTGACGAGATTGCGACATTACTTACCGAAAACAACACGGAAGATGCTGAAAGCTTTATTGTCCCGGAAGATAAGAAGCCCTATGTTATCATGGTTGTCGGTGTGAACGGAGTAGGTAAAACAACTACAATCGGTAAACTGGCATATCAATTCAAGAAAGCCGGTAAAACTGTTTACCTGGGTGCTGCCGATACATTCCGTGCAGCCGCAGTTGAACAGTTGGTGATCTGGAGTGAACGTGTAGGTGTTCCTATTGTAAAGCAGAAAATGGGTTCCGATCCGGCTTCTGTGGCATTCGACACACTTAGTTCTGCCAAAGCAAATGATGCCGACGTTGTAATTATCGATACAGCCGGTCGTTTGCATAATAAAATAAACCTGATGAATGAACTTACCAAGATAAAGAACGTGATGAAAAAGGTTATTCCTGATGCTCCTCACGAAGTTTTGCTGGTATTGGACGGTTCAACAGGACAGAATGCCTTTGAACAAGCTAAACAATTTACTGCAGCTACCGAAGTGAATGCATTGGCTGTCACTAAATTGGATGGAACAGCTAAAGGTGGTGTCGTGATCGGTATTTCCGACCACTTCCGTATTCCGGTAAAATATATCGGTTTGGGTGAAGGCATTGAAGATTTGCAGGTTTTTAACAAGAAGGAATTTGTAAATTCATTATTTGGAGAATAATATTTAAGAGTAACTTTTCCCCTCTTGAGAGGGGGCAGGGTGTGTGTGATAATAGTTGTTTGATACTGATTTACACACCCCTTCCCCCTCTCAAGAGGGGAATTAGTTACTCTTTGTTCGTAATAGATAAGATGAGAAAAAATAAAGTAGATATTATCACGCTGGGCTGTTCGAAAAACCTGGTCGACTCGGAGCAGTTGATGCGTCAGTTTGTCGCAAACGGCTATACCGTTGAACATGACCCACATAAGATAAACGGAGAGATCGTTGTAGTGAATACCTGCGGTTTCATCGGTGATGCCCAGGAAGAATCGATCAATATGATCCTGGAATTGGGTGAAGCTAAGAAGAAAGGAAAGATAGGTCAATTATATGTGATGGGATGTCTTACCGAGCGTTTCCTGGAAGAAATGAAGCAGGAGTTACCCGAAGTAGACCATTTTTACGGAAAGTTCAACTGGAAGGAACTCATATCCGATATCGGCAAATCCTATCATCGTGAATTAGCTTCCGACCGTGTGTTGACCACCCCGAAACATTATGCTTTCCTGAAAATTGCAGAAGGATGTAATCGTACCTGTTCCTACTGTGCCATTCCTATTAGTACCGGACACTATCAATCCATCCCGATGGAACAGATAGAAGAGGAGGTGCGTCTGCTTGTTGCACAAGGAGTAAAGGAATTTCAGGTTATTGCCCAGGATCTGACTTATTACGGGTTGGATATATATAAAAGATATGCATTACCCGAACTGGTTGAACGTATTTCGGATATTCCCGGAGTAGAATGGATTCGTTTGCATTATGGTTATCCTTCCCATTTCCCTTATGATCTGTTGCGGGTAATGCGTGAGCGTGATAATGTTTGTAAATATCTGGATATCGCTTTGCAGCATATCAGCGACAATATGTTACAGAAGATGCGTCGTAATATCACGAAGGAAGAAACATACGCATTGATTGAACGTATCCGGAAAGAAGTTCCGGGCATCCATCTCCGAACGACATTAATGGTGGGACATCCGGGTGAAACGGAGCAGGACTTCGAGGAATTGGTCGAATTTGTAAAGAAAGTGCGTTTCGAACGTATGGGTGCTTTTGCTTACAGTCATGAAGAGGGTACTTATTCATTCAAGAATTATACGGATGATATTCCTGATGAAGTTAAACAGGAACGTTTAGACTACCTGATGCGGATACAGGAAAGGATCTCTAACGAGATAAATGAGGCCAAAGTAGGCCAAACCTTTAAAATTATAATCGACCGGGAGGAAGAAGATTGTTATATCGGACGTACCGAATTCGACTCTCCGGAGGTCGATCCGGAAGTTGTTGTTTTTAAACAACTATCGCTAAATCCAGGAGAGTTTTATAACGTAAATATCGAAGAATCACAGGCTTTTGACCTTTACGGAAAAGTGTTTCTTTGATATAAAAACCATTAATAAGTTTGTCTGTTTACAAAAAAATAACTAATATCGCTGCTGAATCTATTGATGAGGTAAGTATGAAAAACAAGGAGCTAATAACAGAGTTGTCCGCAAAACTGGGGTGGACTGCACAGGAAGTAACCGAAATGCTGTCTGCTTTTAGCTCTGTGGTTGGTTCGAAACTGGTAGATAATGATGCTATTTATTTGCAAGGATTAGGCTTGTTTGAAATAAAGAAGAAGGCTGAACGTATCTCTGTCAATCCGGCAAATGGAAAGCGTTATCTGGTACCACCCAAGCTCGTTCCGGTATTTAAACCGGGAGCTACTATCAAATCTAAACTAAAAGAATTAAGCGACAATGAATAGTCGGCTGACAATACAGGATCTGGCTGCTTTATTAGCGGAACGTACAGGGAAAGACAGAAACAGTGCAGAACAGTTTCTAAGAGAATTTATTGCAATCGTTTCAAAAGGAGTCTTTACCGATAAGATTGCTAAAGTGAAGGGACTTGGTTCCTTTAAAGTAGTTTTGGTAGAGAAGCGAGAAAGCATTCATGTGAATACAGGAGAACGCTTTTTGATTCCTGCACATTATAAGTTCTCTTTTCTTCCTGATAAGGAGTTGCGCGAATTAGTAAATAAGCCATTTTCATTCTTTGAGACGACCGAGTTGAATGAAAACATAGATTTTACAGATCTGGATGTGTCAGCGGAGATAGAAGAGAAAGAAGCCGAAGATGAATCGGTAGAGGATATTATCCCGGAAAACATCCTGTCTGTTGAAAAGCCGGAAATACAATCCATCCCGGAAAACACAGATGATAATAAGGAAGAAATAGCTGAATCACCGGAAGCTCCGGAGTCGCCAGAAGAAGAAATTCAGTCAGAAGACATTTCGGATACCGAATCGGAGCCACCATTCGAAAACGAATCTTCGCCATCTGAAGTAGTAGAGCCTACCGGAGAAGAATCGGTTGAGGAATCAATAGAAGAGTCAACAGAGGAAGTGAAAGAAGAAAGCAGGCCAATTCCTTTGGCAAAAGATTTTCCTGATACCGATTATCAGTTTGACGATGAAGAACCGTCTGCTTCACCTTGGATAAAAGGATTGGTGGCAGTTGGTATTATTGCCATTATTGTAGCCGGTAGTACACTGCTGTATCTTAACCGGAGTTTTTTCCTAGGGCCTGAAATACCGACGAAAGCGTTAACCGGTAGATCTTTACCTGACCAGGCAGTTGCTTCGGTCGATACGCTTCTGGAACCGGAACTTAATACAGGAATCGAGGAAGACAAAGATACTATCACAGCCGAATTACCAGCAATAGCTCCCGAAGTACCGGTAGAAACACCGGAAGTATTGGCGAAAGTAAAAATAGAAACAGGTAGCCGTTTAACCCTGATCTCCCTCGAATATTACGGTAGTAAAATATTCTGGGTCTATCTGTATGACTACAATAAAGCCGCCATAAAAGACCCTAATAACATACCGGTCGGTACTGAAATCCTGGTACCAGCTCCGAGACTGTATGGCATCGATAAACATAGTCGTGCTTCAATAGACAAAGCCGCAGCACGCCAGACGGAAATACTGGCTGGAAATTTGTAACAAAACTCCATTCTTTTAAGTAAAATAAAACAAAATAGTTGTTGTTGGGTTAGTATTATTTAACTGCAAAAGTGAAGAATACGAATTTAACATTTCTAATTTTGTGCAGCTATAAAAACAAGCAAGAAACAATAATAATATAAATAAGAAAATCTATGAGTCAGACAGTAGACATTCGTGAGTTGAACGAGCGAATTGAGAGTAAAAGTTCGTTTGTAAACATGATTACGATGGGCATGGACCAGGTAATTGTTGGACAAAAGCATTTGGTTGAATCATTAATGATTGGTCTGCTTTCCGACGGGCATATCCTGCTTGAAGGGGTTCCCGGGTTGGCAAAGACGCTTGCCATTAAAACATTGGCGTCGCTGATCGATGCCAAATACAGTCGTATACAGTTTACCCCGGACTTACTGCCGGCCGATGTGATCGGTACAATGATTTACAGTCAGAAAAGCGAAGAATTTCAGGTAAAACAAGGCCCGGTCTTCGCTAATTTTGTGTTGGCGGATGAAATAAACCGTGCTCCGGCTAAAGTTCAGAGTGCTCTTTTGGAAGCCATGCAGGAACGTCAGGTGACAATCAGTGAAAATACTTATAAATTGCCGGAACCTTTCCTGGTTATGGCCACCCAGAACCCGATCGAGCAGGAAGGTACTTATCCGCTGCCTGAAGCACAGGTCGACCGTTTCATGTTGAAGGTGATTATCAACTATCCGAAGAAAGAAGAAGAAAAGTTGATCATCCGTCAGAATATCTCAGGCGTCAAACCGGATATCAAACCGATCCTGACAAAGAATGAAATACTGGAAGCCCGTAAAGTGGTTCGTGAAGTCTATCTGGACGAAAAGATCGAACGTTATATCGTCGACATCGTGTTTGCAACCCGTTTCCCGCAGGAACATGGATTGGCTAACTTGTCGAACATGATCGCTTTCGGTGCATCTCCGCGTGCTTCTATCAACCTGGCACTGGCTGCTCGCGCTTATGCATTTATCAAACGCAGAGGCTATGTGATCCCGGAAGACATCCGTGCCGTATGCCACGACGTGATGCGTCACCGTATCGGTCTGAGCTATGAAGCGGAAGCAAACAACCTGACCTCCGAAGAGGTGATCAGTGAAATCCTTAATAAGGTAGAAGTACCTTAATGCAAAGGTGGAAAAATAATTGTCAGAGCTTTCTGAAAGCTCCATTTCATGAAAAAAATAATTTCAGCATTCTCTGAAATAGTTTTTTTGAAAGAAAAACCTTTTCAGAACTTTCTGACAGCTTGTTTTCGGGGAAAAAATCTTTTCAGAAGCTTCTGAAATCATATTTTCTTCAAAAAAAACATTTCAGAAGCTTCTGACGGCTTCAAAAGAACGGATTATCCGTTTCAGAAGTTTCTGACGATCCGCCAAATAAGGAATTAATAAAGAATTAAGAGAGCAATGGAAACAAGTGAACTATTAAAAAAAGTTCGTCGAATTGAGATAAAGACTCGTGGCTTGTCGCGCAATATTTTTGCGGGACAATACCATTCGGCTTTCAAAGGCCGTGGTATGGCGTTTAGCGAAGTGCGCGAGTATCAATACGGCGACGATATCCGCGATATCGACTGGAACGTGACCGCCCGCTACGTACGCCCTTATATAAAGGTGTTCGAAGAAGAGCGCGAACTGACCGTGATGTTGCTGATCGACGTGTCCGGCAGTAGAGACTTTGGTTCCGTGAACGTAATGAAGAAAGAGGTTATTACGGAGATTGCAGCTACGCTGGCGTTTTCTGCCATACAGAATAACGATAAGATCGGTGTGGTTTTCTTCTCTGATAAGATCGAGAAATTTATTCCGCCTCAGAAGGGGAAAAAACATATTCTTTATATCATTCGCGAACTGATCGACTTCCAGCCTCAGGATACGAAGACCGATGTCAGCCAGGTCTTGAAATTTCTGACTAACGCCATAAAGAAACGTTGTACGACCTTCCTGATATCCGACTTTATCGATAAAGGCGGTTTTAAAGATGCGCTGACAATAGCCAACCGTAAACACGATGTTGTGGCTATTCAGGTGTACGATCGTCGTGAGACAGAACTGCCGTCAGTCGGATTAATGAAAGTGAAGGATGCAGAAACAGGAACAGAACGCTGGATCGACAGTTCTTCGGCCCGTGTACGCGAGGCTTATAAAGAATGGTGGGATCGCCGCCAGGCTGCCATGAACGATTCGTTCAAGAAATGCCGGGTCGACTCCGTTTCTATTCGTACCGAAGATGATTATGTGAAAGCACTGATTGCTCTTTTTGATAAACGTAATTAAGCATGCAAAAGAAATTTATAAATAAAAGCTTTCTGTTCCTTCTCCTGTTTTTGCTGGCAGGAGGGAAGATGTTTGCGCAGCAGACCTTAATCGATGTAAAGGTCGATTCTGCTGCCATTCTGATCGGAGAACAGACTGTTTTACATTTGACGGTTACGACAGACAAGGATAAGCCGGTTCAGATCGTGATACCGGGCGACACACTGATGCGTGGGGTAGAGGTGCTCGATGTTTCGAAGGCCGATTCGTCAGTGATCGAGAACGACCGCCTGTTGATCAAGCAGGATATTCTGGTCACTTCTTTCGACTCTTCACTGTATCTGTTGCCCCCGTTCAAAGTGATAGACGGAGCAGATACTATTTATTCGAACCAAATTGCGTTGAAAGTGTCGACCATTCCTGTGAATGTAGACAAACCGGAAGAGTTCTATGATATAAAAGATATCTGGAAACCGCCTTTCGTGCTGGCAGATTATTATCCGATAATCTACGGCATTTTACTGGCTCTTTTCCTGATCTGTGTGATTGCATACATTATCAAGCGCTTGCGTAACAAACAATCCCTTATTCCGTTTAAGAAACCGGAGCCCAAGCTTCCGCCTCACGAACAGGCTATTAAGGAATTGGATGAGATCAAACAACAGAAGTTGTGGCAGCAAGGCCGTAATAAAGAGTATTACACATTGATCACGGAAACATTGCGTCGTTATATCGTAGAACGTTTCGATATCAACGCAATGGAAATGACTTCCGGTGAAATTCTCGATATTATCCGTAAGCAACATGACGCTGATTCCGTATTTGAAAATCTGAAACAAATATTGAATTTGTCCGATTATGTGAAGTTCGCGAAGATGAACCCGCTGCCGGATGAAAACGACCTGAGTTTGATGAATGCATATCTCTTCATCAACCAGACTAAGATTGAAGAAGTTGTAACTCCGGAAACAGAGGAGAAAGAGGCAACTGATACTAACGATTCAAATATAACAAAAGAATAAAATGGTATTTGCAAATCCTACATATCTGTATTTGTTATTGCTGCTTATCCCGATGATAGGATGGTATATCTGGAAGCTCTGTAAAAGTCAGGCAAGTTTGCAGGTATCATCTTCGGAAGCATTCGATGCACCGGGAACTACTTCCTGGAAGGTGTATCTGAGGCATGTCCCTTTTGTCTTGAGAATGGCGGCAGTTGCAGTACTTATTATCATATTGGCACGTCCGCAGTCTACAAATAGTTGGCAGAATACTTCTACGGAAGGTATCGATATTGTGATGGCGATGGATATCTCGAGCAGTATGCTGGCACAGGACCTGAAGCCGAACCGTCTGGAGGCATCGAAAGATGTGGCTGCTTCTTTCATCAATGGTCGTCCTAACGATAATATCGGATTGGTCGTATTTGCGGCTGAAAGTTTTACGCAATGTCCGCTTACTACCGACCATACCGTGTTGTTGAACCTCTTCAAGGATGTTCAGCCGGGTATTATCCAGGATGGAACAGCGATTGGTTTAGGACTGGCCAATGCGGTGAGCCGTATTAAAGACAGCCAGGCCAAATCGAAAGTGATCATCCTGCTTACCGACGGTGTGAACAATGCCGGTGAAATTGCCCCTGTTACGGCAGCCGAAATTGCCAAGACATTCGGTATCCGTGTGTATGCAATCGGTGTAGGGACAAAGGGCATGGCTCCTTATCCTTTCCAGACAGCATTCGGTATACAGTACCAGGATGTTCCTGTCGAGATCGACGAGCCGACATTAAAGCAGATCGCGGCAACAACCGGCGGACAGTATTTCCGTGCAACGGATAATACCAGCCTGAAGGAGATTTATTCAGAGATCGACAAAATGGAAAAGACCAAGATCAGCGTACAGCAATACAGCAAGAAACAGGAAGAATATAAGAACTGGGCTTTGTTGTTATTCGCGTTGCTTCTGGTTGAGATTTTATTGAGAAATACATTGTTAAGAAATATACCGTAAATATAAAGGCTTATGTTTCGTTTTGCACATCCGGACTTTTTGTACTTGCTTTTTATCCTTCCGGTACTCATTGCATTCTATGTGTATGCAATGATCCTGAAGAAAAAGGCAATAAAGAAATATGGTAATCCCGAATTGCTGGCAGAGTTGATGCCGGAGGTATCTCCGAAACGCCAGCATCTGAAGTTTTGGCTATTGTTCGGAGCCATTACAATGGTTATCTTTGTTATTGCGGGGCCGCAATTTGGTTCTAAACTGGAAACCGTAAAACGTCAGGGCGTGGAAATAATGGTTTGTCTGGACGTATCCAATTCGATGTTGGCCGAAGATGTTTCGCCCAACCGCTTGGAAAAGGCAAAACAGATGTTATCAAGACTGACGGATGGATTTAAAGATGACAAGATGGGGCTGATCGTTTTTGCAGGTGATGCATTTACCCAGTTACCGATCACTTCCGATTATATTTCGGCGAAGATGTTCCTGTCATCCATCAACCCGTCGATGGTTTCGACACAGGGCACGGCTATCGGTTCTGCCATTAATCTGGCTATGCGCTCGTTTACTCCGAGCGAAACATCGGATAAAGCAATTATCTTGATAACCGACGGTGAGAACCATGAGGGCGATGCCGTAAAAGCGGCTGCCGCTGCTGCGGAAAAAAATATTCATGTCAACATTGTCGGTATGGGCGACCCTAAAGGTTCGCCTATTCCGGTAGGAGCCAACAACTATATGAAAGATAAAGACGGCAATGTCGTTATCACTAAGTTGAGCGAAGAAATGTGTCAGGAGATTGCTGCGGCAGGACACGGTATGTATGTCCGTGCCGACAACACGAACTCTGCATTGAAAGCATTGCAGACGGAGATAGAGAAGATGAATAAGTCGGAATTAGACAGTAAAGTATATTCCGAATATAACGAACAATTTCAGACTTTGGCATGGATCGCACTGATCCTGCTGATTGCTGACTTCCTTACATTAGACAGGAAGAACCGTATTTTCAGAAAAGTAAAATTGTTCTCTTAATTCAATGGATAAGATGAGACGTATACGAAAATCAATGATATGGATGGGAGCGCTTCTGTTTTGCTCAGGAGCAGTGTTTGCCCAGAAGGCTGAACGTAAAAATGTACGTGCGGGTAATAAGTTGTACACCGAGGAAAAATTTACCGAATCGGAAATCGCTTACCGCAAAAGCCTGGAAGTAAATCCCCGTTCCGTTGAAGGTACTTACAATTTAGGAAACTCTTTATATAAGCAGAAGAAGTTTCCGGAAGCTGCTGAGCAATATCAATTGTTGACCGGTCAGGCAGAAAAGATGGTTGAAACCGAAGAGGGAAAAGCCCGTCTTGCCAGCGTGTTCCATAACCTGGGAGATATCAGTATGCAGAGCAAGGAATATCAGAAGAGTGTGGAAGCATTCAAACAATCCTTGCGTCTGAATCCGAAAGATGACGAGACGCGTTATAATCTGGCTTTGGCCCAGAAGTTGCTGGAAAATCAACAAAACGAAAACCAGGATCAAAATCAGGATCAGCAGAATCAGGATAAAAAAGAAGACCAGGAAAATAAAGACGATCAGCAGCAGCAACAACAACAGCAGCAGCAAGACGACAAGAAAGAAGATAAGACTCAGCAGGAACAACAACAGAACGAACAGATGAGTCAGGATAATGCGCAGCAAATGTTGGATGCCTTCCTACAAGATGAAAAGAATACACAGGAAAAGGTAAAGAAGGCTCAGGCTGAACAACAACAACGTCGTAAGACAGATAAAGAATGGTAATTTGGATACTGAAAACAGAAAAAACAACAATATAATGAGAAGATTAGCTTTCTTATTCGTTCTCTTTCTCACAGCAGGAGTGATGTCAAAGGCCGCCGGTAACGTGACCTTTAAGGCTGTTGCTCCGAATGCTGTCGTGATGGGGCAACAATTCAGATTAGCGTATACTGTAAACGCAGAGGCGAAAGCCAGTGACTTGCGTGTGCCGGAACTTCCGGATTTTGATGTACTGATGGGACCTTCTTTGGCTACAAGTTCAAGTACTCAGATTATTAATGGAAATGTATCATCAGAAGTCGCTTATACATTTACTTATATTCTGATGCCGAAGAAAGAGGGTACGTTTAATATCGAACCGGCTTCGATCAAGGTAAAAGGTGCTAATTATACATCCAATGCATTAGCAATTAAAGTACTTCCGCCGGATAAAGCAGCCGAAGCTGATGGAGGAAATGGCGGACAGGCTGCTTCTATCGGTAAGGATGATTATTTTGTAAGGATGGAAGTCTCCAACCGGAATGTATACGAACAGGAAGGTTTCCTGGTGACATTTAAATTATATGCTGCCCGGATGTGTAGTATGACGAGTGCCAAGTTCCCCGAATTTGAAGGTTTTCTTGCTCAGGAAATAGAACAGCCCGATCCACAATGGTCGCAGGATCATTACAATGGCCGCAATTATTTTACTGTTGTTCTGAAACAGACGGTTCTTTATCCGCAACGTGCAGGCAAAATTACCATAGAGAGCGGTAAATTCGATGCTGTAATCAGTGTCCCGACGCAACGGAAAGTACGTAGTATTTTTGATGAATTCAGGGATATGTATGATAATGTTCAGAAGACGCTGGTGTCGAATCCTGCAACGATCGATGTGAAACCGTTGCCATCCGGTAAACCGGCTTCATTCTCGGGTGCGGTTGGTAATTTCAACATGACATCCGATATCAATTCGACAAACGTAAAAACGAATGATGCTGTTACCATTAAGTTAAAGATCTCAGGTAATGGAAATATCAAACTGATCAAGAATCCGGAAGTTGTTTTCCCTAACGATTTTGATATTTTCGACCCGAAGGTAGAGACTGACACTAAGACTACGGAAGCTGGCGTGAGCGGAAGCAAAACGATCGAATACATGGCTATTCCCCGTTATGCAGGTGATTTCGAAATACCGGCTATTTCTTTCTCTTATTTCGATCCGAAGTCGGGAACTTATAAGACACTGAAATCCGAACCTTATAAACTGCATGTAGAGCAAGGTAAGGAGGGAAGCGGTTCTTCTCCGGCTGTATCTAATTTCAGTAATCGGGAAAGTGTGAAATATCTGGGTAAAGATATCCGCTACCTAAAGGTGAAGGACTTTAACTTCATTGCCAATAACGATATTTTCTTCGGTTCTTTCATGTATTACATGTGTTATATCGTACCGGGTATATTGTTTATCGTTTTCTTCTTTATCTATCGCAAGCAGGTAAAAGAAAACTCTAATATAGCGTTGGTTAGAACTAAGAAAGCGAACAAGATTGCCGTAAGGAGATTGAAAAATGCCGGTAAGCTGATGAAGGAAAACAAAAAGGAAGAATTCTACGATGAAGTTCTCCGCGCTTTGTGGGGTTATTTGAGTGATAAGCTGAATATCCCGCAGGCTAGTCTTACTAAAGACAATGTGGAAACCGAACTGTCGAAATATGGTGTAGACGATACGCTGACGAATGAGTTCATGGATATCCTGAATACTTGTGAGTTTGCCCGTTATGCTCCGGCACAGGCTTCTGATGCTATGGATAAATTATATGAATTAACCGTAGACGCCATTGGTAAGATGGAGAATACAATTAAAAAGCAATAAGATGAAGACGAATATAAATATGAAAAAGATATTGTTTTTCCTATTGATTCAGTGTCTGGCATGGACTGCTTACGCACAGGATGCGGTAATCAAAGAAGCTGAAACTGCATATACCAAGGAAGATTATGGGAAAGCGATTGAATTGTATGAGGGCCTATTGAAAAGTAACGGAGATTCTCCTGAAATATATTATAATCTGGGGAATGCCTATTATAAAGCCGGTAAGACTGCTTCTGCAATTCTGAATTACGAACGGGCATTGGTGCTTGATCCGGGTGACAGCGATGTCCGCTTCAACCTGCAAATGGCTCGTCAGAAGACTGTCGATAAGATCGAACCTGTCGATGGCTTTTTCCTGGCAAGATGGTTTGACTCGGTTCAGAATATGGGAGCAGCCGATTCATGGGCTAAAATGGGAATAGTCTGTTTTATTCTGTTCATTGGTTGTTTGATCCTATTCTTCTTTTCAAAACAGATCCATTTGAAGAAAGCTGGTTTTTATGTAGGATTACTTCTGCTGTTCTGCGTAATCATGACGAACATCTTTGCTGCCAATCAGAAAGCAGAATTAGTAAACCGTTCGTATGCGATCGTATTTGCTCCTACAGTAACTGTGAAAAGTTCTCCTGATGCCAGTGGAACAGATTTGTTCGTATTGCATGAAGGAACTAGAGTTTCGGTTAAAAGTAAGTTAGGTGATTGGAGTGAAATCGCGTTGGAAGACGGAAATGTTGGTTGGATGCCAACCAAAGACATTGAAATAATCTGATGGTAGAAAAAATATTAGTTTACGAACGAGATTTGTTCTTTATGCTTAACGGCAGCGATTCTCCTTTCCTTGACCGCTTCATGTGGTTGTATTCCGGAAAGGCAGTATGGCTGCCGTTAGCTGCTTTTATACTGATTGTATTACTGTATAAGAAGAAGTGGCGGGAATCTATTCTGATTTTGCTGGCGATCGTACTTGTTATAACCTTTTGTGATCAGTTCGCATCACATGTGTGTAAGCCTATTTTTACCCGTTTCCGTCCTACGCATCATCCGGACTTTATGGATCAGGTAAAAACTGTATTCGATTATCGTGGTGGAAAATATGGCTTTATATCCAGCCATGCAGCCAATGCTTTTGGTTTTGCCACTTTTATGTCATTGCTTTTCCGCTACCGCTTATTTACATGGACTATCTTCCTGTGGGCTGCATTGACTGCTTATACACGGGTTTATCTTGGAGTCCATTTTATTTCAGATATTGTACCGGGAGCCATTGCCGGTGTATTCTTCGGATGGCTGGTGTATTGGTTATATATAAAAGCTCGTGCATTTGTTCCCGGAACAAGCGGGGAGGCAAGTACTTTGTATTCGGATAAGCAGAAACGTATTATTGTTTATGCCATCTTTATTGCAGTTTTACTGATTGCGGTGTTTAATGTACCTTTAGTCGGTTGCCTAAGATAAGAAACAGTTTTCAAATAATAATGAAGCCGCGGATAAATCGTTTTTGATAATTTATCCGCGGCTTTTTATTCAGAATAGTTTAATTCTGTTTTCCTGTATTTTTATGAATGCATTACCAATAACGGAGTATCAGTATGGAACAACATTTTACGTGCGATAGACGGATTAAACATTCTGGCCAGGATATTCCGGCGATAGGTACTTAATGCAATGACATCGATCTGTTTGTCGCGTACAAATTTTTCGATAGCCAGCAACAAGTCACCATCTGCTAAAACGGTATGGCTGATATTCGCTTCGGGATATTGTTTTTTGAAATACTCGTTTACACCGGTCAGGCGAATTTCATTCCATTCGTCTTTGCTTGTCGAGATATTGAATAAATGGATATTAATGTCGTATCCTTTTATTATTTCCATGAACTCGTCGAATGCAACCAGGTCACGTTGGTTGAATGAGGTAGCGAAAGCAATGTTCTTTGCGTCACTTAGATCATTAAAACGTATATTTTCCGGAACAGCCAGTACCGGAACCTTGTTGACCTCGATCACCTCTCCAGTTACACTACCGATCAGATCCATATCTTTCTGACTCTTACCACGAGTACCCATAACGATCAAGGTCGGGTGATATTCTTTGCAGTAGGCAATGATCTCTTCTTCCGGCAATCCTTCACGAAGCACATAATTATACTTCACTTTGGGTAATTCTCCGGTCTGTATTTTGCGGTTGATCATTGTACAGATATTTTCCATATCGATCTGAACACGTTTCAATACGTTTTGTACGGATTCCTCTTCATTCACCTGATAAGCCAACGTATCACCCATAGGAATAGCCGATGGGAAATAAGGGCTAAAATAAGCGTGCATGATCATCACCTCGGCACCAGCCTGATGGGCATAATTAATACCCAGTTCACAAGCCTTGATCGAATAGTCGGAGAAGTCGACCGGAATCAGAATCTTTTTAGTCTGCGGGGTTGTAGATTCTTCTTCCGCGTCTTCGCTAAGCCATTTACTATCCTCAATAATACGCAAAGCATGAGGCAGGTCGCTTTCCTTAATTCTCACACGTACACCGGCCGATACGACGGGTTGGATCTGGTTTACATTATGTATATAGACTTCGATCCCTTCTGTTTCAAGTATCGTCTTAAGAATTTGTGCTTTCTCAAACGTGTGAATAGCTAATGTTACTAGTTTATCTTCCATAATTCGTGCGTTTTATAAATTAAACAATTGGAAAATACGAAATGTTGCTAAATAAAAAATCCCACAGCGTTTTTCTTTCGTTTGCTATGGGATTTTTTTTGCTTTGAATTTCTTTACGCTTCTTGTGCTTCAGATACGTCCTGTACTTCGGCGAGTATCTGTAAAGCACGTTCAAATATCGTCGTGTCATCTAATACGACAAGGCCACCATCTGGACCTGGTTCGATATGTATCCCACAGCTTTTACCGTCCTTATAATTATATCCACCAAAATAATTACGAACAGTTTCTACTGATATACCCAACTCATCTGCAATGCGATGAGTACTTCCGTCAGGCAGACGGTCTTTCAGTCTGCGCAATTCATTAAAAGTGATTGTCTTTGTCATGGTTCCCTTATTTTGAAGGTTAATACTTCGGTTAATTATTTATGCCACTAACTTAGGCAATATCTACCAAGAGGACAAATTATTTAGTTAAAATAAACCGAAAATGAATATGCTTTACGACATGTATCCGATTGCAGACAAAATAAAATATAACTTGGCAGATACATTTTTCTTGCATATAATATAATTATTTATACTTTTGTGGCTCAATATAACAATAAAAGCATAAAAGTAAAATGAAAGAATTAGTAGAAAAAATCAATGTGGCAATTGAAGAGTTCAGTACAAATGCTAAAGCTCAGGTAGAAAACGGTAACAAGGCTGCGGGTACTCGTGCTCGTAAAGCATCTCTGGAACTGGAAAAATTATTGAAAGAATTTAGAAAAGCATCTATCGAAGCTTCTAAGTAATAAAACTTATTAAGTAAAAGGAAAGGTGATTAGCCGGCATCGGCTAATCACCTTTTTATTTTGTGGAAATTGTGAGTCAATGTTTACTGGTAGCTTCTCCTATAATATTGACCAATAGATCTTGCATCTTCATTATGGTCGGATTATCATCCAACCCATATTGGCCGGCTATAGACTTCATGCTGATGAATGCAGCCCAGACGTCTCCATGAGCATCCTGCCATACAGATATTTTTAACGGGAGTTCAATAGATATCTCCGGATTTTCCTGCATCAACAGGGTTCCTGCCTTGGGTGAACCAAAAACAATTACTTTATTAGGCATTAATGCCAGGCCACTTTCCCTGGCATTTTGGCTATGATCGAATAAGGCAAAAACCTGTATATCTCTTTCCTTAAGATTAGTCTCTATTCTGCTGACTGTCTCGTCTACGCTAAACTGACTTTTACTTTTTACCAACATACTTATTTCTTTTTTTTGAGCGAATATCATAATCGACATCAGTAATCCTGATAGAATAAATATATAACGTTTCATAAGTCCGATTTGTTTGAGGTTTTAATACGTCGTAAAGTTCCGTATTTCATTTCATGTAAGAAATAGCAATATTACCGGAAATGATATCAATTTTCCTAAAATGTATATGAAATACCGGATTCTGATGAACAATGTTAAGCTTATATTGTTAAGTGATAAGATAATACAATAATTAATCAATCTAAAATAAGAAAGGCTTATGATACCTAACACTGAACTGGAAAATGGTAAAGTTGAATTAATCCGTGAAATACTTGATATCAAAGATATCCATGATATTGACTTGTTGAATGAGTTTAGTCAGGAGATCAATAATTCTCTTAATGCACAGAACGTAAATAGGGATATGGAAGACGAGAAGTAAAAGTAAAGCATAACGTTTTTATTGTTATAACAGAGCAGCGGAGTATACTTTCGATGAAGTATACTCCGCTGTTTTTGTTATCTCTTCCAATCTCTATACAACAACCACAAGGAAATCACCCTCTGTTAATGTGCGTAAAAAAGAAAGAGATAATGATATAAACAGACATAAAAACGAAAAAACAGAAAATGAAGCTAATAAATGAGAATCAACGACTGATAAAAAAAGAATCTGTCTCTTTATTCCCAAGAAAGAGACAGGCGGTCAGATTGCTTGATTTTTATTCGATTTCGAGGGCTAAAGTAGCAACTTTTAACGAGTAGGGCAAGTATTTGGTGACATTTTGATTAGAATTCAGAAATATTAAAGTTACGCCATCCTTCGGAGTGTAAGCGATCATTGACAAACTGCATTATTTAAATCACTGGTATACAGTGGTTAATAAGAAACCGTCAGTCCCCTGTCTCTTTCTACGGAATAAAGAGACAATCGAAACGGTTGGATTTAACATAAATGATGTAGTTAAAAAATGATATGAGGATGGTAAGTATAGGACGAAAATTAGAAACGAAAGGAGTTATTGCAATGACACTTTTAACACTGGTATTAATGAACACAGGTTGCGAGGACAAGATCGACAGTCCGGCGGTGAATCCGTCGGAAGGAAAGACTGTTGAAGTTATGCTCGATCTGGGTATTACCGATGAAGAGGACGGGACAGGGGCAAGCACTTCTCCGGGTAGTAAGACGGGGTATGGAAGCAACAGTCGGTCTGCCTTCGAGGTAGTGCCCGTTTCCGGTGTGCAAACCAAAGCGGGTACAGACAAACCCGATCAACTGTACAATCTTGAAATATGGCAATATGATGCAAATGGGAATAAAATAAACAGCCAGAAATACGGTCAGGTATTGGGTAATAAAGCAATCGGTTCATCCTTCACCGCCACCCTGACGGAAGCAGACAACTGCCAACTTTTGCTCATTGCCAGGGGAGCAATTGCCGATTTCAGTTCACTATCCAATAAAAGCCTATCCGATGTACAAGCTATGGCCGTGAAAGTAGAAGGTAGCAAAATCAACGCCATCCCAACCGATGCTACTGGTAGTGGCCTAGCAAACATGCCATATTATCTCCTGCTGAAAGACGTCAATATCACCTCCGACGGCAAGATTCAGAGCCCAGCAGGCAAAGACGTCCGCCTGCTGCTCAAACGTCTGGCCGTAAAGGTTCAGTTAGACTGGACTATCAGTCCTGCTATGATAAATGCCGGATATGTCCTGAAAGAGGTCAAACTTTGCCAGGCTCCGGCCCATTACCGCCTGGTGCCACAAACAGAAACAACTGATAAATGGGGCGATGTATATCCGACCTCTGTAGCCGAGTTTGTCGATGTCTACCGCTTGACAGGAACGGATCTGGTTAACGCCGGTAATTCGAAATTTGTTTGGATCCCAGCTAATGCCCGTGGTATATCCTCTTATGCCACTTCACCGATCTACCGGAATAAAGAGAACGCCAATGCAGCTGCTACTTATGCCGAATTTGTGGTAGATAACAGTGTCAAGAAAGAACGTCTTTATTACCGCGCCTATCTGGGCGGCAACGAAACGAATGATTTCAACCTGCTGGAAAACAATAACTATCACTGGACAGTGAATATCAACAATGCCAACTATACCAACGATCCACGCATCCAGCTGCTCGACCAGACCCCGGTAATCAGCACCAACCTGCAACCGACTGCCAATTGCTTCATGATGCGTCCGGGTACAAACATCTGTTTTAACCCCTATAAGCATGAGGCCGGACCGGATGGTTGGAATACGGTACTGGCATCAAGCGGTTCGATACAGCCCGGAAAAGAAATAAAAAAGGTGAAAGTCCTTTGGCAGAATAAAGATACAGGAACATCGGGTGAGCTTGTGATGGGCTATGCTATCAGTGAAAGCAATCATCAGAATCTTGTAAATCTCACTGACGGAAACAGGGTAGATAACGCTCGTATACATCTGAAAGTACCCGTTACCAGTGGAGGAAACGCAGTAGTAGCCGCTTATGGTGACGATGAAGCAAAAGCTCTTTGGAGCTGGCATATCTGGGTTTCGGATTATGTACCCGCTCTGCTTGGCAACTTTACTGAAGGCGATGTAAACAGCCGTACCAATGCAATAGCCATTGCCCAAAATGCCACCCGCGGGGGGATGGTACATACGTATCAGGGGGCCAGTTGGACTAATTCATCCGGTACTTTCTACAAAAAGATCATCATGGATCGTAACTTGGGAGCTATCCGCGCTGTTCCGGCTCTGAATAGCAATATTGAATCGGCCCGTACCTACGGCGTACTTTACCAGTGGGGGCGTAAAGATCCGATGCCGGGTTCGGCCGATGGCTCATACGAAGAAATCAATACCATCTTTAATGCCGATGGAGTAACGATACCATTGAGCAAATCAGGTGGAGGAAACCAGGAAAACTCCATTGCTAATCCATCTACTTTTTATTATAATATGTATTTAGCTGATGATTCATGGGGGCCAATAACAAAAACAATCTATGATCCTTGTCCGAAAGGGTGGAAAGTCCCCGATTTTTATCCGGGCGAAACAACAGTGATGTTCGATGGCTTTGCTTTTGGTTCCAATCTGGCATTGCTCAATGACCAAAGGTGGTTTACTACGGCTATATCTCAATCTTCCGCAAAGATAAATGCAACCAACGGACTTTTGTATTTGTATCCGGGAGAAACGTATATGGATTATACCACGAAATCGGCCTGGTTCCCGATGTATTGGATGAGAGAACGCGATTCAGGAAACTTAAGACGAACCGATGCTTGCTTTGTCATGTATTCAGCGCGTGTATCAAACTCTGTTTTAGGTTTCCCGACTGCTTATTATACAGAGGTTAAAGCTCATGGAGTTTTGATGTTTACAACAGGTGCTACTGCAGTTAGATCCTACGGCATGTCCGTCCGCTGCATACAAGAAAAATAACGACCTCCGGCCCCCGTGCCGGACAAATAAACAACTAGTATTAACAATTAAACATGAAACATCATGGCTGATTACGAAAAAGACCATTACTGGGAATTCACCCTGCGTGATAACCCACTGACAAAAGACAATACGAAAGACTGTATTGCCGAAGTGAAAACCGGTCCGAAGACCCTGACCAAAGAAGATACGGCCAAGGAAATCAAACGTACCGGTTCCGAACTGAAATATCCGACTATCCTTTCGGTTACATCGCAGGACAGTGATATTATACTCGAGGCCTTGTTGAACGGCGATAGCGTGATAACCGACCTCTGCCAGTTTACACCGCGTATCCTGGGTGTTTTTGCAAATTCCGAAGCCCAATTCGACCCGGCAATCCATCGGCTGACATTCGACATTACTCCCACGAAGAGACTTCGCGACGCCTTGAAAAACGTCAAAGTCATCAACATGGGCGCAAAAGCTACTGTAGCCCGTATCGGCCTTGTCACCGATACCCTGACCGGTCTGTTCGATGGATCGATCACGGCAAACGATGACATTATGATCACAGGAAATAACATTAAAATAACTGGCGACGATGCAGTGGTAGGCGTTTTCTTCGTAGCCGCAGACGGTACGGCAACCAAGGTTACCCGCCGTCTCACCCAGAACGACCCCAGCAAATTGATCGCCCGTGTTCCGGCATTGGCCGACGGTAACTATACGTTGCGTATCGTTACACAGTTCAGTCAAAGCAGCACCACCCTGAAAGAACCTCGTACCCTCGAATATTCAACGAAGTTGGTTGTAGGCAAGGGTGGCGGTGGCGGAGAAGACGACCGTCCTGTAATTGAATAATTTACATTGATAATCGATGTAACGTTGCACTGACATCTAGTGTAACGTTGCATCGACACCAAGTGTAACGTTGCATCGATATCAGGTGCAATGCTGCATCGACAGTTGATGCAAAACAAGAAGATAAATTTATAAACAAAAAATATGAGACTGAATTACTTAGTTGTTAAACCGTTTCTGCTGGCCGCCGTAGCTTTGTTGGCTGCCTGCCACGATGATGACAAGCCCGGAACCGGACATGAAGGGGAGGGGCAACTTCTTGTCACGGTCGGGAATCCCGGCGGGCAGGCACTAACCCTTCGTATCTTTGGTGAAGGAATGAAAGAGCCGCTCGAAAGCCGTTTCGATGCAGCAGGCACCACGGGTGCATTAGATACATGGTTACCGGTGGGAGAGTACAGGGCCCTTGTCTTTCCCACTGCACAGAAAGAGATCACCGTTAGCGGAACCGACCGTTTCGAATCGGCTACCGTCAGCCTGAATATCCCCGAAGGTTCATCCGCGTTACCAGCCTTAAGCGAACCAGTCTATGCAGCTGTCAGTTCCGGTATTACCATCTCCGCAGAAGAAGCCATGACACTGACGCTTGCCCCGAAAGATATCCGTAAGATCCTGCGCCTCACCGTGACGGCTCCCGACGGTCTTATTTCCGGCCCTGTCGAAGCCACCCTGAACGGCGTAGCCCGGGAGGTAAACCTGGCAACAGGCGAACCCGTTTCAACAGCAACCTTAGGTCTGTCTCTTCCGGCTCCCGGAGCGAAACAAACCAGCGGTGTCCTGGCCGGTATACTCGGTATCGCCTGGCCGCGCGAAAACGAATCGGCAGCCGTTACCGACGGCCATCTATTAACGCTCACCTGGCAAGCGGCCGACGGAACGAAACAAACGTACAGTGAAGACGTCTCCGAACAACTCTTTAAGCCCAGCCAGTCCGGTGCCGATACGCTCGACCTGACAGTTAATGCCAGTGCCCGCGTACCTATCCGGCTGTATACCGGCATCCGGACCCGCACCCTGATAGACGAATTTCAACAAACCCCCGTTTGTATAGCCGTCGGAACTTCAGCCGGTCAGTACACCGAAAATTGGGACGCTATAGCTAACGAAGAAGAGATCACGCTGACCCCTGAACGATATTATCCGGTGGATGGTTCCCCCGTTTTCCTGCGCGGTTACCATCCGGTGGCTCCGCTGACCAACGGGGAAGTAAAATATACCCTGACAGGACAGGAAGACCTGATGCTGTCGGTCGAACAAAGCGGTTCACTGGCCAACCGTTTCAGTGCCGTTAAGACACCGCTGACCTACAGCCACCTGCTTTCGCAACTCAACTTCACATTGCGCCTGAAAGGGGTCCCGAATACTTACCATGTACGTTCGGTACACCTCAATGGAATGGCGGCCACTGCCGTAGTCAACCTCTTCTCGGGTAAGGTGGAACCGGTCGGTATGGCAGGCCCTGTGGTGGTGTATGCCGAGCAGGGCACAGGCGGTTTTCCGGTAGTGGACGGAGTGGTTACGTTGCCGGGATATGTACTGGTGCAGCCCGAAGCCAGTCTGATGCTCGATCTGGTACTGGCTGTAGACAACAACCCGGCGAACGACCTGACATTCAAAGATCTTCCCGTACAATTCGGTGAAGGCGGTGCAACGGGCGGTAGTGCCTATGAGGTAGAGATCTCACTCGAAGTGCCCGATACGCCTAAACCTAACCCGGACCCTGATCCGACTCCCGATCCCGATGATCCGGTAGCACCCGACGTTCCCGGCCCAGGTCCTGATCCTGATCCCCCGACGCCCCCGGAACCGGATGCTACAGACGGCGTAAAGGTAACGGTAACAGCCAAAGTGATCGACTGGAACAAGGGAGACGGCGGCAACGTCGGTGTTTAAAGCAATCAATCGGATAAGAATATATATATCACTTATTATTAATAATTTATACTAGTAAAACATGAAAAAGATTTTGAGTATGGCAGCATTGGCCTTACTGATGGCAAGCTGCTCGAATGACGATGAAAATGTAAAGAACGACAATGGCGAGGCAACAAATGCCGTCGCTATCCGGATCAGCCAGAAAGTAGCCGGGGTAGAGTCGAAAGCGGCGGTAACGCCGGGGACTAAGATGCAGGCGAATATTATAATGGTAGATGCAGGAAACGACGGAAATCCTGACTTTGCAGCATTCACTGCAAAAACGGAAAATACGCTGGGTGGAAGCGGTACTGAATTACAGCAGGATGCTAACCGTGCCACCGTAGCCACAACCGAGTTTGAAGCAAAAACAGCTGCAGCAACTATTACATTGACTCCCAAATTGTATTATCCGGTAGAAACAGGCAGCAGTACTAAGAAAACCTTCTTATTCGGCGTTTCTCCGATGGGGGGCGTAAACGGAACGATAGTAACATTCGCTCAAACAGACGGTTTGCAGGATGTGATGTATGCAGAAAAGGCTGACGCAGGTAGTAAGGATAGTCATGCTTCTGGTCCTGAACTAACATTCAAACACAAAACAACCCAACTTACTTTCGTTGCAAAACTTTCCGATGTATTGACCGGTAGCGATTGGAATGGAAAGAAAGTGACTGTGAAAAGTATTGTTATCCAAAGTGCAAAAGTTCCGGCTTCTTTGAATTTTAGCAGTGGAACAGTTTCCTGGACAGACGGAGCAAATCTTTCAGTTGCCGGTTGTAATACAGAACTGACAACCACCGCTTGTAAACCGAGCGTTCCTGTAATGGTGCAACCTACTTCCGGTATAAAGGTTAATCTGGAACTGTCGGTTGATGGTGATATCAAGTGGTACAATAACCTGACAATCCAAAATTCAACAAGTACCGGCGATTTGACGACAGAGGAAGCTAAATCACATGAAGTCACTTTCACTATTACTCCGCCGAAATCAGCTACTGATGGTACAGCGATCGCAGCCACTGCCAAAATTGTAGACTGGACAGCAGGAGAAAAGGGTAATGTCGAGATTAAATAATTCACAAGTAAACCAATAGCAAATGAAACTACAAAGCATATATCTGCTGTTAGTTCCGGCTTTGCTGTCGGTATCGAGTTGTTCAGACCCGGAGCATTCCGGGTTTGAACAAGTACCGATCGAGTTGCGTGTATCAGGAGACGGGGAGGTGAATACGAAAGCATATCAGGCTATCGGGCAGGCTTTCAAAACAACCATCTTTGCCACCAAACGCAATGGCATTTATACCGGCATACTGGCCGGCAACGACGAATGGCAGAAAGACGCGACTGTGCAGACAAACGGTTCGGTTTCATTGCCTGATAATCCTTTCTATCCGGAAAACGGCGATTGGATCTATCTGGTTGCCGTTGCCCCCGAAACGTCTGCATACAACACTTCCGCCGGCTCGGTATCTTATACCCTCACAGGCCTGACCGACCTGATGTATGCCAAACAAATCAGGGGAAACCGATGGGATGGGAGCCGTTTCTGTAATACGGATCCAACGAAAGATACTCCGCTCGAATATGTCCATCTGCTTACCCAGCTTAAGTTTAAGGCACTGAAAAAAACAACGGGGGGACTGGCTGTAAAAGTGAAAAGCATCGCCGTAGAAGGACAAAAGGCTGTAACGGTCAATCTGGCTTCCGGTGAAACCTCCTTTAGCGGTAGCAAAGGAGCACTGAAATTGACCTTGGCAAGTGGAGGGACAGAGGTTAGTGGAACGACATCGGCTACCGATCTCGGTTGCCTGCTTTTGCCACCTTTGACAAGCGGTCAGGCTTACAAGCTGACTGTCGAAACCTCAATCGGCACCTTCAAGGATCTCGACATCAACTTCGACGCTGTAAATGGAGGAGGTAGCAGCAACGGTCATTTTGCCAAGGGGCATTCATACGAAATCACCCTCAATATCGGTGACCGCGAGTTAGAAGTCATCTCCGTCACCGTAGCCGACTGGATTACAGTTAAATCGGACGGCGATATGGAATTGGTAAAATAACCGCCCGATAAACAACACATTAGTAAACGATATTCAAAAAGTAAACAAAATGAAACAACAAAAATTACAAATATCCTATCTGCTCCTTGCCACCCTCGTTGCCACAAGTTGTAGCAATGAGAACGACCCGGTAAACCCAATCGACAAAACCGATGCCGTAGAACTGGGTATCACCGCCGGTGTATCGCTGACGAAAAGTGCGATAAATGGAGATAATGCCGCACAAAGCGGTACAGGCACCGATGTGATGCAAAGTGTGGCAGTATATGCGGGGAATGTGAATACGGGAACTTCTTACGGGACCAATAATAATTATGCTATTTATAAACAAAGTTCGGGAACTTGGACTAATAGTGATGCTGCTCATAAAATCTATCTGACGGCTGATGTTGCCGATATCTATGCTTACCATCCGGCTTATCAGCCGACTGCTGCAGGTGTTATGCAGGGCTCCGGTACCGCATTGAAGGCCGCTAACCCTGCCACATTGACAAATACTACGATTGCTATATCTGTATATCCGGGCGCAACCACTAGTGATGCCAATAATAAGATACCTGCGAATATTTCCAATGCAGATAAAACGTATACTACCGGTTGGGTCTCTAATACCAATGCCGGAAAAATTGCATCCGCTCCCGGTGAAGTCGATTATATGTGGGCTGATCGTACAACGCCGGCTAATGTGCAGGCCAGTAATGGAAAAGCTTCTGGCGCCACTACTGATGAGAAAGTCGCATTAGAGATGAAACATGCCATGTCAATGGTTAGCTTCCGTATCTATAATGATGGTACTTATACTTTAGCAGGAAAGTTAACGCAGATAACATTGGAAAATGAAAGTGGAACAGTGTTAACAAAAGGAACAAGTCCTACGATGAAGATTTCAGACGGTGGGGTTACTCCGGGTGCCGCAGCAGCAGTTACGTATACTCGTTTTATCGGTGATTCCGGTTTGGATTTAGTAAAAGTGAACACAACTGCTAATGTAACAACAGATACTCAAGCCAAAGAAGCCTCTCAGAAGTTCAGTATCCTCGTCATGCCTGAAACAGCGACTTCTAACAAAAAAACTGTAAAGGTTACTTTTAAGATCGATAATATAGACTATCCGGTCATACTGCCTGATGATGCAAATTCAAAATGGGAATCAGGAAAGAATTATCTCTATACAGCCAAGTTGAGCGGTAAGGAACTATCCATCACCAGTATTAAAGTTGCTGCATGGAATACAACGGCCGGTGGAGATCTGAATGTCAATTAATCTATTAACAATAAGACAACATTGAATATATGAAACTATATAAGTACCTGCTACTGATACCCCCTTTGTTCGCCATTCAATCCTGTTCACGGGAGGTTGGAGAAGACCCGAATGCCTCTGCCGCACTGACCCCCCGTATTGCCGGGGTATCCCTCATTACCCGTGGAGGAGCCGGTGATGCCAATGCTATCCGGATTTTAGGCATTTACGCCGTCAACAAAAATGCCGGCGAAACATTTTACGGGACTTCACCCGCAGGTACTTCTCGTAAATATACGCTGAATAACGGTAGTGCTACCCCCGATGGAGAAGCGTTATGGCTAAATCAGGAGCAAGCTATTATCTTCTCCTGGCACCCGGTTCCAGCAGGTGTTTCCGTTACTTCCGGAGGAAATGGCACGGCTCTTGTCCCAACCATTACAATCCCGGCATCAGCCATCATACCCGCGCAAACCATCAGTGCGGCAAAGGCTGATAACCTCTATGACTTCGCCCTCCCTTCCAACGATTATATGTATGGTGTAAAATACGATAATAGCCAGCCAACGGAAACTGATAAGTACCTTTCGATACAACCCGTAGCCGACAACGGCCACCAGTCGGCCACTACACCGGCTGTTCCCCCCGTCGGTCATGAAGTCTCTATCGGCCTTAAGCATGCCTTTGCCCAAGTCTCTTTTATTATCAAAAAGAGTGATGCCTATAAAGGTATGGCCAAGGTCACCAAGGTGACCCATACGCGCCAGATGCCGGCATTAAAAGCCGACAACACCACGACCATGAACCTGACTGATGGAGCACTGAAAAGTCTGGCAGACGTAGCCGAGGTAACATATTCATATACGTTTGACAATGCCGTGGCTCCAATTCTTTCTACCATCACCCAGATTACCCTTACCAACTATGTAATACCGTACGGCACCACTGCCAAGCAATCCACACTCGTAGTAACAGTCGACGGCAAAGAAATGACACTATTGCCCTATACCGATCCTGTATGGACAGCCGGCAATATCTATACCTATACAATCATAATCAACCCGACAGGGCTTACCCTGGATGGGTTTAACATAACAGGCTGGAACGATGAACAGCGTCCCGATGTCAATGTATAACGAAAAAATAAAGAATAAGAATATGAAACACATCGCAAACAAAATCACGACCGCAGGACTCGGTTTCCTGCTTATCGGTTGTACCGGGCAGGAATTGCCGGACGACGGTCGGGGAGTAGTCTCCCTCCAGCCACATTTCCTGACCGGAACGACGGATACCCGCTCGTTGGTGAGCGGCACCGCCTCCACAACCGGTGGTGGCAACGTCCATCAGATAAACCTGTATGTCACCAAAAATACGGATAATGCTGTCTATCCCGGTATAACTTTGAACGGGACAACCGGCCTCTCGCAATTTACCTACAATGGTACGGCATGGACGGGCAATCCTACAGTGAATCTTCATAATGAGGAGGCTCGAATTTATGCTTATTATCCGGTAAATGTGACTCCAACACATGCTTCCGGCGATACACATACAATTCCGGTAACAAATATAACCGGCACCCAGACTTTTGACGGTGCAAACACCTGGAATTGCAATGTGACGGATTATCTATATGGCTCTGCCCAACAGGTATCCGATGCTCCGATTACAGCCAGTAACCAATCCTTCGAACCTGCCATCTGGATGCGTCATGCATTGGCACAGGTGGTGTTTAAGATGCAAACAGCCTCCGGACGTCCGGTAGATACATACGATTACATCAAAAAGATCACGATGAAGACTGACGGCGGCACTTCTTTCCTGACAGGCTCGGGAACGATGCAACTCAAAGACGGGGTGATAGCATCACTCAGTACAGCAAAAGAGATTTCTTTTACACCTTCGGTCAATCCTGTCCAATGCGGTGCGAACGGTCTGGCAAAAGTGGTTGCTTACGGGTTAGTAGCTCCTCTATCCGCCCAATTATCCAACGTTACTTTAACGATCGAGATCGGAGATAAAACCTCCGACACGAATAAACGGATATTGAGCGTAACAAACGACGCTGCCTTTAGTGTACAATGGGAAAAAGGGAAACGATATGTTTATAACCTGACCCTGACCGACCGTGCGATAGTAGTGAGCGAAACAAGCATTACTGCCTGGACACCTGCAACCGGTAACGGAGAACTTCGCCCGGATGGCTTCTAAAAGATAAAACACAATAAATATGAAAAAAGAAAAGAACAAACAATGGCTATGTCTGCTGACAGGTATTTCACTGTTGGCAGCCCTGACCGCCTGTACCGGTGAGACACTGCTGTCTCCATCCGGAGAGGGAAAGCCGGTCATAGTGAATGCTGAAATAAGCGACGAACCGGTTTCGGAGATAACCTCCCGCGCATTGGCAGAAGAAAATACTTATGACAGATCGACGTTTATCACCAACGATAGGATACGTATTACGAGAACGACCCGGACTAGTAAGAGCGAGGCGGTAGATTATCAACTGGGAGCAGACAATCAATGGACTGTAGCCACACCACTCACGCTACTGGCCGGAGCTTCCTATCAGGCCGTTTATCCGGCAGGTAGTGATGCCGGAATTATGTATGACCAGTCATCGGCTGCTAATTACATAAAAAGCAACCGGCTTGTCTCCGCTATTATTAATGCTCCTGCTACGGAAAAGCTGAACTTTTCTTTCGGGCATCAGAATACAAAGCTGACACTTGTGTTTCAACCAAAGCAAACAGGTACTCTACCTGCCGACTTTAGTTTCCAAGTGAGCGGTGCCGGACTTCTGACAGGAGGAACAACTATTGAAATAATCAAGCTGTATCATCCGGGCGATTTGACCTGGTGCGGTATCGTTTATCCCAAAGGAGTCTCAACCTCTGTTTCCATTAAGATGACCTACGATGAGGTGACTTACAGCTCGACCATCGACTGTGCCTTGGCAGCCGGTACACATTATAAATATACGTTGCAACTTCATAATGATATTTTGGTGCCGGAGGAGAGTAACATAGCCGGGTGGATCGATGACAATGCTCATACAGGACCTCTAAATTGAAATATCATGAATAAAACGAATATAAAAACAATTTATCTGGCAGGATCTCTGCTTTTGTTGCTGGTTACCTGTAGTAGCGAAGAACCGGTAAATAACGGAGAAGGAGCAAGGTTGCCTCTTGAAATCGGGGCTTCCATTTCGGAGCCGGTTGTAAGCCGTGCACTTGGGGCAGTCAACTATGAGAAGTCGTCGTTTGCAGAAAATGACGTAATTAAGATAGGAACATCAGCGACTTCCCTCGAAACATCGGGTACTTCCTATACATATAAAAAAGATGTGGCTCAGACCCTGCGGTGGCTCCCGACAAGCGGAGGAGATGGCCTGACAACTACCGGCAGTGGCTATTATTATGCCTCTTACTCCCCAATTGGCTATATCGGTATTCTTGCGGATCAAAGTGCAACTGCTGCGGTAAATTACATAAAAAGCAACAGGCTGATTACCGATGCAACCCCTGTTTCCGTGAATAGGATAAATTTCTCTTTTTCTCCTGCCGCAGCAAAAGTTACGGTTATTGTCGATTATACGGATGATGTGCATGTCGGTGTGAAGGTCCAGTTGACAGGCAGTAATCTGACCGGAGCATCTTCATCCAATCCCATTACTTTCTATCCGGTGACAGCGACTGGTAAAACACATATGTATGTTGCCATTGTTTATCCGGGGGTAAGTAAACAATATAAAATAGCAGTAACCAGTAAAGCAACAGCAAGTAGTGGTACAGAAGATACAAAAACATATCCGTCAACCGGCAATGAGACACAAACCCTTGAGGCCGGACATAATTATATATACAATTTTACTTCTACGTTTGGACTGATCCTGAATAACGTTACTGTGGAAGCCTTTAAGCCCGGTACGGGAAATGGTACCGGAACAGACTGGGGGGCATCTTAATTTTTAATCGCGTATGAATTATGAATAGAACAATAATATATAAAACATTTTTACTGGTAGCCTGTATGGGGTGTACCGGTAACCTGCCGGAAAATAATGAGGCTGAAACAGCATTGCAGCTAAGCTCTGTCTCAATACATGAGGAAGGCATATCGAAAGCAATCGTTGCCGGTACTACTGTCAATACGGTAAATGTATATGTTGCAAAAACTGACAATACCGTGTATGATCCAACTGTCCCATCCCTGGTTTTTACCAATAAATCCGGTAACTGGACTTCTGATAAATCGGTTGTTATACTGGATGGTACGCCTGCCAAAGTATATGGTGTATACCCCGATAATATTCCCATAACCGATGAAGGCGGAAGCCTGAAGGTAAGTGTGGAAGTTCTGAAAGGAGGGGGGAATACGTTGGATTTCCAGGGGACTCAGCAAAACGATTATTTGTATTCGGGAGAAGTTGATGCCTCTTATCAGAACAGAACAATTTCACTTGCTATGAAGCATGCGATGGCAAAAGTAAGTTTCGATATCGTCAAAGCAACCAATGTTACCGCTCCTCTGGTGCTAAAGCAAGTAAAGATCCTGAGTGGCACCAACCTGCTGCAGGCGGGTACGGGATACATGTTGTTGAACGGTACTACAACCGGAGCCTTAAACGGTCTTGCTTCGACTTCCGAGATAACACTGGATAATAGTGTGGGAATGGAGTTGAAAACCTCACATGCGGGAGCAAATGTGACGTGCCTGGTGGCTCCGATGAATACGGCCGAGTCGGTTCTTTCTTTCAGTCTGACTGTAGGCGAAGAAGGTAGTTCTGTCAATCGTACGTTTCTCACTTCTTCTATTTCTCCGGCAGTAAAGTGGGTGGCCGGTTTCCATTATGTATACAAAATCACAGTCAACAAAATGAGTGGCGATGTGGAGGGCGTATTGATCGAGGACTGGAGGAACGATGCCAGCCAGAATACAAGTGTAGGTATCTGAAAAATAAAAATAGAAAGGTATGAAAATGATAAGTAAACTAATAATCTTGCTTGGCAGTGTTTTGCTGGTCGGCTGCAATAGTAGCTTGCCCGACTCCGGCGAACAGCAGGGAGAAGGAGAACCGATCGAACTCGCTTTCAATTTATACAGCGCGGTAGTATCCAAGGCTGGCGAAAATACAAAGACGGTAATGCCTGTCGGATCCACTTTCCGGATTTATGCCTTTAAGGCCGGTGAAATGAACCTTAGCAACCCTGTTGCCACAGCCATGTATACTGTTGTGGACACAAATGGTAAATCGACCGGAAACTTGTCGCTTTATCGTGGAAATTATGACTTTTATCTGATTTCCAATAATACGAATCAGGCTCCGTCACTGGATGCCGGCGTTAATTATGTAACAGTCGATAATGGTAACGACTTTATGTATAATACCATTACCAATGAAGTCATACAGCCTGAAAGCCCCGGCCAGAATACGATGACAGTAACACTGCGAACTCCGTTTGTTCGTCTGGGGACTAAAGTCGATCTGTCTGTGAAAGCAAATGCCGGTTCACCCGTACCGGTAACAGGGCTAGCTGTTCAAAAAATAACGATTAAGAGTTTGTCATCTCCTTTAGCCTATCGGTTAGGAGCTTCGGATTGGAATAGTGGCAGTTCTTCCTATAATGCAGAATATTCAGTAATCAAATTTGGTTCGGGTCAACCGACTCAACCGCATGACAACACCGATCCGGTAGTCCTGTTGCCGGTTGATGGTTCGGTTGATCTGGTATTCGACTTGGCGTTGAATGTGTCTTATATGGTTTATGATGCAGAAGGCACAGGAACTCAGACCTCCCGGATATTTAACTATCAGGCTTCTGCCGCCAAGGCTTTGTTAAAAGGTATGAAATATAAATTTGAATTTACGTTAACCTTCTTCGGTATACTTACACCGGGAGATATGACAGTGTCGTTGTTGGAATATACCGAGGAAGATTTATCAACGGATGATGTCGGCAAATAAAAAATAGTGAATATGAAAAATAGAGTGATTATATATACAACTGGATTGGTTACATTAATATTTTGGCTGTTCGTTACCGGTTGCAGTACATCCGTTGACGAAGATATTTCCGATAAAAACGGGTTTCAGTTTTGTGTACAAATACCTAAAGCATTAGAAGTCGAAACGAAGGCTTCTTTGGGAGGAGGAGATGAAAAAATTGATATTAAAGATGCATGGATCGTTCAATATGCTTCTCCCGGTAACAATCTGCTTCATTGTGTTTATATAAACAGTGGGTTTACGACAGAGAACACTGGATATACGGTGACAATAACAACTAAAAACGATCAATTTTCATTGGTTAGCAGTTCTTTTTATGTGATATTGAATGGAGGAGCAGAGCTGTTAAAAGATTTTGAGAGTGTTTCTGATAACTCTAAAGAAGCTTTGTTAAAAAAGATATGTGCGGCACCAAGCAACGTTGATGGTAGTCCGGCAATTACTTCTGTGCCTATATTATTAACTGCCGGGCCAACGGAATATACGGCCACAGGCGAAGCGGAGAAGGTTATAGTGATATCGCGGGTGTACAGGGCTTTTGCTAAACTGTCATTAAGTGTAACGTTTCCGACAATTGCAAATGATATCTTTGTTGTAGAGAGTGCGACAGTAACAAATATCCCTAAAAATATGGCTTTATTTGCCGGAGGAGGAAGTAAAACTCCTTATCCGGAGTTATCAACGATGTATACGAGTTCAATCAGTATAAAAGACATTGTTGTAAATGGAGGAAAACAAAGCTTTTACATGCCTGAAAATATCCGTGGAACAGGAAGTTCGCTTACTTTTCAAGGAAAAAACCAGGTTGCCAACGGACCGGATGGTAACCTAAACGGGTGCACATACTTGACGATAAAAGGGAAGTATTATTATGATAAAACTCAAGCACCAGGTGGCGGTTATATTCAAACCCCGATCGATGTCGAATATCGTTTCTATTTAGGTTCTAACCTGACTAACGACTATAATATCCGCCGGGATCATCATTATAATCTAACGGTTAATATAACAGGTGCCAATAGCGCCGACCTGCGTGTCACTATTACCAACGGCAATGTTGCCGTTTTTGACAAAGTACAGGAAATAACAAACGAAGTTGATTTTTAAGCAATGAACAAAACAGAATTATCAAAAATAGTGGCAAAACGTATGTCTGTACCTCAAAAAGAGGCACTACTGTTTATAGAAACATTAGGTAAGGTGCTCACTGAATCGCTGGCTCAGGAAGAATCTCTGGGCTTTCAGGGATTCGGAACTTTCTCTTTATGGAAGCAGACAGAGCGACAAGGCCGGAACCCCAGGATAGGAGTTCCGGCTGTTATCCGGGCACGCAATAGTGTCAAGTTTAAACCTGGCAAACAATTACTGGAAGCTCTAAACAGGAAAACTGATCCGGTTAAGTAGTAAGCATTAATATTTTGGCTATCGATGCCAGCATGTTTTTACATCTCATTCTCAATGTTTTTACGTGGGGATGGGATGTTGTCTTTTTGGACCGTTTATTATTTGCCGTTTTCGAATATGTCCCTTTTCTTTCCGGACCTGTTTTGCGGACCAAGATGTCGAGCATTTTGTCTGTTGCCTTATCCATCTTGGTAATGGATAGTTGGCCGAGGTAAATCTCTGTCGTATGCAACGAAGTGTGTCCCATAGACTGACTGATTACCCCAATCTCTGCACCAGCTTCAAGCATCATGGAGGCCCAACTGTGACGCATGACATAGGTCGTAAGCGGCTGAAGGTAACCCAGGTCATCACCAATTTGTTTCAGATAGCTGTTAATACGGTGAAGTGACGATTGAGCCGTGACCGTACCTTTTCCCTGTATTCTATCATGAAGGAAAGGAAAAAGCCAGAGACTGTCTTTACGGTGATACATATGGATAATCTTATTCATTTCCGGTGTGATCCTAACTTGTAGGGTCGCTCCGGTTTTACTACGTATATAATGTATATAATCACCGCTCAGATTTTTTTTTTTTAGTTTGAATGCATCGACGAAACACATTCCTCTGGCATAGAAAAGAAACAAAGCCAGATGAAGAGCCGCAAACTTCTCAGGGCTATCAGAAAGATCGAGTTCAGATAATCTTTTTAATTCCTCTTTCGCTAGAGCTCGTTTGCGAGTGGGAGGGACCTGTATATAAAGATTTGAAAAGGGACTACCTGACGGAGATATAAATCGCAGTTCCTTAATCACTTTGTTATACATGGCTTTCAGATTGCGCAGATAAAAATCCTGACTGCCGGGAGAAAGAAGAGCGTTACCTGTATCTTCATCCTGTAGGAGCCACAACAGATAGTGTTGAATGAGATTGATAGTCAAATCGACTAAAGTTATCTCCTCAGATCTTTTCTTTCCAAGAAAAGATGAAAATTTGTTCCATGCGCTTCGGTAATTAGCAGCAGTTCTTTCTTTGCCCGCTTCTTCTTTCATGTGGATTTGCTTTTCAAAGCAATCCTTTAGTCGCGGATAATTTTTCAAAGTTTCTGTATTCATCATAATCGTTAAAATTTAGTTTGGCAAAAGTGCATGTAAATCACTGTTGATGTGAAATAAAATAACAAAAAGTGCAAGAAATAGGTTGTATAAAAAATATATAGGAAGACAATAGGGGTATTTTATCTTTTCCTGTCTTATATATGAAGTTGAATTTAAAATGGAAAAAAATGGAAACAACAGAAAGAGAAAATCAAGCACCCATGCTGTGGTACTGGAGTGTTCCTGAAAATGGAATGGATATAGAAGATTGCGAAAAAATAGCGAAGGAGAATTTAGCTAACAGGCAGAATATTAAATATATGGATATGTATATTGCTTTTGTTTGAAAAGAATATGAATGAAAAGGCATGTAAAGTATCAGGAAAAGGTACACACATGCCTTTTTAGCATTTATTAGTATATGATTCCAAAACATATAGAATAAATGTCTTGTTATAATATCAAATAAAAAATAGTTCTTGTGCCGGAATTAGTTTTAGGATATACATTATAAGGTATAGAAAAAATAATAGAAAATTATTCCGGGAGTCAGAACCAAATAAAGCTTATCATTGTTATAATGATAAACACAGGATTTACAAGATTCTGTAATAATTATGTTAGTAGTATTTGTTTTTTCATATAAGTAGAGTTTGTTATTTGTTTGGTCCGTATGTAACTGTGAAGTTATATACGGATTTTTTATTTATTCTGGTATAAATACGGATTTTCAATACTTTGTATTGCTTTGTACATACATTTGGTATAACTTTGTTTTCTCAAAATAGATATTTGACTTTACGAATACTTTACGAAACTTTAGGTTTATGGCAACAGTTCAATGGGTGGTTTTCAAGCATCATAAAAAATCAGATGGGACATATAATCCCAAAATTCAGATAGTACATAAAAGTTTATCTGCCTATATCGCTACTGGGGTTAACACTGAATTTGTCAGGTTCCGAAAAGGCCAGTCCTCCGGAGCTATCACAGACAGCTCCATAGAAGATAGTTTAAACGACAAAGTAAAGAGCATTCGGGCAATTCTAAATGAAAAGGCTGATATAATATCCGGATTTGACACGGCCAAAGAGGTAAAAGACTATATTATCAAGATGCTGGAAGCTGGGAATGAGATTGATTTTTTGAAATTTGCCAATGAATATAAAGACTCTATCAAAAATGAGTCAACCAAAGCTTATAATGTAACTAGGATAAATGCATTGACTGAGTATGTGTTAGATAAAACCGGCAAATTGGAACTGCCGATCAGTAAGATTAATTATAAGCTTCTGAAGGATTATGAAAACTGGCTGAGAGTGACCAACCGCAAAAGTAAGAAAGCGAATGAGGAAAAAGCGGGTCTGAGTGAGAATAGTATCAATTCTTATATGGGGGCCATTTCTATTATATTTAATGCTGCTAAGAAAAAGTATAATGATTATGATACCGGTGATATCTTGATTAAAAACGATCCTTTCAAATCTTATACACCTCCAAGATTGGAGTCTACGAAAAAAAGAGCGGTTGAGAAAGAGATTATACAGAAGATATATGATTATCATTCGGACAAGGAAGTACCTCAGATGACACGTGATCTGTTTTTGATGTCTTTCTTCTTATGTGGTATGAACCTAGTAGATATTTATGAATGTGATCCGTTTACTGAACGGGTGAATTATGCCCGAATAAAAACACGTGATCATAAGAAAGAGAAGCCATATCTGTCATTAGTTATTCATCCAATAGCAAAAGAGCTTATCGATAAATATCGGGATATAGAAGAAATAAGAGGTTTTTGCTTCTATAAGAAGTATTCAAATATGCCAGCTTTTCATCAGGCCATCCGAAGAGGTATTAGTGTTTTGAGAAGAGAATTAGGTATTCCAGATTTGACATATTATGTTGCCCGGCATTCTTTCGCTACAATCGCCCGAAATAAATGTGGCGTAAGCAAGGATGATGTGTCCTTATGTCTTACACATGAATCCGGCAATAGTATGACTGATACTTATATCGATATTGATTTTAGTATAATTGACAATGTTATCAATAGAGTTGTAGATTATGTTTTTGGAGACAAATAAAGGGAACGTACAATAAAGACGCTCCCTTTGCCATGTGAATCCATGAGTGTGTTAATCAAATGAAATGCACTTGGCTTAAATCGTTTGCAAAAGATTTGACTGACTTTTGTATTTTTTCTACTGTGCTGCGTGATGGATTACGGCGACCTGTCATATAATGACTTAATTGGCCTTTGTTTATTCCGGTAATACGAGACAATCCGGCCAAAGAGAATGCTTTTGAAAAGTATGACAAGAATGAAGCCATGTCGTAAACAAATTCAAAATCTACTTCTTCGAAATTATCCCCTTTGTCTACATAGTATCGTTTCATATCGTCATATCCGGCAAGAAATACGCTTTTGGCCTTTTCTGCCGTTTCTCCTGTGCCGGTAACCAGATAATTCATATCATCTGCATCCATATATATACTATAGGTGCCGTCATTTGCCCTCTCTATGATTGCTTGTACCTTCCTTTTTTCGCTTTTCATATCGAACAATTGTTTAGTTTATAATTTATGATAGAAGAGCAGGCGGGTTATATACCCGCTGCTTTCTTGATTGCTTTTAATGTGCCAGTTGCGACTTCTTGTTTCTCATGATTGCTCATTTGAAACGTTTTCCCGGTTTTAGGGGAGTACCATAACGGGTGGCCTGCTTGTTGCTTTCCTGTATCGTAACAACCGGCCTTCTTTACTAACCTTTCCAGTTCATTGTACTTCATTATTTTAATTTCACTTGATTAACACACTACAAAGATACTCATTTGAATATCAATTACAAGTGGTTTTGATTTAAATGATATTCAAATTAGTATCATTTAACGATAAAGGTAGGATTTTTATTATGAAGCTTTTAGCATATCCCTGTATTCAGGTAGCCCTCTTTTGCTCCAAAGCATAACTTTCGCATTTTTAGATTTTAAGGCTTCTATTAATTCTGGCTTAGGCTCATTGATACTATCGTTGATTACAGCCAATCCTAATAGTTCTTTTTTTGATGCGGCCTGCCTTGCATCTTTTATATCCGTCCAGCTAAATAAAAATCTTTCGACCATGCCTTGTGTCAAAGAATTAAAGGGTTTTATGACCAATTCTGTTTTTTTCCCTGCAATAAGATAGTCAAAATAAAATTCAAGCCCAGTGCTTCCTTTAATTATAAATTGTGGGGTATAGATTATATCCTGTTCATCTAAAAAGGCTCCAACGTCTTCTTTAAATACAGAGGCTATAGTATGTTTTGCCATGTATTCCATATCTGAAATTTCAGATATAGCAGAAATTAATCCATGTTTTGTTTGTGGAAACTTAATTTCTGTTGTTTCTGCATATAACTCCTCATTTCTTATTGATATTCCGTAATTTCTTAGAACAGAATCGATAATTTCTTTCCTTTTGGAGGATCTAACTACGTCCACCCCTAACATTTTAAGATTAGACATGGTTGCTCCATCATCAGATAAAATTATAGTGTCTTTGTCCTTTTTAGCAAAGATTTCTATATTGTCATTGAATAGGCCTTGAAACGGAGTCGATATTGCATACCAACCCGTATCTGAATCTTGTTTGATGAATGTGTTGTCCATCATCCAAGCATAGTATTCTTTTATTCTTTCGTCTATCCAACTCATAATATTCTTTTGTAGTGACCTGACAATTTTATCTTTGATTGCAAATTTATTGTTTTAGAAAAACATGCTACTACTTCCGCAAAATTAGTATTAAAATCTTTAGATGAAACTATTTTGGCTTTAAAATCATCCTTCTCTAAAGGAATGGCCCATGAGGCTGTAGGATATCCTTCCACATGATAGTGTATGTGATCGCAATTTAATATCATACCTGCAAAAGGTTTAAATTTTGCAGGTACTGTTTCTTTTATTGTTTCCGGATTTGTATGACTAGCTCCATTGTAATCTATGCGTAACAGACAAAATCGAGTTTCATCATCTTGGTGATGTAGGGTTATTTTTAAAGAATTCTTTTGGCTTCTTTGTATCCTTAAAAGAAAAGTGTTTTCCCTGTCTTCAGAGGATAAGTTTAACCTAACATCAAAATCTTTCTCTATATAAATTGTATGGGTTTGTAGAAATTCATTGCCTTCATAGATATATTTAGGCTTTGCCAGCAATAAATCTGCGTCAGTTTGTGATAGTTCCATGATTATATGACTGGATTAACTGTTTGTTGAATTTTCGACAGTGTCTTTATTATTTGATTTAATTGTAACTTGACTCTGTTTCACTAAAGTTTCAAGCAATTCAATTATGCGTTCTTGATTTGCTATACTCTTATTGATCTTCCAGTACCAGCACATAATCTCTCTGCAAAGAAAAAATACTCCGATGATGGCTAATAGCCAAATAAGTCCAATAGGCATGTTTTCCATAATATTTGTTTTTATATAATGTTAATATTTGCTCTACATTAATTTGCCATGAAATGTAATCCTATAGATATATACGATCTCATCTTTCCTTATAGAGAATTTTGGGTAATTGGGTGATATGCACCAAAGTATCTCTTTGTCTGATTCATCGATCATCAAATGTTTTATCATACGATCATCTCTTGTTACGATAAGATACACTTTGTCCGGATCAACCATTTCCCATCTATCGATATTGGATAGACCGACTACATCCCCAGGGTTTATATCTGGTTTCATACTGCAACCAACAACTGGAAATAAACCTTTTGCAGATATGCCAGGTATTTTTATCCATCCTGTAGGATTTTCCTCATGACGGTATGTTGCTAGATCAAACTGACCTGCACTAACAGGAAGGTTGTCATAGTAAGGTATAGCTCCTTCTACAAATTCATTACTCAATTGATATTCGGGTGTAGAAGATTTTAGCATTTCTCCATTTCCTGTGATAAGCCAATCTACATTTATATCGGGGAACTTATTGATAATTTTTAATATTGTGTCTGACCCTATAGAGCTCTTTACTTTATTAAAATACCCACTAGATATACCTGTGTACTTTTCAAAATTTGTTTGCCCCATTTTTGCATAATCTCTTATTGCTTTTAGTCTGTCTTTTATATCCATAATATATTTTCTGTATAATTGATTTTACGGAATATATTCCGTATATTTGTATTGTCTTTAAACTGTTAAAAAATTATTCCTATGGCTTTTATATTTAGTTGCTTTATAATAATAATAATATCTTTGATTCCTATTCTTATTGTATTGGGTATATTTGTCTTAATTAAGTCAGAAGATCAAGAACCTACAGATTCTTCTTGTTTTAAACGCCGTTGTCATCATAGTCTTTATTTTGGACATAGATGGATGGATGGGTTTGAGCTTGATGACTAAATTTTATAAACAGATCTGTAGGATCATCCAATAATCTACCCAATTTAATTATGTTCTGTTTAAATTCAGCCCTATCTTTATCTTCTAAAATATTATAGAATGCATATTCATTATCAATATCTATGAATGTTCGATTTAGTTGGCTTGCCCTAACTTCGTCTTTCAAATCTTCTAAATAACTAATTAGAATAGTCGTAATTTCAACGAATTCATGCCACATTCTTTTCTCTGCAAGATTTAACATAACAGTCGTTTCAAGTCTGTACATCGCCCTTATTATATTTGTATCAGAGTGATTCCTTAATATATCAATCTCTTTTTTTGCTATTGTTTTAAATCTACCTTCTGTGAATAGTATATGAAATACTTGTCCTGCCACCATTATCGTAGCGCAAACTCCCATTAAACCAATAACGAGTCCTATCATAGCGCCATTGGTAATTATAAATGGTTCAATCCTAATGAAAAAGGTACAAAACGTTGATATTGATATCAATATGGCCAACAAAGAAATCCAGTTGTTTTTTATAAAACTCATACTACAACAGTTAATTAAAGTTTAATACGGTATATATTCTGTATTAAACTTTGTTTTTACGGAATATATACCGTATGTTTGTAGGGTAATACAATCATACATACATACAAATGTATACAAATAAACAACAGATAGTATATGAATGCAGTAAAAAAATCAATGGCTCAATCTCTGAGGGAGCTAAAAGTCAATGACAAAAAGACGTTCATTCTAGCAAAAAGAACCTCTGTAATAAGTACGTTACAAAGGTTGAATTCAGAGGGATATCGATTTACAACCGAATCTTTTGCAAACAGGGGAACGTATGTAGTAAAAAAAGTCTTAAACCCTGAATCAGTAATAGCTTAACAATTACAACCATGGCAGAATTATCTTATTCTCAATTATTGCTGGAACAGGTAAAATTACTTGTACGGCTTGAAGAACAGAAAAAGGAGCCTGTTATCGATTATGATGCTATTGTAGCTGCTGCTAAGAAAGCATTGAAAGAAGAACAGCTCAAAATGAAAAGTGATCCGCGTGTTTTAATGACTCAGAATGAAGCTAAAAACACGTACGGTAAATCCGTTATCTATGCGCTTGTTAAACGTGGAATCTTGCAGAAATACAAGTTTGATACAAGAGAGGTAATAGACAAAGACGGCGAACCAATAAAAAAAGCCAAAGGGGTTATTTATTATCGTGTGTCGGAGATTGAAAAGGGTATTGAAGATGGTAATGTGTTAGCAGGAACACGAGCAGGGACGATATGAACAGGGAAGAATGGTTAAATAAAGCGGTGGATGAACTTCGTCCTCTTTTTGAGCCTGAATATAAGGTTCCGGAACTTAAAATTTCTATCGGGTTTCCGTCTAAAGGTGGTCTTAGTAAAAGGCGTGTTCTTGGTGTCTGCTGGAAAGCAGATGCTGCGACTGATAAAATATGCCAAATTTACATTAACCCAACCATTGCAGAGGCTCAGGGAGCAGAGGGTATATTATCGGTAGTTGCACACGAATTAGTACATGCATGTGGTATTAGTGGACACGGCAAGGAATTTGCGAAATGTGGCTTGAAAATAGGCTTGGAAGGTAAAATGTCATGTAGTACGGCCGGATCAGATTTGCAGGCTCATTTCGTTGCGATAGAGAAGAAAATTGGTAAATGTCCTCATGCTCCTTTAGTTCCTTCCAATTGCCTTTCTGCTTCTCAGAAACCGGATAAATGTAGAATACATAAATGCGTGTGTTCAGAATGTGGATACAATGTTAGGGTATCGGCTAAATGGTTGGAGCTGGCAACACCATCATGTCCAATTTGTAACAAAGAAATGCAACGGGAATTAAAATAATATACAATATGGCAACTAGAGAATCTATATATTTTTCGCATGATGCTGATGCTATGAACGATCCCAAATGCATGCTTTTGATTTCTCAAATGGGAATGGAGGGATATGGGGCGTTTTGGGCACTAGTGGAGTTACTAAGAGTGCAACCGGAATATAAAATGTCGCTTGATCTTATCCCAGCGATTGCAGCCCGGCTTCAAATTACAGAGGTCAAATTAAAAGCTGTTATATCTGCTTATGGTCTATTCTGTATAACAGAAGATTACTTCTTTTTCTCACAATCATTACGTAGTAGGATGCAACTCATGATAGAACAAAAAAACAAAAGGATTATAGCATCTAAAAAAGCGAATGAAGTAAGGTGGAACAAAGCAAATTCAATACCCCAAAAAGCAACTTCATCCGATTGTTATCCGAACGGAGTCCAATCGGAGTCCGAGCCGACTCCGATTTTATCCCAAAGAAAAGAAAAGAAAGGAAATATAAAAAAGAAAGAGTATAAAGAAAAAGCTAGCGCTTTTATCCCCCCACAACTTTCTGAAATAGATAATTATTGCAAGGATCGTGGAAACAGCGTAGATGCTTCCCGCTTTTACGACTGGTATACTGCAAATGGCTGGATGGTTGGCAAAAACAAAATGAAAGACTGGAAAGCTGCCGTCCGTACCTGGGAGAAGGAAGATAAATCTAAAAAACAAAATAATCAATCACATGAAAACACGAAGCAATACTCCAAATTGTAAGCTACCGCAAAACAAACAGGTAGAACAGATCGTACTAGGAATGTTGATGCTGGAATCTACTGCAATAAATGAGGTCGATATGATTTTAAGCCCAGAGGTTTTCTACTATCCGGCACATGCAGTTATCTATCAGGCTATCCATGATCTTGCCTTAGAAGGTAATTCCCCGGACATGATGCTAGTATTTAATCGTTTAAACAAAGAAAATAAGTTAGAAGAAATTGGCGGTCCGTATGTATTGACCGAACTTGTTTCGCGAGTTGCATCTTGTTCGAACCTTGTAATACATTCGCAATATCTCCATCAGCTGTACTTGTCACGTAAGCTCGTTATGACAGGGCAAACAATAATGGCAAAGGCATTTGACAGTAGTCAGGATATTGAGGATTCTGTAGCCGACTCTATAAAACTTCTTGAAGAGATTGCCAACGCCACAACATACAACGCCAATTCAGTTGATTTAAGAAACGCTGTTCGTGAATCCCTGTCGTTGTATCAGATTAAGAAGGAAAGAGCCGCAAAGGGCTTAAAAAGCGGCATTCCGACAGGTTTGAACAAGTTGGATAGAGTTTTGTCCGGATTGAGAGAGCAACAACTGATTATTTTGGCTGCTCGTCCGGCGATGGGTAAAACGGCTTTTGCGCTTAATGTGGCCATTAATGCTGCTCAGGCTGGAGTACCGGTGGTTATTTTCTCTCTCGAAATGTCATGTGCTTCATTGTCAGACAGATTAATTATTTCTGAAGGTCGTTTAAACGCTAATTATTATCGTAATGCCCGCCTTAATGAAACGGAAGAATCGGAAATGTGTGACGCGGTAAACAGGTTGAGTGATTTGCCTATCATTATTGATGATACATCGGGCTTATCAATCAGCCAGATCAAGTCAAGAGCAAAAAATCTCCAACGCAAAGGGAAGTGTGGATTTATTGTGATTGACTATCTGCAACTTGTAGACATGACATCAAAAAACAAAAGCTATACTCGTGAACAGGAGGTGACCCAGTGCTCTAAGGAGGCTAAACGGCTTGCTAAATCATTGAACGTTCCGGTGTTACTCCTGTCTCAGTTATCCCGTAAGTGTGAAGAAAGAGCGGATAAAACACCGATCCTGTCAGACCTCCGCGAATCTGGATCAATAGAGCAAGACGCGGACGTTGTTCTTATGATCCATCGTCCGGAATATTACGACAAAAGCAAAGAGCAAGGGGTAGGGGTATTGCGTATAGCAAAACAGAGAGACGGTCAAGCAGGGGATATTGATTTTCGCTATAATGAAAGCTTAACCTGTTTTGTTGATTATGATACTGAAATTCCTTTTTAACTCTTCATATGGCAACAAAACCGACAAAAAAAGTAACCAGGTTATACGGTGTAAAACGTGCCGAAAGTAAGCCGTCTGGGTACAACCGTGTAAGATCGGCAGACGAATACCATACTTCTAGGTGGACAAGACTTAGTAAAATATTCCGACAAGAGAATCCACTGTGTGCGATCTGTGCCAGCAAAGGTGTAATAAAACCGGCAGAAGTAGTTGATCACATTGTTCCTTATCCCGTTTGTGGTGATTTTTTTGACTCAACTAACTGGCAATCTCTCTGCTGCAAATGTAATGCTGAAAAAGGTAATAAAGACAAGAAAATAATACAAGATGTTAAGAAAAATGGGAATAGAAATTAAAATTGCTAAAGCAAGTAAATTAGATATCCAATCCACAGAAAGTCTTTTGGAGTTGTTAGAACAAATATTCTACGGAGAAGATATTGAACAGACTCCTGTATTCAAGAAAGTAAAAGAGGAACTAGGCTATTATTTCACGTTATCAGACGAAGAATTAGCAGCAGTTCAAATTGAAATGATCAGACGATACTTCAATAATTGTTCAGGAAGATGGGTGAAAGTTATAAATACAGCGGATGTAATGATTGACCAGATTTGTTCAAAAGAAGTTGGTTTTATTGAGCTTACCCCTTTTCTAAAACGGGCTTCAAATAACACAATATTGGGGGAATGATTATGAGTAAAATATCAACAATTTTGACTCTTGAACCTCCTGCTCACAGTATTGATGTTGAAAAAAAGGAAGTTGCAAATATTTCCTGTCCTTATTGCTTCGGCCAGGGTGGGTGGATTGAACAGATTGGCTATGATAAATATGAGGAGCATACATGTAAAGTGTGTAACGGAGCCAAGAAAATAAAGGCAGTAATAACAATCGAGTGGTTACCCGATAATAATAATAATAATAATAATGAGAAAGTTAAAATCACACCTGATTTTGATTATCTGTCCAAGCTTGTCGATCCAACAACTGGAAATGTAATCAATGATCCTGTTTTGACTGTA